>JAESFN010000765.1_pt1 | contig 22026 bp, 16 predicted proteins | sample 9269411 | NCBI WGS metagenome assembly JAESFN01 (sample SAMN14505399, study PRJNA617100) | algae metagenome | isolation source: Iphinoe sp. HA4291-MV1 and co-occurring heterotrophs from trail next to... | place: USA: Maunawili Falls, Hawaii | collected 2009-07-25
CCGGCCCGCCGTGCCCTGGGCCGGAGATGTAGATCATGTTCAGGTCATACTGCTTGATGACCCGATTGAGATGCGCGTAGACGAAGTTCTGCCCCGGCGTGGTGCCCCAGTGCCCCAGCAGCCGCGGCTTGATGTGCGCGAGCGCGAGCGGCTCGCGCAGCAGCGGGTTGTCGAGCAGGTAGATTTGCCCTACCGAGAGGTAGTTGGCGGCCCGCCAGTAGGCGTCGATCCGTTCGAGATCGGTCTTCGAAAGTTTCGATACCGTGGTTTCGGGTTGCGTTCGCGGCGCGTTCGTCGAGGTCGTTGCCATGGCAAAGCTCACTCCTTGAAGCCCAGACTGTGCAGGGGTCCGCTGCCCGCCAGCATACGCCTCTTCGCTCCGCCGGCCAACCAGTGCCGAAGGGCTCACCAACTCCTCACAATCCCGCGTGTCAAGCGGCTGCCGATTCCGCAAGAAAATCTGCATTCTTGAATGGACGTGGCCCGGCGCTGTAGGATGCGCCGGCTGGCTCGTGACCAAACGCCCCCTTCGTGACGGCCGCCCAACTCTTCACATGCAGCTCACCGTGCTCGCCGATTCGCCCGAATGCCTGGCCGTGGCCACCTCGGGCACGGTTTCACGCTCCGCCATGCCGGGGGCCGACGAACCCCTGGCCGAAATGTTCGGCCTCAACGTCTATGCCCGGCCGATCCTGATCGGCCTGGCCGGCTCCGAGTACATGGACTCGAGCGGCGTCAGTTGGCTGCTCATGTGCCATAAACGGTGCAAGCAAGCCGGAGGCCGCCTCGTCATCCACTCGCTGCCGCCGATGATCTCCCAGATTCTCAAGGTGCTGCGGATGGAGCTCGTGCTGGAACTTGCCACCAACGAGGCCGATGCCCGCCGCCGCTTGGGCTGCGAGGGACAGGCATGAGCACGACCGAACCCATGTTTACGCCGGTGCTCGACCTGGCGGCGATTTCCGCCGAAGACGCCGTGCATTTGGCGCTCGAACGGGCGGCGGCCATGCAGGCCAGCGACCTGTACCTCGATTCCGACGAGCAGCACATTTCGATCTCTGTGCGCCACCTCGGTATCGTCCGCAAAATCGCGCAGGCCCCGCTCGAACATGGCCGGCGAATGATCTCGCACCTCAAGGCGCTGGCCGGGGTAGACATCTCCGAGAAGCGTAAGCCGCAGGACGGTCGCTTGGTGCATCGCCTGACCGGCGGGCGCACGCTCGATCTGCGGGTCAGCTCGATCCCCACCCTGTTTGGTGAAGATCTCGACGTGCGGCTGCTCGACCGCGACCTGCGCCGCCTCGCGCTCGAAGAGCTGGGCATGACGACGCGGGAAGCCCAGCACGTGCTGGCGATGCTGAACAATCCTGGCGGGCTGATCCTCGTCACTGGGCCAACCGGCGCCGGCAAGACGACCACGCTCTATGCCTTCTTACACTACCTGAACGACGGCCGCCGCAAGATCAACACGATCGAGGACCCGATCGAGTACGCGGTGCCGGGCGTCCGGCAGTCGCAAATTGTGCCTAAGCACGGCGTCGATTTTCCGGAGATGCTGCGCGGCGTGCTGCGGCAATCGCCCGACGTGATCATGATCGGCGAGATCCGCGACTCGGTGACCGCCCAAACCGCGGTTCGCGCCGCCAACAGTGGACACTTGGTCTTGGCGACGCTGCATGCACCCGTGGCGGCGGCCGGTGTCCAGAGTATGCTGAATCTAGGAGCCCATCCACACTTTTTGAGCACGAGCCTGCTCGGCGTCATCGCGCAGCGGCTGGTGCGTACGCTGGCGAACGATTCGAAGATCGCCTTCGATCTGAGCGAAGCGCCCCAGACGTTCGAAGAATTGCGGCCCTGGCTCGCGCCGGGGCAAGGGCTGACGATGTATGGGCCCAACGCCAACGACCACGCGAACCCTGATGGCTATTCCGGCCGCACGGCCGTGTTCGAGGTGATGCCCATGTCGCGGGAGTTGCGACGGCTCGTGAGCGAGTCGCGGCCCGCCTGCGAGTTGGAGTCGCGGGCAATCGACGAGGGGATGCTTGAATTTCGCCGCGCGGCACTGCTAAAGGTCGCCCAGGGGGTCACGAGTACCGAAGAGGTGTTGCGGTCGGTGCCAACTGAGTACTTGGGACTCGATCTGTAGGTCACGCTATAGGGTCTGACGCATGCGAGTTCGCGGAAGGCTGGTTTCTGTCGGCGCGTTGAGCAGCGGACTGGCCGCGGTGCTCTTGGCCGGCGTCGTGTGCGGAAGCCTCCTTCTGTCAGCGTTCTCGCTCACCCCGCTATCGCGGCTTACCCATCCGCTTGCGGTTTCGCCCACCGCCAGCGTCACGCACGGCGTCGCTAAAGCATCCAACGGGGCATCGCTCCAGGTCTGCCGGGAACTGTTGCGTTCCGCCCCTGGTCGTATTCATTCAGTTCGTGAAGGAGGCATCGTGATGGCCAAGGCTACGTTCGGCGCAGGTTGTTTCTGGGGAGTCGAGGAGCGCTTCCGCGCGACGCCCGGCGTACTAGCCACGGCCGTCGGCTACGAGGGGGGCCAAACCAACCAGCCGACCTACGAGCAGGTCTGCTCCGACCGCACCGGACACGCTGAGGTGGTAGAGGTTGATTACGACCCGAACGTAGTCTCGTTCGAGCAACTGCTGGATGTGTTCTGGGAGAACCACGATCCCACGACGCTCAACCGCCAGGGCCCCGACGTTGGCCGCCAGTATCGCTCGGCCATCTTCTTCCACTCGCCAGAGCAGGAAGCCACCGCAATTGCTAGCCGAGACAAGCTGGCCGCGAGCGGAAAACTCCGCCGCCCGATCGTCACCGAGATCACGCCGGCGCAAACCTTCTGGCGGGCGGAAGAGTACCACCAGCAGTACCTGCACAAACGCGGCGCGACGAGCTGCCATCTGTAGACGGCCTTTGTCTTCGCCAGCACAGCCGGCGAGCGGCCAGCGCGAGCTGGCCGACTCGCCTTCTCAGTCGCCGGCAGTCGCCTGGTCCACAAACGGCAGCACGTCTCCGAGTTGCACGGGCTTCACCAAGTGTCCGTCGCAGCCGGCCGCCTGAGATTGAATGCGGTCGCCATCTTGCCCCCAGCCGGTGACGGCGACGATGGTCATGGGCTTTCCCCAAGGCAAGTCGCGGATGCGGCGTGTGGCGTCGTAGCCGTTGAGTTTCGGCATGCCGATGTCCATCAGCACCAGCGCCGGCCGAAAGGCTTCGGCCACCGCGACCGCTTCGAGCCCGTCGTGAGCGATGCGCACTTGGTGGCCCAGAATCTCCAGCATCGCCGCCATCGACACCGCCGAGTCGAGGTTGTCGTCGACTACCAGGATCCGGCGAGCAGGGCCGTGATACACCGGCCCGGCGTGGCTGGTGTCGATCTCGCGCGGCGCCGGCTGCGTGTATTCGAGCGGCAGCGTGACCGTGAAGGTGGTCCCCTCGTCAACTCCTCCGCTGGCCACACTTACGCGTCCGCCGTGCATTTCGACCAGGCCCTTCACGAGCGCCAGCCCGATCCCTAGCCCGCCCGTCGAACGCTCGATCGAGCGATCGACCTGGCTGAACATGTCGAAGATGTTGGCCAATGAGGCGTCAGGAATGCCGATACCGGTGTCGCGAACGATGACATCGACCTCGGAGTCGCGCACATAGGCCGCGAGGCGCACTTTTCCGCCCGAGGGTGTGTATTTGGCGGCGTTCGTCAGCAAGTTGGAAAACACTTGGGCCAGGCGTGTCAGGTCGGCGTTCAGGTAGACCGGCTCGGCCGGCAGTGAGACGGTGAACTCGTGCCCGCCAGCGTCGAGCCCCGGACGTGCGGTTTCGACGGCGCTCGTGACAATGTCCGCCAGCAGCACGCGCGCTGGTCGCAATTGCATTTTGTTGCGGCTGATGCGCGAAATATCCAGCAGGTCGTCGATCAACCGCACCATGTGACCAAGTTGCCGCTCCATGATGGCGCGGGCTTGCTCGGCCGCCTCGCCGCTGGTGCCCGCCAGCCGCATGATCTGCAATCCGTTGCGCAGCGGCGCGAGCGGATTGCGGAGTTCATGAGCCAAGAGCGCGAGAAAATCGTCTTTCTTGCGGTCGGCTTCCTTGAGCGCGGTTTCGGCTTGCTTCCGATCCTCGATATCGAACACCGCGCCGACCATGCCCAAGAACTCGCCGTTGGGCCCGAAGCGGGGACGGCCGGAGTCGATTGCCCAGCGATAGCCGCCGTCGCGCGTTTGCAAGCGATACTCGTTGCGAAACGGCTCACGAGCGCCGCTGGCCCGCAGAAAGTCTTGGCCCACAGGCTCGCGGTCCTCGGGATGCGTGGCCAGGGTCCAGCCCAGGCCGAGCGCTTCCTCTTCCGTTTGCCCCGTGAAGTCGTACCACTCACGGGAGAGAAAAGTGCAGGAGCCGTCGGCTTCGGTGAGCCATAGGGCCACGGGCGCGGTATCGGCCATCTCGCGGAAGCGACGCTCACTTGCCCGCACCGCTTCGCGCGCGCGGACGCGTTCGGTCACATCGGTGATGAAGGAGAGAAACCCAGTCACTCGCCCCGCTTCGAAGCGCGGCACAAAGGCCACGAGCAGGTGCCGCTCGCCTGTGGGGAACGTGGCCGAGGCTTCGAACTCGAGACCTTCCCCGGCCAACCCTCGCTCGACGAACGGCCGCAACTGCGCATAGGTCTCACTGCCGAAGACATCGGCCAGTCGCTGCCCGACGAACGTATTGCCAGGCCGGTCAAACCATTCTTCGTACTGCCGATTGACGAACTGGCAGCGCTCGTCCGCATCGACGAAGGCGATCAGCGCCGGCGCCGTATCGGTGATCAGTCGGAGCTGTTCCTCGCTGTTTTTCAGTAAGCGAGCTGCGCGCGCTCGCTCGAGCGCCTCCCAACAACGGCCGACAACCGTGCGGACGAGCTCGACCTCCTCCGGCGTCCACCGCCGTGGGGTCGCCTGGTGTACCGCCATGGCCGCGGTAAAGCGTCCTTCCTTGTGCAGGGGCACGCAAATCACGGCTTGAATCGCCGTGTCGCGAAAGGCGGGTCGATCCACGGCGGCGATTCGCGTGTCGGTGTCGACATCGTGGACCACGTAGGGCTCGTTGGCGAGCATCACGCGGCGATGCTCATGGCCAAACGCCACCACTGGCCAACGTCCGACGATCGAGAGCGCCCCCCGCGTATATTCGCCCGTAATGACGTAGACCGACTCATCTTCAACCTCGGCATAGGAGCAGCGATCGGTTCCCAGATGTTCGGCCAGCATCCGCGCGGTGACCGCCGTCACGGCATCGGGATCGACCAAGGGCTCGGTGGCCGCCGACAGATCGGCCAGAAATCGCTGGCGATTCTCGGCCAGTCGCTGCTCGGTGACATCGAGGGTGATGCCGTCGAAGCGCCGCGGCTCGCCATCGCTCGCATACGAGGTCCGGCCGATGGCGCGAATCCATTTCTCAGCGCCGCTGGTGGGATGCACGGTGCGGTAATAGACGTTGTACGATGTGCGATTCGTAATGCTGCGTTCGATTGCGGCCCGCGTCGCCTCGCGGTCGTCGGGATGAATGCGTTCGAAAAAGGTGTCGATCGTTACCTGCGCCGAGGGAGACAGGTGAAAGTGATCCTTCACCAGGTCGTCCCACTCGAGCACGTCGAACGGCAGATCGCAGTACCAGAATCCGACCCCGCTCGCCAGCCGCACGAAGGCCTCGCGCGCGTCGATCTCGCGCAGCCGCTCCTCGGTCCATTTGCGCTCCGTGATGTCGACGCAGGCGCCCGTCACATAGCTCGGCCGTCCCAACGAGTCGCGAAAGGTCTTACCCCGGTCATTGAGCCAATGCACCGAGCCGTCGGGCCAGACCACGCGGAATTCGAGCGAGAAGTCGGCCCCCGTTTGTCGGCAGCGGGCAAAGTTCTCGATCACCGCCGGCCGGTCGTCGTAGTGGACAAGCGACACGAATTGCTCGAGCGAGCGCACGCTCTCGCCCACCGGCAGCCCAGCCAACCGATCGAGCCGCTCGTCCCACTCGAGCTGGTCGGCGGCGATCTCCCAGCGGTAGGTGCCGGTACCCGAAGCGGCCAGCGCTGCCTCGAGCCGCTCCTGCGTCTCCCGAAGTTGCTCTTCGGCCCGCTTCTGGTCGTCGATATCGACCGTAGCACCGAACACGCGCACTGGCGCGCCGCTCTGGTCTTTGCCGAGATAACCGCGGGTCTTGAACCAGCGGTAGGCGCCGTCGTGGCGCCGCAGGCGATAGTCAACGTCGTAGTCGGCGATGCCCGACACGAAGCCATCCCACACGGAACGCACGCGGTCGCGGTCGTCGGGATGGACCGCTTCGAGCCAGCCGCGGCCCTGATGTTCGGCTTCCGGCGTCCCCGTGAATTCCACCCAGGGGCGACTGAGGTAGTCGCAGTAGCCGTCAGGACGACACGACCAGGCCAGTTGAGGCAGACAATCGACCACCGCGCGGATCTGGCTCAGATCGGCCATGCCGCGAAGCGATTCAAACGACGCCTCAACCGGCGAATTGCCAGCGGTTCTACTCATCAATCCCTTACCGCTGAGAAGATTTCGGGCTCGCGCCTCTGCGTAGCCCGAGCCAAATCAAAACGATTTTGCATTCTAGAAAGTACGGCTTGCCTGATCCATCCGCCCCCTCTAGGGATGACTGGCGCGCGGCTTGCTATTGGGCCCGCCGCCGCTAGGCTCACGTCAGATCGAAAGCCCACCTACTGGAGTTTCGCCATGCGTTCGAAAAGTGCTTTGCTAGCAATCGGTTGTTGCGTCGTCACACTGACCGCCTTTGTGGCCGGGCTGTGGGCGGCCGAGGTGAGCGAGGAATTTGCCAAGATCGCGGGGGCCTACGACGCCGCACTTTTGGCCGGCGACAAGAAAATGCTCGACGCCTACTACGACGCCGACGGTCAGTTCATCAGCGCCGATGGCCGGCTGCTGGCCAAGGGCCCGTACGTCAATGAAACCCTGTCCATGAAATGGGAAACCGCGAAGGCTTCGGAGCAGAGGGTGCAGCAGATCGGCGATTCCGTCGTCGTGGAGACGGGTGTTTTCAAAGCCTCAGGCACGGACCCCAAAGGCAAGCGCTTTCGCGACAACCTGCGCTATCTCGCCGTGTGGGTGAAGAAAGACGGCAAGTGGGTGAACGTGGCCGAACAAGGGACGCCCATCGTCGAAGGTTTGGTCGACGACCAAACCAAATAGGGGCGTCCGACCACCAGGCTGAAGGCCGCAGGCTTAGCCGGCCACCCACCCCCCCAGGACTCGGCAGAACAGCACCACGAGCGTGATGCCGATCCAGTTGAGCCAGAAGCCTGCTCGCACCATATCGCGCACGCTGAGCCGGCCGGTCGAGTAGGCGATGGCGTTCGGGGGCGTGGCGATGGGGAGCATGAAGCCGCAGCTCGCCGCGAGCGCCGCTGGGAGCAGCAACGAAAGCGGCGAGAGGCCCATGTCGCTCGCGGTCGGGGCGATGATCGGCATCACGAGGTTGACCGTCGCCACGTTGCTCGTGAGTTCGGAGAGATACGTCACGCCGGTCGCCACCACGATCTGCATCGCCAGCGGCGAGAGGCCATGGAGCTGCGCCGCCAGACGATCGCCGAGCAGGGCGTCGAGCTTGGTCACTTCGAGCCCGCGAGCGAGCGCCAGTCCGCCGCCGAACAAGAATAAGATTTCCCAGGGCACGCGCTGCGTGGCCTGCCATGAAAGCAGCTTCTCGCCTGGCTTGCGGCCCGAGGGGCAAAGAAAGCAGACGATGGCCATCGCCATGGCCACCGTGGCGTCGTCGACCCATTCGACGCGCGCCCCCGACGCGGTGGTGTCGATACCCAAATGGAGCAGCGGCGCCCAGCCCCAGCCTGGCACCGGCTCACGGAAGATCCACAGCCCGGCGGTAATCAAAAAGATCACCAGCACCCGCCGCTCCGCCGAGCTCATTAAGCCGAGGCTCTGGAGCTCCTGCCGCGCGGCGTTTTCGCCGCCGAGCAGCGGCTCCCCGCCCATGGGGAATGTCCACCGCACCAACAGCAACCAAGCAGCCAAAAGCAGCGTAACCGCGAGCGGAGTGGCCACGATCATCCAGCCGAGAAACGTGACAGGCGACGCAGCGGGATAGGCCTGCTGATAGAACGAGCGAAAGGCGATGTTCGTCGGCGTGCCAATGAGGGTGCCCATGCCGCCGATGGTGGCCGCGTAGGCGACCCCGAGCACGAGCGCCGCCGCGAAGAATTTTCTGCGCTGGGGATCTCCGCCCGCGTGGTCGGCGTGCCCCACCACGCTGAGGGCGATGGGCAGGATCATCATGGTGGTGGCGGTGTTCGAGGTCCACATCGAGAGCAGCGCGGTGGCCGCCATCAATCCGCCGACGATCCACTGCGGCCGATCGCCCATCGCGGCCACGATCGACAACGCAAGCCTTCGATGGAGCCCGCTCTCTTCGACCGACATGGCGACGAGAAAGCCGCCGAGATAGAGAAAGATATCGCGGTGGCCGTAGATCGGCGCGACCTCGCGGCCAGGCAGAATGTGCCCCAGCGGAAACAGCACCAGCGGCAGCAAGCTGGTCACCGCCAGCGGCGCGGCTTCAGTCAGCCACCACACGGCCATCCACACAGCCACGGCGGCCATGTGGTTCATCTCGGGCCGCGCGGCGTCGAACGCGTAGCCAGCCTCGGGCCCGAACCAGAGCGCCGCGGCGGCCAGCGGGCCCGCCCACAGTCCTAGGCGGGCAAGCCAGCGAAACGGAGCGGCGTCTTCAGACATGGGCAGGGCACAACGAGCAAGGGGCGGGAAGGAATGGCCCCCCGATCGTAGGAGCCGCTTTGCCCCGCGTCGAGAGCAGCGCCCGGTGGGTCGAGCAGAGGCCTTGCGCTAGTCCGCCTTGCGGCAAAGTACGTAGATCGACGGCGCGGCGAACCAGCAGCAGCAGGGGCAGGTGGCCAACTCGATCAGCCCGCGAAAGCGATGGCCGGCGTACTTGAAGCGCAGGTAGTCGCGGGTCAGCCACGAGCGATCGGCGAAGCGCACCGCCAGCATTTCATCGAGCTCGCGCTGCGAGAAGCCGGCGTGTGCGCCGAATTCATTGCGGAAGCGGCCGGCGAGGCGCGCCTGCCAATCCTGCCAGTTGTCGCGAAGCTTGTTGCGCCAGGTCGATTCCCAGTGCGTCTGGCGATGAGCACCGACCGAGCTGGCCAAGCGATGACGATTGGGCGTCCCGACGAACAGCCAGCCGCCGGGACGCAGCGTGCGGGCGATCTCGGCCAAGCTCCGCACCGGATCTTCGACGTGCTCGATGACGTGGTGATAGAACACCGCGTCGAACGTGCCGTCGTCGAACGGCAAATCGCAGACGCTGGCCTCGCGAATCTGAAGCTCGGGCACCTCGCGGAATTGCGGCTCGACGTTCAGTTCCACGTCGATGGCGTCGACCACGGCGCTAAAGCGGCGCTGGATCGCGGCCGCTTCATGCCCCGCCCCGCAGCCGGCTACCAAGATCCGCGGCTGCTCCACGGCGTCAAAGCCGCGCGCCCCCAGTTGCCGGCAGAAGAACTCTGCCCCGGCATGCGTTTCGATGCGGAGGTCCGTGGGCGGCGAAAGCAAAGTGGCTGGCATCGTGAGTCCGCGTCGAAAGGTCGGGTAGCGAGCGGCCGAGCCCTTTGCGCAGGGCGGCCCGGCAACGCTACCGTTTCGATGCGAAGGCGGCAAACGCCGCCGCAGAAATGCCGACGCCCACAGCGACTAGAGGCGTCCCAAGCCGTACAACGCGCATGATTGGGCCGATTGGCCCGCAGCAACCGCTCTGGCGAGCGGCCGGCGTCAGCCGGCTGATGACCCCGCGAAAAAACGGCCGACGGACGGGTCTGCCGTCAAGGTCAGCCGGCTGACGCCGGCCGCTCGCCGAATAGTCTTCTTACAGTTCAAGCGGCTTACGCCACGCCGGCCCGGTCCCCGCGTGACGCGTGGCGCTCGATCGCCGCCCCGATGAAGGCCGCGAACAGCGACTGAGCCTTCGTTGGCTTCGATTTGAACTCAGGGTGGAACTGCACGGCCACGAACCACGGGTGGTCGGGAATCTCTACGATCTCCACGAGCGTCCCGTCGGGGCTCGTACCGGCGAAGCTCATTCCGTTGGCGGCGAACTGCTGCCGGTACACGTTGTTGAACTCGTACCGGTGCCGATGCCGTTCGCTAATTTGCTCGCGGCCGTAGGCCACGGCCGAGCGGCTGCCGGGCTCGAGCGACGCCGGCTGCGTGCCCAGCCGCATGGTGCCCCCCTTGTCGGTGATCGAGCGCTGCTCGTCGAGCAAGCAGATCACCGGGTGCGGCGTGTCCTTGTCGAACTCGGTCGAATGAGCGCCGGTCAGGCCGATCGCGTTGCGACCAAACTCGATCACCGCGCACTGCATGCCCAAGCAAATGCCGAGAAACGGAATCTTGCGCTCGCGGGCGAAGCGAATCGCCTCGACCTTGCCTTCGATGCCGCGCTCGCCAAAGCCGCCTGGCACGAGAATACCATCGAAACCAGAGAGCAGCCGCTCGGGGCCTTCGCTCTCCACCTTTTCGCTGTGAATGCTCTGAATCCGCACCTGCGAGCGATGATGAATGCCGGCGTGGTCGAGCGATTCGTAGATCGACTTGTAGGCGTCGCGGTGCTCGGCGTACTTGCCCACCACGGCGATCGAGATCTCATGATCGGGATTGCGCAGCCGGTGCAGCAGCTCGCGCCAGTCGTCGAGCTCGAGCTTGCCGGCCGGCAGCTTCAAGCGTTCGACGATCAGGTGGTCGAGCTTGTTCTCGACCAGGCTCAGCGGAACTTCGTAGATCGAAAAGTCCTTGTCCTTCTCCTCGATCACGGCCTCGATGGGCACGTTGCAAAAGAGCGCGATCTTCTCGCGGTCGTCGCGGCTGATCGAGCGCTCGCACCGGCAAATGAGCAGGTCAGGCTGAATACCGATCTGGCGGAGCAAGCCTACCGAGTGCTGCGTGGGCTTGGTCTTGAGCTCGCCGGCCGCCTTGAGATAGGGCACCAGCGTCAGGTGGATGAACAAGCAGTTCTGCTTGCCCACGTCGAGCGGGAACTGGCGGATGGCTTCGAGAAACGGTTGGCTCTCGATATCGCCCACGGTGCCGCCGATTTCGGTGATGACGACATCGACATCGGGGCCGGCCAGCTTCTGAATGACACTCTTGATTTCGTTGGTGATGTGCGGAATCACCTGCACGGTCTTGCCGAGGAACTCGCCGCGCCGTTCCTTGTTGATCACCGACTGGTAGATTTGGCCCGTCGTGTAATTCGAGTCGCGGGTAAGTGGGCTGTGGGTGAAGCGCTCGTAGTGCCCCAGGTCGAGGTCGGTCTCGCTGCCGTCGTCGAGCACGTAGACTTCGCCGTGCTGATAGGGGCTCATCGTGCCGGGATCGACGTTGATGTAGGGGTCGAGCTTCTGCATGCGGACGCGAAGTCCGCGTTGCTCGAGCAACATGCCGATCGAGGCGCTGGTGAGTCCCTTGCCGAGCGAGCTGACCACGCCGCCCGTGACGAAGATATGCCGAGTCATGAGCCGCTTCCGAGCCATCCTGGAGGAGAAACCACCATGATACGCGATGGCCCCTTGGGGCTGCTAGCGGCGCATGTGCCCGCCCAACGAACGCACGCGGAAAAGCAGGGAAAATAGCGTCATTTCCGACTATTTCAGCAAGTCCCGAACGCTCCGCGGCCTGCGGTGCCGCCCCGCATACTCGAGCGGCGTCTCGCCATGCGAGTTCAGCGCTTTTCGGTCGGCGCCCGCGGCAAGCAGCGCTCGAATCATCTGCTCGTCGCCGTAGGCCGCCGCGAAGTGCAGCGGCGTCTCGCCCCAGAGCTTCACGCCGCCATCGAACAGGCTCGTCACCACGCCGGTCTTGGCTGCCAAGTTCGGATCGGCCCCGGCGGCCAGCAGCCGCTCGACTGCAGAGGTGTGCTCCGTCACCGCGGCCATGTGCAGCGCCGTCTCACCACTGCCCCGCATCGCCAGGCTCGCGTTCGCGCCGCTCTGCAAAAAGAGCGCGAGCAACTCGAGCTGCCCCATGAAGGCCGCCAGCATCAGCGGCGAACCTTCCGACATGCCGGTGTAGTCGATCTCCGCCCCATGCTCGATCAGCAGGCGGACGATCTCGAGATTGGCCTGGCCCGCGGCCTCGAGCAGCGGCGTCAGTTGGTGCTCGTTGACCGCGTTGGCGTTGGCCCCGGAAGCGAGCGCCGCTCGCACACCGGCTAGATCGCCGTCGCGAACTGCGGCGAAGAGGGCCGTGTTTACCTCGACGCCTGGGCTCATGGGGCAACTCTCGACGGGGGTTGCAGCGGCGTGGAGGGCAACTCGCCCCTTACACTTCGCCATGCCCATATCGGCCGCGCGGCGGCGACTGAGCGCTCTAGTCGTCGTCGTTGCCGTCGTCGACCGTCACGACCTGGCCGATGCTGATGCCGAGCGAGCGGATCTTGTTTCTTAGGCTGCCGCGGGTGATTCCCAGAATACGGGCGGCCTCGGACTGATTGCCTTCGGTCTGACGGAGAACCCGCGTCAGCAGGTAACGCTCCATCATGTCGGTTGCCTCGGCGTGCAGCGATTGCGAGCCCTCGCGCAGCCGCTGTTCGATGTACGACTGCAATTCCCCGGCGGACTCAACCGCGGCAGCAGCGTCCGTCGACGGCGCGGCACTCACCGCCGTGGCGCTTTCTGCCACCAACCGCGGCAGCGCCTCGGGGAAGATGATCGACTCCGTGGTTTGCAGCAGCGCCTGGCGAAGCACGCTCTGCAATTCGCGGACGTTGCCTGGCCAATTGTAGTTGAGCAAGGTTTGCAGCGAGGCCGACGAGAGGCCCTGAATGTCCTTGCCGAACTCGCGCCGCAGACGCTCGAGGAAGTGATAGATCAGGAGCGGTAGATCTTCGCCGCGGGCCCGCAGCGGCGGCAGCATGATCGTGAAGCCGTTGAGCCGGTAATACAGATCTTCGCGGAAATCGCCATCGGCCACCATCTTCTCGAGGTCGCGATTGGTGGCGGTGATGATCCGCACGTCGGTTTGGATCGTCTCGTTGCCGCCTACGCGCTCGAACCGCTGCTCCTGCAGCAGCCGCAGCATCTTGCTCTGCACCATGGGCGACATGTCGCCCACTTCGTCGAGAAAGATCGAGCCCCCCGAGCACTGCTCGAACTTGCCGATCCGCCGGCGTTCGGCGCTCGTAAAGGCGCCCTTCTCGTGGCCGAAGAGCTCGCTCTCGAGCAGTTGTTCTGGAATGGCCGCGCAGTTGACGGCCAAAAAGGGGCCGCCGGCTCGCTTGCTGTGGTGGTAAATTGCCCGAGCCACGAGTTCCTTGCCGGTGCCGCTTTCACCGCGGATCAGCACCGTGACATCCTGCGGCGCCACGCGGCCAATCGCCTTGTAGACCTCTTGCATGGCCGTGCTCCGGCCGACCAACCGGTCGCCCGCAAGCTCGGTGACGTCGGGCCGCGGCACTTCCACCGGCGTGCGCATGAGCCGCTGGTTCTCGACGGCCCGCTCCACCAACTCGCGCACCTTGGCCAGGTCGAGCGGCTTGAGCAGGTAGTCGTAGGCCCCGAGCTTCATCGCCTCGATGGCGGTGTCGCTCGTGCCGCCGGCCGTAATGAACACCACCGGCACACGGGGATCGAGCGCCCGCAACTTGCGAAACAGCTCGAGCCCATTGATTTCCGGAAGCACGATGTCGAGCAGCACGACCTCGGGCTGGAGCTTTTCGAGCACCGCCAGGCCTTCTTCAGCCGTCGTAACAGCGGAAACCCGCAGGCCGGTCGGTTCGAGGGCGCGGCTCACGAGCAGGTGAACCGACCGGTCGTCGTCAATGAGCAACACCGCGGCCGGGCGCGGTTCTTCGGACGAAGCGGCGGAAAGGGGCGTCGTGCTGGCGACCGACATGTACCTTCTCAGAGACTTGGTGGCATTCAGATCCCCGCGAACATCGAACACCCCCGGCGCAGCGCGCAAAGGACCCGACGGCAAGAATTGGGGGTTTCCCGCAATCGTACCCATTCGTAGTGGGGGAAGAAAGGGCCGCAAGCCCGAATGCACCGGGATTCGCCGGCGTGGCTCGAACTGCCGACAGAATGGACCGACCTCGCTCGGGTGGCGGGTAAAACCGCGTCTCCCTTTATCCGTGTTTTCGGGGCCTTATCAGAAGGCCGGGAACACCAGGCGTCGAGGTGCGAAGCTACTCGAACGGGTTGGCGTGGATTACCTCGCCCCCCTTGGGATTACCATCTCGCGTGGACAGTGTGTTGAACACCGCAGGGTCCATCGTGTCTTTGCGGATGAACCGGCCGCCGCCGTCGCAGAAGACGAAGTTCGCCCCCCCCGCGTGCAGGCTGCCAAACGACTCAGCGTAGCTGCTGTCCTCGTTCGAGTCGTCGATGCCGGTTTCGATGTTGAAGCCGTCTTTGAAGGTCGTGCCCAACACGAAGCTGGGGCCCCCGCAGTACTTGTTCGAATCGCGCGGATCGACGAGTTTGGACTCAGGCACGACACCCCACAACGCCGGCCCCGACCAGTGAAACGAGCGCTCGCCCACCGCGAGCGTGTTCGACAAGCCGTCGATGATCTCCTCCGGCTTCACCGCGTGGTTGCGGCCGAACACGCCATCGAAGTTGTCGCGGCACACCTTGCAGGTCGGCCGGACCGAGCCAGTGCTGGCCACATAGTTCGTGGCGGCGATCCGCGACAGGAGCGCGCCCGTCTTCTTGTGCGGCACGTCCACAATTTTCTGGAACTCATCGTCCGAGGGGCAGTTGAAGGTCGGCAGCGAGGTGAGCCGCAACTCCTCCATCCCCTTGCTCGTCAGCGGCTGCTTGAAATCGATCCTGCTCGCCAACGAAGCCTGCTCCATCTGCGGCATGATCATCGGCGCCCACGACCACCCGGGCCCGGAATCCTCATAGTCTTGCTGAATGCCCGACACGTACCCCGGCGGGAAGCGGCCCGTCTGGGACATGTAGACCTGCATCCCCAAGCCGATCTGCTTGAGATTGTTCAAGCAGTGAATCCGGCGGGCGGCCTCGCGCGTGGCTTGCACGGCGGGGAGCAGCAGGGCGATCAACACCCCGATGATCGCGATGACCACCAGGAGTTCGACCAAGGTGAACCCGGCAGGGCGACGAGAAAGCTTGGGAAGCATGCGCAACGACTCCCGACAAGGCAGCCTGTTCCACGTGGGCAACGTGGCAGGCCACGAGGAAACCAGCCTCAACCATAGACCCCTCCCCCTTCCGCCGCAACAAATCGGCTGTCCCCGGCAGAAAGAGGCCAGGCAGCTAATACCGAAAAAGGGGCGTCGCGGCCAGACAAGCTGGCGAAGAGAGGGGTGCGCGAACGTCCGGTTCTAGATACGGACGTCCGAAGGAGGCGGATTCACGGGCGGGAGAAATGCACGGTGGCCGCGCGAAGCGCTGGCCTGACTAAGGAGTCGTGGAAGCGGCCGGGGACGGCAATTCCTCTCGACTTGGCTGGGGCCGGGGCTTTTGCGAACGCACCCGAGGGCCGTCGATCAGCCGGGGGTGGCGGCGCTGTGCCCGTAGCACGGCGTCCCGTGCGCTGCCGCCGATGGCGCGGTGGAGCGTGTCGTCATGCTCGAGCAACATGCCGCGCATGTTGTCGCGATCCTCGTCCTTCAGGTTCTCGATGCCGTCGAGGGCGTCGAGCAGCGATCGCATCAGGGGCGTTTTCGCCTGCTTGTTCTCCGGGCGGGGCTGCCGAGGCTCCGTCGCGGCGGGGATGCCCTGATTCTGCATGGCCGCGAGCGAGTCGCGGCCGCAGCCCGTGTTGCCCAGCAAAAGGATTGCAACGCCTGCCAAGAGCCAACGCACGGTTGCGCCTCGCTGTTTGGGTCGATTAGGAGACATGGGAAGTCTATTTCTAGGCTAGTCAGCCTTCGTTGCACCGGCAATGGCGAAGGGCTTTCGCTGCCGCCGCGGATCGCTACCTTGGGAGAGACGGGCATGTCGATTGGAGCCCGGTTCCCAAGGAAAGTGACACCTAAATGCTTGATCTCGAAGTCGAACAGGTGCTGGTAACCCCGACTGCCCGGTTTCACGAAGTCGGTTATTTCCAAGGGTTTTCGGGCGATACGGCCCGTTACCTGCCAGCACTTCTCGACGCCCAGCATCTGAGCTATCGCCCGCGCCCCGAAATGGAGCAGGACCCGAGTTTCAAGCAGCTCATTCCCTACGTGGTTTTTACCTACGAAGATCCGGCCCAGGGGCTGATGCTGTTCCAATACACCCGCGGAGGGGGGCAAGGCGAGCGCCGCCTCCATGCGAAGCGGAGCATCGGCGTCGGGGGGCATATTTCCTCCGCGGACCACCGTTCGTCGGCCGCTGGTCTCTACGACGAGGGGCTGCGGCGCGAACTGGCCGAAGAGGTCGACATTCGGGCCGAGTTCTCGGCCGCGTGCGTCGGCCTGATCAACGACGACCAAACTGAGGTCGGCCGCGTTCATTTGGGGGTCGTCCATCGTTACCAGGTGGCCAGCCCCGCCGTGTTCCCGCGGGAAACGGACCTCGTCGACGCCGGCTTTCAGCCGCTGGCCGAGCTGTGGGCCAACTTCGATCGCTTTGAGACCTGGTCGCAAATTTGCCTCGAGGCGTTGTTTCCGCAGCGGTAGGGCCTCACCGCGGGGCGATGGCCGTTTAGAAGTTAGGAGGGGAGGAAGACGCGATGTCGGCTGGACTTAACGCGGCGCAGCGCGAGGCCGTTTTCACGCCGCGCGGGCCCATGCTCGTGCTCGCGGGCGCCGGCACCGGCAAGACGCGCGTCGTCACGCACCGCATTGCTCAGCTCATTCGCCTGGGCACGGCGCCGGCCCGAATCCTGGCTGTGACGTTCACCAACAAGGCCGCGGCCGAAATGCAGCAGCGGGCCCGAGAGTTGCTCGGCCGCCGGCAACAGCAGAAGCCTGAAATCTCGACGTTCCACTCCCTCTGCATGCGGATCTTGCGGCGGCAGATCCAGCACCTAGGGTATCCCAAAGAGTTCGCGATCTACGACCGCGGGGATCAAGAGGGGCTGGCCCGTTCGGCCTTGCGCGAAATCCGCGTCGCCGGCGAGGTGCTCCGCCCAGGCGACTTGCTGTCTTGGATCGGCCGCTGGAAGAGCGGCGGCGTGCGCCCGGCTCAGGCGGCCTCGGCCGCAGGGGGCGACAAAGAGCATCTGGCCGCGCTCGGATACCGGCGCTATCAAAACGCGCTGCGGGCGGCCGGGGCCGTCGATTTCGATGATCTGCTGCTGCTCACCGAGGACCTCTTCACGCAGTTTCCGGCCGTCCGTGCCGAAGAAGCCCGCCGCTTCGACCACGTGATGGTCGACGAGTATCAAGACACCAACGCCAGCCAATACCGCATTGTGCGGTCACTTGCCGGCGAGCATCGCAATCTGTGCGTTGTGGGAGACGACGACCAGTCGATCTACGCCTGGCGCGGCGCTGAGGTCACCCACATCCTGCGTTTCAAGCACGACTGGCCTGAAGCGAAGATGATTCGCTTGGAGGAGAATTACCGTTCGACGGCGGCCATTCTGGAGTTGGCCAACCGGCTGATCGCCTTCAATAAGGTCCGGCACGACAAAGTGCTGCGGGCCGCCCGCCCCGGCGGCGACAAGCCGCGGATCTTGCAGTTCAAGGATGAAACGGAGGAGGCCAAGCAAGTCGTCCGCGAGATCGCCGAGCGGCTCGAGCAAGCGAGCGTGCAACCGCGCGACTTGGCCATTCTGTTTCGCACCAACGAGCAGCCGCGGGCCTTCGAAATGGAGCTTCGGAAGCAAAAGATTCCGTACGTGCTCGTGGGCGGCATGTCGTTCTACGACCGCAAGGAAGTGCGCGACGTGCTGGCCTACCTGCGGGCGCTCGTGAATCCGCGCGACGAAGCTTCGCTGCTGCGGATCATCAACCGTCCGGCGCGGGGACTCGGCGATTCGAGCGTCGCCACGCTGATGAAGGCGGCCGTGAGCGAGGGAATCACCGTCTGGGAGGCGATCCCCAAGGCGGCTCAACTTACGAATCTTTCGCCGGCGGTCGTGGCGTCGTTCGAGCGCTTCCGCTCCCTGATCGAGCGCCGGCAAAAGGAACTCGAGCAAGGGCCGCCGCTCGCGGTGGCGCGGGGCCTCATCGACGAGGTGAACTACCTCGGCGAGATCGAGAAGGCGTACCCCGATCCGGCGGAGCGCGAGGCGCGCACGAAGTCGGTCGAAGAGGTCTTCAATGCCCTAGCCAGCTTTCAGGCTCGGGAGGGGGAATCGCGCATGGGCGACTTCCTCGACGAGATGGCGCTGGCCGACCGCGGCGACTCCGACGACAAGGAGAAGCAGCTCGCCCGCAACGCGGTGGCGCTGATGACGCTGCACAGCGCCAAAGGCCTGGAGTTCCCCGAGGTGTTCCTGGTCGGGCTCGAAGAGGGCTTTCTGCCGCACCATCGGGCGGTGGACGCCGAGGGAGATGCGATCGACGAAGAGCGCCGCCTGTGCTACGTCGGCATCACGCGGGCCCAGGATCGGCTGACGATGTCGCTCGCCTTGGGCCGGATGAAGTGGGGCAAGCCGCGGCCCACCGTGCCCAGCCGATTTCTCTTCGAGTTGACCGGCCAAGCCGAAAAGGCGCCGACGGCGCGACGCGCTGGACCGCATGGCAAAGGCAAGCCGGCGGCACGGCCGAGTGCCGGCCGCAAGCCGTAGCGCTGCGTTATGGCTAACGTTTCGGGCTTGCCACACCAACCCGCAGCGGGAGCAAGAGACATCCACTCAGAATTGGCGCGCAAGCTGAAAATGCCGCCCAGCCCGTGAAGGGCCCGGCTGGGATGCGCAAACGACATGCGTCTCCTCCTTGCTCGCGCTTTTTGAAGTTGCGCTTTTGGGATCGACGCGGCATAGATGCCGAGAGCGGTGCACGGGCGAGTTGCAACCCAGCGGGTTGCCAGAGTGTAGCCGGGGGTCGCGGCGTTAGCCGCTACCCCCGGAATCTTCGCAGAATCGCGTGTTTCACCCCGAAGGGGTGGCAGAACGAATCGGTTATCGTTCTGGCATCCCTCCAGGATGCACATCGCAGAAATATTGTGATCCGGGGGTCAACCGCTGACGCGGCCGACCCCCGGCTACATTCTGGCAAGCCTTCAGCTTGCGGAGACAAGACCAGCCAAAAGCGCAACTTCAAAACTCGCGCTGCGGGTTGGTGTTGAGGCCTTCCCGAACTCCTACGCCTAAAAGCGAACTAGCGCTTGCCTCGGCAAGCAAGCAGCACTCTCGCTACAAGATAAACCGGCTCAGGTCCTCATCCTGGCTGACTTCGGTCAGCCGTTCGCGCACCTGGGCCGCGTCGATGGTCACCTTGCCGGGGCGGTCCGGTGCGTCGAAGCTTAGCTCCTCGAGCAGCCTTTCCACGATCGTCGAAAGCCTTCGCGCGCCGATGTTCTGCGTCGTCTGGTTCACTTGAAAGGCGAAGTCGGCCATCGCCTCGATCGCGTCGGTGGTGAACTCGAGTTCTACGCCTTCGGTCTGCATGAGAGCGGTGTACTGCTTCGTCAGTGCGCTCTTGGGCTCGGTGAGAATGCGGATGAAGTCGGCCCGGTTCAGATCTTGCAGTTCCACGCGGATCGGGAACCGCCCCTGGAGCTCCGGCATCAGGTCGCTGGGCTTGGTCTTGTGAAACGCGCCGGCGGCGACGAACAGCACGTGGTCGGTACGGACATAGCCGTACTTGGTCTGCACGGTCGTGCCTTCCACGATCGGCAACAAGTCGCGCTGCACCCCCTGGCGCGAAACGTCGGCCCCGCGGCTGTCGCTGGCCACGATCTTGTCCATCTCGTCGAGGAAGATGATGCCCAGGTTCTCGGCCAGCGTGATCGCCAGGGCGTTGACCTGCTCGGGGTTGATCAGCGCGTCGCTCTCTTGATCGAAGAGCACGCGACGGGCCTCGGACACGCTCAGCTCGCGCCGCGACGACTGCTTGGGCATGAACTTCTCGAACATGCCCTGCAGGTCGACGTCCATCTGCTCGAGCCCCATACCGGTGATCATCATGGGCGCGTTCTTTTGCTCGACGGTGATCTCCACCTTGCGCTCGTCGAGATGCCCCGCGGCCAGCATCGCGCGCATCTTCTCGCGGGTGCGCTGGTAGCGTTCGGCCGAATCTGCGCTGTCGGTTCCCACTTCGTACGACATCGGCGCGGGGGCCAGCAGATCGAGCAGGCGTTCATCGGCGCGACGGCGCGCCTCAGGCTCGACCTTCGCGCGCTCTTGAGCGCGCACGAGACCGATGGCGTTCTCCACCAGCTCGCGGACCATGCTCTCGACATCGCGTCCGTAGTAGCCTACCTCGGTGTACTTAGTGGCTTCGACCTTGATGAAGGGCGCGTCGGTGAGCTTGGCCAGCCGGCGGGCGATCTCGGTCTTGCCGACGCCGGTGGGGCCGATCATCAGGATGTTCTTGGGCGAGACCTCGGCCTGCAGATCGGCCGAGAGCTGCTGCCGGCGCCAACGATTGCGCACGGCGATGGCGACGGCGCGCTTGGCCGCCTGCTGGCCGACGATGTGCCGGTCGAGTTCGGCCACGATTTGCCGCGGGGTCAACTCGCGCACGGCATCTCCTCCACCACGATGTTGGTGTTCGTATAAATGTCGATGCCGGCGGCGATCTCGAGACTGCGGCGGACGATCTCCGGCGCCGAAAGCGACGAATGCGCGACGAGGGCCCGCGCTGCGGCCAAGGCATAGTTGCCGCCGGAGCCAATGGCGATCAGGCCGTCGGTCGGCTGAATCACGTCGCCATTGCCGGTGACGAGCAGCGTGTGCTTGGCGTCGACCACCGTCAGCAAGGCCTCGAGCCGCCGCAGGGCGCGGTCGGTGCGCCAGTCCTTAGCCAGTTCCGTGGCGGCGCGGGGCACGTTGCCGGGAAAATCCTTGAGCTTGGCCTCGAACCGCTCGAGCAGAGCGAAGGCATCGGCGCTCGAGCCGGCGAACCCGGTGATGACCTTACCGTCGAGCAGGCGGCGAATCTTGTTGGCGTCGCCTTTGACGATGGCCGAGCCGAGCGTGACCTGGCCGTCGCCGCCGAGGGCGACGACGCCGTTGTGGCGCACGCTGATGATGGTGGTGGAGCGAGATTTCATGCGGATGGGCCCCGGCGGGGCGAGGGCCCCTTTCGTGCGGAGTAGCAGCGCAAGCGCGCCAGGTGTCAAACCGCCCAATATCGCGCAAAGGGGCCGCGTTCGCTAGGGCCGCCGAACTAGGCGATCACCGCGTCGATCACGTTGCCGAAGACATCAGTCAGCCGCTCGTCGCGCCCTTGGTGGAAGTAGGTGAGCAGCTCGTGGTCCATGCCTAGGAGCGCGAGCAGCGTGGCATGCAGGTCATGGAGATGCACCTTGTCGACCGCCGCCGCGAAGCCGAATTCATCGGTCTCGCCGTACGACACGCCCCCCTTGGCCCCTCCGCCGGCGAGCCACATCGTGAAGCCGTAGGGGTTGTGGTTGCGTCCCGGGGCGCCTTCTCCTTCGGCAAACGGCATACGGCCAAACTCGCCCCCCCATAGAATCAGCGTGCTGTCGAGCAGCCCCCGGCGTTCGAGATCAGTCAGCAACGCAGCGATTGGCTGGTCGACCTCCCCGGCGTGGCGGCCGTGGTTCTTTTCGACGCTCTCATGGGCATCCCAGGTCTCTTCCAAGTGGCCGCCGCCGGAGTAGAGCTGCACGAACCGCACGCCGCGCTCCACCAGCCGGCGGGCGACCAAACAGTTGCGGCCGAACTCGTCGGTCGGCGACTGGCCGACGCCGTACAGGTCGAGGGTCTCCTGAGTTTCCTGCTTCAGGTCGACCGCCTCAGGCACTTCGGCCTGCATGCGGAAGGCCAGTTCATAGCTATGAATCCGCGAAGCGAGCTCCGCGCCGCCAGGACGGGCAGCGAGATGCTCTTGATTCAGCTTAGCCATGAGGTCGAGCTGAGCGCGCTGCGCCTCGCGCGAGAGGTGCGCCGG
>JAESFN010000766.1_pt1 | contig 22022 bp, 24 predicted proteins | sample 9269411 | NCBI WGS metagenome assembly JAESFN01 (sample SAMN14505399, study PRJNA617100) | algae metagenome | isolation source: Iphinoe sp. HA4291-MV1 and co-occurring heterotrophs from trail next to... | place: USA: Maunawili Falls, Hawaii | collected 2009-07-25
CTGACCACCAGTGATCGGCACAACGCATGATCGCCAACCCCACGGGCGGCACCGACGCTACGAGCCAGATCACCAGCGGCCAGGATCCCAACCACCGCAACAGCGGCAACTCACCCTGACACTGACTCCCGACGCTAGTCCCGTGGATCAGTACACGTCGCGCTGGTAGCGGTGCTCCCGGCGCATGTCGTCGACGAACGCGGCGGCCTCGTCGGCGCCCAGCCCGCCGTGCTCGGCGACGATCTCCTGCAACGCGGTGTCGACGTCGCCGGCCATCCGGGTGGCGTCGCCGCACACGTAGAAGTACGCGCCGCCCTTCAGCCAGGCGTACAGCTCCGCGCCCTGCTCGCGCATCCGCTGCTGCACGTAGGTCTTCGGCCGGCTGTCCCGGGAGTAGGCCAGGTCGAGCCGGTTGAGCAGGCCGTCGGCGTGCATGGCGCCCAGCTCGTCGGCGTAGAGCGAGTCGCAGCGCTGGTGGCGGGCGCCGAAGAACAGCCAGTTGCGGCCGCCGGCCCCCCGGGCCCGCCGCTCGTGCAGGAAGCCGCGGAACGGGGCCACCCCGGTGCCCGGACCCACCATGATCATGTCGGCGGCGTCGTCGTCCGGCGGGCGGAAGGCCTCGTTGGGCACCAGGAACACCTGCGCGGTGTCCCCCTCGCCCAGCCGGTCGGCCAGGTGCGTGGAACACACCCCGGTCCGGTGCCGGCCGGCGGCGGAGTAGCGCAGGCTGGCCACGGTGAGCCCCACCCGCCCGGCGTCGACCAGCGGGCTGGACGCGATCGAGTACGAGCGGTGGGCCAGCGGCTGCAGCACCCCGAGCAGCTCGGTGACGGTGAACGGGGTGCGGACCGGGAGCGCCAGCAGGTCCAGCACGTCCCGGGCCCAGAGGTACTCGTGCAGCGCGGCGCGGTCCGAACCGGCCAGCAGCGCGGCCAGCTCCGCGTCGTCGGTGCGCCGGCCGATCTCCTCCACCAGCTCCCGGGACGGGCGGCTGATCTCGTACGAGTCGGTCAGCACCGCACGCAGCGGTCGGCCGTCCACCTCGCGGCCGCCGTCCTCACCGAGGTGGTCGAGGACGGCGTCGACCAGCCCCGGATCGTTGCTCGGGATCACCCCCAGCGAGTCGCCCGGGCGGTAGGACAGCTCGGCGGCGTCCACCTCCAGCTCGACGTGCCGGACGGGTTTGAGCGCCCCGGTACCGGTGAGCCAGTGGCTGACCCGGATGGTCGCCGGATACGGGCGTTCCCGGTTCCAGGCCGGGCGGCGGGGCGGGTGCTCGTGCGCGGCGGGTTCGGGGGCGGGTGCGCTGGTCAGCAGCCCGAGCACCTCGGTAGTCCAAGCGGCGGCCGGCTCGTCGTAGTCCCAGTCGCAGGTGCGCATGGCCAGCAGCCGCTGCCCGCCCAGCTCGGCGAACCGCTCGTCGAGCACCTCGGCGGCCCGGCAGAACTCGAAGTAGCCGGTGTCGCCCAGCCCGAGCACGGCGAACGGCGTGCCGTCCAGCCGGGGGCCCGGGTCGGCGCTGATCGCCGTCCAGAACGTCTCGGCGGTGTACGGCATCTCCCCGTCGCCGGTGGTGGCGATGACGACGAGCACCGGCACCGACCCGGCCAGCTCGTCGGGCGCCACGTCGTTCAGGGCGTTGAGCCGCGCTGCCAGGCCACGCGCTTCGGCGGCCTCCACGAGGTTGCCGGCCACGAGCTCGGCGTTGCCCGTCTCGGTGCCGAACAACACCCGGATCTCGGCCGGTCCCGACCCACTTCCGCTCATCGACGCACAAGCCTCCCATGTTTTAGGTTTGCCTAACCTAAAACATGGTTGCCTTGGTTTCCGAGTGTCCTGCGCCACTCTCGGCGGGTTACGTGGTTGTTACCCGGCAACTCCGGGCACATACCGGCCATGCCTCTCGACTATCGAGTGACCCTGGACTGCGGACACACCTTCACCTACCGCACGACGGTGAGCCCGCTCGACCGCGACCGTCTCATCTGCGACGCCTGCGGCTCGGGACATCACGCGGCGGCCCGGGTGGTGCTGCGTGAGCCCAACCGGTGCGAGTTCATCGACCTCACCCCGGCCGCCGCGAAGGCCTCCCCCGCCGCGTAGGCGGCGCATTTCGCCCCGGTTCACACCCGGCGGGTTCGATGGGCTCACCGGTACCCGGCGGTGAGGCGGAGGCGCGGATGTCCTACCGAGTGATCCAGTGGGCGACCGGCGGCGTCGGCATCTGGAGTCTCCGTCGGATCATCGACCACCCGGACCTCGATCTGGTCGGGGTCCTGGTCTACAGCCCGGAGAAGGACGAGCTGGACGCCGGAGCGCTCTGCGGCCGGCCGGACACCGGCGTCCACGCGACGATGTCGAAGGACGAGATCCTGGCGCTCGACGCCGACGTCGTCATCCACACCTCCAAGCTCCCGGACGACGAGGACATCCTGGCGCTGCTCGGTTCGGGCAAGAACGTCATCTCGCCGCTGTCCTACTTCGCCCCCGAGATCGAGGGCCCCGAGCTGATGGCCCGGATCGAGGCGGCCTGCCGCGCCGGCGGCACCACCCTGCACGGCGCCGGCATCGACCCCGGCTTCGTCTGCGACCGGGTGCCCGCCGTGATGACCGGGGTCTGCGCCGAGGTCACCGGGATCAACATGGTCGAGGTGTTCGACTGCTCGAAACACCCGCTCGCGGACATGATGTTCAACCTGCTCGGCTTCGGGAAGTCGCCGGAGGACATCCACCTGGACAGCCCCGGCGGGATCTACTTCTCCCAGCGCCTGTTCCCGGCGGTGCTCTACAAGCTCGGCCGGCAACTCGGCCTGCGGGTGGATCGCGTCGAGATGGGCGACGTCCGGTTCGCCTTCGCCACCAAGGACTTCGAGATCGCCGCCGGGAAGGTGCGCGAGGGCACGATCGCCGGCCTGAGCTTCACCTACACCGGATACGTCGACGGGAAGCCGTTCCTCACCCAACGGTGGGTCCACCACGTCGGCCAGCACCTCGGCGCACTACCGGAGGGATGGCGGACCGCGCCGGACCCCGAGGTCCCCTTCGAGCAAGGGGGCACCCCCGTCTACGAGATCGAGGTCGAGATCCTCGGGCGGCCGACCATCCGCAACCGCATGCTGATGACCGACGCCGACGACCCCGTCTGGCCCGGCACCGCGTACTCGCTGATCAACACCATCCCCGCCGTCGTCGCGGCACCCCCGGGCTTCCTCGACGACCCCGTCTTCGCCCCCTGGAAACCGCGCCTCTGACCGCGCCGGCATCCCGTTCCACGAGGCCACCGTGGAGACGAACGGCCACGACCTCAGCCTGATCTTCTCCGACCTCGTGGTCACCGAGCTCCCCGCCGGCCACACCCCCTTCACCGTGACCGGCTGACGCGCCCGTCCCGTCTCGACTTCTGACGGTCGCGCAGCGTCGCGCGAAGCGCCTCGGCATCGATGCCGTCGGGTGGGAGGCCGAGCCGCGTGAGAAGCCGCAGAGCCGCTCCGGCATCGACCCGACCGAAGACGTCGCCGACGGCGTGACGCACCGCTGCCCAGATCGCGGGGTGCCAGTGTTGATCCCCGGCCAGCTCGACCAGGACGGGTTCCTTCGCCGACCATGGGACGGGACCGGACGCGTGGACGAGCCGGCGCAGCCGACGATCACTCGCGTCGATCAGCATCCGGTTCCACGCCGCGACCGACTCCGCGTCGGCGCCTTCGAAGGGGCCGCACCACAGCCAGTAGGCCGCCGGAGCGGCCAGCTCCTCGGCCGGATCGTCCAGGAGTGACCGCAGCTCGGCGAACCACGCCTCGGTGCCCGCCCAGTGCTCGACGTACATCAGGTTCGCGTAGCAGGGCATCGCCCGGTACAGGCCCATGGCGAGGCTCAGGTCGCCCTCGACGAGGTCCTCCAGCTCGTGCGGGACCATCCCCGGTCCGTCTTCGGCGTCCCTGGCCTTGCCCGTCGACGGCGCGGTCGCCCAGGCCCGAGCGCAGGCCTGTCGAAACCGCTCGGGTCCGACATGCTCGGCGAGCCCGTCCAGATCCACGCCGACGACCCTAGGTCACGGCCCTACGCGGTCGAAGCGGCGACGCCCTCAGCGGCACGGTCATCGTTCGTGTTCGGCACCGATCGGGGTCGAGCCGGCATGCGGTGGAGCAGGGCCATGGCACCCGCGACCCACGCGGTCGCCGGGCGGAGCGTGGGGGCGTACTCCTGGCGGCCGTAGCTCAGGATCTAGCCGATCCAGACGACCTCCATGACCACCAGCGGGACCATGAAGCACCAGAAGCCCTTGAAGAACCAGAACCCGTACTCGCCCCACCAGCGGTCGAAACCCAGCACGTAGGACACGTCGTGGCCGAACCAGCCGAAGGTGGCCATCATCGGCATCGAGATGACCTTGTCCCGGCGGGCCAGGCGTACCGACTCGACGTACCAGGCCAGGGCCGAGAGCATGGTGATCAGCCCGAGGACGATCAGCGGAACCTGGTGCTCCCGCATCCGTTCGAAGACCTCGTTGTCGTACATGCTCGCGCCGCCTCTCCGTCGAACTCAGTGTGTCCCGGCGGTGGGAGCCCGGACGCTCGACGCCTCGTCACCGGTCACCGCGACCAGTTCCTCGTACCGCAGGTTCCGGCAGATCGCGTAGGGCATGGCGACCAGCCAGACCACGAACACGGCCAGCGGGATGTAGAACCCGAGCAGGCCGCCGTAGGTGAAGGGGCCGGTCTTGAAGAAGGTGATCACTCCGGTCGGGATGAAGAGCACCACGACCCACAGGTTGAGATAGGCCACCCAGCGCGGGAACACCGGGACCTCGGAGCGGTCCAGGAACACCGCGACGGCGATCGCCAGGTACTGCACGCAGAACGGCACGAAGTCCATGACCAGGACGAACCAGGCGATGTCGTTCATCCCCTGGGTCGTCTCCGCCGCGCGCTCGGGCCGGTACGCCGTCGCGGACATGATCAGGATCGGCAGGAACAGGAACACCCAGCCCACGGTCGCGGCGGCCAGCTGGGTGTAGGCCAGGACGGGCTGCCGGGGCCGCATCCGCAGCATCCGCCTGGTGATCGAGGCGCACAGCGGCCCGTAGGCGCCCATCCCGATCAGCCCGATGAACAGTCCGGCCCGTATCGCCCCGGTGCCGTCCCGGTAGAACTCGGCGATCTGCTCGGCGGAGCCGTTCGGGTCCGGGACCGGGATCAGACCCGCCACCGGCCACAGCCCGATCAGCATGATGATCGTCCCGGCCACCGACGACAGCGCGCAGTACCGCTCGACCCGAAGTGACATCGGCACCCCTCCCGGTCGCCGGCGACCGGTGTCCGCCTTACAGGTGGTAAGTACCCACTACATTAAGCAGCGGAGTCCGGCACCGGAAGCCCCAGCGGCCGGGAATGCGGGGCGGACGGGTCTGCCGGTGGGCGCGCCGCTGCCCGTTACGTGCAGTTACTCGCCGCTGGGCGTCCGGCGAAACGGTCCTGGAAGAACGGGATGGCCCGGGCCGTGTAGGGGACGAGCGTGCTGACGTGCTCGCCGGGGACCCGGTGGTACTCGATCGGTGCTCCGCGTCGGCAGTGCGCGCCGACCAGGGCGTCGACCTGATCGACGTTGAGGAACTCGTCCTGGATTCCTTGGACGATCAGGGTCGGGGTGTGCAGGCGCGGTCCGGTGACCAGGTTGGTCTTCGCCAGCGTTCGCGCGACCTGAGGTACGGCCAGGAAGCTGTCGATATCGGGGTAACGGGTGAGGGTCCGCACGCTGTCCAGTGGTGCGCTTGCGCCGGTGGCCAGGATGAAGCAACCGCCTGCGTCCCGGCGGTGGCGTTCGGCGATCTCCCGGCCCCGGGCGGTGAGCAGGGAGTCCAGATCGAGGTCGGGGTAGGTCCGGTTCAGCGCCACCGGGTAGCCCAGGTAGCCGGCGAAGAACGGTGGGCCGGCATGGGCTCGCAGGATGGCGTTGAAATCGGCGACGACCCCGCCGGAGGCCGAGCCGACCAGGTTCAGTTCCGGGGCGTAGTCCGGGGCCAGGGCGTTGGCCCACAGGGTCGGGGTGGACCCACCCGAGTAGCCCATCATGCCGACCGGGGTGCGGACGCCGTCGAGCCCGGCGGGGCCGAACCGCTCGACCGCGCGGATCGAGTCCAGGGTCACCCGACCTTCCAATGGCCCGGCCCCGTACTCGGAACGAGGCCCTTCGTGGTCAGGGATGTTGACGATCCAGCCGGCGGCGAGCACCGGCGGCATGTAGGCGCTCTCCGCCGGCAGCGACAGCCCCGAGCCGGTGCGCAAGGTGTAGGACGGGGCGCAGCCGGTGGTCAGGCTGTCCTCGGCCGTCTGGTAGGACAACAACTTCGGCGCGCCCGGTGCCGGCACCCTGGGCTTCAGGATCGTCGTCACCGCCGCGATCGCCTTGCCGTGTGCGTCGGTGGACCGGAACAGCAGCTGGTAGGCGGCGGAGGAGTTGGTCAGGACGGGCAGCCCGGTGATCGTCACGATCCGGGACCGCAGGATCGTGCCGGGCGCGCACGCCTCGTAGCCTTCGGGTCCCCGGTAGAACGGATCGCGGTCCGGAATCTGCACCGGGCCGGACGTCGGCAGCGGCGGAACCGGGCCGGGGGAATCCGGTGGGGACAGGATCGAGCCGAGTCCGGCGATCAGGTCGGCCGGCTGGGCCGGCTCCGACGTGGCCGACGGGCAGTGCCGACGGTCCCGATGGTGATCGTCGTTGTCGTCGTCGCCACCGGGGAGTGTCCCTGCCCATCCGGTGCCGGTACCGGCGGCCAGCAGAGCGACACCGAGAACTGAGCCAAGCACGGTCGTTCTTGCCCGCAAATCGACTACCCCTTGTGACCGGTGTCGCACTCAGAGTGCTTCTCGGTGCAACGACAGCGCGACCGGCGGGGATACGTGAACCAGCCGGCGCCGACGGGCCGGGAGGGCGTGCGGCGGACGAGTCGGCCTGTAAGCCGGATCCTGTTCCCGGGCGCCTTGCGGCGGTCCCGTTCGGCGACCATCCATCTCGGCCCGCCGTCGCCGGCGGGCTCTGTGCGGTCTACCCGCAGGCCTCGGGCGGGCCGCCCTCGAACGCCTGCTGTCTGACCTTGCTCCGGGTGGGGTTTACCGAGCCACCCCGGTCGCCCGGGGTGCTGGTGGTCTCTTACACCACCGTTTCACCCTTACCCCGGCCGCTTGCGCGCCCGGGGCGGTCTGTTCTCTGTGGCACTGTCCCGCGGGTCACCCCGGGTTGCCGTTAACAACCACCCTGCCCTGTGGAGTCCGGACTTTCCTCGGCTCCCGCCCGCCGGAGCGGTTGGGAGACGCGGCCGCCCGGCCAACTCGTCCGCGCGATCAGGGTATCGGCCCCCGGACGTAGGCTGGCACCCGACACGAGACGCCGCGCGAGGAGCCCGCTGCCGCAGCGGCACGGGCTGGACGCCGCCCGGCTGCGGATGCCCGCCGAGGGGCCGTGGCCGACCCTGCGCGAGCACCTCGTCGAGCGGCTGCCCCGGGTCGCGCCGGAGCGGATCGACACCATGCTGCGGACCGGCGCCATCGTCGGCACCGACGGCCCGCTGGCCGAGAACGCGCCGTTCGTGCCGGGGTCGCTGATCTGGTTCCACCGGGACCTGCCCGACGAGGTGGAGGTGCCGTTCGACATCCCGGTGCTGCACCGCGACGACCGGCTGCTCGTGGTGGACAAGCCACACTTCCTGGCCACCATCCCGCGCGGCCGGCACATCCGGCAGACCGCGCTGGTCCGGCTGCGCCGCGAGCTGGACCTGCCCACGCTCAGCCCCGCGCACCGGCTGGACCGGGCCACCGCCGGGGTGCTGATGTTCGTGATCGACCCGGCCTACCGGGGCGTCTACCAGAACCTGTTCCGTGACCGGCGGGTCGGCAAGACCTACCTGGCCCTCGCCGGGTTCGACCCCGACCTGGGGCTGCCGCGCACGGTCCGCAACCGGATCGTCAAGGAGCGCGGCGTGATCTGCGCCCGCGAGGTACCGGGTCCGGTCAACGCGGAAACCCGCATCGAGCTGCTCGAACGGCACGGCGACCAGGCCCGCTACCGGCTCACCCCGCACACCGGGCGCACCCACCAGCTGCGGCTGCACCTGGCCTCGCTGGGCATCCCGATCGTCAACGACGACCTCTACCCCGAACCCACCGAGCGCCCGCTGGACGACTTCACGGCACCGCTGCGGCTGCTGGCCGCGTCCCTGGAGTTCACCGACCCGGTCACCGGGGAGCCCCGGCGCTTCGACAGCCGCCGCGAGCTGTGACGACCGCTCAGGCCGGGGTGAGCAGGCGGGTGCGGTAGAGGTCGAGCACCTGGTCGAGCGCGTCCCGGGTGGGCTGCCCCGGCTCGTCGATCAGGTGCTCGGTGACCACCGAGTGGGCGGGCATCGGCGAGTCGGGGGCCGCCGCCGACCCGGGCAGCTCCACCGCGATGAACGCCTCCCCCAGCTCCTCGCGGAGGAACTGGAACCGTTCGGCAGGCACCAGCTTGTCGGTGGTGAACCGCATGCCCAGCACCGTCAGACCGTCGTGCGCACACCGGTGCTTGACCCGGTCCAGGTCGGCGCGGGAGATGTCGATAGTCCGCGCCGACCTCGGGCCGATCGGCATCGACGGCTGGGACAGCACCGGCGCCAGCAGCCGGTCGTCGGTGGCCATGGCCAGCGCGTAGCCGCCGGTGAAGCACATGCCGATGGCGCCGACGCCCGGCCCGCCGCACCGCTCGTGCTCGTGGGCGGCCAGGGCCCGCAGCCAGTTCACCACGGGGGACGTCTTGCCGGTGGCCAGCACGGTGAACTCGCGGCTCACGCACGCGCGGGCCATCGTGCCGAACATGTAGGTCGCGGTGCTGAGCTTGCTGCCGGCCAGCGGATCCTTGCCCGGGGTGCCGAACAGGTGCGGCATGACCGCGGTGCACCCGATGTCGGCCACCTTGCGGGCGAAGCGGGCCACCTTCGGGCTGATCCCGGGCATCTCGGCGATCACGATGACCGCCGGCCCGGTGCCCTTGCGGAGCACGACCTTGGCGTCACCCTCGTGCTCGAAGGTACCCGCCTCGAAGTCGTGGAGATCGTCATCGGCCATGGCGTGATCCTCTCCGGATGTCCGGGCCGGGGCAACACTTTCAGCCCGGGGCGGAACCCGGGAATCTCTGGTTCACCAGCCGGACCGAGGCGCCGCCGTCGGGGTAGAACTCGGCGATGGACAGCGACGCCAGGTCCAGGTGCAGCCGGAACAGGATCGACGGGCCGGCGTCCAGCGCCTGACGGAGCAGCATCTTGATCGGCGTCACGTGGCTGACCAGCAGGATCGTCTGCCCCGGGTGCGCGGCGAGCAGCTCCTCGCGCAGTACCGCGACCCGCTTCCCGACCTGCGCGAAGCTCTCCCCGCCCGGTGGGAGCACGGTGTCGTCACCCAACCAGCGGCCGTGCAGGTCCGGGTCGCGCTCCCGGGCCTCGGCGAAGGTCAGGCCGTCCCAGGCCCCGAAATCGGTCTCCAGCAGGCCGTCGTGGGGTTGCGCCTCGACGCCGAGCGCGGCGACCACCGGCTCGGCGGTCTGCCGGGTCCGGCGCAGCGGCGAGGTGTACGCGGCGGCCACCTCACCCAGGTCGGGCAGCGAGGGGATCCCGGCGGCGGCCGCGGCGGCCTGCTCGAGGCCCAGGGCGGTCAGCTCGGGGTCACCGCGCCCGGAGTAGCGGCGCGCGGCGGACATCGCGGTCTGGCCGTGGCGCAGCAGCAACAGCCGGGTGGGCCGGCCCGTCTGCCCGGTCCAGCTCGCCGACGCCGGAGCGCTCACCTAGCGGCCTGAGCGTCCATCGCCAGGTTGGCCAGCCGGTCGGCGCGCTTGTTGCGCTCGCGGGGGATCCAGCCGAACTGCACCGACCCGAGCCGGCGGACCAGCCCGGCCGCCTCCCGGGCCAGCGGCTGCATCGCCGGGTGCTTGATCTTCCAGCGCCCGGACATCTGCTCCACGACCAGCTTGGAGTCCATCCGCACCTCGACGTCGGTGGCCCCGAGGTCGATCGCGGCGCGCAGCCCGGCGATCAGCCCCTGGTACTCGGCGACGTTGTTGGTGGCCACCCCGATCCCCTCGGACCGCTCGGCCAGCACCGCTTCGTCCCTCGGGTCCAGCACCACCGCGCCGTATCCGGCCGGGCCGGGATTGCCCCGGGACCCGCCGTCGGCCTCGACGATGACCCTCACAGGCCCGACTCCGACGTCCGCACCATGATCACTCCACATTCCTCGTGCCGGATGACGGCGTCCGGCGCGGCGCTCCGGATCGCGCTGAGCTCGGAGCGGTCGACGTCCAGCCGGCAGGCCCCGCAGCGACCGGCCCGCAGCAGTGCCGCCCCGGTGCCGTTCTTCTCGAGCAGCTTGTCGTAGAGCGCCAGCAGGTCGGCGGGCAGGCCGGCGGTGGCGGTCTCCCGGTCGCGGCGGCGGCCGGCCTCGGCGGCGTCCAGATCGGCCAGCACGGTGTCCCGACGGGTGCCGGCGTCGGCCAGGGTGGCCTCGGCGGCGGCCTGCTCGACCCGGGCGTTGTCCAGGTTCGCCCCGGTGGCCTCGCGCTGCTCCATGATCTCCAGCAGCTCGTCCTCCAGCACGCCCTGCCGGCGGGCCAGGGTCTCCAGCTCGTGCTGCAGGTCAAGAGCCTGCTTGGCCGACACGCTCCCCTCGGCCAGCAGCTTCTGGTCGCGGTCGGCCCGCGAGCGCACCCCGTCGACGTCCCGTTCCAGGCGGGCGATGTCCCGGTCCAGGTCGGCGGCCGCGGTCTCCACCTCGATCGCGGTGTCCTTGCGGGTGCGCAGCACCTTCTCGGCCTCGGTGATCTCGGCCAGCTCGGGCATCGTGCGCCGGCGGTGGTCGATCCGGTTCAGCTCGGTGTCGATCTCGGCGAGGGTCAGCAACCGTTGTTGCGCGGCGGGTTCGGCGTTCACTGCGGGCTCTCCTCGGGGGACGCGGCGCTCAGGCTCCACGGGTCGGTGCGACGCCACGAAACGCAAGCCTCGACCGTACCCCCGAGCGCCCGGGAGATGACGGAGGCCGCCTGCGCGCACCAGGGGTGTTCCGAGGCCCAGTGCGCCACGTCGACCAGCGCCGGCGTCGGCCGGCCTGGACGGCTGCCGGCGAGCAGGTGCTCGGACGCCGGGTGGTGGCGCAGGTCGGCGGTCAGGTAGACGTCCACGCCGGCGGCGGTAGCGGCGTCCAGCGCGGAGTCCCCGGCGCCGCCGCAGACCGCTACCCGCTTGACTCGCCGGTCCGGGTCGCCGGCGGTGCGAACGCCCCAGGCGGTGGCCGGAAGGGCCTTCGCAGCGCGCTCGGTGAACGCGGCGAGGGTCTCCGGCGTCGGGAGCTCGCCGACCCGGCCCAGCCCCTGACGGCCCGGGATGTCGGCCAGCTCCACCAGGTCGAACGCCGGCTCCTCGTAGGGATGCGCGGCTCTCAGCGCCTCGACGACCGCGCGGCGCCTGCCTCGCGGGAGGACCAGCTCCAGCCGGGTCTCGGCCACCTGCTCCAGGGCTCCGACCTGGCCGATCGCCGGGTTGGCGCCCTCGTGCGGGAGGAACTGGCCGGTGCCGTCGGTGCTCCAGCAGCAGTGGCTGTAGTCCCCGATGTTCCCGGCGCCCGCGCCGGCCAGCGCGTCCAGCACGGAGCGGGCGTCGGCGGTCGGCACGAACGTGATGATCTTGTCGAGCCGTTGGGTGCCGCGTGGCTGCAGCGGCCCTTCGACCTTCACACCGAGGGCGTCGGCCAGGGCGTCGGACACCCCGGGGTCGGCGGAGTCGGCGTTGGTGTGTGCGGTGAACAGCCCGATCCCGGACCGGATCAGCCGGTGCACCAACGCACCCTTGGGGTGGTCGGCGGGGACGCCGTGCACCCCGCGCAGCAGCAGCGGGTGGTGGGTGACCAGCAGCTGCGCTCCGGTCTCCACCGCTTCGTCGATGGTCTCCGGCACCGGGTCGACCGCGATGAGCACCTTGGTCACGGCCTCGTCCGGGTCGCCGCAGACCAGCCCGACCGCGTCCCACGACTCGGCCAGCGCCGGCGGGTACGCCGCCTCCAGCGCCGCGACCACCTCGCCCAGCCGGGCCGTCATGCGCGTACCTGCATGTCGGCACCGTAGAGGGCCGCCCGCAGGGCCTCGACCAGCACCCGCGCCTGCGCGGGCGGGCGCACCGCCACCCGCAGGTGGTCGGCGGTCAGCCCGGGGAAGGTGTCGGCCCGGCGGACCGCGATGCCGGCCCCTCTCAGGCGCTGCCGCACCTTCGGCCCGTCGGGCATCCGGAGCAGCAGGAACGGCGCGGACGCGGGGTGGTGCACGTGCACGTCCGGCAGCGCGGCCAGCGCCTCGACGAGGTGGCGGCGATCGGCCTGCAGCCGCTCGGCCCCGGCGTCGGCCTCGGCCACCGCGGTCGGCGTGCAGCAGGCGGTCACCGCCTCCAGGGCCAGGGTGTTCACCGGCCACGGCGGTCGCGGGCGGGCCAGCCGGGCCAGCAGCTCCGGGGCGCCCAGGGCGTATCCGGCGCGCAGGCCGGGCAGCGCCCAGGTCTTGGTCAGGCTGCGCAGCACCAGCAGCCCTTCCGTGGCACGGTCGGCGGACAGCGACTCCGGCTCGCCGGGGACGGTGTCGGCGAACGCCTCGTCGACGATCAGGGTGCGGCCGGGCCGGGCCAGGCTGCGCAGGCTCTCGGCGGGGTGCAGCACCGAGGTGGGGTTGGTCGGGTTGCCGACCACCACCAGGTCGGCGTCGTCCGGCACCGCGTCGGGCCGCAGCCGGTGCCCGTCGGCGGCCTCGGTGAACACCCGGGTGACCGGGACGCCGGCCGAGGTGAGCGCCACCTCGGGCTCGGTGAACCCCGGGTGCAGCACCACGGCGCGGTGCGGCCGCAGCGCCGGGAGCAGCGCGAACCCCTCGGCCGCCCCGGCCAGCACCAGCACCTCGTCCGGGTCGCGGTGGTGTCGGGCGGCGGCGGCGCGGCGGGCGGCCAGGTCGTCGGCGGCGGACGGGTAGCGGCCCAGCCGGTCCAGCGCCGCCACCAGCCGCTCCCGCAGCCACGGCGGCGGACCGTCACCCCGGACGTTCACCGCGAAGTCCAGCAGCCCGGGCTCGGCGTCGACGTCCCCGTGGTGGCGTAGATCCATGCGCTCACCGTATGTCCCGGTGCGCGCAACGCGGCGACGCATGTCCCGGTGCGCGCAACGCCGCGACGGCTGGGACGTTGGACAACGTGTGCCGACTCCACGTCCGTTCGCCGGTGCCGCGGTGGTCGTCGTCCTGGGCACCGGGGTGTTCGCGGCGGCGCACCTGACCCCGGCTCCGATCGCGCCGGCCCCGGCCGCCGCCCCGGGCCCGGTCACCGACCCCGCGGCCGGGGTCCCGCCGATCACCGGCCTGGGCATGCCGATCGGGCCGGACGCCCCGGCCGAGGCGCCCCCCGGACCGGCCGGACCCGCACCGGTGACCGGGCCGGCCGGACCCGTGCCGGTGACCGGGCCGGTCGGGCCTGCGCCGGTGACCGCACCGCTACCCGTACCCGGCGGACCCGCTCCCGCACCCGGCGCACCCGCACCCGCACCCGTGCCCGGCGCACCCGCACCCGGCGCACCTGCCGCTCCCGTGCCCGGCGCACCTGCTCCCCCGGCGGCGGCGCCGGCCCCGGCACCCGGGCCGGTGGTGCGGCGGGGGCCGACCGCCGCCCAGCAGCAACAGGCCCGCCAGCAGCGCCGCCGGCAGGCGGCCCGGGAACGCATGCGCCAGCGGGCGATCGCCATCTGCCGCGCCCTCGGGTACTCCCAGCAACGGTGCAACACCGCTCCCCGCTGACCCCCGGCCCAACTCCATGATCAACGGGTGTTCAGGGCTGCTACCCGCGAGTAGAACAACGCTGAGAGCCCGTTGATCGCTGCGGCCCGACCGCGGAGGCCGAGGCCGAACACCCAGGCCAGGCCCGACCGTGCAAGCCGGAGCCGAACGCGCAAGCCGGAGCCCGGACACGCGAGCCAGAGCCGAACGCCCAAGCCGGCGCCGGACGCGCGAGCCAGAGGCCGGACGCGCGAGCCGAGGCCGGACGCCACGCCCACGCCCGCCTCGGCCGCGCGTCGACCGCTCGGTCAGACTGGGCGGGTGCTGACTCTGGTCTTCGTCTGCTCGGGCAACATCTGCCGCTCCCCGATGGCCGAGAAGGTGTACGCCACGGAGCTGGAACGGGCGGGCCTGACCGACCGGGTGCGGGTGGTCAGCGCCGGCACCGGGCCGTGGCACGCCGGTGACCCCGCCGACCCGCGCGCGGCCGCGGTGCTGCGCCGTAACGGTTATCCGGACGCGCACGTGGCCCGGCAGGTCAACCCCGAGCACCTGGAGGCCGACCTGCTGCTGGCCGCCGACCGGGAGCACGTCGCCGCGCTGACCCGGGTGCTCGGCCGGGCGGAGGCGACGGAGAAGGTGCGGCTGCTGCGCTCGTTCGACCCGGACGCCGAGCCGGGCGCCGAGGTGCCCGACCCGTACTACGGAGGCGACAGCGGGTTCGACGACGTGCTGGCCATGATCGAGGCGACGATGCCCGGCCTGCTCACCTGGACCCGGGAACGGCTGGGTGTCGGAGAACCGCCGGGTGACTGAGCACCCGGCCGACCTGGTCCGCGCACTCACCGGCCTGGACGTCGTCCGGGCCGGACCGGACGGCCGAGCCGATCTGGCCGACGGCCGCCGGGTGCTGGTCAAACACTCCGCGGACCCCGGTTCGATCGCCGCCGAGGTGGCCGGCCTGCGCTGGCTGGCCGAACCCGGGCACCTGCCCGTCCCCGAGGTACTCGGCCACGACGAGCACCACCTGGTACTCACCTACCTGCCGCCGGCCGCACCCACCGCGGAGGCCGCCGAGGAGTTCGGCCGCGGGCTGGCCCGGCTGCACCAGACCGGGGCGCCCGCGTTCGGCGCTCCGCCTCCGGGTGGCCCGGTGGACGCCTGGATCGGCCGGGCGCCGATGCGCAACGTGCCGGGCGCCGGCTGGCCGGAGTGGTACCTCGAGCACCGGATCCGGCCGTACCTGCGCACCCCCGCCCTCGACCGGGACGAGCGGCGACTCATCGACCGGGCCTGCGAGCGGTTGCCGGAGGTCGCCGGGCCGGCCACCCCGCCCGCGCGGCTGCACGGGGACCTGTGGGCGGGCAACGCGTGTTGGAGCCCCGGCCCCGCGAGCACCGCCCCCGTTCGCGGCTGGGTGATCGACCCGGCGGCGCACGGTGGCCACCCGGAGACCGACCTGGCCATGCTGGGCCTGTTCGGCTTCCCCCACCTGAACCGGGTGCTGGCCGGGTACCAGCAGGTCACGCCGTTGGACCCGGGGTGGGCCGGACGGGTCGGCCTGCACCAGCTGTTCCCGTTGCTGGTGCACGTGACGTTGTTCGGCCGGGGGTACGCGGGGCAGGCCGTGGCGGCGGCGGAGTCGGTGCTGTCGATCAGACCGGGCGGGTGATCCCCAGCGCGTGCCGGGCGAACGCGACGACCTGCGGGGCGGCGTCGGAGACCCGGACCGTCGGATCCTCGAACGACGCGGCGACCACGGCGTCGACCAGCCCGCCGAGCATGATCGCGCACAACCGGGCGTCGGCGTCGGCGCGGACGGTGCCGTCCCGCTGGGCCGCGGTGATCAGCTCGGTGAGCGCCGCCCACCGGCGCGGGGCCGAGGGGCGGTCGTCGGTGACCGGCGGCTCGTCGGGGGCGAGGACGGCCGCGAGCACCCGGGGCCGTTGCGGGTCGGCGGCGATGAAGGCCAGCAGCGACTCCAGGTAGGCCTCGATCCCGGCCGCCGCGTCGGGAGCCGCCGCCACCGCCGCGCCCACGTACGCCACCAGGTCGTCGATCACCGTCTGGTAGGCGGCCGCGACCACGGCGTCCTTGCCGGGGAAGTAGTACAGCACGGCCGCCTTGGAGATCCCGGCCGCGTCCGCGATGCGCTGCAGCGACAGGCCGCGCCGTCCGTGCTCGGCCAGCAGCTCCCGGGTGACGGAGATCAGCTGGTCGCGCCGCGCGAGCTCGGTGAACGTCGGCGGTCGCGGCACCGGCGAGATCCTACCCGCGGGGCGGTTCGACCCGGGCCAGGAAAGCCCGCAGGTCGGCGGCGATCCGGTCCGGCTGCTCGCCGTTGACCGCGTGGGTGGCCTCGGGATAGTGGCGCACGTTCGCCGGCCCGAACGCCCGCTCGGCGACCCCGACCGCGGTGGCCGGGTCGTGCATGACCGACCGGCCGGCCACGATGGCCAGGACCGGGACCGGGATCCGTTGCAGCTCCTCGACCGGGATGGTGGCCGGCTGCGGCGCCACCATGGTGTAGCCGCTCATCCCGGCCTCGATCATGTCGGCCACCGGCTCGTCCCGGACCGGGGCGCCACCGGCGGTGTAGGAGCTGAACGAGTCCCGCCAGGACTTCGGCATCCAGGCGAACGCGGCCGGGATCGAGCGGACCACGGTGCCGAGCGGGATGTCGCCGTAGACGTGCACCGGGTCGAGCAGGGTCATGCTGGCCACCACCCGGCGGTCGGGCTCGGCGGGCTCGGACCGGGCCAGGTTGGCGGCGGTCCAGCCGCCGATGGACAGCCCGACCACGTGGAAGCGGCGGGGCGGCAGCGCGGTGAGGGCCTCGCGCAGCCACCGGGCCTGATCGGCGGCGTCGCTGATCGGGCGGTCCTGGATGCTGAAACCGGGTTCGCCCAGCAGGTCGATCAGCCACACGTCGCGCAGCGCCCGCAGCGAGGGCAGGTTGTCGGCGAACACCGGTGCCCCGGACATCGTCCCGGGCAGCAGTACCAGCGGGTCGGCCCCCGGGCGCGCACCGGCGAACCGGTAGGCCCGGACCACCCCGAAGCTGGTGCGCACGTCGACCGTGGCGTCCGGCCTGGGCAGGGCGGCCATCGCGGACGCGTAGGCGGCCCGGTAGCGATCCTCGGCGGCGGCCGAGGTGAAGTGGCCGACCGGGGCGGGCTGGCGCAGGGCGAACAGACCGGCCACCAGACCGGCCACGACCAGCAGCGACAGCACGGTGCGGCGTCGGGGTAGCCGGCGGCGCCCGGACGGTTTCTGACCCATGGACAGTGATCTAACCATCGGTCAGACAACAGGCGGAACCCGGTCGGGCGGAACGGGCTACCGTAGGAGCGTGCGGTTCCTGTTGAAGCCCGGGTGGCTGGCGTTCATCGCCGGGGTGATCGCCTTCTCGGTCGCCTGCTACACGCTGCTGGCCCCCTGGCAGTTCCGGCGCAACGCCGAGCGGGAACGGGACAACGCCGCCATCGCCGCGTCCCAGGCCAACCCGCCGGTCCCGCTGGCCCAGCTGGTGCCGCCCGGGGCCGCCCCCACCCACGAGGTCGAGTGGCGGCGGGTGACCGTGCGCGGCCGGTACCTGCCGGCGGGTGAGGCGGCGGTCCGGCTGCGCTCGGTGCTGAGCGACCCGGCCTACGAGGTGCTCACCGCCTTCCGCACCGACGACGGCCGCACGATCGCGGTCGACCGTGGCTACCTGCGTCCGGTGGAGGGCACCGGGCTGCCGCCCTACCCGGCCGCCCCGGACGGTCCGGTGACGCTGACCGGGCGGCTGCGGCTGGACGAGAACGACCCCCGGCAGCGCCCGCCGCTGCAGGTGGACGGCCGCTTCCAGCTGTACGCGGTGGACAGCCGGCAGCTGGCCCAGGTGAGCGGGCAGCCGGTCATGCCCGGCTACCTGGCGCTGCTGGACGGGCAGCCCGGGATCCTGGCCGAGCTGCCGCTGCCGGACACCGACGCCGGCCCGTTCCTGTCCTACGCCTGGCAGTGGCTCACGTTCGGCCTGATGGCGATCTTCGGGCTGGGCTACTTCATCCGGCTGGAGCTGCTGCAGCGCCGGATGCGGCGCGAGCCCGGGGACGACGATGCCCCGGACGAGGACGCGGAGCTCGACCCGATGGTCGCCCGCTACGGCCGGCAGCGCTTCTGACGCTTCTGAACACCTAGCGCTTCTGGACGGCCAGCGCGACCGCCGCCGCCAGACCGGCCGCGCACCAGCCGACCAGCCGGGACAGCCGGACCATCCGCCGCAGGTCGGACCGGGTGGGCGGGTCGCCCTCGCCGAGGGTCGGGCGCTCCTCCACCCCGTACGGGTAGACGGTCCGCCCGCCCAGCCGGATGCCCAGCGCGCCGGCGGCGGCCGCCTCCACCGGGCCGGCGTTCGGACTGGGATGGGCCCCCGCGTCCCGCCGCCAGGCCCGCACCGCGTCGGCCGGGCGGCCGCCGAGCAGCGGGGCCAGCGCGACGGCGAGCGCGGCGGTCACCCGGGCGGGGGCGAGGTTGGCCAGGTCGTCGGTCCGGGCGGCGGCCCAGCCGAAGCGGAGGTAGCGCGGCGAACGGTGACCGACCATGGCGTCCAGGGTGTTCACCGCCCGATAGCCGAGCAGCCCGGGCAACCCCGCCAGCGCGCCCCACAGCAGCGGGCCGACCACGGCGTCGGCGGTGTTCTCGGCCACCGACTCGCACGCCGCCCGGACCATTCCGGCCGGGTCCAGGGTGTCCGGGTCGCGGCCGCAGAGGTGCGGGATGAGCTCGCGGGCCCCGGCCGGGTCGTCGGCGTCGAGGCGGTCGGCCAGCCGGGTGGCGGTGCCGGCCAGCGTGCGCCCGCCGAGCACCGCCCAGGTGCCGGCCGCGACCGAGGCCACCTCCACCACCGGGCCGGTCCGCCGGGCCAGCAACGCGGCGCCCAGCACGATCGAACCAGCGGACAGCCCCAGGTGGGCCAGGCCGGCGGCCCGGGAGTCGCGGTAGCAGTGGCGCTCCAGCCGGCCGGCGAACGCGCCGAACCCGGCCACCGGGTGCCACCGCGCCGGATCCCCCCAGATCGCGTCGGCGGCCACCCCGATCAGCAGACCGAGGGCCCGGGGACGGTTCAGCACGCCGCCCAGTTCAGCACGGGCCGGGCGCCGGACCGGGGTCGGGTCAGCGCGGGGTGGGGATGACAGTGGACAGGTCGCGGGCGTCCTCGGCGGCCACCCGCAGGGTGCACGGGTAGACCAGGCCCGGCCGTCCGGCGCTGCGGCAGGAGCGGCAGCGGCCGTACTCGTCGGCCTCGTGCTCGACCAGCAGGGTCTGCCAGACCTCAGGCAGCGCGGCGAGCGCGCGGGCCAGCGGGTTGGGTGCGACGTTCTGTTCGACAACCGGCACGGTGGGCCTCCCCCTCGTAGGTGATTCGCAGCATCTCCCGAACACGCTCCGGGATGAAGACGACCCGCTGATCACTTTCGGGTTAATCCTGATCTAGAGACTCGAACACCCTCCGTACACACGCCTCGGGGTCGCGCAGCACGTCGTGCTCCCACAGCCGCACCACCCGCCAGCCCTGCGCGCGCAGGCCCTCGGTGACCTCCCGATCGCGCTGCACGGTCCGCTCGATCTTCGCCACCCACCACTCGGTGCGGGTCGGGAACAGCTCGGCCAGCGACGCCCGACCCCGCCGGCGGACCTCCTCGGGGTTGCCGTGCCACAGGTCGCCGTCGACGAACACCGCCAGCCGCCGCGACCGGATCACCAGGTCCGGGCGGCCCAGCACGTCCGGGGCGTGCAGCCGGTAGCGCAGGCCGGCGGCGTGCAGCGCCCGGCGCAGGGCCAGCTCGGCGCGGGAGTCCTTGTTCCGGACCCGGGCCATCATCCGGCTGGTCACGGCCGGATCCCGGGGTCCCAGCCGCCGCCGCTCCGCCACGGGTGCGGAGCATAGAAGCGGCCCGGCTCCGAAACCGGAGCCGGGCCGCCTGGAACCGTGAGATCAGGTGTTGTAGATGGACTTGATCTGCTGGTAGTGGTGCACGGCCTCCGGGCCGAGCTCCTGGCCCAGACCGCTGGCCTTCACGCCGCCGAACGGCGAGCTGGGGTCGGGCACGAAACCGTTGATCCCGATGTTGCCGGTCTGCACCCGGGTGGCCACCCCGAGGCCGCGGGCCTGGTCCTGGGTCCACACCGACCCGCCGAGGCCGAACTCGGAGTCGTTGGCGATCCGTACGGCCTCCTCGTCGTCGTTGTACTTGATCAGCGACAGGACCGGCCCGAAGATCTCCTCCTGGGCGATGGTGAACTTGTTGTCCACGTCGGCGAAGATGGTCGGCTCCACGAACCAACCCCGGTCCTGGCCGCCGCGCCCGCCCCCGGTGACCAGCCGGGCGCCCTCGGCCTTGCCCTTGGCGATGTAGCCCTCCACCCGGTCGCGGTGGGTGCTGCTGGCCATCGGCCCGATCTGGGTGCCGGGGTCGAGCGCGTCACCGATCGTCAGCGAGCCCGCGAGCGCGGCGAAGGTGTCCACCACCTCGTCGTAGCGGCTGGCCGGCGCGAGCACCCGGGTGCCCATGAAGCAGGTCTGGCCCTGGTTGAGCAGGGTGTTCTGGAAGAGGTTCGCCCCCACGGTGCCCAGGTCGAGGTCGGCGTCGTCCAGGATGATGGCCGCCGACTTGCCGCCCAGCTCCAGGGTGACCGGGCGCAGCAGCCGCCCGCACACCTCGGCGATGGACCGGCCGGCCGCGGTCGATCCGGTGAAGGCGACCTTGTCGATCCTCGGGTGGGCGACCAGGTGCGCGCCGATCTCCCGGCCACCCGGCACGACGTTGATCACACCGGCGGGCAGGCCGGCCTCGGCGGCGGCGTCGGCGATCAGCCCGAGGTCCAGGCAGGTCTCCGGGGACGGCTTGATCACCATGGTGCAGCCGGCGGCGAGGGCCGGCGCGTACTTGAAGGCGGCCAGCGACTGCGGGAAGTTCCACGGCACGATCGCGCCGACCACGCCGAGCGGGTCACGCCGCACCGTGATGGTGTTGCCGGCGACCAGGCCGGTGCGCTGCTCCTCGGTGACCATGTTCCGCGCGACCCCGGCGTAGTAGCGCAGCAGGGCGGCGGGGAAGGTGGCCTCGAACGCCGAGGAGATGGCGATCGGCATGCCGTTCTGGGCGCTGACCCGCTGGGCGATGTCCGGGCCGCGGCTCTCGATGGCGTCGGCGAACCGCTCCATCACCTCGGCCCGCCGCGCCGGCTCCCAGGTGGCCCAGCCGTTGGGGTCGTCGAACGCCGTGCGGGCCGCATCGACGGCGGCGTCCACGTCGGCTTCCTGCGCCTCGGCGACCGAGCCGATGACTTCCTCGGTGCTCGCCGAGACCACGGTGATCGTGCGGTCGGAGCTGGGGTCGGTCCAGCCGCCGCCGATGAACAGCTTGTCGTACGTGATCGTCATGCGCCCAGTCTTCCAGCCGGGGGCGCCGATACCTGCCCTCCTAGGGGTGAAAGGGACCGCTCCTTCGGGAGATACCGCAGGTCGCGGGAGGCGTTCGGGGTGCCCGGGGGCGGGTGAGGTAGGTCTCGCCCGATACCGTCCGATTTGCCTTTCCGGACGGCCGCGGGGTCTTATCGGAGGTGACCCGTACGGCTCGGCCGACGGGATCGGTGAGAGGAGAGATCGGTGCGGATCGAACCGGACGACCCGAGCGCGGACTGGACCGCGGCCGGGGTCTACGAGGTCCGCGCGGGGCTCTACCGGATCCCGCTGCCGCTGCCCTCCGACGGGCTGCGGGCGGTGAACGTCTACGCGCTGCGCGACGGCGACCGGCTCACCATGATCGACGCCGGGTGGAGCATCCCGGAGGCCCGCGCGGTGCTGGACAAGGCGGTGACCGCGCTCGGCCACGGCCTGGGCGACGTGCACCGGTTCCTGGTCACCCACGTGCACCGGGACCACTACACGCTGGCCGTGCAGCTGCGCCGGGAGTTCGGCAACCGGATCGCCCTGGGCATCGGCGAGCAGGAGTCGCTGCGTCTGGTGGCCGACCCGGACCGGCCGCCGTTCGAGACGGTGCGGGTCAAGCTGCGACGGGCCGGCGCGCACGAGCTGGTGGCGTTGTTGCCGCCGCAGGAACTGGGCAGCCCTTCGGAGTGGGAGGAGCCCGACGAGTGGCTGACCGCCCCGCTGCGCATCGAGCTGACCGACCGCACGCTGAACGCCATCCACACCC
>JAESFN010000767.1_pt1 | contig 22020 bp, 25 predicted proteins | sample 9269411 | NCBI WGS metagenome assembly JAESFN01 (sample SAMN14505399, study PRJNA617100) | algae metagenome | isolation source: Iphinoe sp. HA4291-MV1 and co-occurring heterotrophs from trail next to... | place: USA: Maunawili Falls, Hawaii | collected 2009-07-25
AGATGATGGCCGAGGTCAAGCGCGAGCTGGACAGCGCCCGCGGCCCCATCTACCTCAAGCTCAGCCACCTCCCGGACGCCACGATCAGCCAGCTCGAGGGCATCCTGCACACCACCGAACGGCCCACCCGGGGCACCTTCCACGCCGGGCGCGGCCACGACTACCGCACCCACGACGTGGAGATGCACATCTCCGAGGTCGGCCTGTGCAGCGGGCACTCCGCGTCCGGGGTGTGGGTGGACGAGCACGCCGCCACCACCGTCCCCGGGCTCTACGCCGCCGGGGACATGGCCTGCGTGCCGCACAACTACATGCTCGGCGCGTTCGTGTTCGGTGACATCGCCGGCACCCAGGCGGCGACGTTCGCGGGTTCCGCGACCGAGCCGGAGAGCCTGCCCGAGGACCAGGTCCTGGCCGCGCACGAGCTGGCCTACCGGCCGCTGAGCAACCCGGACGGCCCGCCCCAGCCGCAGGTGGAGTACAAGCTGCGCCGGTTCGTCAACGACTACCTGCAGCCGCCCAAGACGGCGCACTACCTGCAGCGCGGGCTGGAGTCGTTCCAGCGGATGCGCACCGAGATCGCCGGGATGGGTGCGCACACCCCGCACGAGCTGATGCGCTGCGCCGAGGTGACGTTCATCCGGGACTGCGCCGAGATGGCCGCCCGGGCCTCGCTCTACCGCACCGAGAGCCGCTGGGGGCTCTACCACCAGCGCGCCGACTTCCCCGAGCGTGACGACGCCAACTGGTTCAAGCACGTCAACCTGCGGATCGGCGCCGGCGGGGAGATGGAGTTCCTGACCCGTCCGGTGGCGCCGTACATCATCGAGGTGCCCGGCCTGGTCCGCCCGGACGCTCTCAAGGCCTCCGCGTGAGTGCCCGGATAGTGGCCCTGCTGGCGCTGGCCGACGAGCTGCCCGAGGTCGACGAGCTGGAGCCGTTCCTCACCGACCCGGCCGCCGAGGTCAGGCGCACCGCGCTGAACGTGCTCAGCGAGTCCGTAGAAGACTGGGTGGACGGCTCCCCGTGGATCGCCCGCTCCCTGCTCGACCCCGATGCCGGGGTGCGGGCGGTGGGCATCGACCTGCTGGCCGAGCTGCGTGAGGTGCTGGTCGCCGACGGCGAGTTCACCGGGGTGCTCGAGCAGGCCGCCGGTCACCCGGAGCCGGACGTGCGGGCGGCGGCCCTGGGCGCTCTGTGGCGGCACCACCGGCTGGGCTCCCGGGACGCGGCCGAACGTCACCTGGCCGACCCGGAGCCGGCGGTCCGCGCCGAGGCCGTCCTCGGGCTGGTGTCGCTCGCGGCGCTGGACGGCCTGGCCCGCGCCGCCGCCGACTCCGACGCGGGCGTGCGCGCGGCGGTCGCCCGGGGCCTGGGCACCCTCGCGGACCTCGACGGGGCACCGGTCCTGGTGCAGCTGGCCGGCGACCCGGAGCGGCCGGTGGTGATCGCCGCGTTGACCGCGCTGGGCAGCACCGGCTGCCCGAACGGAGCCGTCGCGCTGGCCACGAACGCGCTGCGCGACCCGTACTGGCAGGTACGCGAGGCCGGGGCGATCGGCCTCGGCGGCGCCGAGCCGGACCTGATCGTCGGGCCGCTGCTGGCGGCGGCGGGCGACGACAACATCGACGTGCGGAAGGCGGCGGTGCGGGTGCTCGGCGAGCGCGCCCCCGGGCACCCGGACGTGCCGGCGGCGCTGCGCCGGGCCGCCGAGGACCCCGACGCCGACGTGCGCGCGTACGCCCGGATGGCGCTCGACCGCGCCTCCGTACCGACCGGAGAGAGGTAGCAATGGCTCAGGTGACCACCCGGGTGGACGTCCCGGTGACCATCGACGAGAGCAAGTGCATCGAGGGCTGCACGCTGTGTGTCGACATGTGCCCGCTGGACTCCCTGGCCATCCACGAGGAGTCCGGCAAGGCGTACATGCACGTCGACGAGTGCTGGTACTGCGGCCCCTGCGCGGCCCGCTGCCCGACCGACGCGGTCACGGTGCACATCCCGCTGCTGCTGCGCTGACCCGCCCGGCGGGCTTCGGCCGCCGGTCAGCCCGAGACGGCCGAGGTCTGCTCCTCCAGCGCCGCCTCGACCTCGGCCACCTCGACGTCGGCGATCCGCAGCGGACGAGCGTAGACCTCGTCGCCCACGTCGAGCCGCAGCGCGGCCGCGTCGCCCCGGGTGATCTCGGCGACGAAGACATCGCCGGAGCGCTTCTCGCGGAGCTCTACGCGGACCTCGAAGCCGAGGAACACCACCCGCACCACCTCCGCGACCAGTGCGTTCTCGTCCCGGCGCACCCGCTCCAGCCGGATGTCGTGCGGGCGGACCGCCTTGCCGTCGACGGTGGACACCGAACCGAGGAAGGAGAAGACGAACTCGTTGGCCGGGTTGTCGTAGAGGTCGGTGGGCGGGCCGACCTGCTCGATGCGGCCCTTGTTGAGCACCGCGATCGAGTCGGCCACGTCGAGGGCCTCCTGCTGGTCGTGGGTGACCAGCACGGTGGTCACGTGGACCTCGTCGTGCAGTCGACGCAGCCAGCTCCGCAGGTCCTCGCGCACCTTGGCGTCCAGGGCGCCGAACGGCTCGTCGAGCAGCAGCACCTTGGGGTCGATGGCCAGGGCCCGGGCCAGTGCCATCCGCTGCCGCTGCCCGCCGGAGAGCTGCGCGGGCAGCCGGTCGTGCAGCCCGGCCAGGCCGACGACCTCCAGCAGCTCGTCGACCTTGGCCTTGATCTGTGGCTTGGGTCGTTTGCGAATGGCCAGGCCGAAGCCGACGTTGTCCCGCACGCTCATGTGCTTGAACGCCGCGTAGTGCTGGAAGACGAATCCGATCCCGCGCTTCTGTGGCGGCAGCCCGGTGACGTCCTCGCCGAAGATGGTGATCGTGCCGGTGTCCGGGTGGTCGAGGCCGGCGATCGAGCGCAGCAGCGTCGACTTGCCCGATCCGCTGGGCCCGAGCAGCGCGGTGAGCGATCCCTCGGGGATGTCGATGGACACGTCGTCGAGGGCGGCGAACGACCCGTAGTGCTTGGACGCGTTGCGGACCGAGATGGTCATGCGTCGCTCCTCCTCCGTTGCAGCAGGTTCATCAGGACCAGGATCAGCACGGCCACGACCATGAGCAGCGTCGCGGCGGTGTAGGCGCCGTACTCGTTGTAGTCGTCGATGTAGCGCGAGTGGACGAGCAGCGTGAGGGTCTGGGCGATCCCCGGGAAGCCCGAGGAAACCATGATCACCGCGCCGAACTCGCCCAGCGACCGGGCCACGGTGAGGATCACGCCGTAGATCAGGCCCCAGCGGATGGCCGGCAGGGTGATCCGGCCGAACGTCTGCCAGGCGGTGGAGCCCAGCGTCGCGGCGGCCTCCTCCTGCTCCTCGCCGATCTCGTCGAGCACCGGTTTGACCTCGCGCACCACGAACGGCAGCGTCACGAAGACGGTGGCCAGCACCATGCCGGGCAGCCCGAAGATGACCCGGATGCCCAGGTCCTCCACGGCGCCGAACCAGCCACCGAAGCCCCACAGCATGATCAGCGAGACGCCGACGACCACCGGGGACACCGCGAACGGCAGGTCGACGATCCCTTCCACGACGCCCCGGCCGGGGAAGCGGCCCCGGCTGAGCGCCAGCGCGGTGACGATGCCGAACACCACGTTGATCGGCACCACGATGGCCACGATCAGCAGGGACAGCTGCAGCGCGGAGATCGCCGCCGGGGTGGTGATCCAGACCCAGAACCGGCCGATGCCGTGCTCGAAGGTGCGGTAGAGGATCACCCCGATCGGCACTACCAGCAGCACGGTCAGGTAGGTCAGCGCGATCAGCCGGAGGGTCAGCCGGGACTTGGTGGACTGTTCCATCAGACGCCGTGTCCTCTCGCGGCCGCGCGGGCGCCGATCACCCGCAGCACGGTCAGCGCGATGAACGCGATGACCAGCAGCACCACCGAGATGGCGGCCGCGTTCACCGGCTGGTCGACCTCGATCTGTTGCTGGATCAGCTGCGAGGCGACCTGCGTCTCGCCGGGGATGTTGCCGCCGACCAGCACCACCGAGCCGAACTCGCCGATGGCCCGGGTGAACGCCAGCCCGGCGCCGGTGAGCAGCGAGGGCACCAGCGCGGGCAGGATCACCCGCCGGAAGATCGTGGCGTTGCCCGCGCCGAGCGAGGCGGCGGCCTCCTCGACGTCGCGCTCCAGCTCGATCAGCACCGGCTGCACCTGGCGCACCGCGAACGGCAGTGTCACGAACAGCAGCGCGATGACGATCGCCGGCTGGGTGGCCGCGAGGTGGATGCCCACCGGGGAGCTCGGCCCGTACAGGCCCAGCAGCACGATGCTGGCCACGATGGTCGGCAGCGCGAACGGCAGATCGATCAGCGCGTCCACGAGCTTCTTGCCGGGGAACTCGTCGCGGACCAGCACCCAGGCCACCACCAGGCCGAGCACCAGGTTGATCACGGCCACCAGCAGCGACACCCACACGGTGATGGCGAAGGCGTCCAGCGCGGCCTTCGTGGTGACCGCCGCCCAGAAACCGGCGAGCCCGCCCTCCAGCGACTTGACCACGATCGCGGCCAGTGGCAGCAGCACGATCAGGCTCAGCCACAGGGTGGCCACCCCGAGTCCCAGTGGCCCGATCCCGGCCGTTCCGCCGGCCGGCCGACGCCGGGGCTTCCCCGGTGGGGCGGGCGGCCCGGCGACCGAGGGCTCAGGCAGGACGGCGGTCATCAGGGCGCCCCCTTCGAGTCGTAGACCTTGGTGATCTGCCCGGAGGCGCCGAACAGGACCTTGTCCACGGCGGCCCAGCCCTTCAGCGCGGTCCCGTCCGGTCCGGCCCCGGCGCCGAGGACCGCACCGAGCTGGTCGATGGTGTCCAGCCGCTGGACGGCGGGGAACCCGCCGGCGGTCTCCGCGACGACGGCCGGGGTGACCGGGCGGAACCCAGCGGCCGCCCAGTGCCGCTGGCCGTCGTCGCTGAACAGGTAGTTCACGAACGCCTCGGCCTGCGGGCGGTTCTCGCTGGTGTTCACCACGGCCACCGGGTTCTCGATCTTGAAGGTCCGGAGCGGCGTGATGAAATCGATGCGCTGCTCCGGCCGGGCCTCGGCGTTGCGTCGCTGCAGGAAGATCGCCTCGTTCTCGTAGCTGATCAGCACGTCGCCCTGGCCCTGCTGGAAGGTGGTGGTCGCCTCCCGGCCGGACTTCGGGTTCACCGTGATGTGGTCGCGGACCAGAGCCCGCACGTAGTCCAGTCCGGCCTGGATGTCGCGCCCGCCGTCGCTCTTCGCGGCGAACGGGGCCAGCAGGTTCCACTTGGCCGAGCCCGAGCTGGACGGATTGGGGGTTATGACCTGGATGCCCGGCCGCAGCAGGTCGTCCCAGTCTCGGATGTTCAGCGGGTTGCCCTGCCGGACCACGATTGACACCACCGAGCCGAACGGCATGCTGTTGTTCGGGTGGCGGGTCTTCCAGTCCTGGTCGACCACGCCGGCCTTCACCAGGCGGGTCACGTCCGGTTCGACGGAGAAGTTGACCACGTCGGCGGGGACGTGCCGGGCCACCTTGCGTGACTGGTCACCCGAGGCGCCGTAGGACTGGGAGAACCCGACGTCCTGGCCTTCCCGGGTGGCTCGGAACGCCGGGATGAGTGCGTCGAACCCGACCTTCGGCACGGCGTAGGCGACCAGCTTGAGCTGATGGCCGCCGCTGGAGATGTCGGTGCCGTCCGGGGTGTCGGTCGACCCGCCGCCGCACCCGGACACGGCCAGGGCGAGCACGGCGAGCAGTGCGGCCCGGACCCGGGCAGGTGTACCGGTCATCGCACGGAAGCTACCCAAGGAGCGGCGGGGGTATAGGTGTTCCGATCAGCGGGATTGTTTCCCTGGCCGGCCCCGTGACGTGACCAGGCGGCGGAGTGTCCACCGGGCGAACGGCACGTTCATCGAACTGATGCGGAAGGTGAACGTCGAGGGTCACGGGAGACGTCCTAGAATCTTGACTGAACCAGTAGACATTAAGCCTTACCGGTGACGGTCGGGCTCGGAACGGTCGAGCGCTGACGGTCGACCTCGATCAGCTGCCGCGAGCGGGGTATGGCCGTCAACGACCAGCACGGACGAGACGACTCGTTGCGGGCGGTGTTCGCCGATCTGGAGTTCCCGGCGCCCCTGTGGCTGCTGGTCGCCCAGGCGCACGCGTGGGGCGCCGGCACCGCCGTGCTCAACGAGCTCAAGCGCTTGCCGGACGGCACCTATGGCAGCCTCGCGGAGGTCCTGCGGGAGCTGGGCTATTCATCGCCGGCGTCGACCCGTGCCGGCGATCCGGAGCGGGGCACGAGCCCGGCCCAGGCGACCGGGGGCACCGCCGCGACCGCCGTCCCGCTGAATCGAACCGCCCAGCACAAGATCGTGGGGGAGGGTCTGGCGGTCGGGTTGCTGGCGTTGGGCGTCGAGGCCGTCACGATCAACGGCCCGGTCGTGGAGGCGGCGTTCCGGAACGCGTGGCGCAGCTGGGCTCAGCGCGACCGGTTCCCGCTGGTCCACGTCGACGCCGGACGAAGCGACATCCTGTCCATCCTGCAATCGAGTGGCCGGCGAAAGGGTGTCCGGGTCGCCGAGTGGAGCTGTGCGGGCGAGTACCGGCCGCTGCTCCGCATCGCGAGTTCGGTCGAGTGGGCCGGACGCAGAGCCGGCGGGCCGGCCGGAGTGACGCACGGCCAGTGGCTCGCTCTGGCGACCGTGTTCGCCGGTCGACTGGATCGTGACCTCGGCGAGATTCGCTATCAGGGTAAGACCGGCTGAGCCGGCGCGATCGACCGCACTCCGTGACGCGTGAAGTTCGACGTCGCAGGTTCGAACTGAGTTCGGGGGCCGCGCTCGTGAGGTCGAGAGGCGGCTGACCTGCGGTGGAAGCATCCTCAAAGCCCTCGATGTCTGTGCCCCCGGTGGGGTTCGAACCCACACTGTGGCGATTTTAAGTCGCCTGCCTCTGCCAGCTGGGCTACGGGGGCCGCCGGTATAGTGCCTGCTAGTCATGATCGAGTCGAGCAGGCAGACCGGTTCGGCCCAATTCGAGGTTCAGATCAGCTGGGCCTGCCGGGCCACGGCCAGCGCCTCGATCCGGCTGCGCACGCCGAGCTTCGTGAGCAGGGCCTTCGTGTAGCTGCGCACCGTGCTCTCGGCCAGGTACAGCTGGCCGGCGATCTCGGTGGTCGACCGGCCGGCGGCCAGCGCGCACAGCACGTCGTACTCGCGCGGCGACAGCGGGCCCACCATCGGCCCCTCGGCGCCGCCGCGGCTGCGATTCTGAAGGCCGGGTCGCTCGGCGCGCAGCCGGGGGTCGAGGTAACCGTGGGCGGAGTCCAGCACCGCCCGCAGCGCCGGCAGCAGGTCGCGGCCGTCCTTGAACACCGCTCCGTCCGCGCCGGCCCGCAGCGCGGCGTGCACCGGCGCGTTCTCCTCCGACGAGGTGTGGATGAGGATCTTCGCGCGCGGCGCGGCGGCCCGGACCGCGCCGGCGGTCTCCGGGGCGAACCGACCGCCCATGCGCAGGTCGAGCACCACGGCGTCGGGTTGCAGGTCCCCGGCCAGCTTGACCGCCGCGCCCGGCTCGCCGGCCTCGCCGACCACCTTCAGGTCGGGCTGCCCGGCCAGCAGCCGGCGGACGCCCTCGCAGACCACCGGGTGGTCGTCCACGACCAGGACTCGGCGCTGCTTGGGGTCCGGTGTCGCCGTCACCGGCGCACCGGCAGCTCGACCCGCAGCAGGGTGCCGCCCTCGGGCACCCGGCGCAGCTGCACCGACCCACCCAGTCGCTCCACCTGCTCGGCCATCGAGGTGAACCCCCAGTGCCCGTTCAGCGGGACCGCGCGCGGCTCGTACCCGGCCGGCAGACCGCGCCCGTCGTCCTGCACCACCAGGCACAGGTGCTCGCGCCGGTACTCCAGCGTGACCACGACCACGGTGGCCTCGGCGTGCCGCTCGACGTTCACCAGGGCCTGCCGCAGGGAGTGCAGCGCCACCCGCTCCACGCCGGCCGGCAGCCGCGCCGGAGCGCCCCGGACGATGAGGTGCGCGGGGACGCCGGTGCGCTCGGTGAACGCCTCGACGTCACGCTGGGTGGCGGCGGGCACCGCTTCGGCGGGTTCGACCGGCTCGCCGGCGCGAATGACCGCGCGTAACCGGTCCTGGGCCGTTCGGAGCTCCTGGTCGAGGAGCCGCAGGGTGGCCCGCAGCGGGTCGGCGTCGGTGCCGTCCGGCGGCTCGGGAGCCTCCCCGAGGGCCCGGCCGATCCGGGTCGCCATGGCGAACAGCAGCGGGGCCACGTCGTCGTGCAGGGTCAGGGCGATCCGCTGGCGCTCGGCCGCGATCTTGACCCCGACCGGGTCGACGGCGGCCGGAGCGCCCTCGACGCCGTCCTGCGTGTGATCGGCGGCCAGATCGGTGCTGCGCACCGTGGCGGTCCAATCACGCAGTGCGGTCATACTCAGTTAACGACCGGCGCATCCGGCGGATCGGTCCTGCCACTCGAAGGTATGACGAAGCTGAGAAAGCCATTCGGCGATCACTGGGAGTAGCTGTGACTGGTGGTGTTAGTGTTGCCTATGTCACTGTTCGGGCGTCGCCGCCCCGCGACGGAGTGGATCTTTGTGCGAGGGTTGCGGTCGGTCTCAGTTTCTTCTCAATTGGACGCTGGATCGGGAACCGTTGACCTGCTATGCGCGTTGAACCGGATGGACGGGCACATGATGCCCTCCTACGAGGGTGTCTGAGGAGGAGTTAGGTGCGAACCAGCAGCAATCCGGCGTTTAAGAACCTGCCCACCGGGCAGGGTGGCTACGCCGGTTTCAACCAGATGGGCGCCGCGGTCGCCGGAACCAAGGGTTACGCGTACGGCCAGGGGTCGACCGATCTCGGCCAGGCCGGCCCCGGCGAGCGGGCGCTGACCATCGACGACGTGGTCACCAAGACCGCGATCACGGCGGGTGCCGCGCTGATCGCCGGCGTCCTGACCGCGCTCGCCGGCCCCCAGTTCGCCTGGGTGGTGTTGCCGGCGTTCCTGGTCGGCTTGGTGATCTCGCTGATCGTGATCTTCAAGCAGTCCACCAACCCCGCCCTGATCATGACCTACTCGATCGCCGAGGGCATCGCGCTCGGCGGGATCTCCGGGGTCTTCAACGAGAGGTACTCCGGAATCGCGGTGCAGGCGGTGATCGGCACCGCCGGGGTGTTCCTCGGCATGCTGGTGATCTACAAGACCGGCGCGGTGCGGGTGACGCCCAAGCTCACCAAGTGGATCATGGGTGCGCTCATCGGCGTGGTGGTTCTCATGCTGGCCAACTTCATCGGGAACCTGTTCGGCTTCGACATGGGCCTGCGGAGCGGTGGCCCGATCGCCATCATCTTCAGCCTCGTGGTGATCGGTGTGGCGGCGTTCAGCCTGCTGCTCGACTTCGACCAGGCCGACCAGGCCATCCGCGGCGGTGTGCCGGCCAAGTACGCCTGGTACATCGCGTTCGGTCTGATGACCACCCTGGTCTGGCTGTACCTGGAGATCCTGCGCCTGCTGAGCTACCTACGTCAGGACTAGCGCCACCGGATCCAGAACGCACGGCGGCCGCCTCTCCGATCCGGGGAGGCGGCCGCGGTGTTTCTACGGGCTGTTCAGCTCAGGCGTTCGATGACCATGGCCATGCCTTGGCCGCCGCCGACGCACATGGTCTCCAGACCGATCTGCTTGTCGTGGGTCTGCAGCGAGTTGATCAGGGTGGTGGTGATCCGGGCGCCGGTCATGCCGAACGGGTGGCCCAGCGCGATCGCGCCCCCGTTGATGTTGACCTTCTCCTCGATCTGCGAGTCGGACAGCCCCAGCTCGCGGGCCGAGGGCAGCACCTGGGCGGCGAACGCCTCGTTGATCTCCACCAGGTCCACGTCGTCCATGCTCATCCCGGCCAGGGCCAGCGCCCGCCGGGAGGCCTCGACCGGGCCCAGGCCCATGATCTCCGGGGACAGCCCGGACACCGCGGTGGAGACGATCCGGGCCAGCGGCTGGACCCGCAGCTCGGTGGCCATCGCCTCGGACAGGATGACCAGCGCGGCGGCGCCGTCGTTGAGCGGGCAGCAGTTGCCGGCGGTGATCCGACCGTCCGGCCGGAACACCGGCTTGAGCTGGCTGACCGCCTCGTAGGTCACCCCGGGGCGGGGGCCGTCGTCGGTGCTGACCACCGTGCCGTCGGGCAGCGTCACCGGGGTGATCTCGCGGGCGAAGAACCCGTTGGCGATGCTCTTCTCGGCCAGGTTCTGCGACCGCACCCCGAAGTGGTCCATGTCCTCGCGGGACACGTCGCGGTAGCGGGCCACGTTCTCCGCCGTCTGGCCCATGGCGATGTAGACGTCCGGCAGCCGGTCGTCGACGCGCGGGTCGTCCCAGCCGTCCACCCCGCCGCCCGCCAAAGCCGCGCTCGCGGCCTCGGCGTCGGCGAACAGCGGGTTGTGGGTATCCGGCAGCGAGTCGGAGTTGCCCTTGGCGAACCGGGACACGCACTCCACCCCGGCCGAGATGAACGCGTGGCCCTCACCGGACCGGATCGCGTGCATGGCCATCCGGGTGGTCTGCAGCGACGACGAGCAGTACCGGGTGATCGTGGTGCCGGGCAGCTCGTCGTGGCCGAGCAGGACCGAGACCACCCGGCCCAGGTTGAACCCCTGCTCGCCGCCGGGCAGACCGCAACCCAGCATCAGGTCGTCGAGCACCCTCGGATTGAGGTGCGGCACCTGGTCGAGCGCGGCCCGGACCATCTGCACGGTCAGGTCGTCCGGGCGGATGTCCTTCAGTGAACCCTTGAATGCCCGCCCGATCGGCGAACGGGCGGCGGCGACGATCACGGCCTGGTTCATCGGGTGCCTCACTTGTCTCGGCGACGTCTGGGCGACGTATGTGGCGACCGGCGGCCCGGCCGGTACACCGTGAACCCTACTGCGCGGTAGTTGTCTTCGGCTCGTCCCCGGGGTCCTCGGATGGCTGGTCCGGGGCCTTCTCGTCGGCGGGTTCGAACGACGCCGGCACCTTCTTCAGGTGCTTGTTCATCGACCGCACCAGGAAGAAGGTCACCACGAACAGGGCCAGGATGACGACCAGGCCGATCGGCGAGGACCCGCCGAACTCCGGGGCGTTCGGCGGCGGCTGCTGGGCCAGGTAGGCGATCATGCGTTGACCCGCTCCCGGATGCCGGCGAACAGGTCGTCCTCCGGGGTCTGCCCGAACTCGATGGGGCCCACCAGCGACCGCACCAGCTCGTACTCCTCGGTCGGCCACACCCGGCGCTGCAGTTCCAGCGGGACGAAGAACCAGCGGCTGTCCGGGTCGATCTGGGTGGCGTGCGCCTTGAGCGCGGCGTCCCGGATGGGGAAGTACTCGGCGCACTCGATCCGGGTGGTGATCCGGCTGTCCGGGTCCTTCTTCATCTCGCCCCACTTGGCGATCCAGTCGGTGTACGGGGACTCGAGACCGGCGGCCAGCATCGCCTCGTGGATGGCCAGCACCCGGCGGCGGGAGAACCCGTGCGAGTAGTACAGCTTCAGCGGCTGCCACGGCTCACCCACATGTGGGAAACGTTCCGGGTCGCCGGCCGCGTCGAACGCCGCCACCGACACCTCGTGGCAGCGGATGTGGTCGGGGTGCGGGTAGCCGCCGTTCTCGTCGTAGGTGACCAGCACGTGCGGCCGGAACTCGCGCACCAGGGCGACCAGGGCCTCGGTCTGCGGCTCCAGATCGCCGGCGGCGAAGCAGTCCTCGGGCAGCGGCGGCGGGGGGTCGCCCTCGGGGTAGCCGGAGTCGACGTAGCCCAGCCAGCGGTGCTGCACGTCGAGCAGCTCGGCGGCCCGGGCCATCTCCGCGCGGCGTACCGCGATGATGTCCGCGGCGATCTCCGGGCGGTCCATGGCCTTGTTCAGGATGCTGCCGCGCTCACCGCCGGTGCAGGTCACCACCATGACCTCGTGGCCTTCGGCGCGGTAGCGCGCGCAGGTGGCGGCCCCCTTGCTGGACTCGTCGTCGGGATGTGCGTGCACGGTCATCAGGCGTAGCGGTCCGACCATGTCCCCTCTTCGGTAGCGGCCTGGGCGCCGGCGGGTGTGCCCTCGGCTGAGATTGTCCCGTTTCGGCGGCTCACCGGTTCAACCGGCCCGCGTGCGGCGTTCTTCCCGCGACGGGTGGGGCTCCGCCGATCCTGACGCCGGGATGAACGCGGGGCCACTGCACGGGAACGGTCTGGACGCAACGAATAAACGCAACTCGAGATTCGGGAACTATCGGGTGGCCTCGACCGTTTGTCGAAAGGATGCGCTGAACGGCGGTCAACGTGCTACCGTTGCCGCCTGCACGGCCCGGAGTCGGGTCGTGTTTTTCCTTCTCAGGGTACTTCCCTGAGGCGGGTGACTCGCGAGCGCGTCACCGACCCCGCAACCGGCAGGGCTGCGAAAGGCTGGAGGAGTGATGACCGTGACGGAGATGCAGGTGACCTGGTTGACCCAGGATGCCTATGACCGGCTCAAGCACGAGCTGGACGCCCTCATCGCGAATCGACCGGTCATCGCGGCGGAGATCAACGCGCGGCGCGAGGAGGGCGACCTCAAGGAGAACGGTGGCTACCACGCCGCCCGCGAGGACCAGGGCCAGCAGGAGGCGCGGATCCGCCAGCTGCAGGAGCTGCTGCGCACCGCGAAGGTCGGCGAGGCCCCCACCGAGTCCGACATCGCCCAGCCCGGCATGGTGCTGACCGTGCGGTACGACGACGACGATGACACCGAGACCTTCCTGCTCGGCTCCCGCGAAGAGGGCAGCCACGGTGACCTGGAGGTCTACTCGCCGCACAGCCCGCTCGGCGCGGCGATCCTCGGCGCCAAGGTCGGGGAGACCCGCCAGTACCAGCTGCCCAACGGCGGGACCATGAAGGTGACCGTCGTCGAGGCCGAGCCGTACAGGGGCTAACCCGGCACGACGTGATGTCCTGAGGCCGCGAGGGCCTCGAGCACCTCCACCTGGTGCCGAGGCCCTCGCGTCTCCATGCGCAGCTCCACCTCGACCTCACCCAAGGCCAGGCTCCCGGAGACCCGGGAGTGCGACACGTCCAGCACGTTCGCGCCGAGCTCGGCGACCAGCCGGAGCAGCTCGGCCAGCGCGCCCGGGCGGTCGCCGACCCGGATGTTCGTGCTGAGGTAGCGGCCGTCGGCGGCCAGGCCGTGCTGGATGACGTGCAGCAGCAGCAGCGGGTCGACGTTGCCGCCGGACAGCACGCACACCACCGGCGGCTCGAAGCGGCCCGGGTCGGCCAGCAGCGAGTCCAGGATCGCGGCCACCCCGGCCACGCCGGCCGGCTCGACCACCTGCTTGCCCCGTTCCAGGCAGTGCAGCAAGGCCCGGGAGAGCGCGTGCTCGCTGACCGTTAGCACCTCGCTCACCAGTTCGGACACCAGCTCGTACGGCACCCGGCCCGGTTGCGGCACCGCGATGCCGTCGGCGATCGTCGGCCCGGACGCCACCCGCACCGGCGCCCCGGCCGCCAGCGACGGCGGCCAGGAGGCCATCTCGGCGGCCTGCACGCCGACCACCCGGGCCCCCGGCGCGAGCTCGTGCAGCGCGGCGGCGATCCCGGCGGCCAGCCCGCCCCCACCCATGGGCACCACGACGGTGCGCACGTCCGGCACCTGGTCGGCGATCTCCAGGCCCACCGTGCCCTGCCCGGCCACCACCAGCGGGTGGTCGAACGGGTGCACCAGCACCGCCCCGGACTCGTCGGCGAACTCGGCGGCGGCGGCCAGGGTCTGCTCCAGGGCGTCGCCGACCAGCCGCACGTCCGCGCCGTAGGAGCGGGTGGCGGCCACCTTCGGCAGCGGCGCCAGCCGGGGCATGAACACCGTGGCCGGCAGGCCGAGCAGCTGGGCGGCCAGCGCCACCCCCTGGGCGTGGTTGCCGGCGCTCGCGGCGACCACCCCGCGCCGGCGCTCGGGCTCGGTCAGCGCGTGCATCCGGTTGTACGCGCCCCGGATCTTGAACGACCCGGTGCGCTGCAGGTTCTCGCACTTGAACCACACCGGCCCGCCGAGCTTGTCGGTGAGGTCCCGGGAGGGGGCCATCGGGGTGCGGTTGGCGATCTCGGCGAGCAGCGTCGCCGCCGCGCGGATGTCGCTGATCGTCACCGGATCACCGGGTCGGGTGAGGCCGTCGGTGCCGGTGCGCGTCGCGGGTGACCGGCGCTCCTCGGCGGATCCGATCGGGTCGGTACTGGTGCCCATGCGAACATCCTTTCACCGGCACCGGTAGCCTTGCGTCATCAGCGAGCCGGGAGGACGGATGGCGGGCATGAAGGCGGGTTCCGACGCCTGGTCCGTCGTGGTGTCCGTACTGGTCGCCGCGGCCCTGGCCACCATCGCCCTGGTCACCGTCGAGCGCGCGGGCTGCCACGATCCGGGGCACTACGTGGTGGGCGCCCAGGGCTACGAGCTCGTCGGCGGCTGCCTGGAGCCCGGCGACCTGCAGGTCGTCCCGGTGCCGCCGCAGCCCCCGGTGGCCGCCTCCGCCGACCCGCGCGGCCCGCTGCGCCCCTGAGCCCCTAGATCCGGTCCAGCGCCTCGCGCAGGTCGGCGACCAGGTCGTCGGCGTCCTCGATGCCGACCGACAGCCGCACCAGGTCGTTCGGCACCTCCAGCGCCGACCCGGACACCGAGGCGTGGGTCATCCGCCCCGGGTGCTCGATCAGCGACTCCACCCCGCCCAGCGACTCGGCCAGGGTGAACAGCGTGGTGCCGGCGCACACCTTCAGCGCCGCCGCCTCGTCCGCAACCTGGAACGACACCATGCCGCCGAACCGGCGCATCTGCCGGGCCGCCACCTCGTGCCCGGGGTGGTCGGGCCGCCCGGGGTAGTGCACGGCGGTGACGCGGGGGTGCTCGGCCAGCGCGGCGGCCACCCGCTCGGCGTTGTCGCAGTGCCGCTCCATCCGCACGGCCAGGGTCTTCACCCCGCGCAGGGTCAGCCAGGCGTCGAACGGCCCCGGCACCGCCCCCACCGCGTTCTGGGTGAAGGTCAGCTGCTCGGCCAGCGCGTCGTCGCCGGTGACCAGGGCGCCGCCGACCACGTCGGAGTGCCCACCGATGTACTTCGTGGTCGAGTGCAGCACCACGTCGGCGCCCAGCGCCAGCGGCGTCTGCAGGTACGGCGAGGCGAACGTGTTGTCCACGGCCAGCCGGGCCCCGGCGGAATGCGCAATGTCGGCGATGGTCGCAATATCAGCGATGCCCAGCAGCGGGTTGGTCGGCGTCTCGCACCAGATCAGCCGGGTGTTCGGCCTCAGCGCGGCGCGCACGGCGTCCAGGTCGGCGAGGTCGACCGGGGTGTGCTCGACGCCCCAGTGGACCAGCACCTTGTCGATCAGCCGGAAGGTGCCGCCGTAGGCGTCGTGCGGGATCAGCAGGTGGTCACCGGGGCGCAGCGTCACCCGCAGCAGCACGTCGGTGGCCGACATCCCGGAGCCCAGCACGAACCCGTGCCGGCCGCCCTCCAGCGCGGCCAGACACTCGGCCAGCGCGTCCCGGGTGGGGTTGGCGCTGCGCGAGTACTCGTAGCCGCCGCGCAGCCCGCCGACGCCGTCCTGGGCGAACGTCGAGGTGGCGTGGATCGGCACGATGACCGAGCCGGTGGTGGGGTCCGGGTCCTGCCCGGCGTGGATCGCCCGCGTGGAGAAGCCGCTCACGCTCTCACGGTACAGACGGCTGGGCGGTCAGCGACTCGGCGACCTCCCACAGCCGCTCCTCCCGCGCCTCGTCGTAGGACGCCGGCGACGACCGGGTCGCCCGGCTCAGGCTGACGTAGCCGCCGCGCAGGTCCGGGTGCGACTCGCCGAGCGCGAATCCGGCCAGCAGCCGGGCCGACCGCGCCGGGGTGGCGACCCCGGGCAGCACGGTCAGCACCGGCATCACGTTGCGCCAGGTCCACTGCCGCCAGGGGGTCATGTCCCGGGCCAGACCGGTGCCGGGCATCAGGCCCGGGTCGTAGACGTTGACCCGCCGCTCGCTGGCCCGCCGCTGCCAGGCGTGCGCGAGCAGTACGACGGCGAGCTTGCTGGTGGAGTACGCCCGTTGGCCGGCGACCGGGCGGTCGGCATCGTCGCCCACGCCGGCCCGGGCGAGGTCGGCCGGGTCCTCCCAGCGGGGCGGCGGGATCATGCCCATCGAGTGCCAGTCGCCGTAGTGGGTACCGCTGCCGAGCAGGACGACGTGCGCGTCCGGGGCCAGCGCCGGCCAGAGCCGGGCCAGCAGCAGGTGCTGGGCCAGCACGTTCACCGTGAAGGTCAGCTCGTGGCCGTCGGCGCCCCGGTGCCGCCGGTCGACGGTCTGGATGCCCGCGTTGAGCACCACGGTGGTGAACGGCGGCCGCTGCCCGTCGGCGACCTGCGCGGCGGCCGCGTCGCCGGCGGCCCGGACGGCGGCGAGATCGGCCAGGTCGACGGGCAGCGCGGCGGCCCGGGCCTCGCGGGCCACCTCGTCCACCGCCGGCGGCCGCCCGAGCAGCAGCAGGTCGGGCTCCGGGCGGGTGCGCGCGAACTCGTCGAGGACGGCGCGACCGAGGCCGCGGGTCGGTCCGGTGAGCAGGATCGAGGCGACGGCAGTTTCTGTCATGACGTCGAGTGTGGCAGATGTCAGAAACTGTCGCAACGGGCCGCTGTGCTGGGCGGACGTCAGGTGTCGTTAGGGTTGGCGGCGTGGGGCGGTGGCCGGGAGGCACGCGGCAGCGGCTGCAACGGGCGGCGCTGGCGCTGTTCGTCGAGCGCGGTTACGCCGGCACCACCGTCGACGAGATCGTCGCGCGGGCCGGAGTCTCCCAGCGCACCTTCTTCCGGCACTTCCGGGACAAGGAGGAGGTGCTCTTCGACCGCGACGAGCACCTGCTGGAGGTCATCGTCAGCGCGCTGCGGGGTGCACCCGAATCGGCCCCGCCGGTGGACCTGGCGGCGGCGGCGCTGCGGGCGCTGGCCGGCGAGCTGGGGCCGGAGCGCGAGTTCCTCCGCACCCGGGACGCCGTGCTCGCCTCGGACGTCGCTCTCCGGGGTCGTGACCTGGCCAAACAGTCACGGTGGGGTCAGGTGGTGGCCGGCGAGCTGATCGCGCTCGGCACGGCGCCGGAGGTCGCGGCCCTGCTGGCCGGGGCGGCCGGGGCCGCGTTCCAGGTCGGGTACGCCGGGTGGCTGGCCGCCGAGAACGACTCCGGTGACCCGGCCGCGGATCTGGAGCGGCGGGTGGTCGGCGCGCTGCACACCCTGGCCGACGCGCTGCGGTAGCCGCCGCTCAGTCCTGGCGGCTAGTCCCGGGGTGAGGCGAGGAAGGCCAGCAGGTCCTGCCGGGTGACCACCCCGGCCGGCTTGCCGTCCACCAGCACCAGCGCGCCGTCCGCGCCGGCCAGCGCCTTCATCGCGGCGGCCACCGGCTCGCCGGCGCCGATGGTGGGCAGCGGCGCCCCCATGTGCGACTCCACCCGGTCGGCCAGCGCGGCCCGGCCGGCGAACAACGCGTCCAGCAGGTCCCGCTCGGTCACCGAGCCGACCACCTCGGCGGCCATCACCGGGGGCTCGGCGGCCACGATCGGCATCTGGGACACCCCGAACTCGCGCAGGTAGCCGACCACGTCGGCCACCGTCTCGTTCGGGTGCCCGTGCACCAGCTCCGGCAGCCGGCCGTCCTTGCCCCGCAGCACGTCACCGACCAGGGCCTCGCTCGAGTCGGCGGACAGGAAGCCGTAGGTGGCCATCCAGGCGTCGTCGAACACCTTGCCGAGGTAGCCCCGGCCGCCGTCGGGCAGCAGCACCACGATCACCGAGTCGTCGGGGGCAGCGGCGGCCACCCGCAGCGCGGCCACCACGGCCATCCCGCAGGAGCCGCCGACCAGCAGGGCCTCCTCCCGGGCCAGCCGCCTGGTCATCTCGAACGACTCCGCGTCGGGCACCGCGATGATCTCGTCGCAGACGCCCCGGTCGTAGGTGTCCGGCCAGAAGTCCTCGCCGACCCCCTCCACCAGGTAGGGCCGCCCGGTGCCACCGCTGTACACCGAGCCCTCCGGATCCGCCCCGATGATCTTCACGCGGCCGCCCGACACCTCCTTGAGGTAGCGGCCGGTGCCGCTGATCGTCCCGCCGGTGCCGATGCCGGCCACGAAGTGGGTGATCGCGCCGCCGGTCTGCTCCCAGAGCTCGGGGCCGGTGTCGGCGTAGTGGCTGGCCGGGTTGTTCGGGTTGGCGTACTGGTTGGGCTTCCAGGCTCCGCTGATCTCCCGGGCCAGCCGGTCGGAGGTGGCGTAGTAGGAGTCCGGGTGGTCCGGGGGCACCGCCGTCGGGCAGACCACCACCTCGGCGCCGTAGGCCCGCAGCACGTTGCGCTTGTCCTCGCTCACCTTGTCCGGGCAGACGAAGACGCACCGGTAGCCCCGCTGCTGGGCGATCATGGCCAGGCCGATGCCGGTGTTGCCCGAGGTCGGCTCGACGATGGTGCCCCCGGGCCGGAGCTCGCCGGACGCCTCGGCCGCCTCGATCATCCGCCGGGCGATCCGGTCCTTGACGCTGCCGCCGGGGTTGAAGTACTCGACCTTGGCCAGGACCAGTGGCCCGCCGTCCCCGGGGCCGACCCGGCCCAAGCGGACCAGCGGGGTGTGGCCGACCAGCTCCATCACGTGCTCGACGTAGCGCATGCCGCTCATGGTGGCAGCCTGCCTACTTCCGGCGGATCTCGCGCACCGGATGTCCCGGACGCCACAGCTCGATCACCATCTCGTCGGTGGTGACCCGGGTGCGCACCACCTCCTCGATGTCCGCCCGGAAGCCGTCCCCCTCCGGGCCCTCGGTGAGCGCCCCGCTGAGCACCGCGCGACCGGAGATCTTGGCGTCGCCGGACCAGGCGGAGGGGTCGTCCTCCGGCGGATCCTCCGAGGCGGTGTGCAGGGCGAACCGGGGATCCCGCCGCAGGTCGGCGCCCTTGCGGGAGTGCGGCATCGAACCGAAGGTGAGCTCGCCGCCGACGAACTCCGCCTCGATGCCGCTGATCCGCGGCGACCCGTCGGCGCGCAGCGTGGCGATCGTCTTGTGCTTGTGCGCGTCGAACAGGCGCACGACCGCCGACGCGAACTTCGGCTCGGCGCGCTCGACCTCGGACCAGCTGACCATGTGCCCATCCTGGCAGTGCGGCCCGACGAGGCGTTGCGGCAAGCATGTAATTGTGTAATTGTTGTTGCGACGGCACTGGCGGGATGACGGAAGGAGCCGGTGATGGTCGGCAGGACACATCGAGGAGCACGGGGTGGTTGGCAGCACGCCGACCTGCCGCCGGCGGACGACGCGGCGGCCTGGTTGCGCGGGCGGCTGCCGGACGGGTGGTTCACCGGGCCGCCCGAGGTACGGGTGGACCGCGAGGAGATCGTGGTGGTGGGGGAGCTGCCGCCGGTGGAGGGGCAGTTCGAGGACAGCGACACCGGGCGCGCCGACCGGGCCGCCGCCGTGGCCGGGCGGATCGCCCGGTTCCGCGAGCAGACCCGGGACGAGCGGATCGAGGTCGCCCGCCAGGCCGAGCACCGCTACCGGCGCAAGGTCGCCTGGGGCGCCCGGCTGGACGGCGCCGAGGAGCTGTTCACCACGCTGTCGGTGCCGGTGATGACCCGGCTGCGGCAGTCCGAGCGGGTGGTGCTGGACACCCTGGTCGACGCCGGGGTGGCCCGGTCCCGGTCGGACGCGCTGGCCTGGGCGGTGCGGCTGGTCGGTCAGCACGCCGACGACTGGCTGGTCGAGCTGCGCGAGGCGATGGCCAAGGTGGACGACCTGCGCGCGCAGGGACCGGGCTGAGGTCGAGCCTCAGCGCATGAGTACGAACCAGATGGCCACGTAGTGGCAGATGGCGGCCAGCACGGTGGCCGCGTGGAAGAACTCGTGGTAGCCGAAGACCGTGGGCCACGGGTCTGGGCGGCGTAGCGCGTAGAACAGCGCCCCGGCGGTGTAGAGCGCCCCACCGACCAGGATCAGCACCAGCGCGGCCACCCCGACCTGGCGGGTCAGCTCGGGCAGCACGAACACCGCGACCCAGCCCAGGGCCAGGTAGATCGGCACCCCCACCCAGCGCGGCGCGCTCGGCCAGGCCAGCTGCAGGACCACCCCGCCGAGCGCGCCGCCCCAGACGACGGACAGCACCACCACCCGGGTGGTCCCGCTCAGCGCGAGCGCGGACACCGGGGTGTAGGTGCCGGCGATGAATACGAAGATCATCGAGTGGTCGAGGCGGCGCATCCGGGCCCGGGCGCGGTCGCTGCGCCACGGGTAGCGGTGGTAGAGCGCGCTGATCCCGAACAGCCCGAGCACGCAGGCCACGTAGATCGCGCAGCTGACCACCGCCAGCGGCGACCCCACCACGGTGGCCGCCGTGGTGACCAGGACGGCCCCGGCCGCCATCGAGGTGACGAACGACCAGTGGTGCAGCCAGCCGCGCATCCGCGGCCGGTCGGGCAGGACCGGTGTGTTCAGGTCTACGGCGGTCCCGTGCTGCACGGCTGCCAGCCTACGGCGCCGAGGCCGGCGGGACCCGATCCTGGACCCGTTCAGTGGGCGGCCCCACTCGACCGGCGGCGTACTCTTCGCGGGTGGGCTTCCGCGACCTGCTCTACTCGGTGTACGAGATGCGGCTGCGGCGTGAGCTCAGCCGGCGGGAGCGGCCCCGGCACGTCGGCGTGATCATGGACGGCAACCGTCGCTGGGCCCGGGAGGCCGGGTTCACCGACGTCAGCGACGGCCACCGGGTCGGCGCCGCGAAGATGATCGAGCTGCTCGGCTGGTGCGGGGACAGCGGCGTCGAGCTGGTGACGTTCTGGCTGCTGTCGCCGGACAACCTGCGCAACCGCCCGGCGGCGGAGATCCAGCCGCTGCTGGAGATCATCGCGGACGTGGTGGACGAGCTGTGCGCCGACACCAATCCCTGGCGGATCCGCCTGGTCGGGGCGCTGGACCTGCTACCGGCCGAGATGGCCCAGCGGCTGATCAGCGCGGCCGAGCGCACCGCCGACCGGTCCGGGATCGCGGTGAACGTGGCGGTCGGGTACGGCGGCCGGCAGGAGATCGCCGACGCCCTGCGCAAGCTGCTGATCAAGCACGCCGAGTCGGGCAGTTCGATGGAGGAGCTGGCCGAGGTGCTCGACGTCGACCACATCGCCGAGCACCTCTACACCTCGGGCCAACCCGACCCCGACCTGGTCATCCGCACGTCGGGGGAGCAGCGGCTCTCCGGGTTCCTGCTCTGGCAGTCGGCGCACTCGGAGTTCTGGTTCTGCGAGGCGCACTGGCCGGAGTTCCGCCGGGTCGACTTCCTGCGCGCGCTGCGCGACTACGGGATCAGGCACCGCCGCTTCGGCTCCTGAGCGGCTCCGGCGCCCAGATGGCGCCTCGCGGCGTTCTGGTCAGGGGTCGATACAACCCCGCTCGCGACGACGGGCGCCGAGCCGAAGCTCGACGCCCGTCGCGTGACAGCTAGACGACTCAGTTGTCGATGTCGTTGTCGACGTCGTTGCGCTGCTTGCACTTGCTGTCGTTGTCGGCCTTGCCGACGGCCTTGCCGATGACGCCCACGCCCAGGCCGCTGGCGACCTGGTTGCCGCAGACCTGCGGGTTGACCTGCAGGGTGTTGCCCTGGATCGGCACGATGTTGGTGTTGCCCTCGTCGCTGGCGAAAGCCAGCGGGCTCACAGCCAGCAGACCGGCGGTAGCGGCCGCCACCACGATTCCAGCCTTCTTCAGCACAGTTCTTCTCCTGTTCGACCGGCGGGATCGCAGGGACACCGCCACGGGATGCCAGCGGTGAGTTGGGGAGCCCTCGCTGGCGTATCTGAATATAGCGATACCGGGGACGAAATGCAAAGCGGGGGGCTTGTTTTCTTTCTCAGTGTGGCTTCGTAGAGGTTACGAACCCGATAGAGTGAACAGCTTATTGATAGGTGACAATGAGT
>JAESFN010000768.1_pt1 | contig 22016 bp, 24 predicted proteins | sample 9269411 | NCBI WGS metagenome assembly JAESFN01 (sample SAMN14505399, study PRJNA617100) | algae metagenome | isolation source: Iphinoe sp. HA4291-MV1 and co-occurring heterotrophs from trail next to... | place: USA: Maunawili Falls, Hawaii | collected 2009-07-25
CACTTCTCGACGACGTTACCGGGGACGTAGCTGGATTCGTGAGCCATCTGGTTCGAGTCCCCTTAACCGATCTTCACGAGCGTATCGGTGAGAAATTCATAGGGCGGCAGCACCAGGTTGGTCGGCGCGGGGCCCTTGCGGATACGGCCGGCAGTGTCGAACTGCGAGCCGTGGCAGGGGCAGGCCCAGCCGTTGTAGTCACCGGAATCGCCCACCGGGATGCAGCCCAGGTGCGTACAGTTGGCGATCATGATCAGCCACTGCTCGTGACCCGGCTTGGTGCGCTGCTCATCGGTCGCCGGATCCTTGAGGTCCGACATCGGCACGGCCTTGGCCTCGGAGATTTCCTCGGCGGTGCGGTGACGTACGAACACCGGGAGGCCGCGCCATTTGATGGTGACCGACTGGCCTTCTTCGATGCCCGAAAGATCGAACTCGATGCTGGCCAGCGCCAGCACCGACGCATCGGGATTGAGCTGGTTGATCAGCGGCCAGGTCACCCCGGCGACGCCCACCGCCCCCACGGCGCCTGCCGCGATATAGAGAAAATCGCGCCGGCCCGGTGTGGGGCCATCCTGATGTGCCAGATTGGATTGCGTCGCCAAGGTAAGCTTCCGTCTGTTGTGTCTTGATCAGCGCCTCGGTGCCCGTTGGCATAGGGCCACATAGCCAGAGCCAACCCCCGCCCTCAACAGCGCGTGATTTGGGCGTTCTTTTGACACTATGAATGGGGCTTGTCCAGCCGGAGTCAGGGTGACTTTCCCCCGATGCGACACTATAGCAACCGCCTAAAACCATACCGTTTTGCTCAAGAATTCGAATGCAGAAAACCCGATGATCGATCTGGCCCTCTATCAACCCGATATCGCGCAGAACACCGGCACCCTGCTCCGCCTCGGCGCCTGCCTCGGCGTGATGGTGCACATCATCCACCCGACGGGCTTCCAGTTCTCGCCGCGCTCGATCCGCCGCGGCGCACTCGATTACCTCGAACACGCGCTGTTCACCGAGCATGACAGCTACGGCCATTTCGACGCCTGGCGCCGCTCCAGTGGCCGCCGGATGGCGCTGCTGACCACCAAGGCGAGCAGTTCTGCCTATGCCGCCAGCTACCAAGCGGACGATATCCTGCTGCTCGGCCGCGAATCCGCCGGCGTGCCCGATGCAGTCGCCGCCGATGCCGAGCTCAGGGTCCGCATCCCCATGCGACAAGATATGCGTTCGCTCAACGTGGCCGTGGCCGGCAGCCTCGTGCTAGGGGAAGCGCTGCGACAGACCAACGGTTTTGCAGCCCTCTCATGACATTACCCGCCGATATTGAATCAAACAAGCAAGTGGCCGCAGCCTGGTTCCGGAGCTTTCGCGACCAGCTCTGCCAGAGCCTCGAAGCCGTCGAAGCCGAGGTCACCGGCCCCCACGCCGACCGCCCGGCCGGCAGGTTCGAGATCGAGCCCTGGAACCGCGACGCCGGCGGTGGTGGTGAGATGGGCCTGCTGCACGGCCGGGTGTTCGAAAAGGCCGGCGTCCATATCTCCACCGTGCACGGCCACTTCTCCGAGGAGTTCGCCCGCCAGATGCCGCATACCGAAGCGGGCACGGAATTCTGGAGCGCCGGCGTCTCGGTGATCATCCACCCCTGGAACCCCCACGTTCCCGCCGCCCACATGAACACGCGCATGATCGTCACCGGCAAATGGTGGTTCGGCGGCGGTGGCGACCTGACCCCGGTGCTCGACCGCCGGCGCACGCAGGAAGATCCCGACAGCATCGACTTCCATGCCGCCTACAAGACGGCCTGCGACGCGCACGGCGTCGACTACGCCGCCTACAAGAAGTGGTGCGACGAGTACTTCTACCTGCCGCATCGCAAGGAGCCGCGCGGCATTGGCGGCATCTTCTACGACCAGCACAATTCCGGCAGTTGGGACAACGATTTCGCCTTCACCCAGGATGTCGGCCGCGCTTTCCTCGACGTCTATCCGGCCCTCGTGCGGCGCAACTTCGAGACGCCCTGGACCGAGGCCGACCGCCACGAACAGCTGGTCCGTCGCGGCCGCTATGTCGAGTTCAACCTGCTCTATGACCGCGGCACCACCTTCGGGCTGAAGACCGGCGGCAACGTCACCTCGATTCTGTCGTCGATGCCCCCGGAAGTGCGCTGGCCGTAAAGGCACAGACACCGGCCTCTCCGTGATCCTCCCCCGCCCCGCGGGGGGAGGATGAGTCAGGTGATCCCCTTACCAACCTTGCCGAAGCTTAAGCCGCCGGAAACTACCGGCGGTCGCGGGCCGCTCCTAAATCCAGTGGGCCGGTGCAGACCCGCACCCCCGAACGGTTCCAGCCAGCGCAACGGAACCGCGCTTCAGCTTCGCTGCATGTGGAGTTCAAGATGAACAACGCCCTCAAGACGCTGGGAGCCACGGCTGCGGCCGCGGCGATCATCCTCTCAGCCGCCCCGGCCTTTGCTTCGACCCCGGCCTTCTCGCTCGCCAGGCCCAATAGCGGCATGTCGGTCAATAGCTTCGACCCGCAGGTCCAGGTGTTCAACCGCCAGGATATCGCCGACCTGCTGCACGCGCGGCAGGTATCGGTGGTGAAGTTCGATACCGCCTGGAACGATGGCGGTGATGCCACCAAGGCGTTCGACGCGGTGGATGCCTCCGATCAGTCGATCCACCTGCTGCGCGAGGCGCTGAAGGCCGATCCGGCGGCAATGCGGCTGCTCGCCCGCAACCACATCGCGGTCAATCAGGTCATCGACATCGCGCCCACCGGCAACGGCACGGTGCAGCTCTACATCTCGTAGCCTGCCGCAACTCAAGCGGCCTGCCCCGGAGGCCGGGGCGGGCCGCTTCATTCCGCCCGCGGGCCGCGCTACACCATCCGCCCCAGGATGGAGCAAGCCCGCCGATGACGCTGACCGATGTCGAGATCAAGGGTTTTCGGTCGGTCCGCAAGCTGCGCCTGCCGTTGCGCCAACTCACCGTGCTGATCGGCGGCAACGGCGTCGGCAAGACCAACCTCTACCGCTCGCTGGAACTGCTGCATGCCGCGGCCAAGGGCACCCTGGCCGACGAGATCGCCCGCGAAGGTGGGCTCGGCTCGATCTTCTGGGCCGGTGGCCGAAACCTTACTGCCGATGGCAGCTTCGATCCGATGTATCGCACCGATGGCTACCGCGCCCACGAGGGCCGCAACCGCCTGACGCTGGAAGCGCGATTGGAGCTGGAGGAGTTCTTGCCCAGCTACCGGATCGAGCTGGGTTTCCCCACCCCCGATTCCGCCGCCTTTTCAACTGAAGCCCAGATCAAGGAGGAAACCGTCGAGCTCCGGCAGGGCAAACGCCCGGTCGGCCTGCTCGAGCGCAAGAACAATGCGGTGTTCGCACGCGCCGCCGGCGGCCAGCGCGAACTGATCGATGAGCGGGCCCTGGCCAGTGAAACGGCGCTCTCCACCGTCCGCGGCGGTTACCCAGAGATCGCCGTAGTGCGCCAGGAGCTGAGCAACTGGCGCTTCTTTCACGGTTTCCGCACCGATCAGGATTCGGCGCTGCGGCGACCTGCCCGTGCCATCACCTCGCCAATGCTGGCCTCGAGCGGCAACAACCTCGCCTCGGTGCTGGCGACGCTGCGCCATGTCCGAGGCGAAAGCATCGACCTCGACGCCACGATCGCCGCTGCCTTTCCCGGCGCCGAGCTGGTCGTGCCGCCGCCCGACGAATTTGCGCGCTTCGGCATGATCTTTCCCGAAACGCCCAAACGCACCTTCTGGGCGCACGAACTCTCCGACGGCACGCTGCAGTTCCTCGCCCTGATGGGCGCCCTGCTCTCTTATCGCTTGCCGCCCTTCATCGCACTCAACGAACCGGAGGCGAGCCTCCACCCCAGCCTCCTGCCGGCTCTCGCCCGCACCATCGTCAAGGCCGCCGAGCGCGCCCAGATCTGGGTGGTCACCCATTCGCAGCCGCTGGCCGACGCCATCGCCGAGGAGAGCGGCATCACCCCGCGTGAAGTGATCCGCACCGAGGACGGCACCGCCATCCGTGGACTCTCGGTGCTCGGCGTCTTCGACGATGAATGATCAGCCGTAGGGCCGCGTCTGGGTAAAGCCGCGCACCACGTCGCCGAACTGCTCGGGCAGCGGCACGCCGAAGCTGCCGGCCAGTGTGCGCACCGCGGCATAGTCGACCTTGGAGCTGATGCTCATGTCGACCAGCATGTTGATCGCCTCGCGTGGCGTGCGCGCGTCCTTGTAGGGACGGGTTTCGACCAGCGCCGCGAAGATGTCGCAAACCGTGAGGATGCGAGTCAGGGGGCCGATTTCGGCGCCGCGCAGCCGGTCGGGATAACCGCTGCCATCCAGGGCCTCGTGATGGTGCCGCACCGCATCGAGCACCAGCGCGGAGACGCTGCCCTGCTTGCTCAGGTAGTCGAACCCGGCGCCCGGATGCAGTTTCACCGCCTCGAACTCCTCGGGCGTCAGCTTGCCGGGCTTATCGAGAATATGCCGGGGAATCACTGCCTTGCCGACATCGTGCAGCAGCGCCGCGTTCATTAGCGCTGCCGCCTGACCGGTGCCGAGCTTGGCGCCCTTGGCGAAGCCGGCGGCGACGCCGGTCACCAGCAGGCAATGCTGGAATGTCCCTTCGTGATGCTGGCGCACCGAGGCAAGCCACGCGTCGGCGCCGACGGCCTTGACGCTGGCGAGCACCCCCACCGCTGCCTGCGACACTGCCTCGAGGGATATCGGCGCGTCGCTGAGCATCCCCTCGAATACGGTCTCCAGCGAACGCTCGGCCTCGACGATCGACGCTCCGCCCTTGGCAGCCCTGAGCGCCGCGTCGGCCGCTGGGGTGCGCCGGGCCCGCCCCGTCACCGAATACTCGCGGCGCAGCTCAGCCAGCGCGAACTTGCGCACCATGTGGCGCGTCGCCCCCAGCGCATTGGCCTGCACCCTGAGCAGCCGCTCGCTGCCGCCATCATCGATCAGGAACGTGCGCGCCTTGATCGCCGGCACCCGATCGAGCGCGTGCTTCAGCCGGCCGACGGACTGCATGTCGCGCAGGTCGGCATCGACCACCACCTGCTGGGCATCGGCCAGGTCGTCGAGGGTCAGATCCGACAGCAGATGCACGGGCGCGCCGAGCTTGCCGGCCATCGCCCTGCCATGCCCCTCCCAGTGCGGATCGCACACGAAGACCACCGTACCCCGGTCGGTCGGCTCTATTTGTGGTTCCTTGCCCATCAGTGGCGATAGTCTTGCCTCGTTGCGGCAATCGTCGCTGCACATTCGTAGCTGTTTGGTGAATCTTTGAATGCAATTGACCGCGTATGTGCAAGCGAAGCCGCGGCCCCGTCCTCGCCGCATTCCTGTGGCCTGATGGCCTGCCACCAGCGATGGAGCACGATCATGAAGTCGTTCGAATGTGGCACCCTGGTTCCCGGCTGCACCTGGCACACCCAGGCCGAGGACACCGCCGAAATCGTCCGCCGCGCCGCCGACCACCTGCGCAGCGCGCACGGCGAGGAGGTGATCCGTCCCAACATGGTCGACGAGATCAAGGCCCGCGTGCATGAGAAGGGCGAGGCCGTGCACTAGGGCTGTGGCTCCCCCCTGACGCTAGCGTGCTTGGCGCCCCTCACCCTCTCTCCCTAAAGGGGCGAGGGGACTCTCTTTGCACCGGCAGTGCCACAACGCCCCCTCGCCCCTTTGGGAGAGGGTGGCGGAGAGGCCGAGGGCCTCGCCGCGGGGTGAGGGGCGCCAGGCACGCCGGCCTCGGACAAGGAACGCCCCCTACCCCCGAGCCATCGCCAGCAGCGCCGCGCGGTCGAGCACGAAGCCGCTCTCGATCCAGGCGCGTTCGAGCCGTTCCAGCTCCGCCCCGAGTTCGCGCCCGGGCGACATGCCGAGGCCGACGAGATCGTTGCCGCGGATCGGAAAGCGCGGCACGTCGAGCCGCTGCAGTTGCTCGATGACCGCGAGCTTGCCCGCATCGCCCCAGTTGGAGAGCGTCGATGCCACATCGATGCCGTCCGCCAGCGCCCCGGGGTGCCGGTAGGCCGCTTCGTTCAGGCTGAACTCGCCGATCAGCCGGGCTGCCGAAAGGATCGACTCGGCGGTGGCGATGTCGTCGTTCGACAGGCGCCACATCGCCTGCAGGCGCGCGGCGCCGATTTCCGACATCAGGATCGCCAGCCGCGCCGCATATTCGGGTTTGCGCGCGCGCCGCTCATAGCCGTACAGCAACCGGATCATCATCTCGGGCAGCGGCAGGATTTCGACCTCGCGCATCGCTTTGAGCGTATTGGCGATCCGCGGCAACCCCAGCATGCGGCGCATCTCGGCCCCGACGCGCTCTGCCGCCAGCCGGTCCAGCGTTCCTGCCGCGGCGGCACAGGCCGCCAGCCCCTCGGGGTCGAACTGTTCGCCGGCGTGGCTCGCCGAGAAGCGGAAGAACCGATAGACGCGCAGCCGATCCTCGGCGATCCGCTCGGCCGGCTTGCCGATGAAGCGCACCTTGCGGGCAAGGCAGTCTTCCACCCCGTGCAGCGGATCGAACAGCGTGCCGTCCATGCCGGCATAGAGCGCGTTGAGCGTGAAATCGCGGCGCAACGCGTCCTGCCGCCAGTCGGTTCCGAACCGCACCACGGCGTGTCGGCCGTCGGTCTCCACGTCCTCGCGCAGCGTCGTCACTTCGGCGGTCATGTCGTCGAGCTTCAGCGTCACCGTGCCGTGCTCGATCCCGGTGGGGTAGACCGACAGCCGGGCGCGCTGCGCCCTCAGGGTCACTTCTTCAGGCGTGAGTTCGGTCGCCATGTCGATGTCGGACTGTTCGCGCGGCAGCTCCAGCAGCGTGTCGCGCACGATGCCGCCGACCACCCGGGTTCGCCCTTCGCCGCCATCGAGCAACGCCAGGATGCGCTGCGTTTGCGGCCGCATCAGCCACTCGGCGCGCTTCAGGCGTTCGTCGATATCCCCCAGCTTGTTCAACCGCCCTCCGGGCTTCCCTGGCTTTCCGGGCTCAGCGCCAGGTCATGGAAGCGACGCGTAAGGTTCGCTGTTATGCCCCAGATGACAAGCCCGCTATGCTCGATTTGCCAGGTCGAGTGCTCGCGGCCGCCGCGCTTGATGTGAAAGGTCGAGTAGCTGCCCGGCGTCATCAGGTAGTCGAGCGGCACCTCGAACACGGAACGGACTTCGCCTGGATTGGGAATGAAGGGCCGCGTCGGCTCCACCACCGCCACCACCGGGGTGATCAGATAGTTGGTGCCGGTATAGTAGAGCGGCATGAAGCCCAGCACCTGGGCCTCGCTGCGCTCGAGCTGCACCTCTTCCCAGGCCTCGCGCAACGCCGCATCGGCGGCGTCCTTGTCGGTGGGGTCAACCTTGCCGCCGGGAAAGGCGATCTGCCCCGAATGCGAGCGCAGCTCCGGCGAGCGCTCGGTATAGAGGATGGAGAGCCCCTCGGCCCGCTTCACCAGCGCGATCAGCACCGCCGCCGGCACCGGCGGACGGCCGGGCGGCGTATCCGGCACCCAGTCCGGCAGCATGCCGGCCGTCGCGTCGAACACCTCTGGTTCGCGCAGCAGCCGGCCGCTGATTCTGGTGATGAGGTCGTCGTCCATAACCGCCTGCATGATCCGCCTGAAAGTGATGGCGGATCGGACGGCAGGCAAGAGCTGCTAGGAGCGCTTGCCGGCGCCGAACGCCTTGATCGGGCCCGCGAGCCGCACGGCCATCGTGGGGTCGTTGGAGTAGACCAGCACCCGGCTGGGATCAACCGGGCCAGGAAACTCGATGGCGCCCAACTGCGTCGGCACCCAGCCGAGCGGGCAGTAATAGTCGCGATCGCCGACCAGCAGCACGAAGCTGCCCTCGCCCCGCTCGAGCGCGATCCGCGTCACTTCCTTGGCCAGCAGCTTGCCCGCACCGCGTTTGCGGAAATCCGGGTGCGTCGCCAGCGGGCCAAGCATGTAGCCGTCGATGCCGCCGACGCTGATCGGGGTCATCCACACCGAGCCGCAGGACTGCCCGTTCACCTCGGCGATGAGGCTGAGCGTGGTGTCGATCGGGAAGCGTTCGCGCACCCGGAACGCGGTCCGTGCAAAGCGGCCCGGCCCGAAGGCAAGCGCCTGCAGGTCCTCGACGAACTGGTCGTCGGCCGGCGTAGCAAAGCGAATGGTGGGCAGGCCAAGTTGCGGAGGCGCTGCTTCAGCAGCGACGGAGACGGAAGGCGCGATCATGTGACTGGTCCAGGAACAAGAGACGAGGACAAACGTGCCGGCCCACTTAAGCCGGCTGCCGACCGATTACGGTCGTCGGGTCACCTGAAAAGCCTTCTCCATCCTGGACGCCTCCTGACGTCTGAAAAGCGCATTAGCATCGTGTCGGCCAACGCGTCCACGCAAAATTATGGACCTGCAGTCAAATTTCAAGACCGCCTCCTCCGATTTTGCCCGCCCGCGTGGCAACGCCTTGTCAGCGCTACCGGTTCGGTCTCCATCTAGGATCGGATTTGTGTCCCTGATTTGGCATCGCCGGGACCATTCGTGGATGAGTGTGAGGCCGCCCTCACCACTTCACCAGCCAGCCGAAGGCCCGCCTGAGGAAAGCATGGCCATCCCCGGTGACGGGCGTGCCATGCGCCATCAGCACCTTGTCGGCGCGCCAGGCGAGAATGCGGCGCAGCGCCGCGCGGGCGGCGCGCTTGTCGGTGAAGGCGACCCGGAACTTGCGCGGCACCGAAGGCTCGTTGTTGACCATCAGGTCGAGCCGCGCCACCAGCGCCCGCCAGCCCCGGAACCAGCCGGGCGGGAACTGCTGCAGCAGGTCGGTGAAGATCACCGTGCCGCTCGGCCGATGAAAGGCCACCGCCTCTGTGGTGATGCGGTTGCCGCGCACCAGGACGATCTCAATCTCGCCGGTCCAGCCGGGCACGGAAGTGTTGCCGAGGTCGGCTCCGAACCTGAGGTCGGCCCGCTTCTCCCGCACCCCCGGCGCCGCCAGCACCTGGGCCACCGGGTAGCTGCGATGCCAGTCGGCGATGAAGCTGTCGTGCAGCGAATTGGGCGCCACCAGGTAGCGGACATTGCCCAGCACCTCCACCTCGCCGCGCAGCTGCGGCGTCAGCTCGACCGGCGACCAGATCACCAGGTCGCCCCCGCCCAGCCGGATGATGGTCATGCGGGTGGGATAGTGAAACCCGGCGGCTGCGGTGACCACCGGCCCGTCGACGATCCAGATTTCCGGTCCGAACGCTTCCCACATCTCGTAATCCCGCATCTTCACACCCGTATAAATTTACACTACTGTGTATTTATGACAACCCTGAAGCGAACCGACCGCTCCCGTGCCCTGATCCTCGAGGCTGCCGACCAGGCATTTCGCGCCCTTGGCTTCGCCAACACCTCGATGGAGGAGATCGCCGTGCGGGCCGGCCTCACCCGCAAGACGCTCTACAACCTGTTCAGCTCCAAGGATGAGATCGCCCTGACGCTCATCGCCCGGGTCGAAGCGACCGACGCCGGCTATCGCGCCCGCATCGCCGCCAACGAGGACGTGTTGCCGCTGCTGGCTGCGGTGTTTGTCGACAGCGCCGGCTGGTGCCTCGCCAACCCTTCGCTGGCGCGGCTGGCGCTGAGCCCGGCAGAGCGTCCGTCCTTGGCGCCGCCCGCCGACCGGCCCACGTTCCAGGGCCTGGTGCGCGACATCCTGCGGCTCGGCCAGCAGCAGGGGGTCATTCGCAGCGACGAAGATCCCGATTTCATGGCGTTGCTGCTGCTCGGCATCTATGGGCAGGCCATGCTCACGGCGCTGAGCACCGGCAGCTTCAGCGACGGCGAGATCCGGCGCATCATCCGGCTCGTCGTCGAGGGCATCGGCCCGCGGGCAGACTAGGTTCAGAACTGCCTACCCTGCCCGCAGGGCATGCGACTGGCCGCCTGCCGCTCGGCCGGATCGAGATCGAGTCCGTCCCAGAGCAGGGATGGGTCCACGGTAGCGGGGGTGGCTGCGATAGCGAATGGCGAGCCGCCGTTGAACCCGAGATACGCGGTGGGCGCCTCACCAGAACCACGACGCCAGCCGATGCCACCGCTGAATGTCGCAAGACCACCCTGCCCCCCACGAATTGATACGCGCCGCGCGGACCGCGCGGCGAAAGATCGAGCGCTGCGGCGCCGTCGCCGCGGAGGCGGCAACTTTGGAGCCGACACACAGCAACCCGACCCACCGCTGCGGTGCTCGTCTACCGATCGACCATGAATCGCCCCCTGCCCCTGACGCGAGGCCGCAGACTGTCATCGCATTGCCGGCGCTCGGAGTCCTGAAAGCGGCCGGCCGGCATTCTGAAATTTTTCTGAAATTCGCGACTTTCGCTCCCGGTGCTTGAAATCGCAGGGCCGGCAAGGCATCGAGTGCGCCGGGAGTTTTTGGGGCATGGCGACGACCCGGTTTGCCGGATTTGAGCTGGACGACGAGCGCGCAGAACTGCGCGGTCCCGATGGCACGCCGATCCGGCTGCGCCGCAAGACCTTCGAAATGCTCCGCCTGTTCGCCGCCAATCCCGGCCGGGTGCTGAGCAAGCCCGAGCTGATGGAAGCGGTCTGGCCGAACGTACATGTCGGCGAGGACGGGCTGTTTCAGTGCATCCGCGAAATCCGCACGGCGCTCGGCGACGAGCAGCGCCAGATCGTCAAGCTGGTGTCCGGCCGCGGCTACCTGTTCGCGCCGGAAGCAGCTGAGGATAGCGCCGTACCGACGCCGCAGCAGCCAGCCGCTGCCGACGGCCGCGCGTCGCGCGGCCGCTTCGCCGTGATCGCGGCAGCCATGGTCGCCGTCGTTGCCATCGCCGCCTTCACCCTGACGAACCTCGTGGCGTCGGCGCCGCCCACCGTCGCCGTCGTGCCGATCGTGGATACCACCGCAGGCAGGGATGGCGCCGCGCTGGCGACCGGGGTGACCGATCAGTTGGTCGATGGTCTCGCCCGCATCGACAACCTGCGCGTGCTCGCACCCGGGGTCGGGTCAACCGCCCAGTTCGAGGTGCGCGGCGAACTGTTGCGCAGCACCGATGCGTGGACGCTCAAGCTCAGGGCCGTTCGCACCGACACGGGCGTGGTCGAGTCCGTCGCCACCGCCACGGTCGATGCCACCCTCGCGCCCGAACTCATGGAGGTCCGGCTGGCCGCCGGCGCGGGTGATCGCCTCGCCCGTTGGCTCAACGAGCTGCTGGAGGGCGGCAGCGTCGGCGCGGTTGAACCGGCGCCGGGGGTACGGGTCGCCATCGAACAGGCCTCGGCCTCGATCAACCAGACCTCGCGCGAGCGCTTCGGCGTCGCCCAGCGGATGCTGGAGACCGCCCTCGCCACGGCGCCCGACAATGTCGACCTGCAGGTGGCGCTGGCGGCGCTGCAGACCCGCGGCATCCAGATGGTCTGGTACGACGAAGCCGAGGCTGCGGCAGCGCGGGCCAGCGGCGAAGACATGCTCCGGCGTGCCGTGGCGCTACGCCCGCGCTCCATCGCGGTGCTCGAGGCGCAGTGCCGGTTCCTGTCGGCCACGAACGAGTTCGTCGACAGTCTCGTCGCCTGCGCCCGTGCGGTGAGCTTTGACCCCTGGAACGGCTCGGCGCTCTATCAGACCGGCCTTGCCCAGCTGTTCCTCGGCCGTTTCGAGGACGCGCTGGCGACGTTCGAGGAGGCGGACCGCTACGATACGCCGGCCGTCTCCCGCTGGACCTGGCTGTTGGGCATCGGCTGGGCCCATCTGCTGCTCGGCCATGATGCAGAAGCCGCGCAATGGCTGGAGCGGTCGATCGCCATCACTCCGGCCTCGGGCCGCAGCCACCTGATGCTGGCTATCGCCTACCAGCGCCTCGGGCGCACCGCCGATGCCCGGACCGCCCTCGCCGCCGGCCTGCAATTGCGGCCGGGCTCGACGGCCGCCAATGTCGAACCGCCCAGCCGCAACGTCAGCCCGGCCTTCCTCGAGGCCTCCGCGCGGGCCCGAGCCATCCTCGTCGAACTCGGCCTGCCGGAGCGCTGAGCCCGATCATCCGGCTTTCCTGTGTCGGCCGCAGGTGGCATATCCCCCTGTCCCGAAGTGAAAGGGCCAAGCGGATGATCCTCCCCAAAGAGCGCGACCCTCGCCTGATCACCATCAGGCGGGGCGGCACGCTGACCGATGCCGATCACCAGTTACTTGCCGCCTGGGCTGCGGCCTGCGCCACCCATGTGCTGCACCTCTTCGAGGCCGTTCGGCCCGATGATGATCGTCCCCGTCGGGCGATCGAACTCACGCACGCCTGGATCCGTGGCGAAGTGCCGATGAAGCAGGCCCATGCCATGGCCTTCGTCGCCAATGCAGCGGCCCGGGAACTCGATGGCGCCGCCAAGTTCGCTGCCCTGTCGGCCGGTCAGGCCGTCGCCGTGGCGCATGTCGCGGCGCACGACCTGGGTGCGGCGGCCTACGCGATCCGGGCGGCCGAAGCGGCAGCGCCCGACGCCGGACGGGAACAGGCCCGCCGGGCCGAATGCGCGTGGCAGCGGGCACAGTTGCCCGAGCCGATCCGCGCGCTGGTGCTAGACGATCAGCAGCGGCGTAACGCCATTTGCTGGTCGGTGTTCGAGTAGCGAGCCCCGCGGCCTGCAGTAGGCCTCAACGCGCCGGCAACAACCTCTGCAGCGCCGCCTCGATCAGCGCCGGCACGCTCCTGGGGTCGTCGAGATAGGCGATCTCCAGCAGCCCATCCGACAGCGCCACCAGCAGCGTCGCACTCACCTCCGGGGCCGGATCTCCGTCCGCCACCAGCTGCTCGCGCAACACGCCGTGATACCAGGCGCGACGCGCGTCGATCGCCCGCCGTACCGGACTGGCGGGATCGGCATATTCGGCCGCCGCGTTGAGGAACGGACAGCCGCGATAGTCGCCTGCGACCGCGGCCGTGCTGATCCGTCCCAGGATTGCCGCGAGCCGCTTTCGCGGGGGCTGCGGAGGCAAGGCAGCGACGGCGGCGCGACCGATGCGATCCTGATCCTCGAGATAGGCGACCACCAGGTCGTCCTTGGATGGAAAGTGGCTGTAGAACGTCGCCTTGGCGACGCCGGCCTCGGCGATGATGCGGTCGATGCCCACGGCATGAATGCCCCCCGCATAGAACAGCCGCGTCGCCGTCTCGAGCAGGCGTTGCCGCGCGGGCGTACCGGAAGGATCGCTTTTCACCATGGCTTGACACTACCAGACAGGTCTGTATGGTTCAACTAGACAGACCTGTCTGTTCACGAGTTCGAATATGTCGTTGCACCAAACCGCCGAAATCATGCGCCGCTTCAACCAGGCGTTCCTCGAACACCAGCCAAAGCTGCTCGAAGAGCTGATCGCGCCCGATTGCGTCATGGAGTCGATCCAGCCGGCTCCCAATGGCACCCGCTACGAGGGATATGATGCCTGCCTCGCCTTCTGGCAGGCCATCGCCACCGACCCGGTGGCCTGGTTCGAAGTCGAGGACACCGTTGCCCTGGGCGATCACGCCACCATCCGCTGGCGCTTCAACTTCGGCGATGGCGGCTCGGTCCGCGGCGTCAACCTCATGCGGGTGCGCGACGGGCGCATCATCGAGGCGTTGGGTTATGCCAAATCGCCAGGCCAGGCTGCCCCACTGCCGGACGTGGGTGCGTAGCGTTCCCCCGCTCCGATGCCTCCCCTTCATGTGGAGAGTCGCCGGCCCTTCAGTGTTCCTCCACCGCGAAACGGGGGAGGAGCACTGAGAGGCCGGCGCATATCGCCACACGCGGTTGCCTCACCCCGCCCCTACCACAATCCCGGCAAATCCTCGGTCCCTGACGCGATCTCGGCGATACGCCGGGCCGTGCCGGGGTTCACGTCGGCTGGCAGCTGGTCGAACGCGAACCAGCCGATCTCGGCGATCTCGCCATTGGGCCGGAACGGCCTGATCTCGCGGAAGCTGCGGCCGACATAGACCGCGACGTGGTCGCGATTGGTCGCCTCGTGCTTGTGCAGATAGAGCCCGAGCAACCGCATCGGGCCCTCGACCCTGAGCCCGGTTTCCTCCTCGGCCTCGCGACGCGCCGCCGCTTCGGCGGTTTCGCCCGGCTCCACCCCACCGCCGGGGAAGTGCCAGCCCGGCATGTAGGTGTGTCTCAGCAGCAGCACCCGGTCGCCATCGATGAGTGCCGCGCGGGTGCCCAGCACCATGCGCCGGCGCACCCCGACGATGAACAGATGCGCGCCGGTTCGGACGCGCTGCCATCGGCTCATGCTGCTGCTCATGGGGATGACCTCGCTGACGTTCAATTGGCGGCGGAGCCATTTAGGGCATTTTCTTGCCACGCGCCGCATGGCATTACGCCCGGCGATGATCACGCTCGCCCATCTGTCCGACGTTCACCTGGCTCCGCTGCCGCCCGTCCGGGTGCGCGACCTGATGAACAAGCGGATCACCGGTTTCCTCAACTGGAAGATCAAGCGCGAGCATACCATGTCGGGCGACGGCCTGACCAAGCTCGTGCGCCATATGCGTGAGCAGAACCCCGATTTCACCGCCGTCACCGGTGACCTCGTCAACCTCGCGCTCGATGCCGAGATCAACAGCGCCTACAACTGGCTGGAGACGCTTGGCCCGCCCGAGCAGGTCTGCGTCTCGCCCGGCAACCACGATGCCTACCTGAAGGGCCAGTTGCAGAAGGCGATGGAACGCTGGGATGGCTACGTGCTCGGCGAAACGGTCGACAACCACGCCTTCCCGTTCGTCCGCCGCGTCGGCGACGTTGCCATTGTCTCGTGCAACAGCGCCGTACCCACTGGGCCCTGGATCGCCGCCGGCCGCTTCGAGGAGGACCAGGCAGCGCGACTTGCCCGTTGCCTGAAGCTATTGGGGGATGGCGGCTATTTCCGCGTCGTCTTGATCCACCACCCGCCCAACCAGGAGCAGGCCCATCCGCGGCTGGGGCTCTACGGCGCCAAGGCCTTCCGCCGCGTCGTCGCCGAGCATGGCGCCGAGCTGGTGCTGCACGGCCATACTCACCAATCTTCGATCTATGCCATTCCCGGTCCACATGGCGACGTGCCGGTGGTGGGCGTCGCGGCCGCCGGCACGGCGCAGGGCGATACCGGCGGGCACGATCCGGCGCGCTACAACCTGTTCTCGATCCAGCGGCTCGGCACCGCCTGGCAGTGCACGCTGCGTGAGTTTGGCTTTCAGCGCCTTTCGACCGATATTGTGCTGAGACTCAGCCTCCGGATCTATTGAGCGTGACCGAAGCCTTCACTATCGAGCAGCCCGCCTTCGACGCCGCGACAGGTGTTGCGACCTTCCGCTACACGCTGGGCGAGCTCGGCTTTTCGGAAGTCCTGGGCTTCCCCTCGGGCAGCGACAGCAGCGTCGCCGCGACGCCCTCGTTCCTCAAGCTGCTGCAGCTGACCGCCGTTGTCCTCGGCGTCAGCTACTTCAAGCTGCGCGCCCCTTACCGCATCGTCATCCCCTTCCCGCTGACGGTGCGCGAGCACGACTTCGCGCTCGATGTCTACGAGAACGGCCTCGGCGAGTTCTACGCCCGCAACAACCTGAAGCGCTTCGGCGAGATCGAGATCGACGATCCCGAGGATCATGGCCCTGCCCCCGCCGCCCCTGCGCTGCGCGATCGCGCCTTGCTGCCGATCGGCGGCGGCAAGGATTCGCTGGTGAGCGTGCAACTGCTGGAAGCGGCAGGCATCGATTTCACGCCGTTTGCCGTCAACCCGAAGGGTCCGATCATCGGCAGCGTCGACAAGGTCGGCCGCACCCCACTCTACGTCACGCGAAAGCTCGATCCCGAGATGATCCGGCTCGGCAAGGAGCCCGGCTATTACAACGGCCACGTCCCCTCGACCGCCATCAACTCGATGATCGCGGCGCTGACGGCACTGCTGTTTTCCTACAATCGGATCGTGCTCTCCAACGAGCGCTCGGCCAGCGAGGGCAATGTCGAGTTCGATGGCCGCGAGGCCAACCACCAGCATTCCAAGTCGATCGACTTCGAGAACCTGATCGCCAGGGTGCTCGAGCACGCCACCGGCGGCAGCCTCGGCTACTTCTCGCTGCTCCGCCCCTATTCGGAGGCCAAGATCGCCGCCTTGTTCGCCCGGGTCAGCCGCTTCGACCACGTGTTTTCGAGCTGCAACGAGAACTTCAAGCTTGCCGGTCACAACGGCCCGCTCTGGTGCGGCAAGTGCCCCAAGTGCCATTTCGTGTTCCTGATCTTCGCACCGGTGATGGACAAGGCTCGGCTGGTCGGCATTTTCGGCCAGAACCTCTTGAGCCAGCCTGGCCATGAGCGCTCATTCCGCGAACTCACCGGCCTTGCCGGCCAGAAGCCCTGGGAGTGTGTCGGCGAGATCGAGGAGGCGGCGGCGTGCCTCTGGGCCCTGACCAGCCGGACCGAATGGGCAGATGAGCCAATCGTTTCAATGCTGAAGCCGGATCTGTTGACTCAGTATGGCAGCCAGCGCCTCGACGACGCTCTTGCCGAACTGATGATCGATAGCCCAGAACACCTCATCCCGAAGGACATCTTCGAGCGAGTCGCCCCGCATGCGCTTTGACGAACCCGTGCTGCTCTACGGCGCCGGCCGCGAGGCCCGCTCCACCCGCGCCTTCATCAAGGCGCGCGCCCCCCACACCAAGGTCTACGTTACCGTCGACAGCGGCGAAGCCGATATCGAGGACGCCACCTTCATCGCGCCCGCCGACCTGACGCAGGCCATTGAAGCGCGCTTGTTCGCCACCATCGTGAAGAGCCCCGGCGTGTCGCGCTACCGTCCGGTCTTCGCCATGGCGCGCGAGGCCGGCATCGCCGTCACCTCCAACCTCAACCTCTGGGGCGAGGCCTATCGCGACGGCCGCAAGGTCATCGCGATTTCGGGCACCAAGGGCAAATCGACCACCGCTACCCTGGTGCACCTGATGCTGGTCGAATCCGGCCTCGATGCGGGGCTCGCCGGCAATGTCGGGCTGGCGCCACTGGAGATCGCCGACAAGCACCCGATCGTGGTGTTCGAGCTCTCGAGCTACCAGACCGCCGACATGGCGTTCACCCCCGATATCGCCGCGATCACCAACCTCTCGCCCGAACACACCGACTGGCACCGCAGTGTCGAGCGCTACTACCAGGACAAGCTCAACCTGATCGACCGCGACGCCCCCTTCCCGGTGGCGCTGGGCGTCGGCGCACTGGGCAATCCGCTGGTGATGGAGGCGCTGCGCGATCAGAAGCGCCTGATCCCGCCACTCGCCCCCTTCATTCACGATCGCATCGCTTCGGCGGCGTCGCGCTCTCGTCTCAAGGGCGAGCACAACCTCAACAATGCGCTGCTCGCTGCCGCCATTGCCATGAAGGCCGGCGCCGATCTCGAAGGCGTGGTGCGCGGCATCGGCAAGTTCACCCCGTTGCCGCACCGGCTCGAGGAGCACCAGGTCGGCGACGTGACCTTCGTCAACGACTCGATCTCGACGACGCCCGAGGCCACCAAGGCGGCGCTCGCCGCCTATGAAGGCACGCGGATTGCGCTGATCGCCGGCGGCCACGAGCGCCACCAGGATTATTCCGAGCTGTCGCAGTTGCTGGCGCCGCGCGGCGTCACCGTGCTGGTCTGCCTGCCGGTGACCGGCGATCGCCTCGCCACCCTGACCTACGCCGCGGCGCCCGAAATCGAGGTGATCGAGGCGGGAACGCTGGAGGACGCGATCAAGGCGCTGGCCGGCCGGCAATCGAAATTCGAGACGGTGATCCTTTCCCCCGGCGCCCCGAGCTACGGCCAGCTGGAGACGGCCGGCAAGGTGTTCAAGAATTTCGAGGAACGGGGCGCTGCCTTCGTCCGGCTCGCCGGCGCCTATTTCGGGGCCAAGGCGTGATCGCCTACGCCTACCTCGCGGTTGCCATCGTCGCCGAGGTGATTGCCACCACGGCGTTGCGCGCCGCCGACGGCTTCACCCAGCTCTGGCCCTCGCTGATCTCGATCATCGGCTACGTCGTCGCCTTCTACTTCCTGTCGCTGACGCTGCGCAGCATGCCGGTCGGCATCGCCTACGCCATCTGGTCGGGCGTCGGCATCGTCCTGATCTCGCTCGCCGGCTGGCTGATCTACAAACAGCTGCTCGACCTGCCGGCCCTGATCGGCATGGGCCTGATCATGGCCGGAGTGATCGTGATCAACCTGTTCTCGAAGACCGCCGTGCACTGAGACTGGCGCTCTCACCGACGGTGCCACGCACGTCCCCTCGCCCCTCTGGGGAGAGGGTCAGGGTGAGGGGTAGCCAAGCACACCGGCGGCCGCCTCGTCGCGTCAGACTGCGTCGAGGGCGATGGGAAGGCTGGAGCGCTTGGCGCCCCTCACCCCGCGGCTGAGCCCTTCGGCCTCATCCGCCGCCCTCTCCCCAGAGGGGCGAGGGGGCGCTGTGGCACGGCCGGTGACCTACCTCACGTCGGCGGATCCCGCGGATTGATCACCACCCGCCCGGCAATCTTGCCCTCCAGCATCTGCGCCGCCAGCCCCGGCAGATCCTCGAGCCGCGCCTCGGTCAGCATCGGCTCGAACGCTGCCGGCACGAACAGGTTGGTCAGCCGGTCCCAGGCCGAGCGCCGTGCCTCGAACGGCTGCATCACCGTGTCGATGCCGCAGAGCGAAATATTGCGCAGGATGAACGGGATGACGCTGGCATCCCAGCCGCGGCCGCCGGCATTGCCGATCGCCGCCACCGCCCCGCCATAACGGATCTTCTTCAGCACTTCGCCGAGCAGCGGGCCGCCCACCGAGTCGATGGCGCCCGACCAGGCTTCCTTGTCGAGCACCTTGCCGGTCGGCTTCAGCACGTCCTCGCGCGACACGATCCGCCGGGCCCCCAGCCGCGTCAGCTGCGCGCCAAGTTCCGCCCGGCCGGTCAGGGCCGCGACCTCATAGCCCAGCCGGCTGAGCAGCAGCACCGCGATGCTGCCGACCCCGCCACCGGCTCCGGTGACCAGCACCTCGCCCTCGCCCGCTCGCACGCCCTCGGCCTGCAGCCGGTTGACCGCCAGCATCGCCGCCAGCCCGGCCGTACCGAGCATCATCGCCGTGCGGCTCGAGAACCGCTTGGGCAACGGCACCAGCCAATCGGCATTGACCCGCGCCCGCTGCGCATAGCCGCCCCAGTGGAGTTCCCCCACCCGCCAGCCGGTGAGCAGCACCGCCTGGCCGGGGTGATAGCGGCCATCGCTGCTTTCCACCACGCGGCCGGCAAAGTCGATGCCGGCGACATGCGGGTAGTTCCGCACCAGCCCGCCCTGCCCCAGGAGGCACAGCGCATCCTTGTAGTTGAGCCCGGCCCACTCGATCGCCACCAGCACGTTGCCATCTGGTAGCTGCTCGTCAGTCATCGTCTTGATGCTGCTGCGCAATTCACCGTCGGGGGACCGGTCGGTGACAAGGGCGCGAAAAGACATAGGAACTCCGAAACGACTGGGACCAAGAGCGTCAATGCGGCCCGTTCAGTGCCGCCTGATCAATGCCTGCCGCCGCCAGTTCGTTGCCGATCTCGGTTCGGAGTTCGGCATCGCCCAGCCGCTGGCGAAGCACCGGCAGGATACCGAAGCGGCGGAACCGCGTCACGTCGAGCAACTGCGCTATCGAGCGGTTGAGTGCATCTTCCGACTTCAGCCGGTGTGCCGCCGTGACGGCGATGGCCGAAGCCAGCTCGGCGTCACCCACCACCAGCGCCTCGGCCTGCAGCAGGGCCTCGGCATTGTCGCCGTTGCGCAGCGCGTTGACCGCCGGCGCCTCGTGATACCAGTACGGCGCCGAGACGGCGCGGCGCAGCGCCTCCATCGCCATCGCCTCGCCTTTCTCCGATTTGCCGCGCAGCGACAACAGCCGGGCATAGCCGGCAAAGGCATCGAGGTTGGAGGGGTTGAGCTGCAACGCCGAGGTGAACGCCGCCTCGGCTTCGCCGGTGCGACCGACCGACTGCAGGAAGAACGCATACTCGCGCCACACCGGGCTCGAGGTGGGCGCCAGCGCCAGCGCTTCCTCGAGCTGGCGTTCTGCCTCGGCGATCGGTTCGGGGTCGCGCGCCGAGGGTGGCTGCGTCTTCAGTGTCCGATCCAGCAGCAAACCGCCGCTGATTGCGAGGCCGAAGGCCGAGTGCGAATTGTTGCGCAACAGGCCATTGGTGCAGCCGCGCGCACGCTCCTCATCGTCCGCCCGGCCGCTATCGCGATAGCGGATGAACAGCAGCCCGCACAGGTACTCCGTTTCGTTGCCGCCCAGCTCGACATTGGTGGCGAGCCACTGGATCGCATCGGTGTGCAAGGGTCCTTCCACCGCGCCCAACTGGTCGGCGAAGGCCTGCGATATCCGGTCGATGCTGGCGGCGAACTGGGCGGCCGGCACCTTCTCGGTCATGCTCCAGATCGCGGTGTCAGAGCCGGCGCGCTTGAGGCTGGCGGTGATCTGCATCTCGCTGCCCTCGGTGCGGGCAATGCCCGAGAGCTCGAAGCTCGGCACCGCGCCTCCCGGCGCCCCCTGTTCCGGGCGCTTGAGGTAGACCGCATCGATGAATGGGAACAGCTTGAGGTCGGTGACCAGTTCCACCGCCAGTCCGGCGACACTGGTGCTGGCCTGCCCGGCCGCGACCGAGGTGAACTCACTCACCGCCACCACCGGCGGCTGCGGGACCGCCATCCGCACCTGTCGCGGCGCCAGCACCTGCGTCATCACCACCGCGATACCGAGCGCCACGAATACCAGCACCACCATCAGCACGATGTCGTCGAGCCGCGCCAGCCACGATCGCTGGGGTGCCCGCTGCGGCGTCGGCGCAGTGAAACCGGTTACAGGCGATTCAGCCGCCGCAGGGCTCGGCGTACCTCCCCGAACCTGGAATTCGGGGATGTAACGTCCCACCGGCAGGTAAAACATGACGGGTTCCTCAGCCCCTTCCGAGGCGTAGTACTCCTCGAGCACCGCACGCAGTCGCCGAGCCTGCACGCGCACGATCGGGTCGTTCTGCGGATCGAAGCTCTGCGGCCGTCCGAACACGTCGACGGCGATCGAATAGGCCTTGATCCCGGCCTCGTTTCCATCGAGCCGCGCACCCACTATGTAGTTGAGAAACTTGGCAAGTTGCGGCGAGCGCGCCAAACCGGGCCACTCCTGGATGCGCGCCAGGGCAGCCTCGATCTCCGCGCGGGGCGGCATTGTCTGCGACAACGGTTCCCCCACTCGGGCACCTCCCGGCCCGAACCTCATCGATTTACATGTTAATCGCAAGCCTCGTTACGGCGTTGTTACATGCCTTTGCCTATGCGCAGCGTCATCGAACCATCATATGCCGCCCTGTCGCTGCCTGATGCAGTCAGCCACGAACGTGTTTCGTGGTGGTGAGGGGATGCAACGAAGCTCCCCCAGCTTTCCAGGCCGCCGACGGGTTACCGACTACGCACTAGAGTTCTCGGCCATTGCCGTGGCGACGCGGCAAAAAGGAACCATTATGGACGCTTTTGGTACCGGCCAGCCCTTCATGGCACTGGTCGACGACGACTCACATTCCGCCCGGCTGATGATCCGGATGCTGCTCGCCCATGGCGCGCCGTCCGTGAGCTGGCTCGATGGCGAAGCGCTGGCGACTGCCGAAATTCAGCAGTTGCTGGACAACGAACTCGCGACGATCCCCGGCCTGGTGATTGTCGATCTCAAAGCCTCGTCCAGCGCCACCCTGGACTTTATCGCGAAGTTGCGCGCCATGCGTGACGGCCACTCGCTGCTGATCGCGGCGATTGCCCCGACGCTGGAGCGCGAGCCGCGAGAGGCCCTCCTTTCTGCCGGCGCCGACGCTGTGTTCGAGCGGCACGCCGATATCAATTCCTACCGTCGCGAAGCGGCGGCAATCGTCAGTTTCTGGGTGCGCAATCAGCACCTGGATGCGGTTGGCACGTAATCACTGCGTCCACAGGTTACGTGCCGGGCGGGGAGCGCGTTGCATTGAG
>JAESFN010000769.1_pt1 | contig 21949 bp, 20 predicted proteins | sample 9269411 | NCBI WGS metagenome assembly JAESFN01 (sample SAMN14505399, study PRJNA617100) | algae metagenome | isolation source: Iphinoe sp. HA4291-MV1 and co-occurring heterotrophs from trail next to... | place: USA: Maunawili Falls, Hawaii | collected 2009-07-25
ACGTAGACGGTCACGGATTCACCCGGTTGGGCTTGCCCATCAGGATCGACACGAATCACGTTGCCCTCGGCGACGTCGGTGCTTGCTTCCTGAGCTACTACCGGCTCGAAACCGAGCTGGCTGAGGCGAGCGGTTGCTTGATCGACCGGCAGACCGACGAGCCCGAGTTTACTGAGATCGACGGCGTTGGGGCCGGTGCTGAGCACGACACCGATTTCGGTGCCGGTCGCCACGGTTTCACCCTCGGCGGGATCCTGTTCGAGGATGGTGTCCTGATCGGTGGTGTTGCCGGCGCGGCGCTCTGTCACCTTGATGGTCAGCCCGAGTTCCTCAGCGGCGCGCTTGGCATTCGCCTGGTTTAGCCCGACCAGCTTCGGCACCTGAACGTCTTCGCTGGCTTGACCCGCGCCACCGCCGGTGGTCGTTTGCGTTTGCGTGACCGTCGGGGTCGGGTCCTTTTTGTCGCGATTCTCGGCGACGCGGCCGCCGATCCAAACGATGGCGGCGAGAGCGGCGATGACGAAGAATCCCGCCCAGAGGGTGCCGTTGCCGCGATCGCGCTGGTGCGGTGCGTAGAGTGGTGCCGCGTAGTTTGGCTCGTCGTCATCATCGTAGCGCGGCGGAACCGATTGCTGCTGACGTACGGACTCTCGCGCGGGTGGGGTGGATTGCGCCGAAAGCGGGGCGGTCATGCCGCCGCGATTGCGCTCCGAGCGCGATGCGCGTTGGGAACGTTGCGGGGTTGATGGGATCGGCTGGGTGACCATTCCCTTGGGCGGGATGCCGCTGGTGCGCCAGTTGGTCAGCGCTTCGGCAAATGCCCCCGCCGACGGGTAACGCCGCGTCGGATCCTTTTCCAGGGCGCGCAGCACGATATCGGCGGCACCGGGCGGGACATCGTGATCGATTTCGTCTGGCGGGGTCGGCGCTTGATTGACCTGCATCATCGCCACCGCTACCGGGCTGTTCGCCTCGAAGGGGAGGCGATGGCAGAGCATTTCGTAGGCGACGATGCCGAGGGAATAGACATCGGAGACCGGTGTCGCCGGCAGACCGCTCGCTTGCTCGGGCGAGATGTAGTGCGCGGTGCCGATGGTGAGCCCGGCATCGGTCAGGGCGCTGTCCCCGGTGGCTTTGGCGATGCCGAAATCAACGACCTTCGCCAGACCTTCGCGGGTGACGAGAATGTTTTGCGGTTTGACATCGCGGTGAACGATACCGCGGGCGTGGGCGTAGTCGAGCCCGGCTGCAACTTGCTCGATCAGGGCGGCGACATCGTCGGGATCGAAGGGACCCTCGTTATCGATGATCTCCTTCAGCGTGTCGCCGGCGATGTACTCCATGACGATGTACGGCGCGCCGTTGAAGTCGCCGACATCGTAGATATCAATGATGTTGGGGTGGGCGAAGGATGCGGCCGCCTGCGCTTCGCGCTGAAAGCGCTCCACGTACTGCGGGTCGCTGGCGTACTGCGCGCGCAAAATCTTGATCGCCACTGAGCGATTGAGCAGCAAATCGCGCCCAAGGTAGACGATTGCGGCTCCGCCATGCCCGATCGCCCGAACGATCTCATAGCGGCTATTCAGCGTCGATCCGTCCAAAAACACGCGCCTCCGAGAACGAGAAGCAAAATTCCCCGTTCTTCAGGGTCAAACGCGCGGCGAGCCATCATCGTTCCGGTCGTCGAGCAATTCGATCGCCGGGAGATCGGCCAGTGCCTGCGCCGTTTCCACTCGAGTAGCGGGCAACGCTGCTCGCAGTCGTTCTGCGAGGTCGCGAGCCTCCTCGAGGCCATCCACAACGGCATACCACGTAGGGCCTGCTCCGGAGAGCCCAACCCGCTGCCCTGCAAAGGATCGCATGATCGTGGGTATTCGTTCTAGGTCCGGGGCATATTGCAGCAGCGGCCGGGCAAACGAATTGTGAAGATCGCCTGCCTCGACGCCTTTTCCGGCGCGAATTCGCGTCGCGAATGTCTCGGTGGCGCTGCCATCGCTGAAGTCATCGGCGTTGAGCAGCCCGTACATCGTCGCGGTTTTGCGCGGGATGTCGATTTTCGGCGTCACCAGCACGAATCCCAGGTCAGCCACCGGCGGAAGCGATTCGAGGAGTTCTCCACGGCCACGCGCAATCGCGGTGGTCGAGGCGAGAAAAAACGGCACGTCCGAACCGAGGGCGGCCGCGGCATCGTGCAGGCGAGCGGGCTCGACCGCCCCAAAAAGCTGGCTCGCGAGGCGCAGGAGGGTTGCGGCGTTGCTGCTCGCGCCGCCGAGCCCGGCCGCCACCGGAATCGATTTCCGTAGGGTGATCGCCATCGCTCGCCGCTGCGGATCGAGACTGTCGCGCCAGAGATCGGCGGCTTTGACCGCGAGATTCCCCGGATGACTCAACCCGCGCTGGCTGGACCGGATGCGATTGCGGCTGGACGGAACAATCGTCAACTCGTCACAGAGCGAGATCGCCTGCATGACCGTGCGAATCTCGTGAAATCCGTCCGCGCGTTTCCCGAGTATTTCCAGCCCGAGATTGAGTTTTGCGGGGGAGAGGGTACGCGCGCCCGTCACAGTCCGACCCGATCGCGCAGGTTCGTGAGGTGTACCCACTCCGCGACACTCAGGGTTTCGGCGCGGCGCATTGGATCGATAGAGGCGGATTCCAGCCAGGCGCTGACATCCGGTTTCGCGAGATCGAGCGCGTGGGAAAGACTGTTACTGAGATTTTTGCGTTTTTGATGGAACCCGGCGCTGACGATGGCGAAAAAGACGGGCCAGAGAGATCGGTCGACTTCAGGTTGCCGGGTTTCGAGCCGGACGACGGCCGAATCAACTTTCGGCGGTGGAATGAAGACGCTGGGCGGGACGACGAAAGCGATCTTCGGAGTGCTGAGGAACTGCGTCGCCACCGAGAGAATGCTCATATCGGGCGGAGATGAGACCAATCGCTCCGCCACCTCTTTTTGCACCATCACTGTCATCGAGCGCGGTGGGTGATCGGCTTCGAGGAATCGCTGAATCACCGCCGTGCCGACGGAGTAGGGAAGATTCGCGACGACGTGATAGTCGCCCGCCGGTAGCGCTTCGGCGAAATCGACGTTGAGCGCGTCTCCCTCAACCAGGTGGAAGCGATCGACGGCGGCGAAAAAGGAGCGGAGGTGCTCGGCCAATCGCCAATCGAGCTCGATCGAGGTCACCGGAGCGCCGGTGGCGAGCAACTCCCAGGTGAGAATGCCGAGCCCCGGTCCAACCTCGACCACGGTGTCGCGCTCGCTCACGCCGGAGGCGCGGACGATGCGCTGTACTACTCCGCGCTCGAAGAGGAAATTCTGGCCTTTGCCCTTGCTCGGGCGTACCTCGATCTCCGCGATCAGGTCTTTCCAGGCGCGAACGGTCGATGGCAGGGTTGGAAGATTGCCGGTGTACTGATCGCTCATTTCAGGATCGAAAGCGCTCCTGGCAGCACCTTGAAGGTGACCGGCCCGGTTTGCGTGAGCTCGCCATCGACCTGCACGCGTACCGGTCGCTCGGAGGTGACGCGCATTTCGGTGGTGACGAAGTGGATGAACTTGGGATTGTTGACGTGCTTGCCGCCGTACAACCCCGGGGTGGCGCGGACCATCTCGAATTTGGTGAGATCGCCGAGCACCGCGAGATCGAGCTTGCCATCGTCGATTTCGGCCATCGGCGCGATTTTCATCCCGCCAGCGAAATACTTCGCGTTTGCCACCAGCACCGAGGCGGCACGCCCTTCCCAGGTGAAATCTGGGCTCTCCACCTTCATCTGCATGTTTTTGTAGACGCGCATCGCGCGGAGCACGCTGACGATGTAGGGGAGGGTGCTGCCCGGCAGCCGTGATCCGATGGTGTACTCGGCGACGATCGAATCGAAGCCGAGTCCGGCAATGTTGAGGAAATAGCGCTGCGTGCCGTCGTTGAAGCTGACACTGCCGGCATCGATCTTCACCGGCGCCGAGCGCAGAATCAGTCCCACGGCTTCCGGGGGAGATTTCGGCAACCCGAGGGTGCGTACGAAATCGCTGCCGTTGCCGGAGGGAATGATGCCGAGCGTGACACCACGCCCGTCCGCAAGAATCGCGGAGGCGACTTCGTTGATGGTGCCGTCGCCACCGATCGCCACAACAGTGGTGTGGCCGCGCTCGATCATCTGGTGCGCGACGTCACCGGTCTCCCCGGCTCGCGCGGTGACGTAGATATCGTGTGCGCGACCCGAGCGCGCGAAGAGTGCGCTAACGACCGGCAGGAGTTTGATCGTTTTTCCGCCGGAGGAGGCGGGATTGAGAATGACACCGATCGAGCCCGTCTCCACCTGGCTTCCCTCTCTAGGGACGGGCAAACACCCCGCTCCCTGTCTCGACATGACCGATTTGCCACGCCCGCACACTGTGTTCGGCGCAGGCTTGCTCAAACCGCGCCAAATCGGCCGGTGCGATCGCCATCAGCAAACCACCCGATGTTTCCGGATTGTATAGGAGGGTGGCCTGAAGCGTCTCCAGATCGTCGCTGACCGTCGCGCCGGGAGTGGTAGCGGAATAATGCGAGCGATTGCGGTGATAGCCACCCGGCAGGTGTCCGGCTTCTGCCAGCTCACGGGCTCCCGGCAGCACCGGAACCGCTCCAGCGTCGATGACCAGACGGGCGTTGCTGCGCTCCGCCATTTCGTGAGCATGTCCCATCAGGCCGAACCCGGTGACATCGGTGCACGCGTGCGCACCGGCGGCCAGCGCAACCTTCGAGGCGGCGCGATTTAGGGTCGTCATCGACGCGATCGCTCCGGCGAGAGTCTCCGCGCTCGCGCCGCCGTTTTTCGCGGCGGTGGTGATCACGCCGACACCGATCGGTTTGGTGAGAAACAGCAGATCGCCGGGTCGGGCGCCGCCTTTGGTGAGAATCTGGGCCGGATCGAGAAAGCCGGTGACCGAGAGCCCGTATTTCGGCTCGTCATCCATCACGGTGTGCCCGCCCGCGATCACCCCGCCCGCTTCGGCGATCATTGCCGCGCCGCCGGCGAAAACGCGTTCGAGGTGAGCCGGATCGACGTCACCGGGCCAGGCGGCGACATTCAGCGCGATCACCACTTCGCCACCCATCGCAAAAACGTCGCTCATGCTGTTAGCGGCGGCGATGCGGCCGTAGTCGTAGGGATCGTCAACGACGGGGGGGAAGAAATCGATCGTCTGCACCATGGCGCGATCGGGAGCGATGCGAAAAACTGCGGCATCGTCGCTCGTTTGTAACCCAACCAGCAAATCGGGATGCTGGAAGGCGGCAAGTGGTCGTGTAATGTTTGCCAGAACGCCGGGAGGCATTTTCGCGGCGCACCCGGCGCAGGACGCCAGGCTCGTCAGACGGATCTCATCGGTGGCGGTCATCGGCGGTTTCCTTGCGTTGCGGGCATGATTGCCGGTCTTCAATCATTCTGACCCGGCGCTTAGTGCATCGCAATCCGCGACAACGCGACCACGAAGGACTTTTACGGACCATGCCTGATTTGACGCACACCACGCTACATTTGACCCCGGTCGAGGTTTGGGAACGCCAAAAGAACGCTGAGCAATACACACCCGAGCGCTACGAGCTTGAGGGATTCATTCACTGCACCGACAGTGAGGAGCGGTTGGTCGCAGTCGGTAATCTCTTCTATCAAACCGACCCTCGCCCGTACTACGTGCTCGATGTCGATCTCGCCGCGAACGGTGAGCGGGTCATTTACGAAGACCCCGATAACGTGTTTCCACACATCTACGGTCCGATCCACACCGCAGCGGTCCAGCGAGTGCGCACCGTGACGCGTGACTCCGACGGGGCGTTCCAGGGATTCGGAGCCACGATCTAGCAGCGCATAATCGGGGTAGGGCGGCATGTTCGCGGGGTTAGGGAAGCTCTCGTATCGCTGGCGATGGCAAATCGTCGTCGTCTGGTTGCTTCTCTTTGCCGCGGCACTGCCGATTCTGCCGGGGGTGGAGGAGCCGCTGAAGGTCGGTGGGTTTTCCACCGACCAGAGTGAGGCGGCTCGCGCCCGGCAGGTGCTGCAATCGCGCCTCAACACCACACCATCGCAGATGGTGGTGATTTTCACCTCAGAAACCCTCAAGGCTCACGATCCCGCTTTCCTCAGCCAAGTTTCGTCAGCGCTCTCCAACATCACCTCCAAGCCGCACGTGGTCGATGTCGTGCTGCCTCAGCAAGATGAGCACCTGATTTCGAAGGACAGCACCACCGCCTACGCGCTGGTCGGTCTCGATCTGCCCTCGGAGGAGGCGCAGCGGGACGTCGACGAGTTCAAGGCCGGTATCAAACCACAGCCCGATCTGGAGATTACCGTCGCCGGTGGACCGGCGTTCTACGCCGATATCGAAACGGTGAGCCAGCGTGATTTGCGCCGGGCGGAGCTGATCGCGTTTCCGTTCGCGCTGATCGCGCTGCTGATCGTGTTCGGCACGGTTGTGGCGGCGACGATTCCGCTTATCGTTGGTGGACTGAGTGTCGCGACGGTGCTGCTTTGCCTCTACTGGGGAGCGCACGCCGTCGATCTCTCGATTTTCGTGCTCAATCTGGCGACGATGCTGGGATTGGGACTGGCGGTCGATTACTCGCTCTTCATCACCAGCCGCTTCCGCGAAGAACTGCGGCACAGCGGTAATGTCGAGACCGCCGTCGTGCGCACGATGCAAACCGCCGGGCAGGCGATCTTTTTCTCGGCGATTACGGTGCTGATCGGGATGGCGGGGCTGTCGTTTTTCTCGTTCATGTTTTTGCGCTCGGTCGGAATCGCCGGGGTGGTGGTCGTGTTCTTTGCGGCGGCCGCGGCGCTCACGCTGCTCCCGGCGGCGCTCGGCATCCTTGGTCACCGCATCGAATCGGGAAAACTCTTCGGGCGACATTCAGCACACCGCGACGGAGCCGGGTTCTGGGCGGCGCTTTCGGCGCGGGTGATGGCGCACCCCTTTGTCGTGCTCGTGCCGACGCTGGCGTTTCTGCTCGCGCTGGGCGCGCCGTTTCTGCGGGTGAACGTTTCTTCGCCGGACGCGACGATTCTGCCGACCGATCTCGAATCGCGCCAGGGTTTCGACCTGCTGACTGAGAAATACGGTCAGGGCGAGATTTCGCCGTTCGTGATTGCGGTGGAATCGACCGGCGACATGACCTCACCCGAGTCGCGGCGTGCGCTCTACGACTTCACCGCCTGGTTGCAGCAGCAGCCTGAGGTGGTGCGGGTGCAGAGCGCGATGTCCTACGACCAGCCGACCACGCTGGCGGAAGCGAACGATCTCTACAACCTGCGGGTGCGCATGGGTAATCTCGGCTTCGACAGCCGCCTCGATAGCGTGATCAACCCCGACGCGGCGATGGTGCTGGCATTCACCCGAACCTACCCAAATTCCGATGACAACAAAGCGCTGCTCACGCGGGTTCGCGACTATCAACCGGATGCCGGAATCACGATTCTGGTCGATGGCGGCACCGCTGAGATCGTCGATGTCGTCGATGTGATGTACGGCGATTTCCCGATCGCGGTGGCAGTGATCGTGGTTGGCACCTATCTGGTGTTGCTGTTATTGCTGCGGTCGCTGTTGCTACCGTTGAAGGCGATCGTGATGAACACGCTCTCGATCGTCGCGTCGTACGGAGCACTCGTGTTCATCTTCCAGGACGGGCATTTTTCGCGAATCCTGCGCTTCGAACCGCTGGGATACGTGGAAGCATCGCTGCCGGTGATCATGTTTTGCGTGCTCTTCGGATTGAGCATGGATTACGAGGTCTTTCTCCTCTCGCGTGTGAAGGAGGAGTGGGATCGCACGCACGATAACCAGCGCAGTGTCGCGATCGGGTTGCAGCGGAGCGGGAGGATCATCACCAGCGCCGCCGCGATCGTGGTAGTGGTGACTGCCTCGTTTGTTTCGGCGGATGTCATCATCATCAAAGCGCTGGGGCTGGGAATCGCGCTGGCGGTATTGATCGATGCCACGATCGTGCGCGCGCTGCTCGTCCCCGCGACGATGCGATTACTCGGTTCGTGGAACTGGTGGCTGCCGGGGTGGCTGGATCGCCTGCTGCAGCGGACGCACATCGAGGAATCGCACGCACTGGAGCCACAGGAGCGGTTGTCATGAAGCGATTGAGCTTTCCCGATTACGATGTGGGGCGCGCTCGCCGCTACGGCAGGTTGCGCCGCACGATCGCGGTCGGGCGATCGATCTCGTCGCTCGGTCAGACGGCGCTGTTTCTCGGGACTGGCCACGCGCAGCGATTGCGTGACCGCATCGGCGCTCGCGTGCGGCAACCGGAGCTGGCTGACGCGATTCACCTCGCGATCTACTCGGTGGAAACCTGGGCGCTTGGTTTGCCGGAACGCTACCTGACCGGGCATCGCCTGGAACGGCGGTTCGGGTTGTCGCGGCGGAGCGATCGCGCCTGGCTGAAGCAGGAGGTGCTGTCGCTGGCAATCGGTACGGCGGTTTCGACACCGCTCGGTACCGGGGCGCTGGCGGCGGTGCGCCGGATGCCGGAGCGCTGGCACGTCGTGCTGCCGGGATTGGCGGTGCCGGTGCAGCTCGCCTTCGTGCGGTTGGCGCCGGTGTTGATCTTTCCACGATTCAACACGTTCACTCCGATCGAATCGGGCGAGCTGCGGGAGCGGATCGATACGCTGGCCGATCGGGCCGGAGTCGCGCTCGGTGGGGTGTACACGATCGATCTCAGCAAGCAAACGGAGCGCGCTAACGCCTTTTTCGCTGGGATGGGGGCCACGAAACGGGTGGTGCTCGGCGATACCCTGCTGCAGTCGTTTGAGCCGGCTGAGGTCGAGGGCGTGGTGGCGCACGAAATCGGTCACCAGGCGAACGGCGATCTCTGGCGCATGAGCGCGCTCGATGCGCTGGGCGGATTCGCCGGTGCGTTCGCGCTCAAGCAGCTGATGCCGCGGCTCGCGGCACAAACGGCGCGCTGGACCGGAACGAAGCAATTCGATACATCCGGGAGTTTGCCGGTCTGGGGAGTTGCCTTTAGCGCGCTCGCGGCGATCGGGACGCCGATCGTGCTCGCCTACAGCCGAGCGGTCGAGCGCCGCACCGATCGCTACGCGGTGGCGCTCACGGGCGACGGCGCGGCCTATGCGTCGGCGCTGACGCGCCTGATGCGCCAGAACCTGGATGAGCCGTATCCACCGCGCTGGGCGACCCTGCTGATGCGCTCTCATCCGCCAACCGGGGAGAGGATTTCGGCGGCCCTGGTAGCGGTTTCACCGGGACATTCTGCCTAGTTACAGAGATTCGATAGTAGACTACGCTTCTGCGTGCGGATAATTGCCGCCAGATTGAGGCGCAGGGGTGGATGTGCTAGAGCGTCCGAGTGACGCATCGGACCGCTTCATTTGGCGGTTCGGTGATACCGAAGTCAGCGTGAGTTGGGATGCCCCGTCGTGGGTGGTTAAGCTCTACGCGCACAGCCGTCTCGGCGGTCCAAACGCTCTCGTTTCGAAGCGTGACTATCAGCAACCGACGCACGCCGCATTCGCGATCATGACGCACGTTCAGCGCATCACGCTCAGTGAAGATGAGGGCGTGAAGCAGGGGCGCTTGGCGGCACGGTGGATGCGCGATCAGGTCAACGCGGTCAAATCTCGCTAATCTCCTCGCAAGGAGTCACCTCGCGTGCCGGAGCTACCCGAAGTCGAAACGATGCGCCGCAACATCGAGGCGGGGCTGCTCGAACACACCATCGCATCCTACTCGCTCACGCTGCCAAAGCTGCTCCGGCAATCGCCGATTCCGACGCTCGATCCGATCGTGGGGCAGCGCATCGTGGCGGTGCGGCGGCGGGCGAAGGTGCTGATGATCGATCTCGACGACGATCTCACGATCGCGGTGCACTGCAAGCTCGCGGGGCAGATCGCGATCTACGGCAGCGATGGCCGCCGGTTGGTGGCGGGGCACCCGGTTCCCAAACCGGACGATGACTACCCGCACAAATCGACCCACCTGACGATCAATTTCACCGACGGCTCGATCCTCTACTACAGCGATATCCGCCAGTTTGGCTGGGTGCGGCTGGGTGACCGCGATGCGATTGCCGCCCACGTGCTGGAGATGAACTTCGGCCCCGAGGGCGTGAATGATGCCGCGCTGACCGAGGAGGTGCTCTTCAACGGGCTGCAGCGGCGGCGCATCCCGATCAAGACCGCGCTGCTCGATCAATCGCTGCTGGCGGGGTTGGGGAATATTTACGTGGATGAAGCGCTACACCGCGCGAAAATTCATCCCTCACTCCCGGCAAATCAGTTGGAGCGTGAGCGAATCCCGGGATTGCTTACCGCGATCGATTGGGCGCTGCGAGAAGGGATTCGCCAGGGTGGGGCAAAAATCATTCACAACCGAGCACACCCGGTCGATCAATTCCCCGAGGTGCACGGGCGAGTAGGGGAACCCTGTTTCGTCTGTGGCGACATCGTCACCAAAGTGCGGGTCGGGGCGCGTGGCACCTACCTCTGCCCAACCTGCCAGCCGCTTCCACCCGGTGTGAAACCGCCGCAACCCGCTGGGAAGTCGTCCGAACCCGATGAATAAAAAACGCCCACCTGCATTTGCAGGTGGGCGTTTTTTATCGGCTGCTAGGGGCGAAAATCGGTCTCCGGGGTGATCGATTTGATGAACTCGGCGAGCAGTTTCGCCGCGTTGTCGAGATCGGAGAGCGAGACTAGCTCGTTCGGCGAATGCATGTAGCGGTTTGGGATCGAAACCACCGCTGCGGCCGGCCCGCCGCCGGAGCGGATCAGGGCGTCGGCGTCGGTGCCGGTGTAGGCCGACTGCGCCTGGACCGGTAGATCGAGCCCGAGTCCTTTCGCGGTCTCGGCGAGCGCGCGGTACACGACCGGGTTCTGCGACGAGCCGCGGTGCAGCACAGGGCCTCCGCCCAGCTTCACATCGCCGTTCTTCGCTTTGTTACCACTTGGATAGTCGCTGGTGTGGGTGACGTCGATCGCCACCGCGACGGTCGGTTTCACGCGATCGCCGGCGACGTAGGCGCCTGCGAAGGAGATTTCTTCCTGCGCGGTGGCGACGGCGACGACCTCGACCTGCGGACGATCGTCAGCGAGCAGGCGGACCGCCTCCAGCGCCACCCAGGCGCCGACGCGGTCGTCGAGACTGCGCGACGAAACGATGTCGTCGGTGATCTGCACGAAATTGGCGTCGATCACGCCGGCATCGCCGACCGCGACGCGAGTGCGCGCATCCGCGGCATCTTTGGCGCCGATATCGATCCAGAGATCGTCGATCTTGATCTTGCCGTCGTCGTCTTTGACCAGGTGTGCGGCTTTGCGGCCGATCACGCCGATCACGTACCCGTTCTCGGCGATGATCTTGATCCGCTGACCGACGAAGACGGCATCGTCCCAGCCACCGATTTTGGCGAACCAGAGGAATCCCTGTTCGTCGATGTGCGTGATCTGGACGCCAATCTCATCGATGTGCCCGGCGAGGAGGACGACCGGCGCGCCCGGTTTGCGGAGATAGGCATACGAGTTGCCGACGAGATCGCGATCGACCTCGTCCACGAAATCGGTCGCTTCCTCCCGCCAAACCGCGGCGGGATCGCCCTCGAATCCGGATGGGCCCGGGGTATCGAGCAGCGTTTTCAAGAACGCCAGCGAACGCTCAGAGATCGCCATCTGAACTGCCTTCCTTGTGTGATCGATCGTTGCCTGGGGCAGCGGAATCCGCACCGCCGTTCGCAAGAACGGCAGTCACCGCGAGAATCGCTACCAACATCATCAGCACCAACAACCAGTAACTCATAGGGCAATTTTATCCGTTCCGGCGCGCCAGAAAAATCGCGCGTTCCGAGAGATCGTCGGCGGGACCGCTGATCTCTCGCGCGATCTCACTGAAGGCATAGGTGGCCACTGTCTCGAATCCCGCCAGTTGAAGCAGTTCGGTCAGTTCGGCGATCGGGTAGCCGCGTTCGAGGTGCTCCTCGTCCCAGCGTTGCCAGCGATTCCCCTCGCGCTCGAAGACGGTGAGGAAAAGCGGGGAAATGTGCGTTTCGGGATCGTACTCGGAACGAAAAATGCAGAAGAGATCCTCAGTGTCGAAGGCGATTTGCGTCGAGCCGTTCCAATCGGTTGCAAAGCGGCCGAGGGTGTTGACATCGAAGGCGAACCAACCGCCTGGGTGCAGAGCGGCCGCAACGGCGGTGAAACAGACGAGGAGCGATTCGCGATCGAGGAGGTAATTGATACTATCGAAAAAGCAGGTGACGAGGTCGACGGGCGCTTCGATTATGAATCGCTCGAGCTCCCCGACGCGCCAATCGATTTCGTCGCGCAAATCCTTGCGACGCGCGGCGCGGATCATTTCGCGAGAGCGATCGATGGCGATCACCTCGATCCCGGTTTCGGCGAGCGTGAACGCCGCGGTGCCGGTACCGGTAGCAAGATCGACCGCGCGATCGATCGGTACGCTGCGCGCGGCGAGCAGCTCCAGCGTAATCTCGGCCAATCTCGCTCCGAAGCGATCCTGGCCGGTGCGATCGTAGATTTCAGCGTAGCGCCGGTAGGGAACGCTCATGCGCGGGCAGCAACGTAGGGACGAACGATTTCGAACGCCGCCGAGAGTTTGATGGGATCGATACCGGTTTCGTAGCCGCGCCGGTGCAGGTGCTCGACGACGCGCTCGGTGGCGACATTCCCGGGCGCGCCGGGAGCGAACGGGCAACCACCGAGACCGCCGGTGGCGCCATCGAACGCGCGGACACCGAGCTCCAGCGCGGCATCGATGTTATCGAGGGCGTGGCCGTCGGTGTCGTGAACGTGAAGCGACAGGTGTTCGATTGGGATGACGCCGCTGAGCCTGGAGAGCAACGCGGTGATTTGCTCGGGGTGAGCGCGACCGACGGTATCGGCGAGGCAGAGATCGTCGCTGCCGAGGTGATAGAGCCGCTCGGCAACGCGAGCGGCGTCATCGGCGGGGACATCTCCGCTGAACGGGCAGACGAAGGCGACGGAGAGGTAGCCGCGTACCGCCATGCCGGCGGCTTTCGCGCCCGCGACAACCGGCGCAAAGCGCTCGAATGATTCGTCGATCGAGCAGCGGATGTTGGCCTGGCAGAAGGCTTCGGTGGCGGAGGTGAAGAGCGCCGCAACATCGGTGCGGGCTTCGATCGCCCGCTCCAGCCCGCGCTCGTTCGGTACCAGGGCGTGGTAGCGGATTCCCGGTAGGCGCGTGATGCCCTGCATCACTTCAACGCCGTCCGCCATTTGCTGCACTGCTTTGGGCGAGACGAAGGCGGTGGCCTCGATCTCGGTCAACCCCGAGCGGCTGAGCGCATCGATGAACGCGATTTTGGCCTCCGCCGGAACCAACCCCGATTCATTCTGCAATCCGTCGCGGGGACCGACTTCGACAATCCGAACCTTCGTGCTCACCGGATGAGTCCTCGCTTCACGTTCCTAGAGACCTCCGGAACCCTAGCACAGCGCTCCCGGGAACGAGAACGGGCGGGCTACCTGGGTAGCCCGCCCGTTCTCAACGCAATAGTGCCGAATTTAGGGATTCGGGCTCGCGACCGGTGAGCCTGAAACCGGAGAGGCCATCGGGGATGCCATCGGCGAGGCAGACGGTGAGGCGACGGTGGTTGCCTCACTGCCCGGCGTTGCCGCTTCCTCAGTGGCCGCGGCGGTTGCTGCCGGAGACGAGCTTGCCGGAACGACAGCTTCGGTGGCAGCCGCGGTAGCGTCGGTGCGCGGAGTAGCCAGCGATGGCGCCGGAGTCGCCGGGGCGGGGCTGGCCGCCGTTACCACTTCGGTGGGTGAAATCGCCGTAGCCGCCGATGTCGGCGTGCCGAGCGGATTCATGATCGGCGTGACCGTTTCAGCCGGTGTCGCTTCGGTGGTGGCCGTTTCAGCTGCCGGGGAGGCTGCTGCTTCGGTCGCGGCTGTGGTCACCTCCGGGCTGGCTGCCTCGGTCGCGGTCGCGGTACCGGCCGGGCTGGCAGCTTCGGTTACCGCCGCCGTTACGGCAGGCGTCGCGGCGTTGGTTTCACCGGTCGTTTCGGCCGGAGAAGCTGCTGCGGGAACGGTCGCCGTTTCGGCGGTTTCGGTCGTTGCTGCTTCAGTTGCGGCGGTAGTTGGAGCAGCTGCGGCGACCGTTGCGGTAGGTGCGGGTGTCGGGGTTTTGTCGTTGTCATCGTCCCGGCCACACGCTGCTAGCACACCCAGCGCAAGCACGGAGATCACTCCGAGACGACTCAGATTTACGAGGGTCGGACGCGAGAACATCGCCAGCTTTCTCCTGTTTCGAGCGCCACCTTTCGGGTTTGCACAGCGCTCCAGCCGTTGGACGATTGTTTCCATCCTAGGCAACTGCTGCGATATCCGCAACATTTTCCGCAAATTTCGTAACACGAAACCACGGTGATTTAATGATCGAGTTTGGAAAACCTCCCGAAATGACGGGTTGATTTTTGTGCTTTGACAAGCTGCGGTTCGACTGCTAGCATCGATGCAATTGAATCTGGCTGTGATCGGAACGAGTACGCTCAGCCACGATCGTCCAAGCGAACCGGGGATTGGTGCAAGCCCGGTGACGAGCGAGAGCGGAATGGATCCGTGAGCCGTGGCCCAAACAGGCGGTTGCCTTAGTAGGCGTCACCGGAGTCTCCACCGATACAAGGAGCGGTCTATCGGCCAGGTTGGCCCGTAGATTTGAAAGTGGGAGCGTAAGCTCCAATGAGGGTGGCACCGCGGGTGCGCTGAGAAGCGCCTCCGTCCCTAGTCCAGGGACGGGGGTTTTTTGTTGTCCGGCGAATGCCATCACGGAGGTTGAACGGAAATGGTCCAGGGAACGGTTCAACAGCAGCGCACAGGGGCGACAGGGGCGGTGACCCCGGGTTTGGATACCCTGCGCTCGTGGTTGAACGGGCTGCCCCCGGGTACGGTTCGCTCAACCCCGATCTACCGCGAAATTCTCGCTGACTTCGAAACGCCGGTTTCGGCCTATCACAAGATTGCCGACGGTACACCATCGTTCATGCTCGAAAGCATCGAAGGGGGTGAGCGGCTGGCGCGGTACTCGTTCATTGGGGCCGGGCCGATTCTCGACGTCACGATGCGCGATGGCGAAGTTGCGATCGATCAGAACGGGGAATGCACGACGCGCTCCTTCACCGATCCGCTGGCGATGCTGGGTGAGATTCTCGGCACGTTCCGCAGCCAGGCGGCACCGGGACTGAAGCTTCCTCGCTTCACCGGCGGCGCGGTCGGCTATCTCGCCTACGAATCGATTCGCTATTTCGAGCCGCGGGTGAAACCGGCAAAAGGGCTCGGCCTCGAACTCCCCGACGGCCGGTTCATGGTGGTCGATAGCCTGCTCGTGTTCGATCACATCGCGCGCACGATCCGCATCGTCAGCCACGTGCATCCGAATCAGCAGGAAACGCTGAGCCAGTCCTACGATGCCGCGGTGGCGCGGATCGATGCGCTGGAGCGGAAGCTGCGGGGGCCGTTGCCGGCGCTGCCGTTCGGGGGCGAGCCGGTTGACACCCCACCGGCGGAGCGGCGGATGCCGAACACGTCGGCGGAGCGCTACCACGAGATGGTGCGCATCGCGAAGGACTACATCACGGCAGGCGACATCTTCCAGGTGGTGCCGTCGCAGCGCGTCGATCTGCCGACCCCGGCTCATCCCTTCACGATTTACCGCGCGCTGCGGACGGTGAATCCCTCGCCCTACATGATCTACCTCGATTTTCTCGATCATCAGGTGATCGCCGCTTCGCCGGAGCTGCTGGTTCGCCTGGAGGATGGGGTGGTGACGAATCACCCGATCGCCGGAACGCGACCACGCGGCGAAAACGCCGCGGTCGATGAGGCGCTGGCGATTGAGCTCGAAGCCGATCCGAAGGAGCGGGCCGAGCACATCATGCTGGTCGATCTCGGGCGCAACGATGTGGGCCGGGTTTCCAAACCGGGCTCGGTGCGCGTACCGAAGTTGATGGATGTCGAGAAGTACTCGCACGTGATGCATCTGGTCAGCCACGTTGAGGGTGATCTTGAAGACGGACTGACCGGGCTGGATGCGCTGCGCTCCTGCTTCCCGGCTGGGACGGTATCCGGTGCTCCCAAGGTGCGGGCGATGGAGATCATCGGTGAGCTAGAGACCGATCGCCGTGGAATTTACGCCGGGGCGATCGGCTACGTCGATTTCTCCGGAGGCATGGACACGGCGATTGCTCTGCGAACCATGGTGTACCGCGATGGTGTCGCCTCGTTGCAGGCGGGCGGCGGCGTAGTCGCTGACTCCTCACCCGAAGGTGAGTACGCCGAGTCGTATCACAAAATGCGCGCCCTGCTGCGGGCGATCGAACTGGCGGAACAGATTGAAGTGTCCGAGCGCGGATTCGCCGCGCAGGAAGGAGCCGACCGATGATTCTCCTGCTCGATAACTACGACTCCTTCACCTTCAATCTCTACCAGTATCTGCGTGAGCTGGGCGCCGAAGTGGCGGTGCATCGCAACGACCAGATCACGCTCAGCGAGATCGAATCGGTGCTGCCGCGCCTCGATCGCATCGTGATTTCCCCGGGGCCGTGTACGCCGACCGAAGCCGGAATCGCGGTGCCGATGATTCAGGAATTTGCCGGGCGGGTGCCGATGCTCGGCGTCTGCCTCGGGCATCAGGCGATCGGGGCGGCGTTTGGCGCGAATGTGATTCTCGCGCCCTACCTGATGCACGGCAAAACCTCGCTGATCAATCACTACGATCAGGGTGTGTTCGCCGGGTTGCCGAATCCGTTTATCGCCACGCGCTATCACTCGCTGATCGTCGAACGATCGAGCCTGCCCGCCGATCTCGAAGTCACCGCGGAAACCGATGACGGCACGATCATGGGGTTGCGTCACCGGCAGTTCGAGATCGAGGGTGTGCAGTTCCATCCCGAATCGATTCTCACCACGGCCGGCAAAGAGCTGCTGGCGAATTTCATCGGCGCGCGCCGTCCGGCGGGTGCGGTGACGCTGGGGTATTGATCGTGAGTACTCCGAGCGAGCAGACCGCGCCATTGATGCCGGTACGCACGGCGATTCAACGGGTGGTTGACGGCAAATTTCTCTCGATGGATGAAGCCGGTTCGGTGATGGACCAGATCATGACCGGGCAGGCGTCCAGCGCGCAGATCGGCGCGCTGGTGACCGCGATGCGGATGCGCGGCGAAACGGTGGAGGAGATCGCCGGGTTTGCCCGCACGATGCGCGATCACGCGCTGCACGTCGATGTCGATCTCGATGGCGCGCCGGTCGTCGATACCTGCGGCACCGGCGGCGATGCCTCGAATACCTTCAATATCTCGACCACGGCGTCGTTCGCGATCGCGGGCGCCGGAGTGCGGGTGGCGAAGCACGGCAACCGCGCGATGTCGAGCAAATGCGGCTCCGCCGATCTCCTGGAGGGACTGGGAGTACGGATCGAGCTGACGCCCGACGAGGTGCTGGCCTGTATCAACGAGGTCGGGATCGGGTTCATGTTCGCGCCGGCATTTCACCCGGCTATGCGCTACGTCGGGCCGACCCGGCGCGAAATCGGGATCCGCACCGTGTTCAACGTGCTCGGTCCGCTGACGAATCCGGCCGGTACCCGGCACCAGTTGATCGGCGTCGGGCACCCTGATATCGCGCCGAAACTGGCGCAGGTGCTCGGCACGCTCGGCAGCAGCCACGCGGTGCTCGTGCACGCCGAGGAAGGGCTCGACGAACTCGGGCTCTCGGGGACATCGGTTGTTACGGAATGGGACGAGCGCGCCGGGGGGACGAAGGTTTCCACGGTGACCCCCGAGGACGTCGGGCTGCAGCGAGCGACGCTCGCCGATCTGATCGGTGGTGACGTTGCCTACAACACGAAGATCACGCTAGCGATTTTGAATGGCGAGCGCGGTCCCCGTCGCGATGCGACGCTGCTGAACGCTGGGGCAGGTCTGTTCGCCGCGAACGCAGCCGATTCGATCGCCGATGGCATCCGTCTCGCCGCGGAGGCGATCGATTCCGGGCGGGCGCTCGATGCGCTCAACCGGTTGGTGGAGAAAACGCAATCGTTCGCGAAGGAGCCGGTGACGGCATGAGCCACGTGGTCGAAACCGGAACATATCTCGATCGCATTCTGGTGCAGACAGCGATCGATCTCGATGTGCGGAAACAGCAAACCGTGATCGCTGAACTAGAGCGGATTGCCGCCGCGCGTGCCGCTTGCGTGGATCTGCGCGACGCGTTGCTGAGCGACCGCATCACGGTCATTTCCGAGATTAAGCGCGCATCGCCGTCGAAGGGGCGGTTCCCGGTCGAGATCGATCCGGCGTCGCTGGCGGCTGAGTACGTCGCGGGTGGCGCGGCGGCGATTTCGGTGTTGACCGACGAGCCGTTCTTCCAGGGATCGCTCGCTGATATGGACGCGGCGGCCGAGGTTGCCCACGCGGCGGAGCGCCCACGAGCGATCCTGCGCAAGGATTTCGTGATCGACCGCTATCAGCTGGTCGAGGCGAAAGCGCACGGCGCCGATGCCGCGCTGCTGATCGTAGCCGCGCTGGAGCAGGCGCATCTCGTCGAGCTCGCCGCAGAAGCTCGCGAGCTCGGGCTCTCGACACTCGTAGAGGTGCATGATGAGCGCGAGATAGAACGGGCGATCGACGCGGGATCGCGGGTGATCGGGGTGAATAACCGCGATCTCCGCTCGTTTCACGTCGATCTGGCGGTGACCGAGCGCCTGGCGCCGCTGTGCCCAGCCGAGACCCCGTTGGTTGCCGAGAGCGGCATTTTCACAAGGCGGGATGTCGAGCGGGTTGCGGCTGCAGGGGCGGCGGCGATTCTGGTCGGTGAGGGGCTGATTGTGGCTCCAGACCGAGCGGCTGCCTTCGCGGAATTCACCTCCGTGCCGCGCCTCGGAGCGGCGCGGTGAGCGGGCTGATCAAAATTTGCGGTATCTCCCGCGAGGATCACGCCGAGGCGGTTGCCGCCAGCGGCGCGGATTTCATCGGATTCATGTTTGTCCCCGAATCGCGGCGGCGCGCGGAGCCGTGGAAGGCGCGCGTCTGCGCCGAGCACGCCAAAGCGGTGAATCCGCACATCCGCGCGGTCGGTGTGTTTCTCGGTGCGTCGATCCAGACAATCGGCGAGGTCCGCGAGGAAGCCGGGCTCGACCTCGTGCAAATCCACGATTTGCCCGGTGCCGAGTGGTTGTCAGAGCTGGCGATGCCGGCGTGGATCACGGCGCGCGCGGAACCGGGCATCCAGATCGAAACGATTGACGAGCGTTTCCGGAACGGGAGCGCCAGCGGCTACGTCGAAGCACTGCTCTTCGATGCGTACCATCCGACCCAGGCGGGCGGCACTGGCCTCACCGCCGATTGGGGCGCCGCGCGGCAATTGGCAGCGCGGCATCCGCTGATCCTCGCCGGTGGTCTCAGCCCGAAAAACGTGGACGAGGCGATCAATACCGTGCGACCGCGCGGGGTTGATGTGAGCTCTGGGGTTGAGCGGGACGGGGCGAAAGACCCGGCATTGATTGCGGAATTCGTTCAGCGTGCGCGAGCAGCGTTTGAGGCCTACTCGATATCGAGGGGGACATCGTCCCAGGTTTGACCGTAACCGCAAACCCAGTTGAAAGCGCGCAGGCGCTCGATCTCGACGGCGGCAGCGAATTCCACCAGTACGGGATCGACGCGCGATACGGGAAACCCGTCGAGCACGAAGTCGCCATCGATCGATTCAATCTGCGCGCCGGAGGCGGCCAGCTCGTTGAGCACGGTGCGCACGACTTCCGCATCTTCCGGAAAGATCGCGCGATTTTCGGCGCGCGCTTCCAGCTCGATATCGAACCGCCAAGCCCAGACCTCGGAGGTTTCGCGCGCGTCAGCCATTGCGGCGAGCGGACGCAGCGATAGCCCCTGCAGAAACGCACCGGCGCGATCGTCGGGCGCGGGAACCAGACGCACGATCTCGGCGACATCCTGATCCACGCGCAGCCGGTCGGTCAGCATGAGCGACCAGGCGATCGCTTCGATCGATCCCTGCGCCGAGCTCAGGGCGTCGAGATCCGCTTCCGCTAGGGTGCCGATCGGAGCGTCGATGAGGAGACGCTCCGAGGGCGCTAACGCATCGGCGATTTGCTGATCGATCAGCCAGGCCGAGAGGTCGAAACGCTCCTCTTCGAGGTTAGCAGGGCCGGATTCGCCGGTGCGGGTTTCGAGCTCAGCGCGGTGGAGCAGCGAAACGAGCACGATCAATCTTCGCCCGACTTCGCGTGCCGGGCGGAGGTTGATTTCGATGGAGTCGTCCATTGCCGCGCCCGTTCTGCGAAGGGTTCGAAGCGAACCGTGCGGATACCGGCGCTAGTGTCCCACGTTGTGGCAACGCGCGGGATGAATGGGGAGAGCGGCCACTGCGCAACCGTTCGGTGTAGCGGAGGGTCTCGTGCCCTCCGTCTCGTTCCCCGACAAACATCGTGTGTGGGTCAGATCAGTTCGCTGTGGCGATCCGTGAGCTACGCGAATGCAACGAGACGGAGGGCACAAGACCCTCCGCTACGTCCGGATGACGCTATGGTAGGCGCCGATGGTGTTCGCGCTAGCGGAATCGTGGAGCGACATCGCGGACGAAGAGCTCCATGCCGGTGCGCTTCGGTGCATCGAGGAACCAGAGAATGAAGTGGCTCGCGCCGAGGTCGATGTAGCGCTGGAGTTGCGCGCTCACCTCGTCGGGCGTGCCATAGAGCGTGGTGTTGGCGATGGCATCGGGGGGAGTCGCCCGGTCGCCGCGGATGTAGGCGATGAGATCGGGATCCGCTTCGGCGCGATCCGGCGCTTTCTCCAGCATTTCGGCGAATAAGCTGCGTGAACCGCTTTCCTCGGAGAGCACGACCTGAATCTCAACACTCTTTTCAATCGCCTCGTACGACGAGCCGGCCGCCTCGCAGGCTTGTTTGAGGAGACCCAGCCGCCGCTCCAATTCGGCAATCGAGACGGGCGTGGTGTTCCAGCCCTGACCGAATTCGGCGCACGCCTGCAGCAACCCGGGATGCACTTCGCCGAACCAGATCGGCGGGTGCGGCTGCTGCACCGGCACCGGGGTGCAGGTGGCGTCTTTCACCTCAAGGTTTCCGGCGCGGATCGAGGTGGGAGTGGTGGCGGTCCAGAGCTCTTTGATCAGGCGGATGCCATCCAGCGTCTCGCGAACGCGGTCATCGACGGCGTCGGGATAGGGGAGGCCGTAGGCGCGGTTTTCGCGCAACTGCTGGCCGTAGTCGTAAAAAAGAATGAACCGGCCGCCGGAAATCTGATCGAGCGTAGCGGTCATTTTGGCAGTGATCGCGGGAGGGCGGAAGTAATGCGCCTGATGGATCACGCCCAGCTTGGCGCGTTTGGTCGCTCCGGCGAGCGCACTGATCGTGGTCCAGCCTTCGAGGATCGCCTCGTCGGCGCCGAGCATGAGATGATCGGCGACCCAGAGCGAGTCGTAGCCCAGCTCTTCGGCATAGACTCCCAGCGCCATCGTTTCGGCGGCATCGAGCGACGTCCAGTTTGGAGTGCGGAACAGCCCCTTTCCAGGCCAGGCGAAGATCGGCAGACTGTAACCAAACCGCACGTTACTCACGCTCGACTCCTTTAGTGCTGGTTTCGACTAAACCACGCGATTGCGCAGCGTGCCGAGCAGATCGACATCCAGCTCGACGACATCACCGCGTTTGAGGCTGGTGCCGCGCTCCGCCGCCGATCCCCAGCCGACGGTACCGCTGCCAAAAATCTCTCCTGCTTCGATCCACTCATCACGCGATGCGTGCTCGATCAATTGATCGAACTTCCAGTGAATCGAGCTGGTGTTGGAATCGGCCCAAACCTCGCCGTTCACTTTTGCCACCATGCGCAGGTTGTAGAGATCGGGAATTTCGTCAATCGTC
>JAESFN010000770.1_pt1 | contig 21909 bp, 21 predicted proteins | sample 9269411 | NCBI WGS metagenome assembly JAESFN01 (sample SAMN14505399, study PRJNA617100) | algae metagenome | isolation source: Iphinoe sp. HA4291-MV1 and co-occurring heterotrophs from trail next to... | place: USA: Maunawili Falls, Hawaii | collected 2009-07-25
CGACGCCCCAGCGCTGCCGCCCGAAGGCGAGCTGGTAGATGTGGGTGATCCAGATGTCCGACGAGCCGGCCGGGCCGCCGCCGGTCATGATCCAGGGGATGATGAAGGAGTTGAAGTTCTGCACCGCAAGCAGCAGCAGGGTCACCATCGACACGCCCGACAGGTGTGGGAAGGTGACGTGCCAGAAGCGCTGCCAGGGGCTGGCGCCATCGACCTGCGCGGCGCGCAGCAGGGTGTCGGGCACAGTCTGCAGGCCGGCCATCAGCATGATCATGGCGAAGGAGAATTCCTTCCACACGTTCACGACGATCAGCGCGTAGAGCGAGGTGCTGGTGTTGTCGATGAAGTTGATCGGCTTATCGATCAGGCCGACCTGGGTGAGCATGGCGCTGATGGCGCCGAAATCGGAGTGATAGAGCCACTTCCACACATAGGAGGCCGCTACCGCGCTCACCACCCACGGAATGAGCAGGAGCGCGCGCAGGAAGCCGCGGCCGACAAACTCGCGATGCAGCGCCAATGCGGCGCCCAGCCCGAGCATGAAGGCAAAGAAGGTGGAGAGCACCGTCCACAGCACGGTCTGCCAGGTGACCTTCCAGAAAATCGGGCTGGTCAGGATGGTGATGTAATTGTCGAGGCCGTTGAACTGCTTGGCGCTGAGCGCCAGGCTCGCCGGGGTATTAAAGAAGCTCAGCTCGATGGTGTAGTAGATCGGGTAGCCGATGACGATCAGCATCACCAGGATGGCCGGCGCGACATAGAGATAATCGAAGCGGCTGTTCCAAACCTTCTGGCCGAGCCCGACGCGCTTTGGCTCGGGTACGTCGCGAAAGATAGCTTGTCCCGGAACAGTGCTCACAGCGCATTACCCTGGTTGTGAAGACAACAGACCGGCGACGAGCGCCGCCGGTCCAGAAGTGATTGATCAGTCGATCAGATGCCGCCGCCGCCGTCGACGATGGCCTGCACCTTGGTCGCCGCGTCATCGGCCGCCTGATCGACGGTCATGTTGCCGGTGAGGGCGTTCTGCAGCATGTCCGGAACGATGATGTTCATGATTTCCGGAGCCTGCGGGATCACCGGGAACGGGATACCGTTGGGCAGCATCGAGGTGGTGACATCGAGGAACTTGATGGTGTCGAGGCGTTCCTTCATGGCATCGGTGAGGAAGCCATTGATGTTGCCGGGGTTGGAGCCGACCCAGGCCAGCTTGGTCGACCATTCCGGGCTGTCCCAGAAGCAGATCAGCGCCTTGACGGCCTGCTCATCGACCTTGCCACCCTGCACGAACTCGGGCTTGACCACATGGATGTTGGAGCCGCCGAACACCACGGCACGCTTGCCGTCCGGACCGGTCGGGATCAGGCCGTAGCGCATGTTGGCGACCACTTCATCGGCAACGGCCTTGTCGGAACCGGTGGCCTTGGAAGCGAGGTCGTTCATCTTGGCGTATTCGGCCGGGTGGGCGATCATCATGCCGAGCTTGCCGGCGATGAACGGCGCCTGGTTTTCACCCTGCGTGTTGGTCAGCGCCGAAGTCGGAACCGACTTGTCGACGGCATACATCTGGTAGGCAGCCTGCAGCGCGGCCTTGGAGCCGGCATTGTTGATTTCGACGGTCTTGTAGCCCGGCTCGGCCGAGGCCTCGTCGAGCGCGCCACCACCGTAAGCCCACATCTGCGGCATGAAGCGGAACGGCGTGTTGCCGGCGTTCTGCTTGGCGACGAGGCCATAGCCGGGGATGCCGAGCTTTTCATGGATGGTCTTGGAATAGGCGACGACATCGTCCCAGGTGGCCGGCGGATTGTCGGGATCGAGCCCGGCATCCTTGAACACCTTGGCGTTCCAGATCATCGCCATGGTTTCGTTGTTGGTCGGCAGACCGTAGCTCACGCCCTCATAAGTCACGGACTTCAGCGCGCCGGGCCAGAAATCGGCAGCGGTGTAGCCGACATCTTCCGGCTTCAGCGGCTGCAGGTAGCCCTTGGCGGCGAATTCGACGCCACCCAGGATCTGCAGGCGGATGACGGCCGGGGCCGAGTTGCCGAGCAGCGAGGTGCGGAACTTGTCGAGCAGTTCGTTGTAGGTGATCGACTGCACGTCGGTGGTGATGTTCGGGTAGGCCGCCTTGAAGGCATCCCAGAACGCCTTGTCCTGGGTGTGAGCAATTTCCGGATCGGCTTCGAACGGGCCGGTGTACCAGTAGCTTACCGAGCCGGTGTAGTCGTTCGGCACGACCGCGCCGCAATCCTTGGCAGCGTCGAACTGCTTGGTGCCGGCGATCGACTTGACGTATTCCGGCGACCATTTGGAAAGGTCCACGCTCTGCGCGTAGGACGCGGTCGTCGCCGTCGTCAGCATGGTGGCGGCGCTCAGCACCGCCATCGAAAGGCCAAGCAATTGCCGGCCGGTCTTCATATGCATTGAGAAATCCTCCTCCTCAAATCGAGACTCCGCCCGGCCCATGGCCGCGGCAAAGCCCCGTTACAGCGTGCGCTGTTCTCGCCTCGGGAACCGGACTTGGTGCCGGCTTTCCCAACTGGTATGGCAGATTTCCAGCAAAACTGGTGTATGTCAACATCACCAAAGTCGTACATTATTTTGCGGGTTTTGCGTGCGAACGGGGCTTGGCTTGCTCAAAAAAGCTGCATAAACAGGACCAATGAGCGAGGCGACCGTCAAGTCGGACCAGCCCGAGGAGACCCTCGAGCAGCAAGCCTCCGTCTACGAAATGATCCGCGAGGATATCGTTTCGGGGCGGCTGGGGCCGAACGAGCGACTGAAGGTCGCGGACCTCGCCGAGAATTACCAGACCTCGACCAATCCGGTGCGCGAAGCGCTGCAGCAGCTGCGCGGTGAGGGGTTCGTGCTGATCGAGCCCAACCGTGGGGCGCGGGTGCGGCCGATCGATGCCGATTTCGTGCGCGATATCATCGAGATCGAGATGCTGATCGAACCGGCGCTGACCCGCTGGTTCGTGTCGATCGTCTCGGATGCCGACATCCACGAGCTCGAACGCATCCAGGCCGAGATCGAGGCGGTGAATTTCGCCGATCCGATGCTGCATGGCCGGCTCGACACCCGCTTCCACCAGTTCATCTACGACCGGCACTATAACCGGCACGCCGCGGAGCTGTGGTGGAAGCACCGCGAGATCCTGCGCGCCATCAGCCGGCGCTTCCCGACCTCACTCAGCCGCCGCCTCTCGGTGCTGCGTGAGCATCGCGAACTGATCGAACGCATCCGCGCACAGGACGCCGACGGCGCCGCCGCAGTGGTTGCCCGCCACGTCGAGGGCTCCGGTCGCCACATCATCGAGCAGATGGGTGTCGCCCAGCGCAGCCTGCGCCGATAGGGCCCGCGGGGCCTCGCCCCTCGGCCGAAAAGTCATTTGAGGGCCGCCTCCGCGGCGGCCGAATTTGGGAGACGCCTGCCGTCCGGCGGGCACGAGGAGAGATCATGAAAATCACCGACCTGCGCGTTGCCGTTATCGGCAAGCACCCGATCGTCCGCATCGTCACCGACGAGGGCATCTACGGCATTGGCGAGGTGGAATACACCAAGACCTACCTGAAGCCGTTCATCCTGCATTTCCGCGACGCGCTGATCGGCGAAGACCCGACCGATGTCGAGCGCTGTATGATGAAGATCCGCCAGCGCGGCAGCTTCAAGCCCTATGGCGCGGCGGTCTCGGTAATCGAGCACGCACTATGGGATATCGCCGGCAAGGCGGCGGGGGTACCCGCCTACAAGCTGCTGGGCGGCAAGGTGCGCGACAAGGTGCGGGTCTACAATGGTTCGGTTCGCCGCAAGCGTTCGGGCGACCGCCCGGAGGATTTCGCCGCCGACGTCAAGTGGATGGCCGAGCAGCCGCAGAACTTCTTCATGGTCAAGCAGGGCCTGAGCTTCCACTCCTCCCAGAAGGACAGCTACCCCGATTTCCACTACGGCCCGGTCGGCAAGAAGGCCGGTTATCACGGCGCGATGGACCAGGGGCAGATTTCCGAGCACGGCTTCAACTACATGCTCGACTGCGTCATCGCGATGAAGGAAGCACTGGGTGACAAGGTCAGCCTGGCGCTCGACTGCGGCCCGGGCTGGTTCCTCAACGACGCCATCAAGTTCGCCAATGCGGTCGAAAAATACAACATCATGTGGCTCGAGGACATGCTCACCGGCGACTACGTGCCGTGGGTGAACCCGCAGGCCTACCGTGAGCTGACCAACTCGACCACCACGCCGATCCATACCGGCGAACAGATCTACCTGCGCCACAACTTCAAGGAGCTGATCGAGACCCAGGCGGTGCGTGTCGTCGGACCGGACCCGGCGGATATCGGCGGCATTGCCGAGCTCAAGTGGGTGGCCGAGCATGCCTATATGCACTCGATCATGATGGCGCCGCACGGCACCGCCAACGGCCTCCTGGGCCTCGGCGCGCTGATCAATGTCTGCGCCACGCTGCCGGCCAACTACATCGCCTTCGAATACCCCTCGGCGTCCGACGATTTCTGGAACGAGATCGTCACCGGCCTGCCGTCCGGCCCGATCGTCGTCGACAGCCATGTCGACCTGCTGCCGGGCCCGGGTCTCGGCCTCGACATCGATGCCAAGGCGGCCAAGCGTTACCTCAAGGAAGAAGACGCCGGCTTCTTCGACTGAGCCGCGCGTGACTCAAGCGTCCGGGCCGGGCGGTATCACCGCCCGGCCCGTTCCATTTCTGTACACCTCGCGGACGAGTTGGACCGCTGCAATCGCCACACCTGGGTGGGCTAGATCGAGCCCAACCATTCCCTCCGATCCGGTCCAATCGTGGAACGACCTAAGCCGCCTCGGCCGTCGACGGGTCGACCATGACCCTGATCTGAGTGATCTTGTTGGCGGGAAAGCCGCTGAGTTCGGCATGGCGCCGGATGTCCTCGGGGTCGTCGGCGAGATAGACGCAGTAGGTCATGTCGTCGGCGAAGTAGGAATGCACCCACTGCACCTTGGGTGCGAGCTTGGCCAGCGCCTCGTTGGAGACGGCAGCCGCGTCGCGGTATTCCTGGGCGGTGAGCTTGCCGACACCCGGGATCATGCGTTCGATGACATAGCGTTTCATTTGGGTAGTGCTCCTCAGTTGCGGGCTGCGACGGTCGCGTCGCAGGAGACGTTGGGGTTCATGTCGGCGAAGGTGCCGGTGGGGTTGGCGCGCCAGGCCCAGACATGCAGCTCGTAGAAGGGCGGCAGGCCATAGCGGTTGGGCGCGTTGGTGAAGCTGAACAGGTGGCCGTCGAGATTGGCCGGGCCCTTGGTGGTGATGTACTCGACCGCCACCAGCTGCATGCTGCCGTCAGCCTGCGGCTCGTACATCACCGCCTCGGGCTTAGAGATATCGACGAGCCCATCCTCGATCAGCGCGCCGTTGACGTAGTGGATGCCCATGGCACCGCCCTCGACGCCGGAGACGCAGGGGATCGGTGCGTAGCCTTCGGCGGTCGCCACGCCGACGTCCATGAAGCGGGCGTTGACCTCGCGCACCTCGTTGGCCAGCGGGTTGTCCGGTGAAACGCCGGCATGCGCGGCATGGGCGACGAACATCGCCTTGCCGTGCTGACGGGCGCCGGAGCTGGTAAGGCCGGCCGGGTCGCCGAGCTTGCCCTGGTACGGGACGTAGCTCGATGGAAGCTTGGCAGCCTCGGCGGGCCCGCTATGGGCAATTGCCGGGCCGGCAAGCAGTACCAGCACGGCGAGAGCAGTTGAGACAACGACACGGACGGTGCCGTTGCGATCCGGCAGGCGCCGGGCAGTGTAGTCTTCGACATGGCGCAACATTGCGCGTTCTCCTTCAATGACGCGCGATGTAGGGTGCGCGGGTGGGGCATCCATTTAGTTGGAGCTGCTGGGATAGCCATGATCGAGACGCCGCCCGATCTGATCGAAACGCCGTCAAGCCACTCGATGGACAGAGCCGAGCTCCTTGCCGATGTGTTGCGACACATCCGGCTCTCGGGAGCGATCTTCATGCGCGGCGTCTATGGTGCGCCCTGGGCGCTCGAGACCCCGTCCGCGCAGCACCTGATCGACATGCTGGCTCCAGGCTGGGAGCGCCTCATTCCGTTCCATGCAATCCGGCGAGGCGTCGCCTGGGTCCACGGCAACGGCATCCACAACGAGCTGCAGCTCGGCGACCTCGCGATCCTGCCGCACGCACACCAGCATCTGCTGGGGGCTGGTCCGCTTTCCACCCGATCGACGCCGATCGTTTCGGTGTTGCCACCATTGCCTTGGACGGCCATGCCCCTGGTGGAGCTCGATGGCGGCGGAACACGAACGGAGATCGTCTGCGGCTATTTCCGCTGCGATGACCTGCTGTTCAACACCGTGCTGCGCCATCTGCCACCGATCTTCGTGGTGCGACCGGAGGGCGCGGTGGCCGAATTTTTCACCGCAACGATGAACTATGTGATGTCGGAAGCGCCCTTCCCCGGCAAGGAGGCACCAATGGCGGCTCGGATGCCTGAGCTGCTGCTCGCCGAGGCCCTGCGCATCTACTCGGAGACGGCGCCGGCGGCGAATGGCTGGCTCGCCGCGACGCTCGATCCGGTGATCAGCCGGACGCTTGCGATCCTGCACCGGGACCCGGCACATGACTGGTCGGTGGAGGAACTGGCGCGACAGGCCAACACCTCCCGATCAGTACTGGGAGAGCGATTTCGGACACTGCTCGGCCAGTCTCCGATGCAATACCTTATCGAGTGGCGGATGCAGCTTGCCGCCGGGCTGCTGCGCTCGAGCTCGGCCAAGATCGCCGACATCGCCGAGCAGGTCGGCTATGGCTCGGATGCGGCCTTCAGCCGGGCGTTCCACCGACATGTCGGTGCATGGCCGGCGGATTGGCGGCAGTCGGCTGCCCGCTGAACGATGCGGCGCCCCCCCGACCGAAATGCAAGACCGCAGCCTAGCGTGATGCCGGGGTGATCTTGCCCTCGGCGGCCTGCCGCCGCAGTTGCATGAGCCGCCGCTCCATGCGCTCCGCCTCGGCGTCGGCGAAGCGTCCCATGCGGAAGCCGGTGACGATGCGTTCGATCTCGGCGCGGCGCCGCTGATACTGCTCGGCGGACTCGCCGTCATGTGCGGCGACGCGGATCGGCACCCAGGCGTGATGTGAGGGCATCGAGGCATTCCCAGTCTGACTGATGCGGGGAACCGAGCCTAGCGGAACGGTGATCGATCGACCGTGACCCATACGGGTCATGACAAACGGTCATCGCCAGAACACGTTGTCGCAGGCAAACGGGGGCAATCACACCCCATGCTGCCGAGCCGCCGTCCGGCCCGGCTTCGCGGAGGATTTCATGACCAAGAAGACTATCTCTCGTGCGGCGCTCATCGCTGCTGCGGCGACGCTGTTTACCACCGTCACAATTGCTGCGGCCCTGGCCGACCCGGTGACCCCGGAGCGCCTGGTCAAGGCGCAGCAGGATGAGCCGCAGAACTGGTTGCTGCCCTATGGCGGCTATGCCGGCTTCTCGCATTCGCCGCTCAAGGAGATCACCAAGGACAATGTCGGCGATCTCAAGATCAAGTTCATGACCGCCATCGGCGGCGGCCAGCCCGGCTCGATCGGCGCGCAGGCGCCGGGGCAGCGCGCCACGCCGCTGGTGAAGGACGGCTTCATGTATGTCCAGGACGCCTGGGACAACGTGATGAAGATCGACGTGTCGAGCGGCAACAAGGGCGAGATCATCTGGAAGACTGACCTCGGGGCGCAAGGCACGGCCAGCAAGATGGGCAGCGTGGCGCTGCTCGGCGACGGCATTTACTACGTCACCCGCAACGAGATGCAGCTGGTCAAGCTCGATGACGAGTACGGCGATATTGTCTGGCAGGTTGATACCCGCGGGCCCGATAACGTGCCGGGCGCCGAGCGCGCTACCGGCGGCGTGCTGGCGGTGGGCGACAAGATCATCACCAGTGCGGCCGGGCCCGGCATGCGCGGTTGGATCGCGGCGTTCAGCGCCGAGGACGGCAAGCTCCTGTGGCGCCGCTACACCATCCCGGGCCCCGGCGAGCCGGGCCACGAGACCTGGGCCGACGATCACAACGCCTACCTCACCGGTGGCGCCGGTGTGTGGTCGACGGCATCGTACGACCCGGAATCCAACCTGATCATCTTCGGCACCGGCGAGGCGCAGCCCTGGGCTGACCCGGCGTTCCGGCCCGGCGACAACCTCTATGCCAACTCGACCATGGCGGTCGACGCCGATACCGGCGAGGTGAAGTGGCACTTCCAGGAGGTGCCGCAGGAGACCTGGGACTACGACACCATCAACATGAAGATGCTGTACGACATCAATGTCGGCGGCGAAGCGAGGAAGGCCGTGGGCACGTTCTCGCGCAACGGCTTCTTCTACACCATGGACCGCACCAACGGCGCCTTCATCTTCGGCACCCCGTATCGCGATCCGAACTGGACCAAGGGGCTCGACCCCAAGACCGGCAAGCCGCTCGAGTATGTCGAGGGCTCGCTGACCCAGACCTATGCCGAGAACAAGACGCTGAAAGTGGGCGATCCGACCACCGCCCAGGACGTCTGCCCGGCGCTCCCCACCGCCACCTGGTGGCCGCCGGCCTATGACCCGGAACGCAAGATCACCTGGGTGCAGGCGATTGATGCCTGCTTCAACCAGGGGATCGCCGAGCATATCGACCCCACGCGCACGGACCTGCAGGGTAACCCCGGTATGTGGGGCGGCGGCAATTTCTGGACCTTCGACTACGCCTTCCCCGGCGCGCCGGGCCTGATCATCGGCATCAACACCGAGACGGGCGAGAAGGTGAGCGAGATCAAGACGCCGGCTCCGACCAATTCGGGCCTGCTCTCGACGGCCGGCGGGCTCCTGTTCGGCGGCAATCCGGATGGCGATCTCATCGCCTACGACGCCGACACCATGAAGGAAGTCTGGAAGTTCAACGTCGGCACCCCGATCGGCGCGCCGCCGATGTCCTACGCGGTCGACGGCAAGCAGTACATCGCGGTGGTCGTCGGCGGCTCGAAGGGCGCCGGCCCGCGACTGGGCATGTACGAAGCGGCCAGCCAGGTCGTGGTGTTCGGGTTGTGATGTGATCGATGGGGAGGGCGCTGGTCCTCCCCTGCCCTACGCGAGTCCGGCGCGGGCTGCCCCCCACCCTTGATCCCTCCCCGCAAGGGGGAGGGAGACGATAGAACCGGGGATGCTGGTGTGAGGGTCTCCCTCCCCCTTGCGGGGAGGGGACAGGGGTGGGGGTCCACAGCCACCGGCGTGGCATGTCAAGAACGGACGTCTCATGCGGCTTCACATCCTCGCCCTCTGCGCGCTTCTCGTCACCCAGCCGGCCCTCGCGCAGTCGCCGCCAAAACTGTGGGACATTCCGCTCGGCACGCCGATCACCGCGCTCGGGCCGGAATTCGTCGAGCCGGCCTGCGGCACCAATGGTGGACCGGCCGGTGCGGCGCTCAAGCGCTTCGCCGATTTCGCCAGCTGCCCCCCAGACGGGTCGGGGCTCCACGAAATCTGGTTCCGCTACGACGACGCGCTCGAATACATGGCGCTGGCCTACCGCAATCCGGTTGCCGCGATGCAGAACCGCCGCACCGCGATCAACGGCCAGCTCGCCATCATGAGCCTGCTCACCGACGAGGCCGGCGCCATCCGCGGCTACCGCATCTTTACCGATCCGCGCGCGCCCGAGCGCGAGCGCTATGAGGCGCATGTCGCTGCCGCGACGTTCCGCGCCCTGTTCGGCACCGCCTGGTCCTGCACCGACCTGCCGCGACTTCCGGGCGAGGAGCCGATCGAGGGCACCTTCGTCAAACAAAGCTGCAACGTCGAGACCGACACGAAGACGGCGACGGTCGAAACGCATTTCTACCTGAAACCCGGCCAGAAGCTGATCGACCCGGTGACCGGCAAGGACAGCATCAACGCCTTCGCCAGCGACGCGCAGCTCGAAGTGATCGAGCGCCGGCCCTATACGGAAGCGCCCGCGGTTGCCGCCGCGGCCGCGGAACCGCTTGCCGCCGATGCCAGCCCGACGCAGCGTTTCCTCGCCGGCCTCAGCAACGACTGCCCGGGGTGCGAGCTCGCCGGCGCCGACCTGCGCCGCCGCGATCTCACCGATGCAAAACTAAGCGGCGCCAACCTTACCCGCGCGGTGCTCCACCGCGCCAACCTCCGCAACGCCGACCTCAGCGGTGCGACGCTCGAAGAGGCCAATCTCAATGCCGCCGACCTGACGCTGGCAACTCTCGAAGGCGCCGACCTGCGTGGCGCTCAGCTCTATGCGGTGCGGGGCAGCCGCCCGGATTTCAGTCGTGCCGACCTCAGCGGTGCCCGGCTCGGCGAGCTTGAACTGCGGCAGGCGAAATTCACCGCGGCAACCCTGGTGAAGGTCGATCTCGGCGGGGCTCGATTGAACGATGCGGATTTCACCGGGGCGACACTCACCGGCTCCTATTTCTATCGAGCCAGCCTGATCCGGGCGAAGCTCGGCAAAGCCAGCGCCGGCGACAGCAACTTCGTTGGCGCGGTGCTCCGCGGCGCCGACCTGTCGGGAGCCAACTTCCACGATACCGATTTCGAGGGCGCCAACCTTGAAAGCGCCGATCTCAGCGACGCACAACTGACCCATGTGCGGCTGAGCCGCGCCAACCTGCGGAACGCGGTGACGACGGGCACGGTGTTCACCGAGTCGCTGATGCCGGATGGGTCGACCGCGAAGTAACTGCGAGGCCGAGCGGGCTACCCGCTAGCGGTAGTCCGCGCAGGCTACGGCTTCGGGGTCGCCGTGATACTCGATGCACTCCGCCTTGGTGATGCGGCGCTTGCCGACCACTTTCTCCCCCAGATAGGCCATCAGCGCATCGAGTTCGGTCGGCTCGAGGCTGGCGCCCGGTACCGCACCATCCAGCACCGCACCCTTTTCGCCGTAGCACTCGGTCTCGGTATAGGCGCCCTTGAGGTTATAGGGCATCGGCGTGCCTGGGATGCCGCAGGCAATGATCTCGCGCATCGAGTCCGGATCGAGCTGGCTGGCGCGGAGGCTCGGGCCGGCAGGGAAGTGGCCGCCCTCGCCGCCCTGGCCGAAATCGCCGTGGCAGTTGAAGCAGCCGCCACGTTCCTTCCAGACCTTCAGGCCATCGGCCGCGAGATCCTGCGCCATGGCCGGTGCGGCCAGCGTCATCGATGCGGCGACGGCAAGCAACCACCCGGCCAGCGGGGAGCGTCGAGAGGAAGTATCAGACATGCGAATGTTCAGCTCTGGTGTTCGTAATGACAATGTCTGGCATGTTGTGTCCGGCTCGGCATGACCCGTTTGGGTCAGCGGGCAGCAGGTCGTGCAGGGGAGCGACGACGATGGGCCTGATTTCGGAGTTCGGCAAGCTCACCGCGCTGGTTTACGACGCCGCCGACGGCACCGGCAGCTGGATGGATTTCGTCAACGAGGCCGGCCGGGTGTTCGACGCGGTGCATGCCGTGCTTACCACCGAGGCGCCCGATCGCGGCACCGGCATGGCCGAAGGCGCATCACACCTCTGGGTACAGTATCACTGCGGCTCGTATGGCGGACGCGACCCGCTGATGGAGCGCGCCTGGCGGCTGCCGCGCGGTACGCTGTCGCTGGTGCAGCAGATCGATGAGGATCCGGTGCTCGGCAACTCGGATTTCTATCGCTCGTTTCTCGCCCATAACGGGCTCAGGCACTTCATGCACGTGCTGCTGCCACAGGGTCCGGGCCGGGTCGCCTTTTTCTGCCTCACCCGTTCCGATAGCCAGCCGCCGTTCTCGGCTGAACAGATCGAGGCGGTTGAGGCGCTGATGCCGCATCTGCAGCGGGCGCTGCGCGCCGGCTCCGGCGGCCACGGCATGACGCTGTTCGAGACCAGTCCCTATGGCTTGATCCTGCTCGATCGCCACGGCCATGCCATCTGCGCCAACAGCCTCGCGGTGGGCCTGCTCGACACGCTCGATGGCGTGAGCCTCAAGGTGGATTTCCTGCATCTCGCCGGGATCCGCGGCAACCCGGAGACAGCGCTCGCGGCACACCTCGGCAACGTCGCCCGGCCGGTCGCGTTCCGGATCGAGCGGCCGCGCGCCGATACGCCGCTCTCGGCGCTGGTCACTGCAGTGCCGGACGAGTGGCGCCAGCACGAGGGCCGCGAGGCCGTGGCACTGCTGGTGCTCAACGATCCGCAAAGCACCAGCTATCCCGATGCCTCGGTCCTGATCAGCCTCTATGGCCTGACGCCGCGCGAGGCGCGTTTCGCCCAGACGCTGGTCGAAACCCGTGGCATGCGCCCGACCAGCGACCAACTCGGCATCTCGCCCGAAACCGCCCGCCGCCACCTGAAGTCGGTGTTCGAAAAGACCCGCACCCACAGCCAGTCGGAATTGATCCACCTGTTGGTTCGCCATCCGGCGGCATTCGTCCGCCCGGCCGAGGTAGTGGCGCTGAAGCAGGCATCGTAGGGTTGGTTCAGCGCTCCAGCGGATGCCGCATCCAGACATTGGGCTCCTGGTAGAGCCCGGTGCCCGCGAGACGGTCGGCGACGAGCGGCCCGAGGCCTCCCGGCACGTGGTAACGCCCCGAAACCGGAAAGCGGACGCCGGTCCATTCCGTCCATTGTGCCAGCGGCGCCTCGACCGTCATCGAGCGGGGCGCCACCTTCAGGATCCGGGCTCCCAACTGCCAGTGCTTGCGCACCCAGGGATCGAACGGCGCGCCGTCATCGTTGTGCCACGCGACATAGTCTTCGAACGAGGCGAGCGGATAGGCCGACTTGCGCGTCGGGCGGACCGGCGCCACCAGCGCCGCGAGGCCGTTTTCGATGGCGCATGCCTTCATGTTTCGCAGCAGCCGCTCGGCCAGGGTGGAGCCGCGCAGCTCAGGCGCCACGACGATCGACAGCGCGGACACGGCGTTGACCTTCGTTCCGGCGGCAAACGCCTTCACCCGGCGGCGAGGACAGCATCCCAGCCGTCGTCGGGCAAGGACCTGTCGTCCTCGGGATCGGTCCAGGCGAACGGCACGCTGTTGGAGGTCGCGACGACCTGTTCGTCCCCTGCCGGCCCAGTGCGCAAGGCCATGAACTGGAACCGGGACAGACTCGTATCGAAAAGCCGATCCCAATGCTCGATAATGGCCGCGTCGCCATCAATGAAGGCCGGCCAGACCGGCGCGCCGAGCGCATAGAATGCGGGCAGCAGATCGGGCCGTTCTTCGACCGATACAATAGCGAACTGATCGTCGGCGCTGGGCATGCTTATCCTCGGGGGAGACCGGCGACCAATGGTAGCCGCTACACCCGCATCTTGGCACGGGCATAGGCACTCGGCCTATCGTCCATCACCGTGCGCCCACCGTACTCCGGTGCCCGGCGGCGCTCCTCGGCGATGAATTCGTGAAAGCTCGGGCCAGTCGCTCCGGCTTCCAGCTGCCGCGACTGCCGGTCGAGCCGTTTGATTGCGTCGAACTCCTCGTCGCGACCAAGCTTGGCCTTGCCGACCGCCGATTTCAACACCCGGATGGTCTCGTCATAGACCTTCAGCGGCACCGGAAACGGATGGCCGTCCTTGCCGCCATGCGCCATCGCAAAGCGCGCCGGGTCGGCGAAGCGGTGCGGCGCGCCGTGCACCACTTCGGCCACCTGCGCCAGCGCCCGCACGGTGCGGGCGCCGACCCCCGGCACCAGCAGCAGTTCGGAGAAGTCGCTGGGGCCGCGATCGGCCGCCGCTGCGAGGCTGCCGTGCAGCCGGCGCAGCATCACGTCCTTGGGACGGATATCGTGGTGCTCCGGCATCACCAGGTGCGGCAGCATCAGTTGATCGTCTTCCACCGGCGCCGGCTCGACGATGCCTTCGATCCGCCCGACCTCGCGCACGATGGCGTCCGGCCCCATGCCGCCGAGGATATCGACCTGCGCGCTGCGCGAGCGCGCCGCCCGGATGTCGGTCAGGTTGACGATGGTACCTTCTGCGGCGCCTTCGATCGCTGCGTGCGGCTGCTCCACGAAGCTGTGCAACCCCTCGGAGCGCCAGTGATAGCGGCGCGCCGTTCTGGCATCGCCTTTCATCCCCTGCTGCACCACCACCCAGTGGCCGTCATCGGCGACGATGAAACCGTGCAGGTAGAGCTCGAAGCCGTCCTGCACCGCGGCACTGTCGACCTTGGCGACCAGCCGGCTGGCCTTGGCAAGGGCGGCGCCATCGAAACCGACGCGGTTGCCGATCGCCACCAGTTCGTCCGGAGTCTTGCGCGAATGCCGGCCGCGGCCGCCGCAGACATGCAGCCCCAGCTCACGCTCCAGCGGCCTGAGCCCGCCCTTCAGCGCACCGATGACGCTGGTGGTGATGCCGGAGGAATGCCAGTCCATCCCCATCACCGCTCCGAACGACTGGAACCAGAACGGGTGCGCCAGCCGGCTCAGCAGCTCGTCGCGGCCATATTCCATGACGATGGCCTGGCAGATCACCGCCCCGAGCCGCGCCATGCGCTCGCTCAGCCATTTCGGCACCCGCCCGCCATGCAGCGGCAGGTCGGCGCTTCCGCCTCGATTGGCCATGGGATCGTTTCCTTGTTCGACAGCCATAGGCTACCACAGAACAAACAGGAAACAAACCATCCGCCCTAGCCACTGAATGGGAGGCCGGAAGTCGGAACTTCCACCGCAGCGGCAGTGGCGCCTCAGCGGAACGGTGCCATCCAGCCGAGCCCGGTGCTGGTGCCGGCCAGCGGGCGATACTCGCAGCCGACCCAGCCGTCATAGCCGAGCCGGTCGAGTTCACTGAGCACGAAGCCGTGGTTGATCTCACCGGTACCAGGCTCGTGCCGGCCGGGCGTGTCGGCGATCTGGATATGGCCAATGCGATGCCTGAGCCGCTGATAGGTTGGGATCAGATCGCCTGCGGTGATCTGCTGGTGGTAGAGGTCGTACTGGATCTTGAGGTTGTCCGAGCCCACCGCATCGAGCAGCCGCTCGGCGTGGCGCGCCGTCGTCAGGTAGAAGCCGGGGATGTCGCGCGGGTTGATCGGCTCGATCAGCAACTGCACCCCGGCGGCGGCAAAGCGCGGCGCCGCGTATGCGAGGTTGGCGACGAAGGTCGATTCCAGCAACTCGGCTGGAACATCCTGCGGCACAATGCCAGCGAGGCAGTTGACCTTAGGGCAGGCGAGAACATCGGCGTAGCGGAGCGCCACGTCGACCCCGGCGCGAAACTCCTCCACCCGGTCGGGGTGGCAGGCGATGCCGCGCTCCCCGCCCTCCCAATCGCCGGCCGGCAGGTTGAACAGCGCCTGCTCGAGGCCGTGCCGCCGGTTAAGCCCGGCCAGCGTCTTCGCCTCGGCGGCATAGGGTACGGCATACTCGACGGCGTGAAAGCCGTCTGCCGCGGCGGCGGCGAAGCGGTCGAGAAACGGCAGATCGGGGTAGAGGAAGGAGAGGTTGGCGGAAAATTTCGGCACGTCGGGCCCTCGCGGCAGCGCGGCGGACCCAAGCACGCTTTGCGCATGGGGGCAAACCCGAGCGCCCTCCAGCGCATCGTGGGAGCAACGCGCCGGAGAACTTTTCCGGGAGGACCGGAACCTTAACAGCACCGACGCAGGCGGCGCCCTGCTCCCGCCAAGAGGGGAGAAGGGACCAGCGGACGACGGCCAGAGCCGTCGCCGCGCGGACGACGGAAGCCGTCGCCGCGAGATCAGACCTTTACGCGGATCATCTGGTACGAGTAGGGCTGGAGCTTAACGCTCAACACCTTGCCGTCGACCTTGGCGCCAATGCCCTTTGACGGGGCGACGTTGGTCTGCTCGGTGGCGGTGTTGACGGCGCGCAGGTTGGCGTGGGTCATCACCTGGTGGTCGATCACCGTCGCCGCGCCGAAACCTTCGAGGCTCAGCTCGACATCGATCGACTCCGTGGCGTGACGGTTCACCGCGAAGAAGCTGATGGTGCCGTCTTCCTCGTTGTGGACGCCCGAGACATCGACATAGCCGATATTGTCGCCATGCACGGCGTCGTAGCCGGGCGAGTTGACGTCGAGCTGCAGGGCGGTACCACGGCCAAACACCGATGCGAAGTAGTAGGGATAGTAGATGGTCTGCCGCCAGGCCTGCCCCTTGGGGTCGGTCATGATCGGCGCGATGACGTTCACCAGCTGTGCGATGCAGGCGAGCTTCACCACGTCGGAGCGGCGAATGAAGGTGTTGAGGATCAGCCCGACCTGCAGCACGTCCTCGAAGTTGTAGATGTCTTCGAGCAGGCGCGGCGCATGCGGCCAGCCGTCATTGCCGTCGAGGATCTTCCGATCCTGCTTGTTGGAGTGGTACCAGACGTTCCACTCGTCGAAGCTGATATAGACGTCGTGCTTCGAACGCTTCTTGGACTTCACGAAGTTGATGGTCGAAGCCACCGTCTCGATGTAGCGGTCGAGCTTTTCGTTGAGCGCCAGGTAGTTGGCGGTGTTCTTGGCCAACACGTCAGCGGTGCTGCCTTCCGCCAGGGCGCGCTCGTTGTCGCGGTTGGCGAAGTACATGTGCAGCGAGATGTGGTCGACATTGTCGTAAGTGTGCTCGAGCACCTCGCGTTCCCAATCGGGATAGGTCGGCATGTCGGCATTGGACGACCCGCAGACGATCAGCTCGAGCTTCTTGTCGAAGGCGCGCATCGTCTTGGCGACCTCGTTGGCGAGGCGGCCATACTCGTGCGCGGTCTTGTGGCCGACCTGCCAGGGGCCATCCATCTCGTTGCCGAGGCACCAGAGCTTGACGTTGAACGGGTCGGCGCGGCCGTTCTTCTTACGCAGGTCGCCCCAGTACGAACCGGTCGGGCCGTTGACGTATTCGAGGAAATTGCGGGCGTCGTCGAGACCACGCGAGCCGAGGTTGATGGCGAGCATCATTTCGGTATCGACGAGATCGCACCAGTCGGCGAATTCGTGCACGCCCACCGCGTTGCTGTCGGAGGTGTGCCAGGCGAGGTCGAGGCGGGTCGGGCGCTGTTCACGCGGCCCAACGCCATCTTCCCAGTTGTAGGCGGAGACGAAGTTGCCGCCGGGATAGCGGACCATCGGGACCTTGAGCTCGCGCACCAGCTGGGCGACGTCGCCGCGCATGCCGTTCTTGTCGGCGGTGGCGTGGCCGGGCTCGTAGATGCCGGTATAGATGGCGCGCCCGAGATGCTCGAGGAAGGCCCCGTACACCCGGTCGTCAATCTTCGAGATGGTATAGTCCTTGTGCGCCGTTACCGTCGCCCGCATCCGCTCCTCCATGTCACCAGCTTTGGTGATTTATATCGCGTAGCTTGATATGGAACCGGTCGCGGCGCGTCAAGGGGAGCGAGCAAGTGAGTGGCGAATAGCGAGTAGCGAGCAGCCGATTGGAGCGGTGCGGGCCCGCGTTCCCTACTGGCTATTCGCTACTCGCTTCCCCTCACTCCGTCTCGATCCGAAGCACGATGTCCTGGTCGTAATTGCCGAAGCCGCGGCCGAAAATGTTGATGCCGCCCGGGTGCTTGGCATCTTCCTTGACCCCGATCCTGAGCCGGATCGAGTGGTGGGTATCGAGGTCGAGGTCCTTCAGCGACACCGGCGAGATCTTCATGCCATCGACATAGGTGCCGCTGCCGTTGACCCGAAAACTCTTCAGCTTGCCGTACTGGCTGCCCTTCAGCTTCCACCAGTCGGGGGTGTAGACGCCGCGCTTGTCGCCGAAATCGCCGGGCGAGGTCCAGGTGCCGATATCCTGGCCGTTGACCCCGACGGTGATGTCACTGGGCCAGTCGGCGCTGGTACCGGGCACTTCCGAGCTCAGCTCGAAGCTGAACTCCATCGAGGTGATCTTCTGCTGCGCCAGCCGCGCATTGTTGGGGAACTGGTACTCGACATAGCCGCGGGTGAACCAGATCAGGCCGGTTTTCATGCGGTCGGGATCGAGGAACGTGTCGGGCACGTCGAGCAGCCCGATGATCCCTTCGGTCGAACAGAGCCCGCACGGCGCCGAGACTTCACAGCTGGTGTAAAGCCCCAGCGGCATCGCCACTTCGATGGCGTTGGCCTTCAAGGGACGGATGTCTTCCTTGAACATCACCAGCACTTCGTCGAACAGGCTGTGGCAGATCTTCTGGTTGCCCTTGCGGGCCTTCTGCGTTTCGGTACGCACCAGCCCGGCTTCGACCAGGGTCTGCATGTTCGAGCTGACCGTCGATTGCGGCTGGCCGAGCTTGGCGGCGATGTCGTTGACGTTCATCGCCCCCTGCACGTGCAGGAGTTTGAGGATGGCGACGCGCACTTCGGAGGCAAGCGCCTTCAGCACCTCCGGCCTCTCCTCGGGGTCGATGAGCAGGAAGTTACGGCTCATGAATCGTCACGCTCCCAAACGCTGAACGGCGTTTGTATCAGGAAGTTCGGTACAGTCAAACGAAGCTCAGGCCAATTGTCCCAGCAACTCGTGCGGCACCCGATGGAGCAGCGGCGCACCGCGAACGAAGCGTTCGATCTCGTCAACCACGAGCGTGCCGAGCCGTTCGCGCTCGGTGCCGATGGCGCCGGCGATATGGGGGGTGAGCAGCACGTTGGGCAGATCATAGAGCGGCGAATCCGCCGGCAGGACTTCCGGCTCAGTGACGTCGATCACCGCATTGATCCGCCCGGCGACCAGTTCGCGCTGCAGTGCATCCTGATCGACGATGCTGCCGCGCGCCGTGTTGATGAAGGTGGCGCCGTCGCGCAGCAGCGCCAACCGCCTTCTATCAATCATGTGCCGCGTCGAGGGCAGCGCCGGAGCATGCAGCGACGCGACGTCGGAGCGGGCCATGAGTTCATCGAGTTCGACCAGTTCAACGCCGAGCGCGGCCGCCTGAGCCGGCGTAGTGCTGACCGAGGTGAGCAACAGCTCGAAATCGTAGGGCGCCAGCAGCTCGATGGTTTTGATCCCGATGCGCGAGGCACCGATAATGCCGACGGTCTTTTTGTAGTTGCCGAGCGCAGAGGCCATCAGGGGATGTGAACGCAGATGCCGCTTCTCGCGGCGGTAGATATCCCGGAAGGCCAGCACACCCTTGTTGGCAAACAGGATCGCCGCGACGGTGAACTCGGCCACCGGTACGGCGTTAGCGACCACCGCCGAGGTGACCGCCACGCGCTCGACCACCTCGGGCGCGATGAAGTACTTCACCGAGCCCGCCGCATGGGCGATCAGCCTGAGCCTCGGCGCAGCCGCCAGCGTCGTTGCGTCGAGCTGCGGCGGCCCCCAGCCGGTGACGAGAATCTCGGTCTCGGCCAGCACGGCTCGCGCCTCGGGCGAGCCGAGCTCAAGCAGCGGCTCTGGCCGCAGCACCTCGCAGAGGCGGGCAAGCCGGCGCAACTGTTCGGTCGCAAACACGTGCTCGGTGAATTGCGGATCATAGGCAAAGGCGAGCTTCGGCTGCATCGCGGTGCCGCTCAATCGGTGTGGAACACCTCGTCGATCGAGGCCCACCATTCGCCGTCCTTGCGGGTTTCGAGCGGCGACTGCATCGGCATGCAGACCGACCACCATTCCTGCGTCACCGGATCGGCGGCCATCGCCGCCATATCGGCTTCATAGTCGGTGCCGACATACTCGAAATACGAGAACAGCAGGTTCTCGGGCTGCTTCAGGAAGATCGAGTAGTTGCGGATGTTGGAGTTCTTGATCTGCTTCAGCACATCCGGCCACACCGCGGCGTGCACCCGCACATAATCGGCTACCGCCTCGGGCTTCAGCCCCAGCACCGCCCCATAACGCTTCATTGCTTTACTCCTCCTCAAATCCTCGTTGCGCGACGGTCAGGCCCGCCGCTGCGAAATTTCCTGGCCGCAGGCGATCAGCAGCTGCAGCGCTGCATCACACCCCGGCGCGGTCTTGACGTCCAGCCGCTCCGAATAGGGGCAGGTGAACACCGCGAGGACGCGGCCCATTGGCCCGAGGATCGGCACCGACAGGTTGCTCACTCCGGCGATCTGCAGGCTCTGCATGTTCTCGAACCCCTGCTGGCGCACCCGAGTCAGCCGCTCCTCCAGCGCCGGGGTCAGCTGCTCGGGCTGATCCTGCTCCTCCAGCATCAGCCGCCGTTCGTCCGCCGCCGCAAAGGCCAGCAGCACATGCCCCGAACCGGTATTGATCAGGCTGATGCGAGAGCCCACCCGCACCGAGACGTTCCAGTAGCCGGGCCCATCGACCTGCGCTGCCACCACCAGGTTGCCGCGGTCATAGATGGCGAGATGGCAGGCCTGCTGCGCGTCCCTCGCGAAGCGCCGCATCACCGGCATGGCTTGGCTCAACAGCCGTTGCAGCGGTGGGCGGGCATGCGCCAGCTCGAACAGCTTCAGCGTGACCTCATACCGATCCGCCGCCGTGCGGCGCACGAAGCCGCGGCGCACCAGGCGATCCAGCATGCGGTAGATCTCGTTGGGCGAGCGGTCGAGCGCCTTGGCGATCTCGGCCTGGCTGAGGCTCTCCTCGGTCGCGGCCAGGAGCTCGAGGATATCGAGACCCTTGTCGAGGGCCGGGGCGCGATACTTCTCCAGATCGTCGACCTGAACCATCCGCCCCTCCCCCCTTCGGCGCAATTGACGCCGCCAACCTCACGTGCTTACTCACGAATAGTCTTTTCACATATGCACAACAAGCCGGATTCAGCCGGTGTGCGGATCGAAGTTCCGGGAGGAAGCCATGGCGCGGATCGCGCGGGTCGAAGTGCTGATGGTCGACCTCGTCCCCAAGGTGAAGCGGGTCGACGCCATCCAGTCCTTCGTGTCGCAGGAGACCCCGATCGTCCGCATCACCGATGCGGATGGGGTTACCGGCACCGGCTATAGCTACACCATCGGCACCGGCGGCCATTCGGTGATCGAGCTCTTAAAGCGCACGCTGGTCCCCGCCATTATCGGCCGCGAGGCCAATGAGATCGAGAAGATCTGGCGTGACCTCCTGTTCCTCACCCACGCCACCACCACCGGGGCCATCACCTCGATCGCGCTTGCCGCCATCGATACGGCTTTGTGGGACCTCCAGGCGCGAAAGCTCGGGCTGCCGCTGCATATCCTTGCCGGTGGGGCGCAGGACGCGATCCCGCTCTACACCACCGAGGGCGGCTGGCTACATCTCGAAGAGGCGGCGCTGATCGAGGATGCGGTGCGCGCCAAAGCCGACGGGTTCGGCGGCTGCAAGCTGAAGGTCGGCCGGCCGATCCACGAGGACGTGCGCCGTATCAGCGCCGTACGCGAGGCGGTCGGGCCCGGCTTCGAGATCTTCACCGACGCCAACCAGCGCTTCAATGTCGACGAGGCGATCCGCCGGGCGCGGGCTTATGAGCCGCTCGATATCGGCTGGTTCGAGGAGCCGCTGACGGCAGAGGACATCTCCGGGCATACCAGGCTCGTCGAGCACACCTCGATCCCCATCGCCATCGGCGAGAGCCTCTATTCGGCAATGCATTTCCGCGAGTATCTGGAGCGCCATGCCTGCTCGATCATCCAGGTCGATGTCGGCCGGGTCGGGGGCATCACGCCTTGGCTGAAGGTCGCCCACATGGCCGAGGCCTTCAACATCGCGGTCTGCCCGCATTTCCTGATGGAGCTGCATGTCGGGCTGTGCGCCGCCATCCCCAATGGCCGCTGGGTCGAATACATCCCGCAGCTAGACCAATTGACGACTGAACGGATGACCATCCGGGATGGTAAGGCCATCCCGTCTTCAAAACCGGGCCTGGGCATCGCCTGGGACCTCGACGCCATCGAGCGGATGACCGTCGAAGGCTCGCACTCGATCCATCTCTAGGAGATTTCCATGGCCGATATCAGCGGCAAGATCGTTCTCATCACTGCCGCGGCACAGGGCATCGGCCTTGCCTCGGTGCATGCCTTCGTCAAGGCC
>JAESFN010000771.1_pt1 | contig 21880 bp, 18 predicted proteins | sample 9269411 | NCBI WGS metagenome assembly JAESFN01 (sample SAMN14505399, study PRJNA617100) | algae metagenome | isolation source: Iphinoe sp. HA4291-MV1 and co-occurring heterotrophs from trail next to... | place: USA: Maunawili Falls, Hawaii | collected 2009-07-25
ACGTCATGACCGGCGTCAAGGAGAAGAAGGACGTCATCGATCGCTACAACGAGCTGATGATGAACTATTCCGACGAGACCGCCGACGAGGCGACCAAGCTCCAGGACATCATCGACAGCCAGAACCTCTGGGATCTCGACAGCCAGGTCGAAGTCGCCATGGAGGCGTTGGGCTGCCCGCCGGGCGATGCCGACGTCAACAACCTGTCGGGTGGTGAGAAGCGGCGTGTGGCGCTTTGTGCCTTGCTCTTGTCGAAGCCCGACCTGCTGCTGCTCGACGAACCGACCAACCATCTCGACGCCGAGACCACGGCGTGGCTCGAAAACCACCTGCGCGAATTCCCGGGCGCGGTGCTGATCATCACCCACGACCGCTATTTCCTCGACAACGTCACCGGCTGGATCCTCGAGCTCGATCGCGGCCGCGGCGTGCCCTACGAGGGCAACTACTCCGCCTACCTCAATGCCAAGGCCAAGCGCTTTGCGCAGGAGCAGTCGGAAGACGCTGCCCGCGCCAAGGTGCTGGAGCGCGAGCGCGAGTGGATGGGGCAGAGCCCGCAGGCCCGCATGGCGAAATCCAAGGCGCGTATCCGTGCCTATGACGAGCTGGTGAAGGTCAACGAGGCGCGTACCCAGTCGTCGACGGCGCAGATCATCATTCCGCCGGGCGAGCGGCTGGGCCAGAACGTCATCGATATCAATGGCGTCACCAAGTCCTACGGCGATCGCGTGCTGATCGACAACCTGACCTTCAAGCTGCCGCCGGGCGGCATTGTCGGCGTCATCGGGCCGAACGGCGTCGGCAAGTCGACGCTGTTCCGGATGATCACCGGGCAGGAGAAGCCGGATTCCGGTGAGATCACCGTCGCCGACAACGTCAACCTCGGCTATGTCGACCAGAGCCGCGACACGCTCGCACCGAACAAGACGGTGTGGGAGGAAATCTCCGGCGGCAACGAGATCCTGATGCTGGGCAAGCGCGAGATGAACTCGCGCGCCTATACCTCGGCGTTCAACTTCAAGGGCGCCGACCAGCAGCAGAAGGTGGGCAATCTCTCAGGCGGCCAGCGCAACCGCGTGCACCTCGCCAAGATGCTGAAGTCGGGCGCCAACGTGCTGCTGCTCGACGAACCGACCAACGACCTCGACACCGAAACCCTTGCGGCGCTCGAAGAGGCGCTGGAGGAATTCGCCGGTTGCGCCGTGATCATCAGCCACGATCGCATGTTCCTCGATCGGCTCGCCACGCACATGCTGGCCTATGAAGGCGACAGCCATTTCGAGTGGTTCGAAGGCAACTTCCAGGACTACGAGCAGGACAAGATCCGGCGCCTCGGCGCCGACTCGGTGAACAACCACCGGGTGACGTACAAGAAGCTAACGCGGTAAGCGTCAGGTCGGTTTGACAAAGGGCGGCGTCGGTGATGCCGCCCTTTTTCTATGCCGGTCGACCGCCCGTAGGTGGCGTGTCGTCCGGTGCTCCGCCGAGGCCGCCCATTCCCATGCCGCCGCCGCCCATCCCGCCACCCATGCCGCCGCCTCCGCCGGAGCCGCCGCCACCACCACCACCTTGGCCGCCGCCCTTGCGGCCAGCGCCGCTACCGGCGCTCGGTCGCGTCGGCCCCTGCGGTGGGATCACGAGGTCTGGCGGCACGGGCTCGAGGTCCAGCGCTTTGCGGATGTAGTTGCGCAGCGAGACCACCAGTTCATCGGTGCGGATCTCGTGACCGGCTGCGAGTTCTCGAGCGGCGTGGTCGGCGAGGCGGACTTGCTCCTCGGTACCGAGCAGCAGGATATCGGAAAGGGCGGCTTCGACGGCGTCGCGGATAGCGCGGCGACGCTCGGCGGCGGTTTCGCTGAGGGGGTGCGAGGCCTCGCCTTCGGCAGGGTCGGCTGGCTTGTGGTCTCGCTTATGCGCGGGGTCGACCGTCATGGTGCCGGTGAACGAGCCGCCGAGCACCTTGTAGGCGGCGATCAGCGTTTTCAGCCGCTCGTTGATCTGGCGGTTGAGCCGCTGCTGGCGCTGCTGGATGGTCATCATCGCCACCAGGCGGATGCCGATGCCGATCAACGCGACCAGCGCCACGCCGATCAGCGTCGCCAGCACGCTTTCCCATGAACTGAAATCGAGTCCCCGCACCGGCTCGCTCCCTGATCTGCACCGCTCTCAAAGAGACGGTACATGAAAACAGGGACTTGGCCGATGCGTTCTGTCGTGCAGGACAGTCTGACTGCCGGCCGGGTCAGTCCTTCTCGCCCTCGAGCCGCAGCATGTCCCCGCCCTCGCCAAGCGAGATCAGCCCCGTCTTGCTGTACAGGTCGAGTTTGGCGCGCGTATCGGCGATGTCTAGGTTGCGCATGGTGAGCTGGCCGATGCGATCGGCAGGGGTGAATGGCGCGTCCTCGACCTTTTCCATGCTCAGCCGCTCCGGCGCATAGGTGAGGTTCGGGCTTTCGGTGTTGAGGATCGAGTAGTCGTTGCCGCGGCGCAGCTCGAGCGTCACCTCGCCGGTGATGGCATTGGCCACCCAGCGCTGCGCAGTTTCGCGCAGCATCAGGGCCTGGCTGTCGAACCAGCGGCCCTGGTAGAGCAGGCGCCCCAGCCGCATGCCGCTGATACGGTACTGCTCGATGGTGTCCTCGTTGTGGATACCGGTGACCAGGCGCTCATAGGCAATGTGCAGCAGCGCCATGCCCGGCGCCTCGTAGATGCCGCGGCTCTTGGCCTCGATGATGCGGTTCTCGATCTGGTCGCTCATGCCGAGGCCGTGGCGGCCGCCGATGGCATTGGCTTCGAGGAACAGCGCGACCGGATCGGCAAAGGTCTTGCCGTTCAGCGCGACGGGCTGGCCCTCGGCGAAGCGTACCACCACCTTTTCGGCCTTCACGTCCACGTCGCTGCGCCAGAACTGCACGCCACCCATGATCGGATTGACGATCTTGATGCCGCTGTCGAGGCTTTCGAGATCCTTGGCCTCGTGCGTCGCGCCCAGCAGGTTGCTGTCGGTCGAGTAGGCCTTCTCGGCACTCATCTTGTAGGCGAAGCCGTGCGCGGTGAGGAACGCCGACATCTCGGAGCGACCGCCCAGCTCGTCGATGAACTGCTGGTCGAGCCAGGGCTTGTAGATGCGCAGGTTCGGGTTGGTCAGCAGGCCGTAGCGGTAGAAGCGCTCGATATCGTTACCCTTGAAGGTCGAGCCGTCGCCCCAGATGTTGACCCCGTCTTCCTGCATGGCCGAGACCAGCATGGTGCCGGTGACGGCGCGGCCGAGCGGGGTGGTGTTGAAGTAGGTGATGCCGCCGGTCGAGATGTGGAAGGCGCCGGACTGGATGGCGGCGATGCCCTCGTGCACCAACTGGGTGCGGCAATCGACGAGGCGCGCGTTCTCAGCGCCGAAATCCACGGCCTTCCTGGGGATCTCGTCATAGTCGGCTTCGTCGGGCTGGCCGAGATTGGCGGTATAGGCATAGACCTTGGCGCCCTTGAGCTTCATCCACAGCAAGGCGGCACTGGTGTCGAGGCCGCCGGAGAAGGCGATGCCGACTTTTTCTCCCTTGGGCAGGCTCTTCAGGATCGTACTCACGGGGGGACTCCAGTCGGCTTTTAGGTTTGGCGGGGACGCTGTTGGCCCGCGCGAATAACAAATTTCGCGCGGCTCGCATAGCAGCGGACTCAATCGATGTTGGGGGCAGCTTTGCGCGTTTCGCAGGCGCAGGGGCGCTGCTATGGAGACGGCGCAACACGAACGGGGTCTACGAGATGGCTGACTGGTCTCCCTCCACCTACCTGAAGTTCGAGGACGAGCGGACGCGGCCGGCGCACGACCTGCTGGCCCGGGTGCCGCTCGATGCGCCGGCACGGGTCGTCGACATGGGCTGCGGGCCGGGGAACTCGACCGAGCTGCTGGTCGAGCGCTACCCTGCAGCTAGGGTGACCGGCCTCGACAACTCCCCCAACATGCTCGCCGACGCGCGGAAGCGGCTGCCAGGCGTCAGCTTTGCCGAGGCGGATGCGGGCACCTGGGTGCCGGATGCGGGCACGCAACTGGTGTTCGCCAACGCCATCTACCAGTGGGTGCCGGACCATCTCGCCGTGTTTCCGCGCATCGTCGCGGCGCTACCGGAGGGTGGCGTGCTGGCGGTGCAGATGCCCGACAACATGGCAGAGCCCTCGCATGTGCTGATGCGCAAGGTGGCAGCCGAAGGGCCGTGGGCGGACAAGCTCAAGGAGGCGGCGCGGCAGCCCTTGCCGCCGGCGCGGGTCTATTACGATGCCCTGCGCCCGGTCGCCCGCCACATCGATATCTGGCACACGACCTACAACCACGTGCTCGATGGCCCCGCGGCGATTGTCGAGTGGGTGAAAAGCACTGGACTGAGGCCGTTCCTCGACCCGCTGGAGCAGGCCGAGCGCGAACAGTTTCTTGCGCGCTACCTCGCCGAGATCACGGAGGCCTATCCGCGCACCGTGGACGGCAAGGTGCTGCTGCGCTTTCCGCGGTTGTTCATCGTGGCGGCGAAGTAGGGGCGCTTGCGGCGGCGCGCCGTTGGTAGGGCGCTGAATCTCAGCGCGCACAGACGTCATCCCCGCGAAGGCGGGGAACCAGTGGGATTTCTCCACCCTAGCGGGTTCCGCAGCATCCCACTGGGTTCCCGCCTACGCGGGAATGACGCCGGCGTGAGTAGATGCTCTGGTGGCTGGACCCTGGCCGTTGCCCCCATTGGCGGCGCTGGCCACTGGCGGCCGGCGGTGCTAGATGCGCGCTTTACTTTCTCTCGAGGCAGGTCATGACCTCTCCCTTTGAAATCGACTTCGACGGCGCGCTGATCCGTGGCGAGGCTGACGGCTTCGGCATTCCGGTGGTGTTTCTCCATTCGGGCGTCACCGATCGGCGCATGTGGTCGGAGCAGATGCGGCAGCTGGCGGCCGAGGGCTATCACGTCATCAGCTATGACCGGCGCGGCTACGGCCAGACCGAGACGGCCGACGTGCCGTTCAACCACCTGGTCGATCTCGAAGCGGTGCTCGATCGGCTGAGCGTCCATGCGGCGATCCTCGTCGGCTCGTCGATGGGTGGGGCGTTGGCCATCGACTTTGCACTCGAGCATCCGAACCGCACGATCGCGCTGGTGCTGATGGGCACGGGAGTAACCGGGGCCGAGGGCTATGAGGTCGACGAGGAAGTCGAGCAGCTCGAGGAGGCGTTCGAATACGCCAAAGAGCGCGGCAATATCAGCACCGCCAATCGCATCCAGGCGCATGAATGGCTCGATGGGCCCTATGGCGAGGCCGGGCGGGTGACGGGGCCGGTACGCGACTTGTTTCTCGCCATGAACGAGATCCACCTCAACCACGCCCCGCTGACCAAGGAAGAGCGGCCGGAATCGGCGTTCCAGAATCTCTCCGCCATCACTGCGCCGACCCTGCTGGTGGTGGGGGAACTCGATTGCTCGGACATCGTCGCCATCCACGAGGACCTCAGCGAGGAGTTGGAGAACGCCTTCGCGGTGGTGCTCGAGGAGACGGCGCATTTCCCGAGCCTCGAGCGGCCGGACCTGTTTGACCCGATCCTGTTCGAGTTCCTCGAGGCGGTGACCGGGCAGGGCGAGGACGACAGCGAAGAGGACGTCGACGACTGACGACCACCCTTCTTGGACGCGTTTTCGAACCTGAAAACGCTATGCAGCGATCCGGCCGAAGCTGCGCCGGAAGACGCTCGGGCTGACCCCTGTCCGCACGCGGAAGTGGTGGCGCAGGGTCTCCTGGCTGCGGAAGCCGCTGGCCTCGGCGATGGCGTCGAGGCCGAAATCGGTGGTCTCAAGCAATTCCTTACAGCGCTCGACGCGCTCGGCGATCAGCCAGGTGAGGGGGCTCAAGCCCGTCGCGTCGTTGAAGTGTCGAATCAACGTCCGCTCCGAAAGCCTTGCGAGCTCTGCCATCCGGGCGATGCTCCAGTCCTCGTTGAGGCGCCCCCGCAGCGCGTCGAGCAGCGGGCCGATGCGACCGCGCCGTTCCTTTGCCACCGGTCGTGCGACGAACTGCGCCTGGCCGCCGTCGCGATGGGCCGGCAGCACCAGCCGGCGGGCAACTGTGTTGGCGACGTCGGCGCCGAAATCCTCGCGGACGATGTGGAGGCAGAGGTCGATGCCGGCGGCCGAGCCCGCGGCGGTGAGCAGGTTACCGTCCTCGGAGTAGAGGATGTCGGGCAGCACCTCGATACTGGGGAACTCGGCGCGGAGGATATCGGCATAGCGCCAGTGCGTGGTGGCCCGGCGGCCTTCGAGCAGTCCGGATCGGGCCGGGACGAAGACGCCTGAACAGAGCGTCGCGATGCGGGCACCGCGGGCATGGGCGGCGCGGAGCGCCGAGGTCAACGGTTCGGGCACCGGCGTCATGGCGCCACGCCAGCCGGGGACGACGATCAACCCGGCATCGTCGAGCCGACCGAGATCGTGATTGGCGGCGACACTGATGCCACCACCAGCGCGGTAGGGGCCGGGCTCGATACCGACGATCTCGTGGGTGTACCAGTCGAGATGCACGAATTCCGGCCGCGCCAGGCCGAAGATTTCGACTGCAATGCCGAACTCGAACATGCAGAGCTGGTCATAGGCGAGGATGGCGACGTGGCGGTTTGGCTTGCTCATGATGGCGGTATCTTACCGCATATTGGCATTCCCGCCACTCACCGATCCCGCCGCTTTCCGGCAAGTTCTGGCCATTCAACGCAGTCTTTGATCGGTCGCGCTTCGAACCGGAAAAGTCTGCAACTTTTCCTGAAGCACTCCAATGGAGGCAAAAATGCCAAGCAACGTTGCCCTTGTTCCCGCCGCCGCTCCCACCGAGGCGCAGCTGCATTTTTCCAGCAAGCTTAGTTTCGAGACCGATTGTTCGGATGTCCACGACGCTCTGAGCCGCGGGATCGGGGACTTCGTGCTGCTCGATGTGCGGAGCCCGACGCTCTACGCCGAGGGGCACGTCCCCGGCGCGATCAACCTGCCGCATGGCAAGATCATCGCCCGCAAGATGGCAGAGTGGCCGGAGGGGACGCTGTTCGTCACCTATTGCGCGGGGCCGCATTGCAACGGCGCCGACAAGGGGGCGCTGCGGCTTGCCCAGCTCGGGCTGCCGGTCAAGCTGATGATCGGTGGCGTTACCGGATGGCTCGATGAGGGGTTTGTGCTGGCGACTGGCGAGGCGGTTGGCGAGATGGTGCCCAGGCAGGCCGCAGAATAACTTCCAAAGACCCCTGAAATGCGCTTGCCAGCGGCGCTACAGCGACGACAAGCTCCGCCCGAAACTAATCCTTGGGAAGGGCTCGACTATGAAACGGATTATCCTCGGCGCCATCGCTGCGGCGATGGTGCTCATCACGCCGGTGCTGGCCTGCGAAACCATCACCAGCACCAAGGTGAAGCTGAGTGCCTGCATCGACACGACGGGCTGGGCGACGCAGACGCCGTCCGGCGACCAGGAGTTTCTCTACTATTCCAGCGACGAGACGATCGGTTTTGCGGTGATCAACGAGAACGGCGCCTGGCCGGTGTCGCAGTTCCGCGAAGCGATCCTCAGCAACGCGGCGGCGGCAGCGCTCGACGCCAAGCCGGAGAACGTCTCGATCGTCAGCGAGCGGCTGGAGAATATCGGCGGCAAGGCCTGGAACGTCATCGAGTACCAGGTGCAGATCCCCGACGGGGCACTGCTGTTCCAGAACTTCTACTATGTGCAGCCGGGCTTCGGCTCGAGCCAGTTCGTCTACTGGAGCGCGCCGGAGGGTGGCACGTCCACAGCGTTCCGCGCCGGGCAGATGCTGGCGACGATCCAGTTCGCCGAATAGGTGGGGAGGGGCGGCCACCAGGCCGCCCCGCAAATTGTGAGTTGTCGCGCTTTCGGAAAAGTCTGCAACTTTTCCTGAAAACGCTCCGGCTCTAGATGGCCAACAGGCTATCGAAATGCTGGCCGAGTTGAGCGGTCGGCAGGTTGGTCAGGTCCTTGGGCAGTTCGGCGACGATCGTGTCGCGCAGGCCCTTGCTGAACGCGGGCCTGAGGTCACCCAGGGCCGTCGGCGCGGCGGCGACGATCAACTGATCGAAGGCGCGCTGCTGGTGCTTGCGTTCCAGTTCCTCGGCGACGTTCTCGACGAAGCGCCGCTCGCGCACGGCTACCGGATCCGACGAGGGTTCCATGGCGCTGCGGCCATGGCCGACCGACGAGAAGCTCCGGCCTGGGCGATCCGCCATGATCTCGCCGGCCTTCAGCGGCGTCTGCTCGAACATCAGGTCGTCGACGGCCTGCAATCCCTTGCCGGGGCCGTGGTGCTCGAACACCTTGGCCGTCGCTCCATCGGCGATGAGGATCCAGGTGACCTTGGCTTTCATGGCGTGCTCCTTTGGTGGGTACGAGAAGGCTAACGCAGGACGTGGAGATTGGTTTGATCTCCATCAAGGTGGGTTGTCCGGGTAATCACAAACTCTGATTTGTGCCGGGGGCAGGGGCGCTGCTAGAAGGCGGGTCTCCCGCCCGGAAGGACACGCGTTTGGCGTCCGTCACCAGCACCGACAATACCAGCAGCGATAGCGGCCTTGCCGCAGGCGTCGCGACTTACGTGATGTGGGGCTTCCTGCCGCTGCTGTTCAACCTGCTGAACCATGTGGGCGCGGCGACGGTGGTCGCCAACCGGACGCTTTGGTCGTTGCTGGTTTTGGGCGTCATCATGATCCTCGGCGGGCGCCTGGCCGAGGTGCGGGCGGCACTGCGCGACCCGCGCACCGTGACTTCGATGGCGCTGGCGGCGCTGATCCTCGGTGGCAACTGGCTGATCTACATTTTTGCCGTCGAGACCGGACAGGTGCTCGAAGCGAGCTTCGGCTACTTCATCCTGCCATTGGTCAATGTGGCGACCGGGGTGCTGCTGCTCGGCGAGCGGCTCAACCGCTGGCAACTGGTGTCGATCGCCATTGCAGCGGTCGCCATCGGCATCCAGGCGGTTTCCATTGGCGGCATCCCGTACGTGGCGCTCGGCCTGGCGCTGACCTTCGCGGTGTATGGCTATTTGCGGAAGACCGCCAAGGTCGGCTCGGCGCCGGGACTGTTCGTCGAGACCATGGTGCTGGCGCCGATCGCCATCGCTTTTCTCGGCTACAGTTTCGTGCGCGATGGCGGCATCGGCTGGCATGCCGACCCCTATTCGCTGTCGCTGCTGGCGCTGACCGGGCCGGCGACGGTGGTGCCGCTGCTGCTGTTTGCCTTCGCGGTGCAGCGGCTGAAGATGACCACGGTCGGCATGCTGCAGTACATCGCGCCGTCGATCACCTTCATCCTCGCCATCACGCTGTTCGGTGAGCATCTCAATGCGGTGCGGCTCGGCAGCTTTGCGCTGATCTGGGTGTCGCTGATCGTCTACACCACCGATTCCGTGCTGCGCCGCCGCCGGGCTATGGCATGACGGAGCCGATGGCGGCGCTGACGCTGAACGGCCGGGTCGACGGCACGTTCGTGGTCGAGACGGCAGCGGTCGAGTCGACGGCGCGCCCCGAGCTGATGCTGACCTATGCCGGCATCGTCGGCGACCGCCATGAGGGGCTGGTGCGGCCGAGCGGGGCGCGCGAACCCTGGTATCCGCGCGGCACGCCGATGCGGAACGAGCGGCAGATCTCGATCCTCAGCGCCGAGGAACTGGCCGAAATCGCCGCAACGCTCAGCCTGCCGCAAATCCTGGGGCAATGGGTGGGTGCCAACCTGATCCTTTCCGGAATTCCTCACCTCACCCGGCTGCCGCCACGCAGCCTGATGCTGTTCCCGTCGGGCGCTACCATCCGTATCGACGGCGACAACGACCCGTGCCGCACGACCGGCAGGACCATCGCGGCAGAGGTACCGGGCAGGGCCGATCTCGAGTTCGGCTTCGTCAAGGCGGCAATGGGCAAGCGCGGGCTGGTGGGCTGGGTCGAGCGCGAAGGCGCCATCCGTGCCGGGGATGCGGTGAAGGTGAGGACGTGGCGGCAGGCGAGTTATCCGGGGTAGGGACGCGGACAACCGGTAGTAACTCTCGTGGGGCAGTGCGTGTCGGAAGCGGGCTACACCCCCGGCCGTGCCCGCCGGATGGTTTCCGCTACCTGCTCGAACACCGCGCCGAATGGCGTTGCCTCGCGCCACACCAGCGACAGTTGTCGCCGCGCCCCGGGGGATTGCAGGCGGCGGATGCGGATGCGGTTGCCGGTTGCTTCCTTCTTCAGGGCGATCTCGGGCAAGAGCGTGATGCCCTGGCCGTTGGCGACGAACTCGACGATGGTCGAGAGCGAGGTGGCGGCGAAGGTGCGCCGAGCGGCGTCCGGATCGAGGGCGCAGGCGGCAATGGCCTGGTCGCGGAAGCAGTGACCTTCATCGAGCAACAGCATCCTGTCGCCGTCGATCTCGGCCATGGGAACCGGGTCTGCGGCATTGTCGGCAGCGCCGGTGGCGAGCACGAACTCGTCGGCAAACAGCGGAGCCATCGAAAGGCGTGGCCCGCCGGCCTTCGGTTCGGTGGCGATCAGCGCCAGGTCGAGGCTGCCATCGGCAAGGCCATCGACCAGCGTATCGGTGCGGCTCTCTGAGACGGTGAAGCTCAGCTCGGGCAGCTCGCGCTGCAGCGCCGGGAACACGTGCGGCAGCAGGTAGGGCGCGACGGTCGGGATCACCCCCAGCCGCAGCGGCCGCGCCGGCGTGCCGCGCTGGCCGCTGACAAAGGCCATCAGCCCTTCGGTCTGCTCGAGAATCGGCCGCACCCGCTCGATGAACTCGCGGCCCAGCGGCGTGAGCCGCACCGATTTGCCAAGGCGGTCGAATAATGGGCCACCGCACAGCGCCTCGAGCTGGCGGATCTGCTGGCTGAGGCCGGGTTGGGTGACGTGGTTGCGCTCGGCGGCGCGGCCGAAATGACCGGTTTCCGCGAGCGCAACGGCATACTGCATCTGCCGAAGCGTGATCATAATTTGAGATTATCACGACTAGAAGTGCAATCAATTGGCATTATGCACCTACACCGAGGCACAATGGAACTATTCCAAAGTGTGGAGCCGGGACCGAACGCGACGAAACGCGCGAATGGTCACCATCGCGTCACCCGGAAGCCCTATCGCAACACGACAACTCGAGACGTACGGAGACGACCATGGACGCAGCAAACGAAGGTGGCGCGGGCAAGTGCCCGGTGCCGCATGGCAGCGCGGGCCGCAGCAATCGTGACTGGTGGCCGAACCAGCTGGATCTGTCGGTGCTGCACCAGCACACGGCGCTGTCCAACCCGATGGGGTCGGCGTTCGATTATGCGCAGGCGTTCAAAAAGCTCGACCTCAAGGCGTTGAAGGCCGACCTCACGGCGCTGATGACCGACTCGCAGGATTGGTGGCCGGCCGATTTCGGGCACTATGGTCCGCTGTTCATCCGCATGGCCTGGCACAGCGCCGGTACCTATCGCACGGCCGATGGTCGTGGCGGCGGTGGTGGCGGGCAGCAGCGCTTCGCGCCGCTCAACAGCTGGCCCGACAACGTCAACCTCGACAAGGCTCGGCGCCTGCTCTGGCCGATCAAGCAGAAATACGGCTCGGCCATCTCGTGGGCCGACCTGATGATCCTCACCGGCAACGTCGCGCTCGAATCGATGGGCTTCAAGACTTTCGGCTTCGGCGGCGGCCGCGCCGACACCTGGGAGCCCGAGCTCGATATCTATTGGGGCAAGGAAGGCCAGTGGCTTTCCGATGCGGAACGCTACAGCGGTGAGCGTGAGCTCGAAAACCCGTTGGGCGCAGTGCAGATGGGCCTCATCTACGTCAACCCGGAGGGCCCCGCCGGTAACCCGGATCCCCTGGCCTCGGCCCGCGATATCCGCGACACCTTCGCCCGCATGGCGATGAACGACGAAGAGACCGTGGCGTTGATCGCCGGCGGCCACACCTTCGGCAAGACCCACGGCGCGGGCGACGCCAAGCTCGTCGGGGTCGAGCCGGAAGCCGCCGGCATCGAAGAGCAGGGGCTCGGCTGGGTGAACAAGTTCGGCACCGGCAAGGGTGGCGACACCATCGGCTCCGGTCTCGAAGTCACCTGGACCTCGACGCCGACCAAGTGGAGCAACAACTTCTTCTGGAACCTGTTCGGCTACGAGTGGGAGCTGACCAAGAGCCCGGCCGGCGCACACCAGTGGACGCCCAAGCACGGCATGGGCGCCAATTCGGTGCCGGACGCGCATGACAAGGAAAAGCGCCACGCCCCGTCGATGCTGACCTCCGACCTGGCGCTGCGGATTGACCCGGCTTACGAGAGGATCTCGCGCCGGTTCTTCGAGAACCCCGACCAGTTTGCTGACGCCTTTGCCCGCGCCTGGTTCAAGCTGACCCACCGCGACATGGGCCCGCGGGTGCGCTACCTCGGCCCGGAAGTGCCGGCCGAAGAGCTGATCTGGCAGGATCCGATCCCCGCGGTGACGCACGCGCTGGTGGACGATGCCGATATCGCGGCGCTGAAGGCAAAGATCCTCGCCACCGGTCTCACGGTTTCGGAACTGGTAAGCACGGCCTGGGCTTCGGCTTCGACCTACCGTGGCTCGGATATGCGCGGCGGCGCCAATGGCGCCCGCATTCGCCTCGCGCCGCAGAAGGATTGGGCGGTGAACCAGCCCGAGCAGTTGGGCAAGGTGCTCGGCCATCTCGAGGCGATCCAGGCCGAGTTCGGCAAGCCGGTGTCGCTGGCCGACCTGATCGTTCTCGCCGGTTCGGTGGGTGTCGAGAAGGCAGCCAAGGATGCCGGCCTCGACCTCACGGTGCCGTTCACCCCGGGCCGCGCCGATGCGACCGCCGAGCAGACCGACGCGGCGTCTTTCGCCCCGCTGGAGCCGACTGCCGACGGCTTCCGCAACTACTCGAACGGCCGCCAGCGCCTGTCGCCGGAGGAGAACCTGGTCGATCGGGCCCAGTTGCTCGGCCTCACCGCGCCGGAGATGACCGTGCTGGTGGGTGGCCTCCGTGCCCTCAAGGCCGGCGAGCCGCAGCATGGCGTGCTGACCAGCCGGCCGGAAACGCTGACCAACGACTTCTTCGTCAACCTGCTCGACATGGGCACGAAGTGGCGGCCGGCGTCGGAAGATCACAGCGTCTACCAGGGCGTCGATCGGGTCACGGGCGAACCGAAATGGACCGCTACCCGTGTCGACCTGATCTTCGGCTCGCACTCGCAGCTGCGGGCGCTGGCCGAGGTTTACGGCCAGTCGGATGCGACCGAGAAGTTCGCGAGGGATTTTGTCGCGGCCTGGGTGAAGGTGATGAACGCCGATCGGTTCGATCTGGTGTGATCTGGTCTTTCTTCATCTCCCCCTTGGCGGGGGAGAAAGCGAAAACTTGGGCTTAGCGCAGCTAAGTCCTTAGTTTTCGCCAGAGAGGGGGTGCGGAGCCACCGTGCCCTCCAGTTTCCCCTCTCTTGGAATTTCTAGGACTTAGCGAAGGGCTAAGCCCAAGAAATTCCATTCTCCCCCGCCAGGGGGGAGATGTCGAGGCGCCGGTGCATTTCGCCGCGGTCAACGCCCCCTCACCAAACTCCGCGCAATTTGAATCAAATGTCCGCTCTTACCTTCAGCGCGCGCACTTAACTGCCGGGCCAAATTGCTCCGGTACGGCAGAAGCCGGAGGGAAGTGACATGACAGAGATGGAAGAAGGCACCACCCGAGCGTTCTCGACGTTCAGGGTCCTCAACGGTGACTCCAACATCGTGGAACGCGATCAGCTGTTCCGCAACATGGCCCAGCTCTACTCCTACGTGTCGGATCGCTGCGATGACGAGCAGGTCGCGCAGTACGACGAGGTGTTGTGCCAGCTGGCCGAACTGGTTGAGTCCGAAGCGCGGGTCCATGTGGCCAAGCTCCTGGCTCCGCTGGACCGCGCGCCGGGCAACGTGGTGGTCAAGCTCGCCAATGACGAGATCGAGGTGGCGCAGCCGCTGCTCGAGTTCTCCAATGTGCTGAGCGACGACGACCTGATCGAGATCATCGCCAACCAGTCCGAGGAACACCGCATCGCCATCGCCGGCCGTACGCAGGTGCCGGAGCGGGTGGGCGAGGCAATCGTCGAGCATGGCGAAACCGCTTCGGTGATCAAGCTGGTGCGTAACACCAATGCGGAGATCGGCCAGCAGGCGCTGGAACGCCTCGCCGAGCGCGCCGCTTCAGATGCTGCCATCGCTGCCGACCTCAGGGGCCGCGAAGACCTCGACTGGAAGAGCCTCGGCGGCAAGATCGAAGCGGTTGGCGAACGGGTCCGCGAGACCATGTCGCGCATCGACCCGCGGGTCGATCCGGTCACTGTCGGCAAGGTGCAGGCGGTGGTCTACAACCGCATGCGCAACCGCGCCGGCTTCTCCAGCCAGGAGTGGAAGGTCGCCTACAACCAGGTGAAGGCGCTCTCGGATCGGAAGCAGCTGGACGAGCGGGCGCTGATCCGCTTCGCCCGGTTCGGCTACGGCCACCACACCGCTGCGGCGCTCACCATGCTGCTGCGCGTCGGCCCGGAAGTCTTCGTCAAATGGCTCGCCATGCAGGATTATGTGGCGATCACCGTGGCGCTCCGCGCCCTGGGCATCCAGCCCGACCTGTTCGAGGCGATGATCGCCTCGATGCCATGGCGGGATCTGCCGAGCCAGGCCGACCTGCAGAATGTCCGCCGGCGCTTCGAGGCGCTGAGCAAGGACGAGGCAGTCGGTATCTTCGAGCTCTGGCGCACCCATGCCTTCCGCCGCCGGCTTCCCAACGAGGATGTCGTCGGCGCTGCCTGAACCAAAGCCTGTCCAACTTTTCAACGGCGGTCCGCGAGGACCGCCGCTTTTCGTTCCGCATCGGATTTGGGACGATTTGGATCGGGTGCGTTAAGCCGCGGGAACCGGCGGTGCGCTAGAAGGCCCGCAGGGTCAGCCTCACGACGTTCGCAACCGAGGTGATCCCCATGCCCAAATCCGCCCAACCCAAATCCGCACCGGCCGAGACGTTCTCGCGCGACATCCTGCCGATCCCCGATCCCAAGCATGTCGGGCTCACCACTTATGACGCGAAGGACCCGGCGACCAGCTATCCGCCGATCCGCACCTTGCGGCCGCCGGTCGGGGCGCCCAATGTGCTGATCGTCCTGATCGACGATGTCGGCTTCGGCGCCTCCAGCGCTTTCGGCGGCCCGTGTGCCACGCCGAACTTCGAGCGGTTGGCGAAGGACGGGCTCAAATACACCCGCTTCCACACCACGGCGCTTTGCTCGCCGACCCGCCAGGCGCTGCTGACCGGCCGCAACCACCATTCGGTCGGCATGGGCGCCATCACCGAGATGGCCACCTCCGCGCCGGGTAACAACTCGATCCGGCCCAAGGAGAAGGCAGCGATTGCCGAGATCCTGAAGCTCAACGGCTATTCCACGGCGCAACTGGGCAAGTGCCACGAAGTGCCGTTCTGGGAAGTGTCGCCGGTGGGACCGTTCAACCAGTGGCCGACCGGCTCGGGCTTTGAGTATTTCTATGGTTTCGTCGGCGGCGAGGCGAACCAGTATTATCCGGGCCTCTATCTCGGGACGTCGGCAGTCGAGCCACCCAAGACTCCGGAGGAGGGCTACACGCTGACCGAGGATCTGGCCGACCACGCCATCACCTGGGTGCGCCAGCAGAAGGCGCTGATGCCGGACAAGCCGTTCTTCATGTATTTCGCGCCCGGCGCCACGCATGCGCCGCACCATGTGCCCAAGAGCTGGTCGGACAAGTACAAGGGCAAGTTCGACGGCGGCTGGGACAAGCTGCGCGAGGAGACGCTGGCGCGCCAGAAAAAGCTCGGTGTCATCCCGCAGAATGCAAAGCTGACCAAGCGCCACGACGAGATCCCGGCCTGGGCCGACGTCGACGACGCGATGAAGCCGGTACTGGCCCGCCAGATGGAGATCTATGCCGGTTTCCTCGAACAGGCGGACCATGAGGTCGGGCGGTTGATCGATACGCTCGAGGACCTGAACATCGCCGACGACACGCTGATCTACGTGATCATCGGCGATAACGGCGCTTCGGCCGAAGGCACGCTCAACGGCTGCTTCAACGAGATGACGACGCTCAATGGCATGCCGGGGATCGAGACCGTCGAGTTCCTGCACTCCAAGATCGATGATTTCGGCACCGCCAAGGCCTACAACCACTATGCCGTCGGCTGGGCGCATGCGCTGTGCACGCCATATCAGTGGACCAAGCAGGTTGCTTCGCACTGGGGCGGCACACGCAATGGAATGATCGTGCACTGGCCGCATGGCTTCAAGGCGCGGGGTGAACTGAGGACGCAGTTCCACCACGTCATCGACGTGGCCAAGACCATCCTCGATGTCGCGGGCCTGCCGGAACCGACGATGGTCAACTCGATCTTCCAGGCGCCGTTCGAAGGCGTGTCGATGAAGCCCACCTTCACCGATGCCAAGGCCCCCGAAACGCATCTGGTCCAGTATTTCGAGATGATGGGCAATCGTGGCATCTACCATGATGGCTGGACGGCCGCGACCAAGCACCGGACCCCCTGGAAGGCCGATGTGCCGCCGCCGTTCGACGCCGACGTATGGGAACTCTACGGCCCGGACGACTGGACGCAGGCCGACAACATCGTTGCCAAGAACCCGAAGAAGCTCGCCGAATTGCAGCGCCTGTGGTTGATCGAGGCGACCAAGTACAATGTCGTGCCGCTCGATGATCGCGGCTTCGAGCGCGTCAATCCCGACATCGCCGGACGGCCGCAACTGATCCAGGGCAACACGCAACTGCTGTTCCCGGGGATGCGGGTGGCCGAGGCCTGCGTGCTGACGCTGAAGAACAAGTCGCACTCGGTGACTGCCGAACTCACCATCCCGGACAGCGGAGCCGAAGGCGTGATTATCACCCAGGGCGGCTCGGTGGGCGGCTGGTCGCTCTACGCCAAGGGCGGCAAGCTCAAGTACTGCTACAACTTCTTCGGCATCGAGCACTACTACATCGAAGCGACCAAGCCGATCCCGGCGGGCAAGCACCAGGTCCGCATGGAGTTCAAGTACGATGGCGGCGGCATCGCCAAGGGTGGTGACGTGACGCTCTACTATGACGGCAAGGCGGTCGGCAAAGGCCGGGTCGAGCAGACCCAGCCGATGGGCTATTCCGCCGACGAAGCTGCCGACGTCGGTGACGATACCGGCTCGCCGACTTCGCCGGATTACGGCCAGACCGGCAACGCCTTCACCGGCAAGATCGCCTGGGTGCAGATCGACCTGGGCAACGACAGCCACGACCACCTGATCACCGCCGAGCAGCGCATGAGTCTGGCGATGGCGAAGCAGTGAACGACCACGGGGCAGCTACGGCTGCCCCTCCTGGCTCTGGTCGAGCACCTATGGACGAACCAAACTCGATGTCATCCCAGCGAAAGCTGGGACCCATCTCACCGCCCGCGCCAGCCGATAGTTGGGTCCCAGCTTTCGCTGGGATGACAGCCGGTGGGTGGGATGAGGCGAGGCCGACGGCTAGGTCAGCGGAGGCCGATCTGCAGCTCCTCGCTGACTGGCGCCGCCTTGCGCTCGACGATCTCGACCGGGGCGTTCCAATACTCGGCGAAGGCCAGCATGTCGAAATACCGGTTGGGTTGTCGGCCATCATCGGTGGCCTCGGCGAGGAAGGCCGACAGCATGTCGACGCTGATATCGAGCTTGCCCAGGTACCAGCCAAACAACGCGACATTGTGCTGCTGCGGCGCGCCGGTGGTGTCGCCGGCGACGGTGGCCGGCAGGTGATTGCGGATCTCGACGCCTTCGTCGGCGAGCATGTGCAACCCGGCGATCCAGATATAGGCGCAGGCCGAGCGGCACTCGCCGACAGCGTGGGTCCACATGTAGCGCTCGTGGATGATGACGCCGATACGCGCCGCGCTCAGCATATCGCCGCCGGGGCCGGAGAGCTCGACGATGCGCGGTTTGTGGCGGTTCACTTCGGCGAGGAAGATGCCGCCGTCGACTGCGGTGATCGGGCCACTGAGCGTCAGCACCACGTCGCCATTGGGGTTGGTGCGATAGGCATAGTCGGCGGCCGATACCGAGGTGGCCGCGAGGGGCAGCCCGAGCAGAGCGGGCAACAACAGGAATTTCATTCATCGTCTCCTCAAGGCCCCTTGAGACGAGCAATGCCGCAACGCACCCGCTGCGGTCCTTCAGGCACGACGAAATCTTCTTAAGCCGGCGGCAGACCGGCCTTCTTCAAGCCTTCGACCAGCACGCGATCGCGGCCCTCGGGTTGCCCGGTGCGGCCGAGCAGGCGCGCGATCGTGAGGTCGGGCCAGATGCCCCTGGCGCGGCTCAGTTGCGCCTGCGCTTCCTCGAGGCGCCCGAGATGCGCGTAGGCAGCGGCGACGATGCAATGGGAGAAGTCGACACCTTCGGATGCCGCGAGACCACGCAGGCCCCAGGCCAGCGCCTCTTCGATGCGGCCAGCAGACAGATGGGCGCGCGCGATGCCGTTGAGACTCCAGAAGGTCTCGGCGAGGCCGGGCGACAGCTGCAGGAAGCGCTTGTGGCTGGCGATCGCCCCGTCATAGTCGCCCATGAAGAAGTGCGCGTAGCCAGCCACGTTGGCGATCAAGAGGCTATTGGGGTTGGCCGCCTGCGCCCGCTGGATCAAGGCGAGTCCGGTTCCTGGATCGCCCGCTATGGTCAGCCTGACGATGCCGGCGACCAGCACGACATTGGGGTCGTTGTCGTCGGCAGCGAGCCCGCGGGCCGCCAGCTCCAGCGCCTGTGTCGCGTCGTTAACCCCGGCCGGCGCGACGCCACCACGGGTGAGGCGCATCTCATGCGCCCAGGCCGCCAGCGCCAGGGCAGGGGCAAAGTCGGGGTCGAGCGCGATGGCCTGCTCGAGCAGTTCGATCGCCTGATCGAAATCCTCGAGCTGTACGACGCGAACGCCCTGCATGTAGGGCAGGGCCTGGAGGTAGAGGTCGTAGGCATCGAGGTTGTCGGGCCGCTTGCGGCGCGCCCGTTCGATCTCGGCGCGTCGGAGTTGCGGCTCGATCAGGCCGATCACTGCCTCGGTGATGTTGTCCTGGAAATCGAGGATGTCGCCGATGGTGCCGTCAAAGCTCTCGGCCCACAAGTGTGAGCCAGAGCCGCCGTCGATCAGCTGCGCCGTCACCCGGACCCGCGATCCGGCACGGCGCACACTGCCCTCGAGCACATAGCGTGCGCCAAGCGTACGGGCGATCTCGCGCACGTCGAGCGCACGACCCTTGAAGGCGAAAGTGGAATTGCGGGCGACGACCGCAAAGGTCTTGAAGCGCGAGAGTGCAGCGATCAGTTCTTCGACGATGCCGTCAACGAAGTAATCCTCCGACGGGTCGCCGCTGAGATTGCTGAACGGCAGCACGGCGATGGCCGGAATACCGGTCGCGGCGCCGCCGGCATCGCGCACCAGCCGATAGCCGACCCGGGCGACGTTGCCGATCCACTCGGCGCCGTCGGGGCGCGTGCCGAGGATTTTCCTGAGCGTCGCGACCTGCACCGCCAGGTTGCCTTCCTCGACGATGCTGTCGGGCCAGACCCGGTCCATCAGCTGCGGCTTGGCGACGATCTCGCCGTCTGCTTCGAGCAATGCCTGCAGCACGGCGGCGGCGCGGCCGCCCAGTGATACGATTTCGTCCCCACGCAACAGCGTCGCGGTGGTGGTATCGAACAGGTAGGGGCCGAAAGCGATGCGCTCACCCATGGGGCGGAATGAGGCTTTCGGCTGCCATCCGAGTCAAGGCCCGCCTCGGGGCTGGACCTGGCGGCGCAACGGATATAAAGATATCTTTATATCTCGTGAGGCCAAATGAACGACACGGCGGATCTGGTTGGGGTGCTGCGCGCGGCGGGGGAAACGACCCGGCTGCGGCTTTTGGCATTGCTGGCCGATGGCGAGCAGTCGGTCAAGGACCTCACCGAGATTCTCGGACAGAGCCAGCCACGCGTGTCGCGGCACCTGAAGCTGCTTGCCGATGCCGGACTGATCACCCGCAATGCCGAGGGCGCCTGGGCCTATTACGGGCTGGCGCCGGAAGGCGCGGGCGGCGACCTGGCGCGCTGGCTGATCGGACGGCTGTCCGCCGATGATGCCGACCGGCTGCGCGACCGGCAGCGGCTCGAGGCGGTGCGGCTCAACCAGGCCGAGCAGGCGGCCGAGTATTTTGCCAAGGTTGCCGACAGCTGGGACCTGCTGCGGTCGCTGCATGTGCCCGAGGAGGCGGTGGAGGCCGCTATCGTCGAGGCGCTCGAGGGCAGGGTGGTCGATACGCTGATCGATCTCGGCACCGGCACCGGCCGCATGCTCGAGCTGCTGGCCGGGCACTATCGGCGCGGCATCGGCATCGACGCCAGCCGCGAGATGATTGCGGTGGCGCGGGCCAAGCTTGCCTCATGCGCCATCGGCCACGCGCAGGTGCGGCTCGGCGATATTGCCGATCTCGATGCCGGCGCTGGCCGGGCGGATGTGATCGTCATCCACCAGGTGCTGCATTATTTCGACGATCCCGGCCGGGTGCTGGCGCAAGCCCGTCGCGCCTTGAAGCCGGGCGGCGAGATGCTGATCGTCGACTTCGCACCGCACGGGCTCGAATTCCTGCGTTCGCATCATGCCCATCGTCGACTCGGGCTCAGCGAGGCGCAGATGGCCGGCTGGGCACGCGCCGCCGACCTCCAGGTCAGCGAACTCAGATCCTTCCCACCCACCAATCCGACCGAGGGGCTCACCGTGTGCCTCTGGCGGCTCATCGACGAGACGGACAACCCGATATGAGTACTGACTACACCGACCGCCCGAGCCGCATGCGCCCGGACGTGCGGCCCGATTTCCAGGTCTCGTTCGAGTTCTTTCCGCCCAAGACTGATGTCATGGAGGAGCGGTTCTGGGACTCGATCCACAAGCTCGCGCCGCTGCACCCGCGCTTCGTCTCGGTAACCTATGGCGCCGGCGGGTCGACGCGCGAGCGCACACTCAGGATGGTCAGCCGGGTGAAGGCCGAGACCGGCGTCGATGCGGCGGCGCATCTCACCTGTGTGGGGGCGCCGCGGGACGAGGTTGATGCCGTGGTGCGGGGCTACCAGGAGGCGGGGATCAGCCGCATCGTGGCGCTGCGCGGTGACCCGGCCGAAGGTATCGGCAAGCCGTTCATCCCGCATCCGGATGGGTACAAGGATGCAGCGGATCTGGTGGCCGGCATCCGGCGCATCGGTGATTTCGACATCTCGGTCGCGGCTTACCCGGAAAAGCACCCGCAGAGCCCGAACTGGGAAGCCGATATCGACAACCTGAAGCGCAAGCTCGATGCCGGGGCGACCCGCGCCATTACCCAGATGTTCTTCGACAACGACGACTATTTCCGCTTCGTCGAGCGGGCGCAGGCGGCGGGCATCACTGCGCCGATCGTGCCGGGAATCCAGCCGATCCATTCGTTCAAGCAGATCTCCGGCTTTGCGGCGCGCTGCGGCGCCTCGATCCCTGGCTGGGTGGCCGAGCGGTTCGAGGGGTTGGAAGAGGACCCGGAGACCCATGCGCTGGTTGCATCGGCGGTCGCCGCCGAGCAGGTCTTGGAACTGGTCGATAATGGGATTACGGAGTTCCACTTCTTTACGCTGAACCGCTCCAACCTGGTGCTGGCGTTGGCGCGGCTACTCGGGGCGCGACCAGACTGAGCTGAGGCTGTTCAGCGTCCGTTCAGGTGGACTCAGGCAGCGTCCATAGTGGGGCAGAGCCCCGGCCATCCACAAAATGGCCACGTTAATTGGCTTCCGTCGGGCAGTGGGGACGGGGGCAAGTTGAAGGACAGCAGCCTATGAAACTCGATGGCAAGGTGAAGGG
>JAESFN010000774.1_pt1 | contig 21787 bp, 20 predicted proteins | sample 9269411 | NCBI WGS metagenome assembly JAESFN01 (sample SAMN14505399, study PRJNA617100) | algae metagenome | isolation source: Iphinoe sp. HA4291-MV1 and co-occurring heterotrophs from trail next to... | place: USA: Maunawili Falls, Hawaii | collected 2009-07-25
ATCGCCGCGGTGAGCAACGTCAGCCGGATGGCGGACAGCGCGTCGGGCTCGACCAGCGCGGCGACATAGAGCGCCCACCCCCGGCGCAGCGCCTCGACGAACACGGCAATGAGCGGCAGCAGCAAGAACAGCAGGAAGAAGCCGAGCGAGAGCGAGATGACGATCCCCTTGACCAGATCGGAGTCGCGCGTCGCCGTGTTCGCCTCGAAGCGGACGGCTCCGCGGCGCACGCCGCCGGCTCCTGTCGCGGCCGCGGCCATCAGCGCACCCTTGCGGACCGCCGGTCCGTCCAGCCCTGCAACCAGTTGATGATGAGCAGCAGAATGAACGAAGCCACGAGCATCACGGCGGCGACCGCGGTGGCTCCCGCATAGTCGTACTGCTCGAGCTTGGTGATGATGATCAGCGGCGTGATCTCCGACACCATCGGCAGATTGCCGGCGATGAAGATCACCGAGCCGTACTCTCCGACCGCTCGCGCGAAGGCGAGCGCGAAGCCCGTCATCAGGGCCGGCAGCAGGGTCGGCAGCACCACCCGCCGGACCGTCTGCCAGCGCCGAGCGCCGAGGCTCGCGGCAGCCTCCTCGATCTCGGTGTCGAGATCCTCCAGCACCGGCTGTACCGTCCGCACCACGAAGGGCAGGCCGATGAAGATGAGCGCGACCAATACGCCGGTCGGCGTGAAGGCGACCTTCAGGCCCAGCGGCTCCAGATACTGCCCGAGCCATCCGTTCTTGGCGTAGAGCGCGGTGAGCGCGATGCCCGCAACCGCGGTCGGCAGCGCGAACGGCAGATCGACGAGCGCATCGACGAGCCGCTTGCCCGGAAAGCTGTAGCGCACCAGCGACCAGGCGAGCAGCAGCCCGAACACCGTGTTGATGGCGGCTGCCAGCAGCGACGCGCCGAAGCTCAGCCGGTAGGACGCCACGACCCGCGGCGATGACACCGCCTGCCAGAAGGCCTCGGGCGAGAGCGTGGCCGCCTTGAGAAAGACGGCCGCCAGCGGGATCAGCACGATCAGCGACAGGTACGCCAGGGTGAACCCTAGCGACAGCCCGAATCCGGGCAGAACCCTGTGGGGCGCGCGCCTCGTCGCGACATGAGCCATCAGCGCTTCGTAATGATCTGGTCGTAGATCGCGCCGTCGGCGAAGTGATCCGCCTGCACCTTCACCCAGCCGCCGAGCGCCTGCTCCACGCTGAACGTCTTGATCGCCGGAAAGCGGTCGGCGAGCTTCTGCAGGATCGCTTCGTCGCGCGGCCGGTACGCGTGCTTGGCGATGATCTCCTGGCCGGCCGGCGAGAACAGAAACTCGAGATAGGCCGTGGCAATTCTGCGCGTTCCGCGCTTGTCCACCACCTTCTCGACGACCGCCACCGGCGCCGCCGCCTCGATGCTGAGCGACGGATAGACGATATCGAACTTGTCGGTGCCGAGCTCGGCCCGGATGGCGAGCGCCTCGTTCTCGAAGGTGACCAGGGCATCGCCGACGTCACGCTGCGTGAAGGTGGTCGTCGCGCCGCGGCCGCCGCCGTCGAGCACCGGCACGTTGGCGAACAGCCTGGCGACGAACGCGCGCGCCTCGGCCTCGCTCTTGGTCTTGTCGAGCGCATAGCCCCAGGCCGCGAGATACGTGTAGCGGCCGTTGCCGGACGTCTTCGGGTTGGGCACGATGACCTGAAGCCCGGCCTTGGCAAGGTCGTCCCAGTCCTTGATGCCCTTGGGATTGCCTTTGCGCACGAGGAACACGGTGGCCGTCGTGTAGGGCGAGGCGTCGTGCGGGAAGCGCTTGCGCCAGTCCGCCGCCACGTAGCCGCCCCGCTCGACCAGGATGTCGATGTCGGGCGCCTGGTTCATGGTGATGACATCGGCCTCGAGCCCGGCCGCCACGGACAGCGCCTGCTTGCTCGAGCCGCCGTGCGACTGGTTGACGGTGGCGGCCTCGCCCGTCTTCGCCTTCCAGTGCGCGATGAATGCCGGATTGATGTCCTTGTAGAGCTCGCGCGACACGTCGTACGAGACATTCAGGATCGCGGTTTGAGCCAGCGCGGCGAACGACAGCACGAACATGTAGGACAGGGTGAAGGCGGTCCACGCGCAAACGCGGACCGCGAGGGGCGACAGCATTCCGGCCTCCGCAGAGCAAATCTCGCCGCAGGCTAGGGTCGCGATCGCGCGAGCCTAACCAATTCCTTCTGCATTAGATATTCCGAACTCTGCAAAACCCGCCGGCCGGCGGTTCGCAATACGTCGTTTACTTCTTCTCATAGATCTGGTCGAAGGTGCCGCCGTCCTGGAAATGGGCCTTCGAGGCTGTCGTCCAGCCGCCGAACGCCTCGTCGATCGTGAACAGCGTCACCTTGGCGAACTTGTCGGCATACTTGGCCGCGACCTTCTCGTTGGTCGGCCTGTAGAAATGCTTGGCGGCGAGCACCTGGCCCTCCTCCGAGTAGAGATGCTGCAGGTAGGCCTCCGCCACCTTGCGCGTCCCGCGCTTGTCCACCACCTTGTCGACCACGGTGACCGGCGGCTGCGCGAGAATGCTGAGCGACGGCACCACGATCTGGACGGCGTCCGGACCGAGCTCCTTGATGGCGAGGAACGCCTCATTCTCCCAGGAGATGAACACGTCGCCGACGCCGCGCTCGACGAATGTCGTGGTCGAGCCCCGCGCGCCCGAGTCGAGGACGGGCACGTTCTTGTAGAGCTTCGCCACGAAGTCCTTGGCCTTGTCGTCATCGCCGAGCTTGCGCCGTGCGAATTCCCACGCGGCCAGATAGTTCCATTGCGCCCCGCCCGAGGTCTTGGGATTGGGCGTGATCACCTGGATGCCGGGCTTGATCAGGTCGTCCCAGTCCTTGACCCCCTTGGGGTTGCCCTTGCGGACCAGGAACACGATGGTCGAGGTATAGGGCGTGCTGGCGAGCGGCAGGCGCTTCTGCCAGTCGGCGGGGATCAGCCCACCGTTGCGATGCAGCGCATCGACGTCATAGGCCAGCGCCAGTGTCACCACGTCCGCTTCGAGCCCGTCGATGACCGAGCGCGCCTGCTTGCCCGAGCCACCGTGCGACTGCTTGATCAAAACCGTCTCGCCGGTCTTCTCCTTCCAATGCTTGGCGAAGGCGGCATTGAACTCCTGGTACAGCTCCCGCGTCGGATCGTAGGACACGTTGAGCAGCGTCGTCTGGGCGTGAGCGTGTGTGGACGCGCCGATGAGCAGCGCGGCGCCGAGCGCCAGTGCGGTGCGGCGTGACGGGTGGAGGATCATGATCGCAGCCTCGTTTGTTCCAACGATGTGCGTGAAGCCTAGATCTCCAATCCAACCTGACGAACGAAGAAGAATTCATGAGCAAATGATGGGACGTGGATTGCCGCAAAAGGTTTCGTCGCATTCGGGCCGCGAGAAAAATCGGATCGCGGAGCGAGGCGCGCGTGAGCAGGCGTTCAAAAAACGACGCCGCAAAAAAGCGGCAGCGCCCATTGGGCGCCGCCGCATTCGCATAGAAGTGAGACCGTGTTCCTTTACCGGCGATGGGCTACTGCAGGCCCTCGACGCACACCGTGGCGGTCGTGATCCGCTGCTTGGCGATCATTCGCAACGGGTTGAGCTTGGTCCGATAGGTCATGTTGATTTGCTGGATGGCGCGCTCCCAGCCCTTGAGATCGAGCGGCCGCGTGCGCTCGCCTTCGCGGATGGTGCTGCGCACCAGCAGGTCGTCCGGCTGCCCGTTGGCATAGATGACCTTGAGGTCGCGGATCTCGACATCGGCGCCGCGTACCAGCAGCCGGATCGCCTTGAAGCGGCCCTCGCGCCGGCCGACCGGGATCGTGTCGCGATCCTTGCCGAGCAGCGCGACCTGCTGGCACCCGAGCTCCACCCAGTCGCGGCCGCCGGCGACCGGCGGCGGTCCCGGCGGCCCGCGCCGCGCCGGCTCGCCGTAGACCTTGATCAGCGCCTCGCCGCGGAAGTTGGGCCGCGAGCGGTAGGTCATCTCGATCTGCCGCAGGTAGCTCCGCTCGCCGCGCAGGTCGAGGACAAGCTGACCGCCGCGCGGGATCAGCCGGTCGGTGTCGAGCGTTTCGCCGTATCCGTTGAAATAGACGACCCGCACCGAGAGCAGATGGATGTCGTTCCTTTCGGCGACGAAGTGCAGTGAGCCGAAAGCCCTCGACCGGTACCAGTCCTCCGACTGGCCGATGTTGATGACGTCGCGGTCGACCCGGAAGCTGACCAGCTTCTGGCCGAGCAGCACCCAGTCGCGGTCAATCCCTCCTCTGACATCGCCACGGCCGCGCGGCTGCGCGTTGACGTCGCTCGCACCTGTACCGGCTAGCAGCAGCGCCCCGATCAGCGCCGTTGCCACATACTTCCAACCCATGTGTTTCCAACCCATGGATGTCCTCTCTCTCGCTTGGACGTTTCGCCACGACGAGAGCTAGCCGCCAGGAGTGGGGCAGCAATTCGCCCCGAACGCGGCGTGAAAAGGGCCGGACCGGCACAACAATCGGGCCGAGAAAATGCGGGTAAGCCGTCCCGGCGTCATCGGGACGGCTTACTACGGGTGGGCTTTGGCGGATCAGCCCCCGCAGCGCACGGATAGGATCGGCGGAAGCCGGCTGGCGATGGTCGACCAGCTACGGCCGCCGTCGCCGGAGCCGAACAGCTCGCCCGACGTGGCGCCGAAGTAGAGGCCCAGCGGACGATTGCCGTCGTTGCAGAAGGCCTGCCGCAGCACCGTAAGATGCGCGCCCGATTGCGGCAGCCCGTCCTCGAGCGCCTGCCAGCTCCCCCCGCGATCCCGTGTCTCGTACACCCGCACCCGCCCGTCGGGTGTCACGCGATCCGCGTCCGCGACCAGCGGAATGACGAAGGCCCGGTCGGGGTCGGCGGGGTCGATGGTGAGCGGGAAGCCGAAATCGGAAGGCAGCCCGCGGTCGGTGCCGATGTCCGTCCAGCTCTCGCCGGCGTCGTCCGAACGGTAGATGCCGCCGTGGAACTGCATGTAGAGCGTTTCCGGCCGGCGCGGCGCCCGGCTCATATTGTGCACGCAGAATGTGTGGGTGTCCGTGCGCGCCTCTTCCGGCAGGTAGCGCGCGACGAGGCCCTTGACGCCCCGTCGCCAGGTCTTGCACCCGTCGTCGGTCAGCCATACGCCGCCCGCCGAGATGCCGATCGCCAGGCGGTCCGGCTGGCCGGGCCACGGGCAGATGGTATGCAGGCACAGTCCGCCAGCGCCGGGGTCCCACTTCGCTCGCTCGGGCACATCCCACAACCCGCGCACCAGCTCCCAGCTCTTGCCGCCGTCGGTGCTGCGGAACAGCGCGGCGGGGGCTACGCCGCACCACAGCACGCCATCGGCAACGCCCGGCTCGATGACCCAGATTCGCTCGAGCGCCGTGCCTGTGTCGGCTGGAAAGGCCGGGCCGTCAGCCTGCTCCCATCCGGCGGCCGGGTCGTCGCTGTAGTAGAGGCGCGGACCGAATTGGCCGTGCGTGACGCTTGCGAAAGTACGCCCGGTCCGGCGATCGCGCGCCGCGTATTCGACCACCTCGCCGGCAAAGGCGCGGGCGTCCGCCTCGAACGGTCGGCCGCCCCCGCCCTTCAGCACGACCAGGCCCTTGCGGGTACCGACCAGCAATTCCGGCATGTCTCATCCTCCTGAGATGGCGGCGACAACGTGCAATTCGTCCTTAGGGTCGAGTTTCGCATCGAGTGTGACGACGTGCCCCCGCACGAACAGCTTCACGTGGCGTCTGAGGCTGCCCTGCTCGTCGACGATCCAGCCGCGCAGCCCCCCATGCAGCGCCTCGAGCGAGCGGATCACCGCACCGGCGGTATCGCCGCCGACATCGACGGTGTGCTCGCCGCGGGCCTGCAGGCTGAGCGTCCGGGGAAGAATCACGCGGGGCATGCGAGGCGCCTGCTTTGTAATTAACTTGTAAGTTAAATACTAGAGGGCCGGCGTGCGCTTGTCAAAGCGGACGGATCGGACAACGCGCGACGCTGTTGCCGATCCGCGCCCATTCCCGCTCTGCGCCCGCATCGCGCTGCCGATTGACGCATGCGCGCGTTTTGCGCTTATTGGCGTTCAGAAAAACATGCGGAGGAAAGGCGGGGCCGCCATGATCTACGAGGAGCGCGACTACCGGGTCAAGGCTGGCAAGCTCGCTGAGTTCGTCGCGCTCTACGGCGAGCACGGGCTGCCCTTGCAGAAGGAGCATCTCGGCACCTTCATCGCCTACTTTACCACCGAGATCGGCGAGCTCAATCACGTCGTCGCGCTGTGGGGCTACGACAGCCTCGATGATCGCACGCGGCGGCGCAAGGCGATGCTCGCCGATCCGCGCTGGCACGCCTACATGAAGCGCGTCGACGGCCTGCTCGACATCCAGACCACGCGGATCCTGAACCCCGTCTCCTACTCGCCACTCCAATGACCGCCGCCGGCTCCGCCGAACCCATCGAGACGTTGCGGATCACGACCGCCGACGGCGCGGTGCTTCAGGCGGCCGTCCAGGGCACTGGCCCGCCGCTGCTGCTGGTGAGCGGCCTGGGCGGCACGGCGGCGTTCTGGACCGCGAGGGCCGCCGCACTGGCGCGATCGTTCCGCGTCATTCGTTTCGACCAGCGTGGGATCGGCGCCAGCACGCGCGGCGAGGCCGCCTGCACTATTGATCTTCTGGCGCGCGATTGCATCGCCGTGCTCGATGCCGCAGGCGTCGATCGGGCGACACTCCTCGGCCATTCGACCGGCGGGTGCATCGGCCAGAGCGTGGCGCGTCAGGCGCCGCGCCGTCTCTCGGCGCTGATCTTGAGCGCGACCTGGCTGGGCCCCAACCGCTACATGAAGGCGCTGTTCCAGACCCGTCGTGCCCTGCTCGATCACGACCCGGTCGCTTACGCCGCCACCGCCAGCCTGCTCGGATACGCGCCCGCGTGGCTTGAGGCCAACTGGTCAGTCTATGAGGCCGCCGTCGCCAAGCCGCCGGCGTCGGCCGCCGACCGGCGCATCGTCGCCGAACGCATCGATGCCCTGCTGGCCTTCGACGGCCGGCCCCATGCCGGCGGCCTGACGCTGCCGGCATTGGTCCTGGGTGCGCGCGACGATGTGGTCGTGCCGGCCTTCCTGCAGGAGGAGCTGGCCGCCGCACTTCCGAAAGCGAAGACGGTCATCTTCGACTACGGCGGCCATTTCTTCCCCGTCTCGCGGCCTGCCGAGTTCATCGGCGCGGTGACAGGCTGGCTCGCAACGGGGACATGATGGCTCGTCGCATTGCGCTGATCGGGTTCGGGGCGATTGCGAGCGACGTGGCGCGCGCCTTGCTGGCGCGGACGGAGCCCGCCTACGAGCTCGGCGTGCTGCTCGGCCTCGCGTCGACCTCGCGCGAGCGGGTGCCGGCCGGCACGACGCTGCTGTCCGAATGCGACAACGTTCGCGCCTTCGCGCCGACGCTGGTCGTCGAGGCGGCCGGCCACGACGCCGTCCGCAGCTACGTGCCGGGTTGCCTGGCGCTCGGCCTGCCGGTGCTGATCTCCTCGGTCGGCGCGCTCCACGACGCAGAGCTGTTCGCCTCCCTCGTCGCCACCGCCGAGGCGAACGGCGGCCGCATCATCCTGCCGTCGGGAGCGCTGGGCGGGCTCGACTACGTAAGGGCTGTACGCGGCGCGGAGCGGCTTTCGTTGCGCTACGAGTCTCGCAAGCCGCCGGCCGCCTGGCGGGACGAGCTCGCTGGCCTCGGCCATCACCCCGACCGGCTCGACGGGCCGGTGACCCTCTACAATGGCAGCGCCCAGGGCGCCGCGGCGCGCTACCCGAGCAACCTCAACGTCGCCGCGACGCTGGCGCTCGCCGGCGCGGGCTTCGACAAGACGGACGTGACGGTGGTGGCCGACCCGAAGGCAACCGGCAACACCCACACCATCATCGGCGAGAGCGAGTATGGGACCCTCAAGGTCGAGATCGCCAACCGGCCCTCGCCCGACAATCCCAAGTCCTCGTGGATCGTCAGCCGTTCGCTCGTCGCTGCCATCGACCAGTACTGCGCCACCGTAATCATGCTGTGAGCGCGCAGGTGCCGACAACTAACAACAAGAGGCAAGCACCCATGTACGGGCTCCAAGGGCGCAGGGCGATCGTGACGGGCGCCGCACACGGCATCGGCCGGGCCATCGCGGCGCGGCTCATCGCCGAGGGCTGCGACGTCGGCATCTTCGATCGCGACGTGGAATCAGCCGAGGCTGCCGCCAAGGCGATCGCCGCATCGGGCCGGAAAATCGCCGTCGCGGGCGGCGATGTGTCCCGCAAGGCCGATGTCGATGCCGCTATCGCCAGGCTGGCGGGCGCGCTCGGCGATATCGACATCCTCGTCAACAACGCCGGCATCTGCCCGATCGGAAAAATGCTGGAGATGCCGGAGGCCGACTGGAACGCCACCTTCGGCGTCAACGTCAACGGCCTCTTTCATGTTTCGCGCGCGGTGGTGCCGGGCATGATCGCGCGTCGGCGCGGCACGGTGGTCAACATCGCGTCCTGGATGGGCAAGTCGGGCGTGGCGAGCTATGGCGCCTATTGCGCCTCGAAGTTCGCCATCATCGCGCTGACCCAGACCCTGGCCGCCGAGGTCGGCGAGCACGGCATCCGCGTCAACGCGGTGGCGCCGGGCCTGATCGTCGAGACCCGCATGCGCGACGAATCCGAGGTGGAGCGGCGCGCCCAGGGCCTGCCGACCGCTGCCGACCGGGCGAAAGGCATCCCGCTGCGCCGCGCCGGCCTGCCTGATGACATCGCCAAGACCGTCGCCTTTCTGGCCTCCGACGAGGCGGCCTACATCACCGGCGAGACGATCAGCGTCACCGGCGGCCTGTGGAACGATTGAGACAAGATCCGCCTCTCATGAAGCCGCCGCCGCGGCTGCTCCAGCCCGGCCGGATCGGGCCGCTCGCGCTGAAGAACCGCGTGATCATGGCGCCGATGACGACCCGGCACGCCGATGCCGACGGCTTTGTCACCGATGCGGGCCTCGCCTACTACCGGGCGCGGGCCGAGGGCGGAGTCGGCCTCGTCACCATCGAGATGGCGTCCCCCGAGCGGGCGGGCAAGCATCGCCATTTCGAGCTCGCCATCTACGACGACCGCTTCGTGCCGGGCCTGCGCCGCCTCGTCGAGGTCATCCACGAAGGCGGCGCCAAGGCCTCGATCCAACTCGGGCACGGCGGCGGCCACACCCGCATCGACATCGCCGGCGAGACCCCGGTTGCCCCGTCCGCCATCCCGCACAGCGTCCAGGAGGGCCACACCGAGACCATCGTTCCCGAGGCGATGACCATCGAGCGCATCGCGCGCGCTCGCGACGCCTTCGTCGCGGCCGCCCGCCGCGCCGCGGGGGCCGGCGTCGATGCGGTCGAGATCCATGGTGCGCACGGCTATCTGATTTCGCAGTTCCTGGCTCCGGCCGAGAACCGGCGCGACGACGCTTATGGCGGCTCGCTCGAGAACCGCGCCCGCTTCGCCATCGAGATCACCCGCGCGGTCAAGGCGGCGGTGCCGCAGCTCGCCGTCATCTTCCGCATGAACGGCGACGATTTCTTTGACGGCGGCATGACCGCGGACGAGGCGGTCGAGGTCGCGGTGTGGGCCGCAGCAGCCGGCGCGGATGCCATCCACGTGACCGGCGGCCACTACCGCTCGCAACCGACGGCCGCCATCATGATCCCGCCGATGGCGACGGCGCCGACGCCGTTTCTGCGGTTCGCCGAGGTGATCAAGCGCCGCCTCTCCGTGCCCGTCATCGCCGTCGGCCGCTTCGGCGAGCCGCAGGCCGCGATCGCCGCCATCGAGGAGGGCCGCGCCGATTTCATCGCGCTGGGGCGGCCGTTGCTCGCCGACCCCGAGTGGGTGGTCAAGGTCGCGAGCGGCCGCCAGGTCCGTCTCTGCCTCGCCTGCAACACCTGCGTCGACGGCATGCGGACGGGCCGCAAGCTGCGCTGCCTCGTCAACCCCACGACTGGCCGCGAGCTCGAGTTCGCCGGCCGCCCGCTCGCGCGCTCCGGCCAGCGCATCGCGGTCGTCGGCGCCGGTCCCGCCGGGCTCACCTACGCTGCCCTGATGGCGCCGGCCAACCACGTCACCGTCTTCGAGCGGAGCGCCGAGGTCGGCGGCGCATTCCGGCTGGCGGGCCTCGCGCCGCGCTTCCAGGGCGTCGAGGCCGATCCCGCGAGCCTCATCGCCTATGTTCAGGGCCTGCGCCGCGCCTGCGAGGAACAGGGCGTCGTCTTCCAGCTTGGCTGCGATCCCGAGGCTTCGCCGTCGCTGCTGACCGGGTTCGACCATGTCGTCGCCGCGACCGGCGCGCGCTACCGCTGGGGGCTGGGCGGTCTCGTCGAGCGCGCGCTGACCTCCGGCCTGGTGCGGCGATGGCCATGGGCCCGCCTCGCCGCCGCCGATCGGGTGCGCGATGCCGTCTACTATCGCCTTCGCCACGCACGCGACCCCGACGCGCGCTTCGGCCGCGCGGTCGAGGTCATCGGCGATGCGTACACTGCCGGCAAGAGCGAGCAGGCCATCCTGAGTGCCTACGCCGCTGCCTACGGATTGTCACCCGGCTACGCCAGCGTGTAGGACGTCTTCACTGTGGTGTAGAACTCCTGCGCGTAGCGGCCCTGCTCGCGCGGGCCGTAGCTCGAGCCCTTCCGGCCGCCGAACGGCACGTGATAGTCGACGCCCGCCGTCGGCAGGTTGACCATCACCATGCCGGCCTCGGCATTGCGCTTGAAATGGCTCGCGTGCTTGAGGCTGGTCGTGCAGATGCCGGCGGAGAGGCCGAACGCCGTGTCGTTGGCCGCCACCAGCGCGGCGTCGTAATCCTTGACCCGCACCACCGCCGCGACGGGCCCGAAGATCTCCTCGCGCGCGATCCGCATCTTGCCCTCGACGCCGGTGAACAGCGCCGGCGACAGGTAGAAGCCCGGCGTCTCGCGGTTGAGCAGCTCGCCGCCCGTGACCAGCTTGGCGCCTTCCGCCTGGCCGACACGGATGTAGTCGAGATCCTGGTCGAGCTGCGCCTGGTCGACCACCGGGCCGATGTGGGTGCCGGCCTTCAGCGCGTCGTCGACGACGAGCCCCTTCATCCGCTCGACCATCGCGGCAACGAACTTGTCGTGCACGCCGTCGGTGACGATCAGGCGCGACGACGCGGTACAGCGCTGCCCGGTCGAGAAGAACGCGCCGTTGACCGCGCACTCGACCGCGACCTTGAGGTCGGCATCGTCGAGCACCACCATCGGATTCTTGCCGCCCATCTCGAGCTGCACCTTCTTCAGCGGGTCGGAAGCGACGCACTGGGCCGCGATCCGCCGCCCGGTCGCCACCGAGCCGGTGAACGAGATCGCGGCGACGTCCTTGTGCTCGAGCAGCGCCTGCCCGACCTCGGAGCCGCGCCCCATGACGAGGTTGAACACCCCGGCCGGGACGCCCGACTTGGCGATGATCTGGGACAGCGCATGCGCGGAGCCGGGCACCAGGTCGGCCGGCTTGATCACCACCGTGTTGCCGTAGGCCAGCGCCGGCGCGATCTTCCAGGCCGGGATCGCGATCGGGAAATTCCACGGCGTGATCAGCCCGACCACGCCCACCGGCTCGCGCGTGACCTCGACATCGACGCCCGGGCGCACCGAGGCGATCTTCTCGCCGGCCATGCGCAGGCACTCGCCCGAGAAGAACAGGAAGATCTGGCCGGCCCGCGCCGCCTCGCCGATGCCCTCGGCCAGCGTCTTGCCTTCCTCACGCGACAGGATGCGGCCGAGCTCGTCCTTGCGGGCGAGAATCTCGTCGCCGATTTTCTTCAGGATGTCGTGCCGCTCCTGCGGCGTCGAGCGCGACCATGCCGGAAACGCCGCCTTCGCGGCCGCGATCGCCTTCTCCGCGCCGGCGCGGTTGGTGCGGGGAAAGCGGCCGACGATGTCCTTGGTGTTGGAGGGGTTGATGTCGGGGGCGGCATCGCTCGCCTCGACCCACTCCCCGGCGATGAAATTGCGACCCTCGATCTCGGTCATGACCGTCCTCCTCGATAGCTGGGCCGTGTCCGGCGCTCCTTGGTGATCGTGCCCATACGCCACACGCGAGACTGCGACGCAAGCGGGAGTCGCAGTGGTGCCAGTCATGTCCCACATGGTGATGCTGATCGCCCCAGATTGACTAATGATGTGGAATCCATCAATTATCACGGTTCAAATGGGCATAGCCATTGAACGAACCTGAGACGGCATGATCACGGCAGCACAGATGAGGGCCGGCCGGGCGTTGCTCGGCATCGACCAGCAGACGCTGGCCGATCTTGCGGGCGTCTCGCTGCCGACCATCCAGCGCATGGAGGCCAGCCAGGGCAACGTGCGCGGCGTGGTCGATACGCTGATGAAGGTGGTGGCGGCGTTCGACCAGGCCGGGATCGAGCTCATTGGCGAGAATGCCACGAGTGGCGGGCATGGCCGGGGCGTGCGCTTCCGGGAAACCGCCGCGTCGCGAACCGCCGTCGCGTCCGGGCCATCCGGGCGCAAGAGAAAGAAGAACCTGTTCACGCGCTGAGCGCGTCATGACTGCGACGGCGACCGCCGACGATTGTGCCGACGATCCCGCCGCTCCTTGGACGTGAGGAGTCGGACCCTTATGGATGCGTCGATGCCAGCCATGCCACGCAGGCATGAGCCGACCTTCGCCGAGCTGTTCACCCCCAAGCTGGTGACCATCCTGCGCGAAGGCTATCGCTGGAGCGATCTGCGCGCCGATGCCATCTCGGGCCTGACCGTCGCCATCGTCGCGCTGCCGCTGTCGATGGCCATCGCCATCGGCTCGGGCCTCTCGCCCGACAAGGGGCTCTACACCGCCATTGTCGGCGGGTTTCTGATCTCGGCGCTCGGCGGCAGCCGCTTCCAGATCGGCGGGCCGGCCGGCGCCTTCATCGTGCTCATCGCCGCCATCGTCGAGCGGCACGGCTACGACGGGCTGGTGCTGGCGACGTTCATGGCGGGCATGATGATGATGGCGGTCGGCTTCTTGCGGCTCGGCACCTACATCAAGTACATCCCGTTTCCGGTGACGGTCGGCTTCACCGCAGGGATCGCGGTCATCATCTTCGCAAGCCAGGTCAAGGAGCTGCTCGGCCTCGATATCGCCAAGGAGCCGGCGGCCCTGATGCCCAAGATCGCCGCCATCTGGGAGCATCTCTATACGATCAAACCCGCCACGGTTGCGCTCTCGCTGCTCGCGATCGTCATCATCGTCGGCTTGAGGCACTACCGCCCGAAGTGGCCTGGGCTCCTGATCGCGGTGGCGGTCACGGCGATCCTGGCGGCAGTCCTTCAGCTCGATGTCGCCACCATCGGAACGCGCTTCGGCGACGTGCCCAACACGCTGCCGGCCCCCTCGCTGCCGCCGTTCAGCCTCGACAAGATGCACGCCGTCCTGCCCGACGCGGTGGCGATTGCGCTGCTCGGCGCCATCGAGTCGCTGTTGTCGGCCGTGGTGGCCGACGGCATGACCGGGCGCAAGCACCGCTCGAACTGCGAGCTCGTTGCACAAGGGGCGGCGAACATCGCAGCCGTCACCTTTGGCGGCATGTGCGTCACCGGCACCATCGCGCGCACGGCGACCAACGTGCGCGCGGGTGCGCGCGGGCCCGTGTCGGGCATGCTGCATTCCGTCTACTTGCTCCTGTTCATGTTGGTCGCGGCGCCGCTCGCGCGCTACATCCCGCTCGCCTGCCTCGGCGCGGTGCTGGCGGTCGTGGCGTGGAACATGGCGGAGCGGCACGAGTTTGCCGCGCTGCTGCGGACCTCGTGGGGCGATGCGCTCGTGCTGATGGCGACCTTCCTGCTGACCATCTTCGAGGATCTGATCATCGCCATCGCCGTCGGCGTGACGCTCGGGGCCTTCCTGTTCCTGCATCGCATGGCGGAAGCCGTCGAGGTCCAGGGCGGCGGCCGCCTGATCGACCAGGACGAGGCGGACACCATCGGCGTCCATCGCACCGCCTACCGGCCGAGCACGCTCAACGGCGACATCATCGTCTATCGCATCACCGGTGCGTTCTTCTTCGGTGCCACCGCCGCCGTCAGTGCGGTGCTCGACCGGATCGGCGAGCACCCCAAGGTCTTCGTGCTCGACGTCTCTCAGGTGCCGTTGGCCGATACGACGGCGGCCAAGGTCGTGGAGAGCTTCGCCCGCAAGCTGCAGCGGTCCGGCACCAGCATCTACGTGGCAGGGGCACGCAAGAGTGTCCGGCGCTCGCTGCTGGCTGCCGGCTTGAGAAAGCCGCTCGTGCGCTATGCCGCAAGTGCGGAGGACGCGGTCGCGCGATGGCGCCGCCGTTCGGCGACAATGGCTTAGCGGCCTGGCGCGCGCAATCGGCGGATCAGACGAAGAAGGGAGCGCCCCGGATCGGAGCGCCCCCCATGAAGGACGATGCGCGAATGCATACAAACGCCTAACACCACGCCACTCGCGCGCCCCTAAATGAGCATGCCAGCATTGAGGTTTTGTGACTGCAAACGACGCCTTGGGCGGGCCGGCTGCGATCACGTGTCCGCGTGACGCGCGCGTGCGGGCATGGTCTGCTGGCTTCGGCCGCGTCCGTGAGGGAGGTCCCCGCGTCGTGAACGTCGAGATCGAGCGCAAGTTTCTGGTGGATGGAACGGCTTGGCAGCGGCACGCGAGAGGCCGCCGCAGGCTCCGGCAGGGCTATCTGTCAGTCACTGGTAAGTCGGTAGTCCGCGTGCGCATCGACGGCGACAGCCGCGCGTTCCTCACCGTCAAGACCGCCGGCCCGCGGCTCGTCCGCTCCGAGTTCGAGTATGCCATTCCCGTGGCCGACGCCGAGGCGCTGCTGACCCTCGTTCAGGGCGCGGTGATCGACAAGGTCCGCCACGAGGTGCCGAGCGGCAATCTGCTCTGGGAGGTTGACGTTTTCGCCGGGGAGAATGCCGGTCTCGTCATCGCCGAGGTCGAGCTCAAATCCGAGGCGGACTACGTGGTGACGCCGGAGTGGCTGGGCGCCGAGATCACCGGCGACGAGCGTTATTACAACTCCAGCCTGGCCCAGCGGCCGTACCGGAGCTGGTGAGCTATGCGCCGATGACGGCATAGACCAGCAGCATGGCCGTGAAGATCGACAGCACCGTGCCGAGAGCGACGGCGCCGGAGGTCGAATTCACCGCCCGCTGATGATTGCTTGCGAAGAGATAGGCATTGGCGCCTGTCGGCATCGCCGCGAAAAGAACCACCACCCCGGCCGCCAGCTTCGGCAGGTGGAGCCACTGCGTAGCCAGCAGCCACGCCAGCAGCGGCATCAGCCCCATCTTGAGCGCGATGATGGTGGCCAGTGTCCCGACCTGACCCTTGATCTGGAAGCCGGTGAGGCTGAGGCCGAGCGCGACGAGGGCGCACGGCACGCCCGCCTGGGCGAGAAGGATCAGCACCTTGTCCACCACCGGCTGCAATCCGAGACCGGTCAGGCGCCACAGCGCTCCGGCGGCGATGGCGAGAATGATCGGGTTGCGCGCCAGATCGCGCGCCAGACCCGCCAGCAGCGATCCGATGCTGGCGGCGCCGTCGCGGGCGGCAAGCGCCATGTGAAGCGACCCCGCTGTCCACAGCAGCGGGGTGTGCACCGACACGAGGAGCGCGATCGGACCGCCGGCCTGAGGCCCAAGCGCATACAGCGACAGGGGGATGCCGAGCAGCACGACGTTGCCGAACACGGAGCTCATGGCGATGGCCGGCGCATCGGCCGCGGGCCTGCGCAGGACGAGGTGCGTGATCACCGTCGCGCATAGCCAGACCGTGAGCGCCGCGCCGAAGAAGCTCAGCCACAGCCGGTACGGCGCCACGTCCGGCAGGTCGGCGACCGCCACTGTGCGGAACAGCAGCGCGGGGATGGCGAGGTTGAACGTGAACTCGCCGAGGCCCTTGCCGGCCTCCGGCGAGATCCAGCGGGAGAGGCCGGCCACATAGCCGACCACGATCAGCAGGAACACCGGAAGGACGATCGCGGCAACCTGGGTCAAGGGGGCGCTCGATGGGCGAGAGGTGCAGGGCAGGCGCGTGGCCTGCCTTTGCCGCCCGGCCGGCGCGATGTCAACGCGCACGCGCACGGTCTTCAGCCTGCCCCCGGGGGTCGTCGCCCACATTTCCACCAATTTCGCCCCGATAGTGGCCGCAGGATTGGGGCATGCCGCGCGGCGGGGCGGGGGTGTTCTGGGGGTTGGCTGATCAGCAATCGGGTCTCGTCGTGGGCATCCATCCGGGTGACGTGAGTGGTAGGGTCGTTCCCACTTTGCGCTATCGCAACATTGGGGCGGCCGTGGATTGGCTTTGCCGGGCCTTCGGCTTCCGGCTGCACGAGGTGGTCCGCGACGGCACGGACCGGATCATCCAGGCCCAGCTCGCCCTCGGCGACATCATGGTGATGCTCCTGCCGGTCGGGACCACGGACATCGACCGGCACATGGCCCAGCCCGACGAGATCGGCGGCGCCGCCACCCAGAGCAGCTACTTCGTCGTCCCCGATCCCGCCGCCCACTACGCGATGGCGATGAAGGCCGGCGCCACCGTCGTGCTCGACATCGGCGCCTTCGAGAGCGGCGGGCAGGGCTACTCGTGCCGGGACCACGAAGGACATATCTGGAGCTTCGGCAGCTACGACCCGTGGCTCGGCAAGGCGATTGTGCCCCTTGACCCTAAGCAGCGGTTGCGGGCGCTGGCGCACCGGGTCCGCACGCCTGCCATCGCCGCCGGCGTCGCGGCGACACTCGGCGCGCTCGGGCCGATGGCGGCCGGTTGGATCCTCGCCGCGCCACCGGCGCCCTCGGCCCGCATCGAGCAGGCCCAGATCATGACCGATGTCGCCGGCGCCCGGCGCACCGCCGAGCAGGCGCTCGAGCGTGCGGCGTGGCGCCCCGCCGAGAGCGAGCAGGACCGCGCCGCCAAGGAGACGGCCGCCGAGCAGGCGCTGCGGGAAGCCCGCGATCAGGTGACGCGCGAGCGCGCCGCCCGCGAGCATGCCGAGCGCAGCATTCGCCAGGTCGAGGAGCGCTACGTTCTGGAGAAGCGCGCCAAGGATGCCGCCGAGCGGGCGGCCGGATCTTCCGGTGATCAGATCTCGAAGGAGCGCTCGGCCCGGGACACGGCGCTGCGCACGGTCGCGGAAACCCGCGCCGAGCTGGCGCGCGAGCGCGACGGCAAGCAGAAGGCCGAGAAGCTCGCGCGCGATACCCTCGAGCAGTTGAACGTCGAGCGCGCGGCCAAGGAGGCCGCATTGCGTGCCGCCCGCGAGGCCCGCCAGCAACTGGTCGACGCGCGCGAGGAGCCCGAGGCCGACGGCCAGCGTGGGGCTCGCGTCCCACCGGTCGTTACCTCGTCGACCAAGGGGCAGACGCAGAAAGCCCGCGCGCCCTAGCCCGCGGGCTGTTTCCTCGCCGTCCTAGTTCCGGCTCACGCGTTGCAGCGCTTGGCGCGCTCGAGGCGCAGCTCCGCCCCGACCTCGCGTGCCAGCGTGCGCACCCGCGCCACCAGCGTCGCGCTCATGGTCAGAGCCGGGCTGCTCAAAGCATTCGCGGCCGCATCGATCTCGACCACGCCCTTCGCGAGCTCCTCGCAGGTCAACGTGCTGCGCAGCGCCCGATAGGCGAAGAACCGCGTCCCGTCGGCATAGTCTCCCGGCGCCAGCAACTGGCCGACCCAGGCCCGCTTGGGGTCATCGACCAGCGCCTTGAGCCGCGCCAGGCAGTCCGCACTGGTGTCGCAGCCGAGCGGCGGCTCCTCCGGCGGCACGATGGTCTGCTTCAGCTTGGGCGGCACGGCCTTCGCCGGCACAGGCTTGGCCGACGCCGCAGGCTTGGTTGGGGCCGCCGGCTTGGCCGGAGCGCTCGCGGCTTTCGTGACCACCGGCGTCCAGTCGTCCTTGATCGACAGGCGCCCCGAGTCCGCGCCGGCGACCGCCATCGGCTCCTGCGGCTTGAACAGGGCGCAGCCGGTCACCATCGCCCCCAGGGCGGCCACGACGGCCACTCTGGCAACGGCTTGCACGGTCGGCGACGCAATCATGGTCCGGCGGCTTCGGGGTCGGATCTGGTCCATGCGGGATGATCCGGCACAGACCATAAGAAATCGCTAACCACGACGGGGCGCCGGCCGAGAGGACCGGGATCAGGCCTCGACCGCCGGCTCGTTGCGCCGCCCCAGTCGACGCAGCCCGCGCACCAGCACGCGGATGATCGCCGACACGAGGAGCCCCAGCAGCAACAGCAGGAACGACTTTGGGCCCAGCTCGCCGAACAGCGTCGCATAGGCGGAGTTGGCCGACCCCGGCAGCCAAAATTCGAGCTGCCCCACCAGGGCGTCCTGAACCTCGCGCGCGAGGCGCACCAGCGCGCCGAACGTGGAGAGGTGGTAGAGGTTGAGATAGGTGTACACCAGCACGGTCGCGATCAACTCGATGATCAGCAGGCCGAGCACGACGGCCACCCCGACGGCAGCCGCCACGATGGTCTTGATTGCGGAAATGAACATGGGGCCCCTCGCGTCCGCTGGCTGCCGGCGAGCCGGCAGTGTGCCCTAAAGCGGGCCGCGCTGGAACCGAGGGAAGGGGGCGAGACCGAGGAAATCGAGACCGCTGTTACCCGCTCACGCCGCCGACCGCTCGATGGCGATCCGGTTCCGCCCGTCGCGCTTGGCGTCGTAGAGCTTGGCATCGGCCCGGTCGATCAGGGCCGCCGGATCGTCGCCGTCCTTGAGCTGGGCAATCCCGAAGGAGGCGGTGAGGCGTCCGGCGGGCTGCCCGGTGCGCGGGATCACCCAGCGAGACGCCTCGAGCTCTTTGCGAATGCGCTCGGTCAGATGGTAGGCGTTGCCCATCGCGGTCTGCGGCAGCACGATCGCGAACTCTTCGCCGCCGATCCGGGCGACGTAGTCGCGGCCCTTCACGTTCCGCACCAGCAGCTCGGCAAACTGCTTGAGGATCTGGTCGCCCGCCGAGTGCCCCAACTTGTCGTTCAGCTTCTTGAACTCGTCGACGTCGCCGAGCACGAGGCACAGAGCGGTCTTGGTCTCGTGCGCGCTCGAGATGGCCTCCGCCAGGGTGGTGTCGAACAGCCGACGGTTGCCGAGCGACGTCAGCGGATCCCTGAGCGCGGTCTCCTCTGCCACCGCCAGGCTCGACTGCAGCTCGTCGATCTGGGCGCGCGAGCGTTCGAGCTTGCTCCGCATCTCGTCGGCGTCGCGGCGAACCTTCTCGTTGTCGGCGATGAGCAGTTTGACGATCGTCCAAACCTGATCCGGCTGCACGACACTGTTGAGCTGAGCCTGCGCCCGCGTGAGGCTCTCCGCGTATTGGGTTTGCATTTCCATGTAGCCGCGCATCAGCCCGAGAACCGCGGCCAGCTCCTGCTCCATGCGCACGCCCGTGTCCTTGAGCGCTTGCGGCGTGCGGGTCTTGGTTTCGGCCGGCTTGGCCTCTGCGGCGGACTCGCGCAGCATGCGCAGCGCGAACCAGAGGCCGGCGCAGAGTGCCGCCACGATGCCCGCGACGGCGAAGCCGACTTCCGCGAGGAAAGCCCGCAGGTTGTCGAAATGGAGCCCCCAGGGCTGCGCGCCGGCTGCAGGCCAGTCAGACGCCCCGTCGGCCACCAGCGGCGAGCCGACGAATGCGACGAGAAACCCGCCGAGGAATGTCATTGCGGGCACGAAGGCCCTGAATGAAAAGAGGGCGCCAAATGCGTCCATGACCAATCAAATCCCCGTCTTCCGCCGTGCCGGCCTAGCCGCCCAGCGGTTGCCGCTACGGTTCGGCGCGCCGAGGCGGAGCGGCAGGCACGCGCCCCTCCGTCCAATGAACAATGTCCGATGGAAGAACTCAAATTCAGTTAATTTTGAGCGGTCGCTCGGCGGGGGCAGGGCAAATGACATCCCCCGGTCTGCCGCCGAGCCGCCGTCATGCGACCGGCGTGGGGACCGCCGGCTGATCTGCCTGGGCGGGTCGTAGAGCCGGCTCGCCGTGCGGGGCCTCGTCGACCGCGCCGGTGTGCTTCAACGGCCGGTTGCCCGACAACGACCTGAGCAGGAGGTAGAACGCCGGCGTCAGGAAGATGCCGAACAACGTCACGCCGATCATGCCGGAGAAGACGGCGACGCCCATCGCGTGCCGCATCTCGGCTCCCGCGCCGGTCGAGACGACGAGCGGCACAACGCCCATGATGAAGGCGAGCGACGTCATCAGGATCGGCCGGAGCCTCAGGCGGCTCGCCTCGAGCACCGCCGATCGTGGCGTGTGCCCCGCGAGCTCGAGCTCGCGTGCAAACTCGACGATGAGGATGGCGTTCTTCGCCGATAGCCCGACCAGCACGATGAGCCCGATCTGGGTAAACACGTTGTTATCGCCGCCGGTCAGGAAGACACCCCCGATCGCGGCCAGCAGGCCCATCGGCACGATCATGATGATCGAGAGCGGCAGCGTCAGGCTTTCGTACTGGGCCGCAAGCACCAGGAACACCAGCAGGATGGACACCGGGAACACGATGATCGCGGAGTTGCCGGCCAGGATCTCCTGATAGGTCAGATCCGTCCACTCGAAGCCGACGCCCTTGGGCAGTGTCTCGGCCGCCACCCGCTCGATCGCGGCTTGGGCCTGGCCGGACGAGTAGCCGGGCGCCGGGCCGCCGTTGACGTCGGCCGAAAGGAAGCCGTTGTAGCGGATGGCGCGCTCGGGGCCCGAACTCTCCTTCACGCGCAGCAAGGCGGACAACGGGATCATGTCGCCTGACTTCGAGCGCACCTTGAGCTGCCCGACGTCATCGGCCCTGGCGCGATACTTGGCATCCGCCTGCACCCGCACCGAGTAGGTGCGCCCGAACGCGTTGAAGTCGTTCACGTAAAGCGACCCAAGGTAGATCTGCAGGGTCTCGAACACGTCGGTCACCGCGACGCCGAGCTGCCGCGCCTTGGTGCGATCGATGTCGGCGTAGAGCTGCGGCACGTTGATCTGATAGCTCGAGAACAGCCCGGCGAGCTCCGGCGCCTGCGCCGCCTTGGCCAGGAAGCCGCGTGTGGCCTGGTCGAGCGCCTCGTAGCCAAGACCGGCGCGATCCTCGATCTGCAGCTTGAACCCGCCGATCGTGCCGAGCCCCAGCACCGGCGGCGGTGGGAACATGGCGATGAACGCCTCCTTGATCCCGGCGTACTTCCGGTTGAGGTCGCGGGCGATCGCGCCCGCGCTGAGCTCGGGCGACTTGCGCTCGTCGAACGGCTTGAGCATGGCGAAGACGATGCCGGCGCTGGCGCTGTTGGTGAAGCCGCTGATCGACAGGCCCGGGAACGCGACCGCACTCTTCACGCCCGGCTGCTTCAGCGCGATATCGCTCATGCGCCGGATGATCTCGTCCGTGCGATCGAGCGTGGCGCCGTCAGGCAACTGGGCAAAGCCGATCAGGTACTGCTTGTCCTGCCCCGGAACGAAGCCGCCGGGCACCGCCTTGAACAGGCCGAAGGTGGCGCCGACCAGCACCAGGTAGATGGCCATGACGGCGGTCTTGCGCGACACGACACGGCCGAGCAAGCCGCCGTAGGCCGTCGAGCCACTTGCGAACACGCGATTGAAGCCGCGGAAGAACCATCCGAGCGCGGCGTCCATCACTCGGGTGAGGCCGTCCTTGGGCGCATCGTGCCCTTTCAGAAGCAGCGCCGCCAGGGCCGGAGACAGCGTCAGCGAGTTGATCGCCGAGATGACCGTTGAGATCGCGATG
>JAESFN010000775.1_pt1 | contig 21771 bp, 28 predicted proteins | sample 9269411 | NCBI WGS metagenome assembly JAESFN01 (sample SAMN14505399, study PRJNA617100) | algae metagenome | isolation source: Iphinoe sp. HA4291-MV1 and co-occurring heterotrophs from trail next to... | place: USA: Maunawili Falls, Hawaii | collected 2009-07-25
GGACGGCCGGAGCGTGGAGCTTGCGGACGTCGAGCCGATGGTCCGCGATGCGGTCACCGCGGCCGTCGCGGCGCTGCCGACGCCTCAGGACGGCCGGAGCGTGGAGCTTGCGGACGTCGAGCCGATGATCCGCGATGCGGTCACCGCAGCCGTCGCGGCGCTGCCGACGCCTCAGGACGGCCGGAGCGTGGAGCTTGCGGACGTCGAGCCGATGGTCCGCGATGCGGTCACCGCGGCCGTCGCGGCGCTGCCGACGCCTCAGGACGGCCGGAGCGTGGAGCTTGCGGACGTCGAGCCGATGGTCCGCGATGCGGTCACCGCGGCCGTCGCGGCGCTGCCGTCTCCCAAGGATGGTGTCGGTCTCGCCGGCGCGCTGATCGATCGCGGCGGCAATCTGGTACTGACCTTGACCGACGGTTCGCAGCGCGAGCTCGGAACGGTCGTTGGCAAGGATGCCGACCAGGCGGCCATCGATCGTCAGGTCCGGGAGCTTGTCGCCGAGATACCGAGGCCGCGTGACGGCTTCAGCCTGAAGGATTTCGACACTCACTTCGATGGCGAGCGGACGCTCACCCTCAAATTCGATGGCGGCGATGTCTCCTACGAACACGAAATCCACCTTCCGATCGTCATCTACCGCGACGTCTGGCGCGCTGAGAATGACGACGGGTCGCAGAAGTTCTATGAGCGCGGCGATTGCGTTACCTGGGCGGGGAGCCTGTGGATCGCGCAAGAGCGCACGAGCGAGAAGCCGGACGGCGGGAAGGGCTGGCGCCTGGCCGTCAAGAAGGGCCGTGACGGCAAAAGCGCAACATGACCGGATCGCTCGGCTATCGGAAAAACGAAGCCGCCATCCTGCGAGGTGATGTGCCGGAGAAATATCTCCGGATCCTGCCGCATGTGCCCGGAGACCGGGTTCTGGAGATCGGCTCCGCCGAGGGCGTGCTCGCGCTCATGTTGGCGCGGCAGGGCAAGCGGGTAACAGCGCTCGAGATGCGGGAGGATCGCGCTGCCGCGGCGCTTCGGCTCAGCGAGCGCTGGGCGCTCAGCTATTCGTTTCAGGAGCCGACATTCGTCGTCGGGCGCATCGACGATCGCCTGGACCTGCTGGCGGGGATCGAAACGCTCGTTGCCGTTCGCATGATCTATTATCTCCGGGCAGCTCTGGACGTGGTATTCTCGGCGGTGTCGCGGTCGGTTCCGAATGTCGTGCTCTGCGGCAACAGGAACCGCGCCGAGCGCTTCCACAGCGGCACGCTGACGGCGGACGATGCGCTCGGCGAAATGAACTTCTACGCCGGCGCCGACGGCATGACCGAGCTGCTGAAGCGCCACGGCTATCGGACCGAGCGCAAGGTCACCGACGGCGATGCGATCGTCGTGGGAAGGAAGGATGTCTGATCCGGTCTGGATCGACCCTGCCAGGATCGAGTTCAAGATTTCGCCAGTCGCCGACCTGCAGGGAATTGTCGCTGGCAATTGGGATTTGCGACGTCGCCACGCCCTCGACCGGTCGGTCAAATTTCGCTCGATCGAACAGAGGTTCCGGCGCGGGCGTCGCTGGGAGGAAACCGACCTCTTTCGTCACATCTATGCGCGTCGCTTCGCGCGCGGCGAACAGGTGCGCGGAGCCAAGACGATAGAGGAGCTGGCCGCTCAGTATTATGGACGGGTCGACGCACTCCACGCTGATCTAGCCCGCGACGGGTTCCGGCTTCGCAGCGAGCGCGGCAAGCCACATCCGCTGCCCGGCCTGCTGATCGGCCGGTCCGGCGAAATCTTCATCGGAAATCAAGGCAACCACCGGCTCGCCATCGCCCGCGTGCTGGGTCTGCGAAATTTTGCTGGAAGGATCGTATGCCGTCACCCGTTATCGACACCGGAACCGTCATCCCGGCTATGACCACGGATGCGGAACGGGCGCTCTACTATCAGCTCGCGCGAGAAGGAGCCGGGCAGGGCGCCATCGTCGAACTCGGCGCCTGGCTGGGTGCGTCGACGGCCTATATCGCCGCGGGCGTCAGGGATTCGGGCGTCGAGACGAAGGCCCACGTCTACGACCGCTTCCTCTCGAAGCCGGGGCACGTCGCCAAGGTCGAAGCCTTCTATGCGAAGCACGGCGGATCCGGCGATATGCCGCTCGGCTCGTGCTTCGAGCAATTCAAGGCCAACCTCGGTCCTTTGCTCGCGTTCGTCGAGCCGCATCCGGGCGAGATCGCCTCAATCGAATGGGGCGATCAGCCGATCGCGGTGCTGATCACCGACGCGCCGAAGCGAGTTCGCGAAATCTCCGCCGTCCTGACACGCCTGCGGCACGCGCTCCGGCCGGGGTCGGTCATGGCGTGGCAGGATTTCTGCCACTTCCCGAGCTATGAGATCCCGGCCTGTCTGTACCGGCTGCGCTCGTCGCTTCGGTTCGAAGAGGCGGTGGTACCGGGAACGACGCTGGCGTTCCGGTTGACGTCCAACCTGGGCGTCGCGGAGGTCTCAATTGACGCGCTCGGCCTGCATCGGTGGTCGCCGCAGACCGTCGCTGAAGCCTGGGAATATTGGCTGAACGGCCGCGTCGCTCCCGAGAAGGCTTCGCTCTTCCGCTGCGGCGCCGCGATGTTCCTCTGCGATATTGGCGAGCCCGATCGTGCCGTGACGTTGCTCCGGGAAGTCTTCGCTGCGGACCTCGAGGCCATCTTGCCGAAGTGGCAATACCTGCACCGCACGCGGGCCAATCTCGTCACCCGGTACCAGCCGCTGTTCGATTTTCTGGCGCGCGAGGGCGCGCTTTCCACCCCTGAGGAGTTTTGATCCATGGCTCTGCAATATTCCGTCGCAGTCCGCAACGCGCGCCTGGACGCGGTCGAGGCCGCCATCGGTGCTTCCGCGATCCTCAAGATCCGCACCGGCGCCGCCCCGGCCTCGTGCGCCACGGCGGACGCGGGCACCGTGCTCGCAACGCTCAATCTCCCGTCCGACTGGATGGCCGCCGCATCGAGCGGCACGAAGGCCAAGAGCGGCACTTGGGAGGATTCGAGCGCCGACAATGCCGGCACCGCCGCCCACTTCCGCATTTATGCGAATGACGGGACGACCTGTCACATGCAGGGCACCATCACCGCGACCGGCGGCGGCGGCGACATGACCGTCGATAACACCAGCTTTGCGTCCGGGCAGGCTTTCACGATCACCGGCTTCACGCTCACCGCCGGCAACGCCTAGTCGTCGGAGCCGGAGAGCGAGCGGATAGGTCGCTGCCATGGCGCTCACCACCGAAATCCTGAAGGTCGGCGCCTCAAGCTGGACGCCGCCGGCCGGCGTTACCAGCGTCGATGTGGTCGCCTGCCAAGGGCCGGGCGGCAACGGCTCGCGCGATCGTCAGTCGAACTCAAAGCCGAGCGGCGGCAGCGGCGGTTTCAGCACCAAGGCCGGCATTTCGGTCACGCCTGGCGTTCCCGTCAGCCTCCAGATCAGCGCAGGCGGCAGCCAGGCTTCCACGTGGTTCGACAGCACGGGAACCGTTCTTGCCAACGGCGGCGGCAATGCGACCGTTGGGATAGGGACGGGCGTTGCCGGCGCGGCGGCGGCGACTGGCGTCGGCGATCTTGCCCGCGCCGGCACGGCCGGGCGTACCGGCTGGAGCGGCGATGGCGGCGCAGGCGGCGCAGGCGCTCCCGGCCCCGATGGCGTGGGCGCTCAAGGCGGCAACGGTGCTGGCGGAGGGCTTACCCCGGCTCAAGGCGGCGGGGGTGCCAATGGGGGCAGTGCAGGCAGCGATGCCGCAAGCGCGCTGATCGGCGGCGCGGGCGGCAATAACCGCACCGGATCCGGGGGAGGCGCGGGCGGCAATGCCTCCACCCTTCCGGGCACCGGCACGAACGGCGGCGGATCGGGCGGGGCAGGCAGCAACAGCAACGGTGTCACCGCCAGCTACGAGCCGCTGTGGACGGATGATAGCGGCGGAGCGAACAACGGCACCACGATCGGGCCGGGCGGCGGCGGTGGTGGCGGCCGAGGCAACAGTTCGGTTCCGCAAGCCGGCAATGGCGGCTACGGCGCCGGCGGCGGCGGTCAGCGCGGGTCCGGGACATTCGGAGCGAACGGCGGCGATGGCTATATCGTCCTCCAATATGATCCGGATGCCGGCGGCGGCGGGATCGAGGGCGAAGCCGCACTCAACGAAGAGGCCGATACGGCTTCGGCCTCAGCCGCGCTCGCACTGACCGGAGCGGGATCGATCGGCGAGGCAGCGGACACCCTTTCCGCTCCGGCGGCCGTTGTGATCTCTGGTGCGGTCTCAACCTTCGAAGCTGACGACGCTCTTTCCGCAAGCGGCGAGGGCGTTCCGCCGATCGAAGGCGAGTTGGCGACAACCGAGGAGGGCGACAGTCTCGGCGGCGTCGGCTCGATTGCCGTGGCCGGGCTCGCGACGATCGACGAAGCGGCCGACGGTGTCGTCAGCTCCGGGCTTCTTCCGCTGGCTGCATTCTTGGCCGCGTCCGAGGGTGCGGACGGACTGGACGCCGCGGGCGCCGGGCTGGTTTCTGGGTCTGTCGATATTCAGGAGGCGAGCGACACCGTCGCATCGTCGGCCGCCCTGTCGATCGTCGGGCAGATGGTCGCCGGTGAAGCGGACGATGATGTCGAGGGCGCAGCGTCCCTCTTCGTCGCAGCGACTTCGGAAATCGTCGAACAGGGCGACGCGGCGACGGGCGCGGGTGCTCTCGTCAACTCGGGAGCGCTGGACGCGTCGGAGGGGGCGGATACTTCGCTTGCTTCGGGCGCCGTTCTTCTCGCCGCGCTGTTGGCGGTGGAAGAGGTCGACGACACGCTGGATTCGACGGCGGATGCCACAATCCGGACCAACGGGCAGCTCGACGCGACCGAGGCACCGGACCTGGTCAGTTCGGCGGCCACGCTCGATACCTTCGGGGCGGCATCCATAGTTGAGGCGTCCGATGGCCTCACCTCTACCGGCACCATCCATCTGCTGGGCACGGTCTCGATCGCAGAGGGCGCCGACACCCTTTCCGCCGAGAATGGCCGAGCCGCCGTGGCCTCGATCACCGAGGGCAATGACGTCCTTTCCGGAACCGGCGGCCTGCGCATTCGGGGCAGCGGCGTCATCGTCGAAGAGATGGACGATACCGCGGATGGTGACGCGGCGCTCATGATCTCCGGCATGGTCGCCGCGAATGACAATGACGATGTGGTGTCCGGCTCGGCAAGCCTCGCGCTCGTCGGCATCGCCGACGTCGGCGAGGGCGATGACAGCCTGGAGGCCGGCGGTGCCGCCCGCATGATCCCGGTGCCGCCGTCGCGGACCTCGCTCGCCCCGATCGTGCATCGGGAAAGCGCCGCGCCAGCGATCCCGACCAGCTACGCGCCGAAGCGTTTCGCACAGGGGTAGATCATGATCCGTTTGGAAGCCATGCGCCCCGGCGAGACGCGGGACTACGCGCACGACTGGTCACCGTTCCTTGGTGAGGACATCATTCAGAGCGAGTCGACCAGTGCGACCGGCATCTCTGTCGCCAATCATCATGTCGAGAGCGGCGACCAATCGGTTCGGTTCCGCTTCACGGCGGGCATGCCCGGCCTCGCGACGATCATGCACTCGATCACAACCGCGAGCGGCCAGATCGAGACGGAAATCTTCACCCTCTGGATCCTGTCGGCGGAGGAGCCAGTGAGCGTCGCCGAGGCGAAGCGCCATCTACGCGTCGTCGACAACGACACCGAAGACGACGTGATCGCGGGTTATATCCGCGCGAGCCGCGAATGGGTCGAGCGCGAAAGCGGCCACATTCTGGTGCGCCGCACGTTCGTCGATCACCGCGATACTTTCGGAAGCTACATAGACCTCCACCGGACCCCGATCCTCTCGCCTGTGACCGTCGAGATCACGCCCGACGGAGGGGCTCCCGACGAGTTCGCCGGTTTTGTTTCACATCTCGATCGGCGCCCGCCACGCCTCACCCGCACGAGCGAAGTCTCAGGCGATGTGACGATCACCTATGTTGCCGGCTATGGCGAGGGGGAGGCGCCGCCGATGCTGGTGCAGGCGGTCCTAGTCCTAGTGACCGGAATGTTCATGAACCGCGGTGGGCCAAACCATGACGCGGAGAAGGCCGCGGCGGACCTATGTGAATCCTTCAGTCTTCCGGTGCTGGCATGACGGACCCTGGCGCGCGTCCTTTCCTGATCGCGATCGAACGGCAAAGCGCGGCGATCGATGACGGATTTACGAAAGTGCCAGGGGCGTGGGCGCCCTACACAACCGCTTGGGCGCGAGTGCGCTATGGCACCGGCGCCGAGCGCCGTGAAGCTGCGCAGGAAACGGCCTCGCAAGCGGCAACCTTCGAAATAGGCTGGTCGCCGAAAGTCGCCGCGACACTGCCAATCGATCGGATCGTCGTTTCAGGCGCGAAGTGGGACATTTCGAGCGTCATCACGATCGGCCTCAACGAGGAGGTGCATATCACGGCAGTGAAGGCCGCGTAGTGGCGACGGCTTTCAAGGTCGAGGGCTTTGCCGAGCTCGCGGCAAATCTGGATGAACTCCCAAAGGCGACACAGCGCGGGGTTCTTGTTCGGACACTGACCAAAGAGGGCCAGCCGGTCGCAGATACGGCCTCGCGAATGGCACCCGAGCGCAGCGGGCGCCTGTCGTTCAGTATCGTAGTTTCTCAGCAGTTGACGGCGCGGCAGCGGCGCGAACCGAAGGTGAGCTGGGTTGAAGTGCATATCGGTCCGGCCGGTGGCCTGGGCAGTCTCGCGTACGCCTCGTTCATCGAATTCGGAACGGTCCTGATGCCCGCGCAGCCGTACATGCGGCCGGCGTGGGAGGCTCACAAAGCCTCGGTGCTCACAGGCATCAAATTCACTCTGGGCGCCGAGATCGAGCGGTCAGCAGCGCGTCTGGCTCGGAAGCGGGCGCGGGCAGCAGCGGGGTAGAACCATGGATTGGCAGGAAGCCTGGCGCGCCCGGCTGCTCGCCGTCGCGCCCTTGGCGTCACTCCTCGAGGGGGAAATTCATTGGGGCGAAGCGCCGCAGGGTACGCCCTATCCAAATCTGGCGATGCTTCTCGTCGCGGACGGTCACGAGCAACACCTGAAGGGCTTCTGGAGCATCCAACCCGCACGCATCCAGATCGATGCGCGCGGCGCAAGCTATCTGCAGGCACGGGCGATCAAGAGCGCGTTTCTAGCCGCTGCACTCCCGGGCGGAACGACCAATGGCCACACCTTTTCGCGAGCGATGGTCGAGCTACCGCCGCGTGACATCATCGAGCGCGTCTCCGCGCTCGAGGGGCAATCAAAGAGCATTTTCCGGGTCAGCATGGATTTGACGGTCCACCATGCCCCCACCAGCGAGGAGGTAAGTTGAAATGACCGAAGCGCGCATTGGCTGGGGTGGCGAACTCCAGCTCTCGACGGACGGTACGCTTGGCAATTGCGCCGAGCTTATCGAGGTCCGCAGCTATAATGCCCCGACGGATGAAGCCGACGAGCATGAGGTGACGCACCTCAAATCGCCCGATCGCCGCAAGGAATATCTCCAGGGTCTGATCGACGCCGGCGAGGTGAGCGCCACGCTCAATTACATTCCCGGCAGCGCAACCGACCTGCTGCTGACGGACGCACTGGACAGCGGCACCACGCGTGCTGTCCGCTTCATCATTCCGGATCCGGCTGGTGCCGCCGCCTGGAAGATCGAGACCAGCGGCTTCGTCAAGCGGTACGCGCCGGACACAGTCGAGGCGAACGCGCCCATCACCGCGACGCTGACGCTCCGCATCACGGGCGGTAAGACCCAGGGTGCGGTCACCGACGAAGACAATAGCTGATGGCCGCCCCGAACCCGTTGCGGGGCGAGGGGGAGATCGGTGGCCGGAAACTTGTTGTCGATTTCAATTCGCTCTGCGCGTTGGAAGCGGTCACGGGCTACAAGGTTCCCGATCTCCTCGCGCTTGCGGAAACCGGGCTCGGCTTTCACGAGCTTCGGACATGGTTCGGCGTGTTTCTCGTCGACGATCTCAGCCCAAAGGAAGTCGGCGACCTCGTTGGCGCCGAGATTGCTGCCGCGGACGGTGAGAAGTTCATGGATCGCATGAAGGTGGTCCAGATGAAGCTCTCGGTTCCGATCGAGGGATTTTTCGGCCCTCCGCAGGAGACTGGGGGCGACCCTCCGCCGGCGGAGTAGGGTGGGACTGGTCGAACCTGCTCCGCATATGGGTTGAGGCCGGCCTTCCTCCCGAAACGTTTTGGCGGCAGCAAGCTTGGTCCTACGCGCAGGCGTTGGAGGGCAAGGCCGCCGAACGGAAGCGGGGGGCAAAGCGGGACCTGTCGCTAGCGTGGCACGCTGGCGCATTCGCCGGTCAGGCCTTTGCCGGCAAACTCGAAGACCTATCGACCTACCTCAATCGAGATCCGGAAAGTGAAGCTCGGCGCGGCAATGCCGCGGCTCTCTCCGCGCTGTTCGCGCTGAAGAGCAAGGGCGTTCCGATGACGATCGAGCGCATCCAATGGGACCGACCAAATGGCCGCACTGATCGGCGCCCTCCGGGTCACCTTGGGGGCGAACACAGCGCAATATGAGGCTGGCATGCGCCGGGCGGCCAGCACCGCCCGGCGCACCGGCCGCGATATCAGCGGCTCGATGTCGCAGGCCCAGCGCGTTGCAAGCAACGCGTTCCGTGGGATCGCGGCGGCGGCTGGGGTAACCGGCGTCGGCGCTGCTGCCGTGGGGTTTGCGCGCTATGTCGATGCCGCAAAGAACCTAGAAGCCCAACTCCGTCTCGCCACGCGCGAAACCGGGAGCTTCGTCAGGGCCCAAGATGACGTGCGGCGTATCGCGGCGTCGACCCGAAGCGGTCTCGAAGAGACCGCGAACCTGTACGCCACATTCCAACGAAATTCCCGCGAACTCGGCATTAGCCAAGAGCAGGCGGCGCGGGCGACCGAAACCGTGTCGAAGGCTTTTCAGATCAGCGGTGCGACCGCAGCGGAAGCTTCCGGCGGCCTCCGTCAGTTCCTCCAGGCGATCCAGAGCGGAACCCTGCGGGGAGAAGAGTTCAACAGCGTCCTCGAGAATGCGCCGCGCCTTGCTCGCCTGATCGCCGACAGCATGAACACGACCATCGGCGGTCTGCGAGCTCTTGCGGAAGAGGGAAAGATCACGGGCGACCGGCTGATATCGGCGCTGACAAACCGGCGATTTACTGCCGGGATCGACGAAGAGTTCCGCCAGCTTCCCGTCACGTTCGGTCAGGCAATGACGTTGATCAACAATGCCGCGATCGAGACGTTCGGCGCTTTCGACCGCGGTGGCGAGTTCTCGCAGGCTATCACCAATTTCGTACTCCAGTTCACGACTGGAACCGGCACGATGTCCGACGCTGCCGAACAAGCTGGCATAGATATCCGTTCAACATTCGAAGGGTTGGGTGACGTCTTCGCGCCCTTCATGGAGAATATTGGTCAAGCCTTCGACCTGCTGGATATCCGCATTCAAAGCTCGCGCGACTCAATCGCCGACTTGTTCGGGATCTACGACCAGCTCACCAACCTCGTAAGACGATACGGTAACTTCGGAACCGGCGCCTCGCTGCCGCTGTCGAATGCGAGGGAGCAGTTCCTCAGGAGATATGACGCATCGGATAGCAGGCTTCAGGCAAACGCCGACGCGCGCCGCTTCGGGCTCAATGCCTCAGGCGGCAGGTCGATGCCAAGCACGGAGTTCATGCGATATCTAAATGATCCGGCCCGCTACGATATGTATGGTCGCTCGCGAACCCCGCCGACGAGAGCGCCGACCGCTGCCAGCGGATCGGGGCGAAGCGGCACATCCGCCGCCGATCGCGCCGAGCGCGAACGCCTTCGGCAGGAACGCAACGAGGAAAGCTTCCGACAGGACTTGGCCAGGCTCAACGACGGGCTCCTAAACGCACGCCAAGCCTTGGTGGTGGCGGCGGAGGCCGTCGCCGAGTTCGAGGCGCAACAGATCGAGATCGAGCGGCAACGGGTCAACTCCTCGATACAGGCTGAGGTTACGCAGCGGCGCTTCACACAGGCGCAGGCTGATCAGCTCATTGCGCTCAACGATCAGGTCGCAGCAGAGCGGGTTCGCGCCATCCAGCTTCGTGAAGCCGAGCGTATCGCTGAAGAGCGCGCTCAGATCGCACGCGCCGACCTGGACCTTCAGATGGAGCTGGAACAGGAGTTCGGAAATCTCGCCCGCACGACGCAGGCCCGGCGCGAATCCGCCCTCCGCCTACTAGACTTGCAACAGCGACAGGAGCGGTTGGCTCTGGAAGCTGTGATCGCCAGCCGACAATCGACCGAAGCCGAAAAGCAGATCGCGTTCGCCCGCCTCGAAATGCTGGACGGGCTGTTTCAGATGCGTCGAGAAGGCGTCCAGCGCGGCAACCTCTCCCCGCTGCGCCAGCTCATCGAAGGCCTTCCGCAAACAGCCGATGAGATCAATGAAGCGTTCGAGAATGTCTCGGCGAACGGCATCCAGAGCATGATCGATGGCCTCTCGCAGGCTGCGGTTGGGGCTCGGTCGCTCGGCGACGTGTTCAAGAACGTGGCCCAGCAAATTCTAGCCGATCTTATCCGCATCCAGCTTCAGCGGGCGATCGTCGGGCCTCTCACGAATGCCCTGAGCGGTCTTTTGGGTGGGTTCGGAGGGAGTGGGGGTGGCCTGCCGTTTTCGTCCGGTAAGAACGGCGCGTGGTTCGGTGGACAGGTCGGCGCAATTCCCGGGCTCGCAACCGGCGGTTCGATCCATGTCGGGGGTCCGGCCGGCGTCGATCGTTCGATGTTGAGTCTCAACGGCCAGCCTATCGCCCGCGTCAGCCGTGGCGAGACGATCGGCGTGGGAAAAGGTGGACGCGCGGTGACCTTCGACCTTCGCGGCGCGGTGATGACCGAAGACCTGCTCCGCCAGATGGAAAGCATGTCGGACGCCGCCGCGGTGCGCGGTGCAGTCGGCGGGCGGGCTCTGACCATGGACACGCTTGGACGACGGGCAAGGAGGAGTTTGAACCGATGACGGTCGCGCTCCCCACCAGCCCCTATATTCAGGATGCCGTCCCCAGGTTTTTGAACTGGGGATCTCAACAGAAGCCGCCTCTCGGCGGGTCGACAACGCAGATCGAGCGCGTCGGCTCACGGTTCGCGCTTGAAGTCAAAATGCCGCTCATGAAGCCGGAGGTGGGCCGCCCTTGGGTCGCGGCGCTTATCGAGGGGATGGCGGACGGGGCGGTTTCGATTGAATGGCCCCAGCCCGACTTCACCCCAAGCGGAAACGCCATGGCGGCGATCAAGACTGCGATCTCCGGCGGAACCACGATCGCACTGAAGGGCCTCGCCGCCAGCACTCAGGCGCTGACGCGAGGCCAATTTATATCGATCACGCACGCAGGGCGTTCGTTCCTGCATATGGTGGCCGGTGCCAACTACACGGCAAATGGGTCAGGAGAGGCGACGATCCTGATCGAGCCGCCCCTTCGAACGGCTGTCAGCGAGGATGACGTCGTACAGATAGCCGCGCCGATCATCGAAGGTTACCTCGTCGGCGACGAGCGGGAATGGAACCTGCCCGTCGCCCGCTTTTACGGCCTAGCCTTCACGATCGAGGAAATCGAATGAGCGCGATGACGCCGCAGATGGATGCGGCTCTCTCCGCCGATAAGCCTCTTATCTTCGGTGCCGTCCAGATCGACTTTCCCGAATACAGCCTGCGGCTGATCGATGGTGCCGGCGAGGTGACGATCGGAGGCAACCTCTTCAAAGGGCGCGACGACATTTTCGGAACCTTGGGCGCCATCAGCGAAATCGACGACGCGATGGACGATCAGGCCCCGGCCATTTCCGTAGCGCTGATCCCCCCTAAAGCCTCAACGGCGGCGGAACTGGCATCCCCTCTGTTTCAGGGCTCGCGCATCCGCCTTTGGCTGGGCGCCATCGTCCGCGACACCGGTGAAGTCATCGCGGACCCCTACCTTCTGTTCGATGGCGAGATCGACCAGCCGACGTTCGCCGCCGGCGCGAAGGTGCGAGAGGTCGAATATGAATGCGTGTCCGCCATGGAACGCCTGTTCGACGATGACGAAGGCTTCCGCCTCAACAATGCCAGCCATCAGCGCGTCTGGCCCGGCGAGGAGGGTCTGGAGCACGTCACGGCTCTGACGAAGCAGATCTATTGGGGCGTAGCGAAGCCGGGAATGAGCAGCGGCGGAGGCAGTGGAGGCGGCTTCGGAAACGGGAGCCGCTACGACAATCAGTTCGTGAGGATCAGATGATGAAACGCGCGCACGAAGCGGAGAGGCGCCAGCGCGCGACACAGGCAACCTTGGACACATTCAAGGGCAAACTATTCCAGTTCGGTCGCCACGACTGCGCGCAGCTCATCAAATCTCACGTTCGCCGGATGGGGCGACCGGTGAAGGGGTGGGCCCGCGCAGGATCCTATGTCTCGCTGGCGGGGGGCGTGAAACAACTCAAGAAGATCGGCTTCGACAATTTGATCGATGCGATGGACGCGAGCTTCGAACGCATTCCGCCGGCTGCGGCGCGCATCGGAGACGTCGTCGCGATGCCTGGCGTGGAAGGGCCGGGCGCGCTCACGGTGGCGCTGGGAAATGGCCGCGTGCTGGGCTGGGTTGAGGACGTTGCGGGCGCCGTCGTGCTGCAGCCGTTGTCCTACGACGGGGCAGCCTGGCGGATCCAATGATGCAGCTCCGATCGGAGCTGTGTTATACGGCGAGCCGATGACACGAACTCTGACGATCGCTGCTGGCGTCTTCATTGGCATCCTGGGGGTCATCTTCCTGTTTGTTTTTGCGTCGCGCGCAGCCTCTGGATGGGTGCCCCATCACGCGGCCGATCCGATGACGGATGTGATCACGGCCGACTTTCGTGTTGAAGCCCGCGATCGGCAGAGCATTCTGAGCCTGTCTTGCAAGCCGGGGAAGCCCGTCCGAGCGATCATCGCTGCTAACCGGCGGCTGGGAGGCTATCGTCCGGAAGAGAATTTCATCGAGTTGCCCGCCCGGGTACGTTTTGATGACGATCAGGCGACATATCGCACCGCGGTGATCGGCGACGAGATGATTGGCCTCACCGAAACCACGAACCCCCGAGCGCCAGACATCCTCGCCCAGCTTTCCGCCGCTGATCGCTTCGCGATTCAGGTCGATCCTCCGAGTGGGCGCGAGCCGTTTCTGGCAATCTACGGCATCTCCGGGAGCCGGGACGTGATCGAGCAACTTCGGGCGCGCTGCCGCATCTAGATACAGCGTTCCACGGCGGGACGCGCAAAATAATCCATCGCCTGCCTCACCTCCACATGCGAGCCTGAGGCGGACGGCCTGACGGTCACCGATAACACAACGTTCGATCCGCTCGGGTTGAACGTAACGAGCGTCTCGGCCTCGCCTGGGATTACCGAAGGCGGGCCGTGCCCCTGCACCTGAGTAGCGACGCAGGCCGAAACCTCCTGAACTGACTTTGAGCTCTCGTAGGTCGCGCGCGGCTCCGCCGCCTGCATCTCGCCGATGGTCGTGCAGGCTCCAAGCAGCGCTGCGATGAAGATGATCCGCATGGCGCGGAAGAAACATCCGAATTTCCGAAAAGTCAAAGGATGGCCGCTTGAAGGTACTCAAGATCGCCGCCGTCGTGGTGGGAACCATTGCTGGTGTAGCGGCGATAGCTACCGGATTCGGAGCGCCTCTCGGCGTTGGTATTTTGGGCGCGACTTGGGGGACGATCGCTGCGACGGCCGGGCTGGTTAGCGCGGGCCTCAATCTTCTTTCGCCGGCCAAGCCTAAACAAGGATCGGCCGTCGGCTCAGTCACAGAGTGGCGAGCCGATCCACAGGCCGGGATACCCTACATCATGGGTAGAGCCGCGTACGGCGGCAACATCGTGCATCGGGATACGTGGGGCACTGAGGGCGCATATTTCGGCAATGTCTTCGTCTGGTCCGGCGGTGGACCGGTCGAAGAGATCGAAGCTTTCCAGATCGAACGGGCAAGCGTCAGCTTTTCTGGCAACGCAGCGACTGGAACATGGGCTGGCTTCGTCTGGCTGGATCGTCAGCTCGGCGCGGTGCCGGAGCCCACCGCACTGGCGCCTACGAATGGCACAATGCCGGGATGGGATTCGGCCAGCGACCTCAGCGGATATTGCGCCGGGTTGCTTGAAACCAAGTTCGACAAGGACGGCAAGAAGTGGGCCGGCGGGTTTCCGTCGAACCTCATGGCGATCATCAAGGGCGTGAAGGTCTATGATCCTCGCCTCGATAGCACCTATCCCGGCGGCTCGGGTTCGCACCGTCACGACGATGAGGATACGTGGGCCTACTCGACCAATCCCTGGCTGCACGCCATCACATGGTGGCTGGGTCGCCACCAGAATGGCAAGCGTGTCCTGGGCATCGGCGGGCCGGCCGATGGAATTGACCTCCCGCGCTATGTCGACGCCGCCAACATGGCGGACACCAATAGCTGGACGATCAGCGGCGTCATCTCGTCGCTCGACAGCAAATGGGAGGTTCTGAAGAAAATCTGCCAAGCCGGCGGCGGTGTACCGATCCGGCTCGGCGGCATGCTCTCCTGCGATTTCAATGCGCCGCGCGTGAGCCTCGCCACGATCACTGCCAAGGACATCGTCGGCGACACCCGCATCGTCGCCACCCAGCCGCGTCGCGAGCGGATCAACACCGCAATCCCGCGCTTGCGCCTCGAAAGCCAAGGATGGGAGGTCACCAGCCTCAGCCCGATCTCCATCAACGACTATGTCACCGAAGACGGCGGCACGCGCACGCGCGAAATGGATTTCGAGTTGGTCAACGACGCCAATCAGGCCGCCGAACTGGGCCTGTATGAGGTCGCAAATTCCCGCGAGTTTGGCCCGATCTCGCTGGGCCTCAAGGTTCAGTGGATTGGCTACAAGCCGGGCGATTGCCTCACTCTGGACGTTGACGAACTGGGGCTGGATGGTCAGGCGGCCGTCGTTACAAGGCGTGAGCTGGACCCGGAATCAGCGGTCGCATCGCTCGACTTCGTTTCAGAGACGGCAGCCAAGCACCCGTTCTGCCTGGGTCAGACCGGTACTCCACCGCCGACGCCATCACTCACGCCGATCGACCTTTCCAACGTGCCGTCGCCCGGCTCGTCCGCGTGGGATGTAGACCCTGTCCAACTCACGGGCACCGGCGGGCAAGCCTTGCCGGCGCTGCGCGTGACGGGCGCCGTCGACAATCCAAACGCGGAAGCGATCGTCATCGAAATCCGCGAGGATGGTGCGACCGACTGGACCGGCATGGAGATGCACTCTCCAGACCTGGCCTCGCGCGACCTTCTGAACGTAAAGCCGGGCTTCGATTACGAGGTGGCCGTCAGCTACATCGTCAGAGGCGTTCGCTCCGACCGATTGATCCTGGGGCCCGTCACGGCCGGCACAATCGACGGCATTGAAGGTGCGGCCGGTCTCAACAATGCGACAGTCTTCCTGTTCAAGCGCAGCGCCACCACGCCGACCGTCCCGAGCACGACGGCAACCTATACCTTCGCCACGTCCGCGCTGACGGGCCACAATAACGGCTGGACCCAGACCGTCCCGGCGGCTGACGGCAATCCCCTCTGGGTGACCGCAGCGGCGGCGTCCTCGTCGTCGGCGACCGATACCATCGCGGCGGGCGAGTGGGCCTCCCCGGTTATCCAGGCACAGGACGGCGCGGATGGCGGCACGGGCGCCAATGGCCTGAATACCGCGACCGTCTTCCTCTACCAGCGCGCGGCTTCCACGCCGAGCGTGCCGGGTTCAACGACGACCTACACTTTCGCAACGGGCGCTCTCTCCGGGACGCTAGGATCGTGGACCCAGACCGTCCCGGCCCACAACGGAAATCCCCTCTACGTCACCACGGCGACCGCGCTGAGCGCGAACACGACGGACACCATCGCGACCGGCGAATGGGCGACGCCGCGCGTCATGGCGCAGGATGGCGCCGCCGGATCGGCCGGCACCAACAATGCAACGGTCTTCCTCTTCCGCCGGAACGCGACCACGCCAGCGGTGCCCAGCACGACGGCGACTTACACTTTCGCGACGGCGGCCCTTACGGGGCACAACAATAGCTGGACCCAGACGGTGCCTGCGGCGAACGGACAGCCGCTCTGGGTCACCGCCGCCACTGCATCCTCGTCGGGCGCCACCGATACCATCGCGACCGGGGAATGGGCGTCGCCCGTCATTCAGGCGCAGGACGGCGCTACCGGTGCGACCGGCGGCACAGGCGCGGCCGGGCTCAACGCGGCGACGGTCTTCCTGTTTCAGCGGGCGGCGTCTTCTCCATCGGTGCCCGGCTCGACGCTCACCTATACCTTCGCGACCGGCGTGCTTTCGGGCACGCTCGGAAGCTGGACGCAAACGGTGCCGGCGCATAATGGCAACCCGCTCTATGTGATCACCGCCACCGCGTTGAGCTCCAGCACGACGGATACGATCGCGACCGGAGAGTGGTCGGCGGTGCGGGTCCTCGCGGAGAACGGAAACGACGGCTACGCCTTCGACCTGTCGGCCGGCTCTCTCGTCGTCGAGGCTGACTATGCGGGCACGATCAAGGTAGGTCAGCTTCCTCGCACCGTGACCGGCACGCTGCGCCAAGGCACGACGAACGTCACGGGTTCGGCGACCTGGACTATCGACGCCGAGTCCGGATGCGACGCTTCTATCAGCGGCGCCATCGCGTCGCTCGATGACGTGACCGGCAGCGGCTATTTCGACATGAAGGTTGTTTACGGTTCCTTCTCGCAGGTGCGTCGGGTCGGCGTCACCATGACGCTTGACGCTGCACCGGGCGGCAATGGCGACGAAGCGCAGACGACGTGGACCTGGCCGTCGGTATCGTCGACCAGTTATCCGAGTGATCCGCTCAGCATCATGGTGGTGCGCTCGAACGCGAGCGGCGAAATCGCGATGAGCATGGGCGTCACCTACACCCCGCCAGTCCCTGGCTCGCTCGGCACCAATTCCCTCCAGCTCGCCGGCAAGGCCGTCTATCGCCCGGTCAGTGGCGGCGCGTGGTCGGATTTCCCGGACCCGTCACCCGGCATCGCAGACGGCGAGACGCGCGGCACAGTCGGAACCGGCCGCCGCTTCGAGACGTCGCCGGGCGAACAGGAGACCGATCAGACAACCGGCTCCCTGTCATTCGCCGGCACGAAGACGGGTCTCACGGCGAACACGCAATATCAGGTTGGCGTCATGCTTCGCCGCTTCGCCGGCACCTATACCAGCGGCTACGTGCCTTACGGCTCCGCCACCTTCGACGGTCTCTAGGAGGCTCCAAAGATGGCGAAACAATGGGCCATTGTCCGGATCGACACCGGCGAGATCAAGGCCACCCCGACGCTTCCCGACAATGAGCATCCGCGCGACGAGCGATACGCTGACTGGAGCGAGGACGATTTCAGCTTCCACGAACTGGCCTCCATCTGCCCCGATAGCAATCAGGCGATCCTCAACCGCACTACGTGGGACTGGGAAGAAGACCTGACCAATTGCTGGACGCAGTTGCGCGCCGAGCGGGACCGTCGCCTTGGCCAGACCGATTGGTACGAGCGGCCTTCCGTTGTCGCGCAGACTGATCCTGACCTTCATGCGGCTCGCCTCGCCTACTGCCAGGCGCTCCGCGACCTTCCCGCAAACACCGCCGATCCCCGCGAACCCGAATGGCCGGAGGTGCCCGCATGAAGCAACTGATCCTCCTCGCCGCTCTGCTTCTCGGGTCATGTGAACCGGGCCAAGGTTCGGACGGCTACGCCTTCGGCCGCTGTCCGCTCAATCGCACCAGCTTCACCGTGACGATGGCCTTCCATCCCACGATCGCGGATCTGCGACGCGCGGCCGATCGGGTTGGCGCGTCGATCGAGAGCGGCCGAGAGGCATTCGCTTGGGGGACGTTCTCGCCATCCCGGCCCGTCTGCTCGATCCATGTGATCGCCCCTCAGAACCAATGGCGGCCCGAACGATGGGGGCACGAGCTGGCGCACTGCGCCTGCGGTAGCTGGCATCGCTAGCGGGAGAGTAGGCGTATGAACTGGATCGATATCGCCATCGGGGCCGTTGGCGGCGGCGGCCTCACGACGATCATCGGTCACCTCATCCGTGCCAGAGTTTCGACCCATTCGACGGATCGAACCGTCAACGCCGACCTGCAGAAGCACTGGACGGAAACGATGGTCGGCCTCGTTGATGCCCTCCGTGGCGAACTTCACGACGCGCGCCAGAAGGTGGCCGACTATCTGGAGTTGAAAGAGAAGCTCGCGCACCTCGAGGAGGCGTTGGACCATATCCACGCCATGCTGAACGCCGAAGGCGATATCGAGATCGGCGCGGCTCAACGACGTGCGCAGGCCTTCTTGCGTCGCATGCGGCCGGATCCTGCCACGGAAAAGGGCGAGCAGCGCCAGAGCGTGCAGCGCGCGATCAGCGCGAAGCGGCTGGAGCGGGACGTCAGCGACGGGAAGATCGACTGAGCATCTCGCCAGGACCCTTCTCGGCGACCTCGAAAGGACTAGAGCAATGAACCTCGCTGATTTTCAGCGCTGGCTTGTCGCGCATGGGCAGCCGATCGTCGTTGACGGTCTGCGCGGTCCCGCCACCCGCGCCGCGATCCTCGCCGCGTTCGCCAATCGGAACGCGCCGGCCGTGACGTCCCACGACATCGATGGGTTCGCGCGTCGTCTCGGGGGCACGGCGAAGCAGGTCCGCGCGGTATCGATCGTCGAGAGCGCCGGCGGCGGCTTCAATGAGGCCGGGCAGCCGAAGGCGCTCTACGAGCGCCACTATGCCTGGCGCCGGCTGCGGATTGTCATCCCGCTGCTCAGCAACCCGGCGCCGGGCGGCTACACGATGGACGCCGATCGCGATGGCCTGAATGACAGTTGGGAGAAGATCGCCGACATGGCGATGCGCAACCCGCTGGTCGCGTTCGAAAGCGCCTCGTTCGGCAAATTCCAGATCATGGGAGCATGGGCAGCGCAGCTCGGCTATGCCAATGCGATCGAGTTCGCCTATGCGCTGAGCCGCAGCGAGGCGGCGCACTATGAGGCGCTCTGTCGCTACATCGAGCGGCTGGGCGGCGCGGCGAAGTTTCGGGCCCTCTCGACAGATTGGCGCGAGAACACGCCGTTTGCCGAATTCTACAACGGCAAGAACCAGAAGGGCTATGACCGCCGGCTCGCCGAGGCAATGCGGTGACGGGTCCAATCGATGACGAGGCGCTGGTCCGCGCACTCCGCGCTATCGCGCAGCCGGAGAAGCCGTCGCGCATTCCCGGCTGGCCTCCGCGCGACTGGCGGGCCTTCGTTGCACTGCTAGGCTCTGTCGCCGGCGCGGCCGTCCTGACTGCCTTCGCCGCTTGGCTGGTCTGGATCCTGTGGAAGGGCGGCTGGCCGCTCGAGACGGCCGACAAGCGCATTGAGGCCCTCGCCTGGGCACTGCTCGGCATCCTCGCCACGGTGGGAATTGTGCTGGTCGGGCTCGGCATGGCGATCAATCGTCGCACCGTGAAGGGCAAGGCGGGCCTGATCGAGTTCGAGGCCAGCGGCGGCGATGAAGCCCAGCCGGCGGCGACGGCAACTACGACAACCACCGTCTCGGTCCCCGTTCCGCCTGCCCCGCCCGGGGACGCTTCGCCGGACGGCGGCGGGCCCGTCGGCCCAAACATGGAGGATCGGCAATGATCGGCAGCGCGCTTCTCGTCATCTGGGGGCTTGGCGCCATGCTGGTGCTGAGCTGGGCCATGCGGGCAACCCGGGGCTGGGTTGAGCAGTCCGCGGGCGCCGCCGCCGCACTGTTGTGGCCGATCGTCGTGTGCGTCCTTCTCAGCCTCATCTTCCTCGATTGGCGCGCCGCGCGCCGTCTGAAAGGCAGGGTGCTCTGATGGGGGCGGTCAGCGTCTTCTTCATCGAGCCGACCGATCGCGAGCGGCGGTCGCTGCGCAGGTATCGTTCGAGCGAAAAGGCAAAATGCTCGGCATCGGGCTATGGCTACTGCAACGCTGAGGTCCCGATCGGGGAAGGACCCGCCGGAAGCTCGTCTCGGAGTTGGTCAACACGGTCGGAGGCGCTCGCGCTCGACAGTCGCTGGCCGATATCTTGCGCTTGCGGCTACGAGTTCGCCGACGACGATCAATGGCAGCTCTTCACGCGGCACATATACCGCCGCCCTGATACGGGCGAGGAGATGACGCTTCACGATGCGCCTGTCGGGGCGTGCTGGAACGCCTTCTGGATGGCGGAATTCCGAGCTGCTCGACCACGGCCGTGCTTCGGTATCGGCGACGACGGCCGGAGCCTGGTGGTGAAGTTGCCGGGCAATCACGACTGGATGATCGACGAGCGGGCCAGCAACTGCACGATGCCCGACGATCACACCCACAAATGCTGGGTGCGGATCGGCCGGCCGGAAGATGGCACGCTGCACGTCGACAAGAACGGCCACACCTGCGCCGCCGGCGCCGGGAGCATCATGGTCCCTGGCTATCACGGCTTCCTGCATCACGGCCACCTCACCGACTGCTGAAGGAGCGACAGATGCCCTCATTGACTTGGCGGCTCGCCGGCATGATCGGCGCGCCCATTGCGATCATCCTCGCGATCGTCCTCGCGGTGGTGACGATCCAGAAAAATTCCGTCATCGGCGCGCTGCGCGACGACAAGGCGGCCCTAACGAAGTCCCGCGACGACGCACTGCGCGATCTTACCCAATGCCGAGCCAACCGGATCACGCTCGACGAGGCGATCCGCCGTCAGAATTCGGCCGTGGCGGCCGCCCGGGCGGCCGGAGAGGCCCGGATCGCCGAGCTCGACAGATTGGCGGCAGAGGCGCGGCGCACGGCCGCCAGCGCCCGTGCGCGCGCGAACTCCATCCTGTCTCGCCAAGCGACGGGCAATGCCTGTGCCGACGCGGAGGCACTGATCAGGGAGACGCTGCAATGAGCGACATGCGCCTATACGATGCAGGGGTAGGATGCCTCAACTGGATCATCCTCGCGATCGTGATCTCCGCCTTGGCCGGGTGCACCTCAGCGCCGGCGGCGGCCCCTGAGCCGATAATTCGGACAGTAGAGGTTCAAGTTCCGGTACCACAGCCATGCGATGCAGCGACGCGGATCGGAGAGGCTCCAGCCTATCCCGATTCGGATCAGGCATTGGGCGCTGCGTCCGGCATCTTCAAGCAGGTCCAGCTCCTCCTCGCCGGCCGGGCGTTGCGTCGCGACCGTCTCGCGACGATCGAGGGTGCGCTTCGAGCGTGTCGATAGTCTGACATTCAGACACCACCGCCGGCGCAACATGCCGGGCGGGGGGACCGCGCTACCAACGCGGCCACCGACGAGCGCGAACTCGTCACGCGCGGCCCGGCCGTGCCACGCGATCCCGCACCCGTGCACCGGGCGGGACCAATTGGACAGAAACCTTCATGGAGTCGAATCTTACCTACGTCCGGCCGGTCGCGCCGGTCGCGCCATATATCGGTGGCAAGCGAAATCTCTCCCGCCGTCTGATCGCGATCATTGATCGCATCGAGCACGACACCTATGCAGAGCCCTTCGTTGGAATGGGCGGCGTCTTCCGGTATTATGTAGCAATTGCACCAAGGCGATGACCGACGCCATCAATCCGGATGGTGAACGTATCGCAGATGGTGGCAGCTACCCGATACCGGCGCGCTAGGAGGCGCTGGACATGTGTGGTGGTTA
>JAESFN010000776.1_pt1 | contig 21762 bp, 21 predicted proteins | sample 9269411 | NCBI WGS metagenome assembly JAESFN01 (sample SAMN14505399, study PRJNA617100) | algae metagenome | isolation source: Iphinoe sp. HA4291-MV1 and co-occurring heterotrophs from trail next to... | place: USA: Maunawili Falls, Hawaii | collected 2009-07-25
CGGCGGCGGACGGCGGCAATCCCCTCCTCCACCAGACTCCAGATCAGAATGGGGAAGCCCATGACAAATCCGGTTACCGCCAGCCAGCCGAAGGCGAGCATCACGGTAGTGCCGGCTTTTTCGCTAATCAGCCAGGGACCGATCAAAATCGTCAGACTGAGAATCACCAATCCGGCCGAGCGGCGGATCGGGTTGACCGCGAACGGATCATTCAGCCCAGTGGTTGCCGAATGCGATTGAAACGCGCGCCATTGCCCGTAGCGATTCCTGGCAGTCATCGTTGAGTGCCATGTTTCACGGTGGACCTCGTTCTCTTTTGGTTGAAGCGCGGCAGCCCCCGCGCTTCTCGAACGATCCTACTCAGTCACCGGCACGATATTGCGTTCGTTTTGCTACATCCCGGGTGGGATTACTCCCACTCGATCGTCGCCGGTGGTTTCGATGAAATGTCGTAAACAACGCGATTGATGCCACGCACCTCGTTGACGATGCGGTTGCTCATTTTCGCCAGCACATCGTACGGCAAGCGCGCCCAATCCGCTGTCATCGCATCTTCGCTGGTGATGGCGCGGATCGCGCAGACTTTGGCGTAGGTGCGGTAATCGCCCATCACACCGGTGGAGTACACCGGCAAGAGCACCGCGAAGTATTGCCAGACATCCTTGTTCAGCCCGGCGAGTTCGATTTCGCTGGTGACAATAGCATCGGCCTCACGCAGCGTCTGCAGATCCTCGTCGGTGATCGCACCAAGCAGACGCACCGCTAGGCCCGGCCCCGGGAAGGGCTGACGCTCGACGATCTCATCCGGCAAGCCGAGCGCCCGGCCGACCGCGCGCACCTCATCCTTGAAGAGGAATTTCAGCGGCTCGACCAGCGAGAACTGCATATCCTCCGGCAGACCGCCGACGTTGTGGTGCGTTTTGATTTTGACCGCGGCCTTGGTGTCCTTGGTCGTGCTCTCGATCACATCGGGATAGAGCGTGCCCTGCGCCAGGAATTCGAAGGGACCGAGTTTATCGGCTTCCGCCTCGAAGACGCGGACGAAGGTTTCGCCGATGATCTTCCGCTTCTGCTCGGGATCGGTGACGCCGCTCAGGTTTTCGAGGAAGCGCTCCGAGGCGTTGGCGTAGACGAGCTTCATACCGAACGCGCGGCTGAAGACTTCCTGCACCAGCTCCGCTTCGCCGAGCCGCAGCAACCCGTTGTTGACGAACACCGGGGTGAGCTGATCGCCGATCGCGCGGTGAATCAGCGCGGCAGCAACCGACGAATCGACTCCACCGGAGAGCGCCAGCAGCACCCGGCCGTCACCGACCTGGGCGCGAATCTCTTCCGTGGCCTGATCGATGAAGGATTTCGGCGACCAGTTCTGCTCGCAGCCCGCCATGCGCACCAGGAAATTGCGGATGATCTCCGCACCTTTGCGGGTGTGCACAACCTCGGGGTGGAACTGGATACCGGCGACGTGCCCGTTGCTGAAAGCGGCCACCGGGGTGTTATCGGTAATCGCGTCGATGGTGGAGCCCGGCGGCGGCGATTTCACCTGATCGCCGTGGCTCATCCAGACATCGAGCTCGGTGGGCAACCCCTCGAACAACGCGGATTTCGCTTCGGTGACGGTGATCGTGGCCGGGCCGTATTCGCGATGCACCGCCGGAACGACCTCGCCACCAAGCGCGTAGGCGAGCAGGTTCATGCCGTAGCAGATACCAAGCGTCGGCAGTGCGCGATCGACCACCCACGCCGGCAACCCGGGTGCCCCGGTTTCGTAGACGCTGTTCGGTCCGCCGGAGAGGATGACACCCTTCGGATTGAGGTGGGCAATCTCGTCCCAGGTGACATCGTGATGAAGGAGCTCGCAGTAGACCCCGGCTTCCCGCACCCGGCGCGTGATGAGTTGGCTGTATTGCGAGCCGTAATCGAGCACGACCACGGTATCGGGATGGGCAGCAGGAACGACTGGATTTTCGCTCACGAGCGGAACGGCTCCTTCCGAGGGGCGCTTTCTGTGGAAACGAACAATCGCCTCACCTGAACGGCGAAGCGTGCGGCAATTCTACTCGGCCTGATCGGCCTCCGGAGTATCACCGGTGTCGAGCAGCACGAACTCGGGATCGAACGACCAATCGCGGATCGCTTCGATCTCAACTTCGAGGCGCGGTTTCAGCGGATCGATCTGCTTCGTGAGGTGGAGATCGACCACTTTGCGGTCGTCGATCCCGAGTGGTTCGCAGATCGCATCGAGTGCGATTTTTAGCCCGCCATCGAGATCGCGGCGCATCGGGGTTTTGAAATAGAAGGTCAAATAGACCCCGAGCAGTGCCGTTTTCAGCTCCCGCTCCGCCGCGCTGGAGATTTTGCTCCCCAGCACCGCGCGATCGATCAGCTTTTTCACCTCTGTCTTGAATTCGCGCGCCGGTTTGCTGAGCACGCGGCGATTGCCGGCGGTGGCGTATTGCTGATTGATGCTGGGTGGCAGTGGCACCACCAATCGCAGGCGCGCCGGTGGATGAGCAGAATTTTTCATGTCGAGAGTGTATCCGGCGCCCCATTCATCAACGTGTGCCTATGCTCGGTACAATTCCGCACAGATCGTCGATCCCCGGGTGAGCTCATCAACTCAGTCCCGGAGGGACTTCGTCCTGTCAGCCCGATCACTTTAGTGCCGGGCGTCGCGACACGATTCGTACCGTGTCACCACACAACACCGGAGCACACCTTCTCGTGCATCAACCGTCCACATCATCGATCAGCAAACCGCGTCTCGCCGTTCTCCTCTCCGGTTCCGGGCGCACGCTCGAGAATCTGCTCCGGGTCACGGCCGAGGGCTCGCTCGATGCCGAGGTTGTGGCGGTTGTCAGCTCCCGGAGCGGCGTCCGCGGTATCACCATCGCCGAGCAGGCCGGATTGCCGGTGATCGCGATCTCCCGCAAGCGTTTCGAGGATGACGAGACGTTCACAACCGCAATCCTCGATTGGCTGGCTCCCTTTTCGCCCGATCTGATCATTCACGCCGGGTTCCTGCGCAAATTGGTGATTCCGGCGGAGTGGGAGGGGCGGATGCTGAATATCCACCCCTCGCTGATTCCGGAATCGGGCGCCGCGGGCAAAGGGTTTTACGGGCACTACGTTCACGAGGCGGTGCTCAACAGCGGCGCGGCCGAATCGGGAGCCACGGTGCACGTGCTCGATAACGAGTACGACGAAGGCCCGATTCTGATGAAAGCGCGCGTACCGGTGCTCCCGGGTGACACCGCCGATACCCTCGCCGCGCGCGTGTTCGCCGCCGAATGCGATCTCTATCCCCGCGCCATCGCCGCTTACCTGCAGGACAATCCCTGGGTTCGCGATCGGAACAGCCATGTCCACACCGGGGGATGATGCGAAACCGCGCGAGATTCTCGCCGCGCTCGGTATCGGCGATATCACGGCGATTTCGCCGGTCAGCGGTGGCGCCGATACCGAGATCTGGCGAGTCGAGCACGGCGGTCTGACCTCAGCGTTGCGGCTGTTTCGCGCCGAGCAACGCGGTGTCGCCAACCTCGAAGCGGTAGCAATGCAGGCCGCCGCAAGCGTTCTCCCTGTGCCCGAGGTACGCAAATCGGAGCGCTGGAACGACCGGCCGGTGATGCTGATCGAGTGGCTGCCGGGTATTCCCCTGCTTCACGCCGTCATCGCCGATCTGGGCAATGCCGCGCGCTGGGGTCGCCTGCTGGGCGAAACGCAAGCTGCGCTCCACACCATTCCTGCACCAACATCGTTGCCCGGCGCCGCCAGTTCCTGGCTGGGGCAGCTCAATCCCGCGATTCCCGCCGAGGCGAGCGGATCGCGCCTGCTCCACTTCGATCTCCATCCCCTGAATGTGCTGGTCGATGGCTACCTCGTCAGTGGAGTGATCGATTGGACGAACGCCGCCGCCGGTGATCCCCGCCTGGACGTCGGGCGTACCTGGGGCATTCTGGAGGCGGTCAATCTCACCTTCCCCGGACTCGACGCCTCGCAGAGCCGCGCCGTGCTCAGCGAATTCTCCCGGGGTTGGCGCACTGCGTACGAGGAACGGCACGGACCGTTTAGCAATGCGATTGAGCCCTTCCTCATCTGGGGATTGATGGCGAGTGAGCGCGATCTGGCGCGCCACACCGGCGCGGATAACCGAGCGCGCAAGATCGTGGATGGAGTGGTACAAGTCGTAACGGACGGGGCGGTTGGCGGGCTGAAAGCCACCCTGAAGGTGCTCGATATCTTTTTTAACGTGACCTAGACAATACCTGGGGAGGAATCTGATGACGACCTTCAAGCAGCCGGTAACCGCGTCGCGCGGGGTCGTCACCAGCAATCATCCCGAGGCAAGCGCCGCCGGGCTGGAGATGCTGGCGATGGGCGGCAACGCGATCGACGCTGCCGTTGCCACCCTCTTTTCGCTCTCCGTGGTTGAACCGATGATGGTCAGCCCGATGGGCGCCGGGTTTTTCGTCATCCATCACGGTCCCACTGGCACAATCACGACCATCGACAACTACGCCACCGCGCCGCGCGCCGCGTGCGCCGATCTCTTCCGGCCGGTGGTGGGCAGCCTGGAAAACGAAACCATCGATCAGGAAAACGACACCGGCTATCTCGCGGTCGGTGTGCCGGGCGCGCTCGCCGGTTGGGCCCGCGCAGCTGAGCAATTCGGCGCGTTACCACTATCGGAGCTCATCACTCCGGCGATTCGCCAGGCGCGAAGAGGGTTTACTGTTTCCCCATATCTTTCCTATTGCATCGAGAGCGAGAAGGTGGCGCTGGGCCGCTTTCCGGCAAGCGCGGCAATCTTTTTGCCGAACGGCGCGGTGCCGCAACCCGGCGATCGCATCACCCGGAGCGATTACGCCGCCACCCTGGAGCGGATGGCCGCGAACGGCCCGCGCGAATTGGTCGATGGCGAAACCGCGCGATTGTTGGTTGAGGACATGGCGCACTCCGGCGGGCTGATCACCGCCGGGGATCTCGCCGGATATCAGCTGCACGAGCGACCGGCGATTCGCGGCGGCTATCGTGGCTACGAGATCGCTTCGATGGGGCCAGTCTCCTCCGGCGGCACGCACATCGTGCAGATGCTGCGCATCCTGGAGGGATTCGATCTGCGGGGACTCGGGTTTGGCTCGGTCGAGCGGGTGCACCTGATTGCGGAGGCGCTGAAGATCGCCTTCGCCGACCGATTCCGCTACATGGCCGATCCGGCTGAGGTGGATATCCCGCTCGATTGGCTTACCTCCGACGCCTATGCCGCGGAACGACGAGCTGAGATCGGCAGCGAATCCACGCAATACACCGCCGGTCTCGCCGGAGCGCGCGGTGAATCGACCTCGACGACCCACGTCAACGCCGCCGACGCGAGCGGCACGATCGTGGCGGCTACGCAAACGCTCAACTCGCTGTTTGGCTCGCGAGTCACCACCCCGGGAACCGGCATGCTGCTCAACAACACGATGCGGCTGCTCGATCCCACCCCGGGCCGCACGAATTCGATCGCGCCGGGCAAGCGGATTCTCAGCAGCATGTCCCCGACCCTGATTCTCAGGGACGGCAAACCGGTGCTGGCGCTCGGCACCCCCGGCGGGCACCGCATCTTCGCGGCAGTGCTCCAGGGAATCATCAACACGATCGATCACGACATGAGCCCGCAGGAAGCGGTGGAAGCACCGCGTGTCTGGACGATGGGGCCGACGCTCGAAATCGAGGACACCTTCCCGAATCTGAGCGACGTCGTTGCGGGATTGGAGCGGCGCGGTCACCAGGTGGCGGTGGTGCCGAAGATCGCGGGCGGTATGGGCGCGATCGCGGTCGATCCGATTACCGGCATGCTGACCGGCGCAACCTGCTGGCGCGCCGACGGTGCTCCCGCCGGTCTTTCCGGCGGCGGCGCTCGAATGGTTGACGAGATTCCGTGGAAATAGGCTAAATATCGGCCCTCAATCCCGGTGTCAGATCCCCTGGCTCTCGATCACCAGCCCGTCGTAGGCAATCTCCACACCGGCGGGGAGGAGCGCCATCCCCGCGGCGTGACTGAGGTCGTGGCTGAGATGGGTGAGATAGGTCTGGCGAGGGGCAATTTCCGCGATAACCGTCAGCGCTTCATCAACCGAGAGATGGGTAGGATGAGGGCGCTCGCGTAAGGCATTGAGCACGAGCGTGTCCACCCCACGTAACAAATCAAGTGAGCTAGGCGGAATCTCCTTAGCATCGGTAACATAGGCTAGATCGCCAAATCGATAACCGAACACAGTCATTCGGCCGTGCGTCACCGGGATCGGGGAAATCGTACGTCCCGCGATTTCGAACGGTTCTGCTACCTCAATCAAATCGAGATCGGGTTTGCCGCCGAAGAAAGGAAAAACGTGGGTGAAGGCGTATCCAAAGCGCTCACGCAGGCTCGCCGCCGTTTCCGCTCCGGCGTAAACCGGTAGCCGTTGCTGCTGCAACTCGTTGAAGCGCCGAAGATCGTCGAACCCACCCGTGTGATCCGCATGGGCATGGGTCATGATCACGGCGTCGATCCGATCGAGGGCAACAGCGCGCGCTTGCAGGCGCAGCTCTGTGGCGGTATCGATCAGCAACGTCAGCCCATCCCACTCCACGACGGCGGAGGCGCGGTTTCGCCGATCTTTCGGGTCATTTGACGAGCACACCGGGCAGGGGCAGCCGATCATCGGAATCCCGTTTGAGGTGCCGGTGCCGAGAAAAGTCAATCGAGGCATGAGGCGTGCATTTCCCGATCTACAAGCCAAGCGGGCTCATTGCGTCAATGGATGAGTATACGGCGATGGAATCAAATGCTTGATACCGGGCTGATCGAGTACTATTGTCTTAGTACCCGGAACGCAAAGTGGCTAGCCCGGGTTATGACATTAGTCGGAACGCTGCCTCTTAACGAATGGCGGTATTACCGGTACGATATGCTCTTAAGACCCGTTGCGTCTCGATAGTCTCGCGCACTGTTTTCCTCGCAGGACCGAGTGAAAAATGACCGACCAGCGGCGAGGGTCATCGCCTGAGCTCATTTCAACGGCAGCCGAGTCAGCACAGCTTGTGCTGAGCTCCAGTTTCCGCATGAGCCGCGCCCTCACCTGTGACGATCTGTGGCGCGAAGCCTATCGCACGCTGTGCGAGCTTAGTACTGGGCGCGTTGCCTGTTTTGAGGCAGATGTGCACGAACTGCTCACCCCCGTGAGCGACGCGGTCGATTCACACCTTGATACAGACCTGTTGCGCGAAATCGCCGAAACGAGCGAGCGTGCCTGGTTCCGCCTCGGCGAGCCGGGCGTGCGATTGCTGCTCGACGACCGGGTGATCGTCGCCGATTGCGCCGACGCCCAGGGGCTTCGCGGGGCGCTGGCCGTCGTTTTTTCGCATAGCCTCGATGGGAGCGCTTCCATCACGCAGCCCCTTGCCGCTCTCGCCGCGAGCGTCGCCGTCGCGCTCGGCCGTATCGCTCTCCAGGCCACCACGGTGCCGATTACCCGGCATCAAGCCGAGCTCGAACGCAGCCGGGTGGAGATGAGCCGGGCACTGCACGATGGCCCCGCTCAGGATCTCGCCATGGCGAGCATGGCGCTCGAACAAGTTCTCAAACAACGTGCGGCGCAAACCGAGGCGTCCCCCTCCGGTGACATCGCCGTCGAATTTCTTGAACGCGCCATCGTCGGGCTGCGCCACTTTATTTCGGAATTGCGCGGCGAACAATTGGCTCAACCTGTGGCGCACACGCCAGCGCCAACCCTGGTTTCGCTCTTCCCCGACGATCCACAGGAGCAGGCGATTTTGGCGGTAGTGCGCGAAGCACTGCGTAATGCGCGGAAGCACGCCGAGGCCGATGCGGTATCGGTCACCGTGCGCCGTGACACCCCTGGTCTAGAGGTCCAGATAGCAGATGACGGCCGGGGCTTTTCCGGCGAGAATGTTCCCGGTCATTTTGGGCTCACGCAGATGCATGAACGAGCCTCCGAGCTTGGAGGCGAGCTTTCCATAGAGAGTGCCCCCGGCGAGGGAACGACGGTTCGCCTCGCGACCCCAACAACGGAAGGATCCCGCACTGCGCGCCGTGGCGCAGCGGGAAATAAGGTGGAGGATCAGCATGACCATTCCTGATGCGGCACGCCGGTCCCGACCGGCGGCCACCATTCCCCATGAAATAGAAGCGCCCGCGCGGCGTGCTACCGACGCGCCGCTTTCCGTGCTGATCGTTGACGATCATCTGCTCTTCCGGCAGGGCATGCGTGCGCTGCTCGAACAAACAAACGAGGTGACGGTCGTCGGCGAGGCCGAATCGGGGGAAGAGGGTGTTCGCCTCAGCCGCTCGCTGCAACCGGCCGTGGTGCTGATGGATTTGAATCTTGGCAACGGCATGGATGGGGTACAGGCCACTCGCCAGATTCTGCAGGAAAGTCCACAAACCCACGTCGTCGTGCTCTCGACCCACTACTCCGAGGATTACGCGCTGCCGGCGATGAAGGCGGGCGCGAAGAGCTACCTCGTCAAGAGCACCGGTGTGGACAATGTGCTGCGCGCAATCAAGCTCGCGGCCACCGGCGGGTCGATGATCGATCCCCTGCTCACCCCGGTGATCATGAACGAGTACCGGCGGATGAACGGGCAACGCAACGAGCGTGCGAAATCGGGCGGGCTTTCCGAGCGCGATATGGCGCTGCTCAAGCTGCTTGCCGCCGGTTACAACAACCGGCAGATTTCCGACGAGCTGGCGCTGGCCGAAAGCACCGTCAAAAATAACCTTTCCGCCCTCTTCCAGAAGATCGATGTGCGCGATCGCACCCAGGCGGTGCTGTATGCGATCGACTCTGGAATCGTCGGCCGGGGCACTCGAAAACCATAATTGGTGAAGTAAATTAATGGATACGCCTTCGGGGTGGTGGCTGTCCCCCAATCACCCCGAAGGCGTACTGCAAATTGCGTGAAATACACCCTACGGCGGATTGAACTCAGGAAGCGAACCCGGTACTTTGGCTGAGTGCGGTGAACGCGTGCATTGCGTTGAATCGCCTCATTTTTTGTAAGGAGCCGGGGGACAGTGCAGCCCACCCGGCAATCCACCGCCGGGAGGAACCATGACCGCAACGCTTGGGGTCAACAGCAACACGCGCCAGGGTGCGTACGCAGGCTCGTCGATCGTCCGCGCCGACAATGTCGTCAAGATCTACGACACCGGCAAAGAGAAATTCCACGCGCTGAAATCAGTTTCCCTCGATATCCAGAAGGGCGAAGTGGTTGCCGTGATGGGCCCCTCGGGCTGCGGTAAAACCACCCTGCTCAACTGCCTTTCCGGCCTCGATGATGTCACCAGCGGCAAAATCTGGATCGAGGGCAAAGACCTTGCCTCGATGAACGATAAAGAGCGCACCACCTATCGCGCACACCGCATGGGCTTCATCTTCCAGGTCTACAACCTGCTGCCGGTGTTGAACGCAGTCGAGAATGTCGAGCTGCCGCTCCTCGTTTCCGGCGTGCGCGCCAAAGTCGCCCGCGAGAAATCGATGGCCGCACTGGCGCAGGTCGGTCTCGAAAAATGGGCCAAGCATCGCCCGGCGGAGCTCTCCGGTGGGCAGCGCCAGCGCGTCACCATCGCCCGCTCGCTCGTCAATGATCCCGCCATCATCTGGGCCGACGAGCCGACCGGCGCCCTCGATTCCAAAACCGCCAACGAGATTCTCAATCTCATGCTCGATCTCAATGCGCGCACCGGGCTCACCTGCGTGATCGTGACCCACGATCCGGGCGTCGGCCGCGCGTGCCACCGCACCATCAACATGCGCGACGGCCAGATCGTCAGCTACTAAACGAACCCGGCTACTCGCCGTCAGGGGAGCGTCGAACGAGGTGCGCGGTCGCAATGACGCGGCGCGCGGGCAGGGAGAACGGACTCGATGAAAGAGATTTTTGGATTATCGACGACAGTCATCATGGTTGTGCTCCTGGTGATGCTGGGGCTCTGCCTGCTGACGACGATCTACGTGGCGCTCCGTCGCCGCGTGATCTTCAAGCTGGGCGTGCGCAACATCCCTCGACGTAAAGCACAAACCATCCTGATCGTGGTCGGTTTGATGCTTTCCACCCTGATCATGGCCGCGGCCATGACCACGGGCGATACCCTCAACTATTCCTTCAACAAGAGCATCTACGACCAGCTCGGGCACATCGATGAGATCGTGGTGCAGAGCTCGGAAACCAAGGATGCCAACATCCAGAACGCGCTCACGAATAAGATCGATGCCTCGTCGCTGCAAATCGTGAAGGACGCCGTGGCCGGCGATCCCAACGTGGTGGCCGTGGCTCCGATCCTCTTCGAAGAAGTGCCGGTTTTCAATGAAACCAGCAAACTCGGCGAGCCGGTCGGCAATCTCACGGCAATGACGCCGGAAGATGTGGCGGCCTTCGGCGGGTTGGTTGCCGATGGACAGGGCGGCAATCTCGATCTGGCCACCCTGCAGCCGGGCGAGGTGATCATCAATCACACCGCGCAGGACAAGCTCGACGCCAAGATCGGTGACACGCTCACCGTCCGCTACAACAACCAGCCGATCACGCTGACCGTTGTCGGTATCGCCAAGGATCAGATCATCAGCGGCGATCTCGGCGATGGCCCCGGCATGCTCGTGCCGATGTCCTACATGCAGCAGATCACCGGCAATGTCGGTGAATACAGCGCCATCGGTATTCGCAACGAGGGTCCGGTCCGCGGTTCCGAGAAGCACAGCGATGGCATCGTCGATAAAGTGGCGCCAGCGCTTGAAGGCAAGAACCTCGGCATCTACGATGCCAAGCAGGATCTGGTCAAGCAGTCGCAGCTGATCTCGAACGTCTTCACATCGCTCTTCATCGTGATGGGGCTCTTCTCGATCGCCGCCGGCATCATGCTGATCGTGCTCATCTTCTCGATGCTCGCCGCCGAGCGCCGCGCCGAGATGGGCATGGAGCGCGCGGTCGGCGCCCAGCGCCGCCAGCTGATCCAGCAGTTCATCGCGGAAGGCACGGGCTACGCGCTCTTCGCCGGGCTCGTGGGTTCGGTGCTAGGAGTACTTGTCGCGCTCGGTATGAGCGCGGTGATGGGCTCGCTCTTCGGTGATTTCGTCGACATCTCGCCGCGCGTCGAGCCGCGCAGCCTGATCATCGCCTACTGTCTCGGTGTGGTGATCACCTTCCTCGCGGTGGTGGTCGGTTCGTGGCGCATCAGCCGCCTCAACATCGTGGCCGCGATCCGCGACATCCCTGAAGTTTCCCGCGCTCGCCGCCGCCCACGCGTGCTCATCTTCGGGTTGATCATGATCGCCCTGGGTGTGTTGATGTCGGTTTCCTCGGGCGACTCGATGTTCCTCTTCGGCACCGGCATGTGCCTCTGGCCGTTCGGTGTGGTGCAGGTGCTGCGCTTCTTCGGCTTCCCCACCCGCCCGATCGCGACGCTGGCCGGGCTCTGGATCGTCGTCTTCTGGTTGCTGCCGAGCAAGCAGTTCGAAGAACTCTTCGGCGAAAAGACCGGCGATTTCGAGCTCTTCTTCGTCTCCGGTATCTTCCTGGTGGCCGGTGGCACGATCGTGATCATGCAGAACACCGATCTGCTGCTCCGCTTCATCTCCTGGTTCGGCGGCATCTTCAAATCGAAGCTGCCGGCCGTGCGCACCGCGGTGGCCTACCCGGGATCGGCGCGTGGCCGCACCGGCATGACGATCGCGATGTTCAGCCTGATCATCTTCTCCCTGGTGATGATGGCGACGATCGTGGCCAACTTCTCCAAGGCCTTCTTGAACGACAACGCCGACGCCGGATGGACCGTTCGCGCGGAAGCCGGTGTCTCGAACCCGATCAGCAACTTCCAGCAGACGCTGCAGGACAACGGGGTCGACACCAGCCACATTGGCTCGATCGGTATCGTCGACAGCCCGGTGGCGGGAGCCACCCAGGTACGCATGGGCAACGAAGGTGATTGGATCTACTACCCGGTGCAGGGTATGGACAACACCTTCATCCAGGACAGCACGCTCTACTTCACTCAGCACGCAATCGGCTACGACACCGATGAGAAGATCATCGAGGCGTTGCAGAGCGGTCAGCCGGTGGCTGTGGTCTCACAGTCGGGCCTCAAGGGGAACGGCGGCGATTTCGGTGGTGATTCGGTGACGAATCTGACCGCCGATGACAAGACCTTCGAACCCTTCCAGGTCAACGTCCTGAACTCGGCGACCGGAGAAGTTACGCCGGTGACGATCATCGGTGTGCTGAACGGCGATCTCTCGATCCTGCAGGGGCTCTACACCAACATCTCGGTGACCGACAGCATCTTCGGCGGCAATAGCGGCTTCAAGAGCTACTACGTGAAGCTGAACGACGTCAGCAACAAGCAGGCGAAGGATTTCGCCGATGATGTCGAATCCAAGCTGCTGATGAACGGCGTGCAGGCTGATTCGATCCACGAGGAGCTCAAGGATCAGCAGACGCAGCAGCAGTCCTTCTTCTACATGATCGAAGGCTTCATGGGTCTCGGTCTGATCGTCGGAATCGCGGCCATCGGCGTGATCGCCTTCCGCAGTGTGGTGGAACGGCGGCAGCAGATCGGCGTGCTGCGTGCCCTCGGCTTCCAGCGCTCGCTGGTTTCGCTCAGCTTCATGATCGAAACCGCCTTCGTGGTCGGCATGGGCATCCTCTCCGGCGGTGGCATGGGTCTGCTGCTGGCGCGCAATCTCTTCGGCAGCGAAGACTTCAATGAGGGTGCGTCGAAGGTCGCCTTCGTGGTGCCGTGGCCGCTGTTGGCGCTGATGTTGGTCGCCACGATCGCCGCCGCGCTCTTCATGACCTGGATCCCGGCCCGCCAGGCCGCCCGCATCGCCCCGGCGGAAGCGCTGCGCTACGAGTAAGTAACGACGTTATCCGGAGCTCGTAACGAAGCGGTGCGTGATTCCTCACGCACCGCTTCGTCATTTCCAGCGACGGAAGACCGACAACGGACGACGGATAACGCGTAGCAACGCCCAATTCGTAAACGCGCACTACGCAATTGGCCGTATCGCAGGTGTACTATTTCTCCGCAAAACGAATTACGGCGAGTCATCGCCGTATTGTGGGGACCGGGGTCATCGCGCCGGGTATGGGAGGGGCAACGACATGCGAGCGGCGCTCCGGCCCTTCCGGCGGTCGATTCAACTCACCCTGCTCCTCATGGCCGTGCTCCTGGTGCTTTTCGGTATCGTTGAAGCACTCCACATCGATATCCTGACCAATCCCGAAAAGTGGCTCGATGACGCCGGCGCGCCCGCCGCGCTGATCGGCGTCGGGCTGCTCCTTTTCGACGTCTTCATCCCGGTGCCATCGAGCGTGATCATGATCGCCAACGGCGCGCTCTTCGGCGTTGCCCTCGGCGCGCTGCTCTCGCTGATCGGCAGCACCGGCGCCGCGCTCACCGGTTACTGGACCGGTCGCAAAGGCGAAGCAGTGGTCGCGAAATTCGTGCCGCTCGACGAGCGCGAGCGGGCGGTGGAGCTGCTGAATCGCTGGGGTATTTTCGCGATTATCGTCTCACGGCCGGTGCCGATCCTGGCGGAAACGCTGGCGATCGTAGCCGGAGTTGCCGGCATCGGCTGGCGCAAAACTCTTCTTGCGGCCCTCATCGGCGGAGTTCCCGCCGCGTTGCTTTATGCGATCGCCGGCGCCACGGTTCGCGGCGCGGGCAAGGGCATTTACGTTTTTCTTCTGGTTTTGCTCCTGTCGGGAGCAGTCTGGTTGATCGGACGCTGGATCGAACCGCGATTCAGATCGTCGCAGGTGTAGCACAGGGGAGGCATCGATGGTTGCGCAATCGCTGGTTGGCGATGCCAAGCTCACGCTGGTCGCGGGGGATTTCAATTTCCCCTCCACCCTCTCGTTCGATGAAGAGGGCAATTTCTACGTCGTCGAAACCGGTCTGCCGTTCGGCGGGGCCGAGCGCGGCGGCAAGGTTTGGAAAATCAGTCCGGATGGCGAGCGCACGCTGCTGCTGAGCAAGCTCAGCGCACCCACCAACGGCGCGACCTATCACGAGGGCGCGCTCTACGTCACCGAGGGTGGTTACCCGGCTAAGATCGGCCGTTACGATCTCAAAACCGGCGAGTACACGATCCTGATCAAGGACCTGCCGGGACCGGGCAACTACCAGGCCGATATGGTCGCCTTCGGCGCCGACGGCAAAATGTATTTCGCCCAGGGCGCGATGACCAACACCGGTGTGATGGGTCTCGATGCCTACGAGCTGGGCTGGCTGCGCAAACTGCCGCACCAGGAAGACATCCCCGGCTACGACATCGTCCTCAGCGGCGTGAATGTGGAAACCCGCAATCCGCTGGTCGAGGATCCGGATGCGAAGGCTCGCACCGGCGCATTTGCGCCGTTCGGTGATCCCACCGAGCCAGGCCGCCGCATCAAGGGCCAGGTTCCGGCCAGCGCCTCGATCATGCGCGCCAATCCGGATGGCACCGGACTTGAGCTCGTAGCCTGGGGTATTCGCAATGCCTTCGCCATCGGCTTCGCGCCGGACGGCCGCCTGCTGGCGATCGACCAGGGTGCGGACGACCGAGGCAGCCGCCCGGTCGGCAATGTGCCCGATCTGATTTTCGAAATCAAAGAAGGCGCGTGGTACGGCTGGCCTGATTTCGCCGGTGATGTTCCCTTCACCAGCGAGCGCTTCGTACCGGAGCGCGGCAAGCAGACTCCGTTCGTGCTGGCCAATCATGACGAACTGCCGAAGCCGGAAAAAGCGCTGATGGAAGTAGTTTCCCACGCCGCCGCCTGTAAATTCGATTTCATTCCGAACGACAAGGGTGGTCACGATCTGTACATGGCCTACTTCGGCGACGAACTGCCGATGTGCGGCCCGATGGGCGAGAAGGTCGGCCGCTCCGTGGTCAAGATCGACATGGAGACGTGGACTCCGGAAGATTTCCTGGTCACCGGCAAGATGTATCGCCCGATCGATGTGCGCTACGTCGCCGCGGAGAACGCACTCTACATTCTCGATTTCGGCGATTTCGAGATGAACGAAAAAGGTGTCGTGGCGAACAAAGGCACCGGTGGTGTCTGGAAGCTGCCGCTGGACTAGATTGCCCTCACCCCGCCTGCTTCGCAGGCACCCCTCTCCCACTGCGGTAGGAGAGGGGATGAACCGCCCCAGATTCTCTGGGGCGGTTCTGCTTTTGCACACATGCTTCACGAGAGGGCAATTCATCTCGATGAAAGTACGCCAAGCTGAAGCCTGGCGCTGACAGGTGCAAGCCTCTTCGAGGCTAAACACGCACCGCCAGCGCATTCGTTGACCCCGGAGGGGTCATTCTTGCCTGAGCATCGGCCCTCAGGCCCGGTGCCCCTCCCCAACCGTGTGCCATTCCCACCGGAGTAATGGCGAGCCAGATCGACGGCAGCGAAAATCGCGTGGGAACATCACCGGAGCCGTAAAAGGATATTCAAATGCCTCACGCACGAACCACCACGCTCTTCGCGGCTCTTTGCGTCCTCGGAACTGCGATCCCGCTGGTGCCGTTTGTGCTCTGGCTGATAGATCACGGGGTGGAACCGCGGCGGTTTGCTGAGGAGATGTTCGAGAACCGCATTAGCAGCTTTTTTGCGCTCGATGTGCTGCTCTCCGCAGTGACGATTCTGGTGGCGTGCGCGCTCAATCCCGATCGGCTGACACGCAATCAGCGCGTCGGTATCGCCGCCGGGTGCTGTTTGATCGGGGTGTCGCTGGGGTTACCGCTCTACTTTTGGTTGCGGGAACGCAACGCGCTTACTCGTTCTCGTTGATGTAATAGGTCATCGATTGCATGGCGCCGATCGGGTCAACCTCTCGGACCATGACTTCTGCTGGCGCTTTGATCGAAATCGGGGCGTAGTTGAGGATCGCGGTCACCCCACCGGCGATCAGCTGCTCGGCGACCAATTGTGCGGAAAGCTCCGGTACGGCGATGATCCCAATCTTAATTCCGAGCCGCGCGACTACCGGTGTAACATCGCGCACATCGTGCACGGATAGCCCATTTACCTCAAGACCGACGGTGTCGTTGCGATCGAAAATCGCGGCGATGTTGAAGGTGGTCGGGACAAACCCGCCGTAATGCACGATCGCCTGACCGAGATTTCCATAGCCGACGAGCGCCACATTCCAGGGACGATCAAGCTGCAGGATGTGGTGGATCTCGCTGGTGAGCAGGCGAACGTCGTAGCCCTTGCCCTGCTTCCCAAATTTACCGAAATACGATAAATCGCGGCGAATCTGGGCTGCCGTCACGCCGATTGCATCAGCCAATTCCTCAGAATTGATTGACGCCACGCCACGCGCTTGCAGGGCATCGAGGGTGCGCAAGTAGATTGGGAGGCGGCGAATCACGATATCGGGGATGGAATGATTGGTATCTTCGAGGAATTCACCGTCATCAAGAAAGGCGTCTACCGCGCTCGGAATGCGCCCGTTTCGCGTCATCGCGCTGCCTGGCTTCGACATCATCCGTCTCTTATCCAGCCCCACGAGTGGTGTATGCAACCCGATCGCGAGCCCCACTGCTCGTGCTCTGTCGCCGGTCTCGTGCGATGTTTCACAAGTATCGGCCACACACCGCTGGGCGTCAAAGAAGTTCGTACCGATGTGGGCCGGTCATCCGGCCCAATTGTCACACGATTTCGCCGCTGATGATGCCCCGCGCAATACTCCAGACCCGCGGCAGCTCGGCCTGGGAGCGTGCCACCTGTCTGACCCGATCGGCCTGGCTCCGCACGCCGAGGTCATCGAGCAATGCGAAGAAATCGCCATCGAAGGGTTGCTCCGCGCCGGGAGGTCCGTCGGTGGTCAGCACCGCGCGACAGCGGCAAAAGGTCGCCACAATCCAGAAAATCGCCTCGCGATGCGATCCGGCCGCGACGAGTTCGCGATTGCCATCAATCGCCACGGCGGCGCCATCGTCGCTGATATCGGCGGCGAAAAAGAAGGGGGAGCGAATCACCGGTTTGGCGGCGGCGAAGATGCGCTCCAGCGCATCGATGTGCTGGCTCACACGCTCGGGGGAGAGACGCCGCGCGCCGATGAGATCGAGCAGTGCCTCATATTCATCGAGGCGGTTGATTCCGGCCAGCACCTCCCGCACCGCCAAATAGCGTTTGCGCACCGTCGGGTTTTCCAGCGTCGCGACGAGCAACACGTGCGTGAGCGCGCCGGTGGTGAAGAGCCACGAGGTCACCTGATCGTGTACCGGCGCATCGTGGCGCAGTGGAAAGCCACTCAGCATCCGATCGTGCGCCATGCGAGCACGAGCTTCCACCCAGTCCGGATTTGCGTAGCCAGCGGCCACCGCTGATGTCAGCGCCGCCAGCGCTCCGTCGCGATCGGCCAGAATGCCGTTACCGAGAAAGCTCCCCACGAGCTGGTAGTGGCCGAGCACCTGCTCCGGGCTCGCGATCGCACCGGCATCGAGGAACGACACCTCCAGCAACAGATCGCGATAGCGGAACTTGCCCGGTTTGGCGGTGTCATCGCCTGGCTCGCGGATCACCAAGATATCGAGATCGGAGGTGGGAGCTAGCTCTTCATCATCGCGAAGCCAGTTCACCGAACCATGCAGCACCGCGCCCAGCATGCGTGGATCGGTTGCGATGGCCTCATCCACCCAAGCGGCGGCAATGCGCTTTGCTTCATCCACTCGCACGGCCTGCCTCCTTGATATCCGACTAAAACCGTATGATATGATCGCGGCGGTTAATACAAACGCGATGACGCCCGGCATTTTGCCGTGGCGGTGGATAGCGTCTGCTCAAAATTGAGGGGGCTTACGTGCACTCGACGTCAAAACACGTTTCCCGTCGTTCGATCCTTGGAGGCGCGATCGCCGGCGCCGGTGCGCTCGCGTTCGGTCGAGCCGCCCATGCCCAGTCTACTCCGGTCGCGTCGCCGGTCCCTGGAGCCTGGCCGCGCACCATCCCGGCTGCGAACGGCGATATCACCATCGCCGCGCCACCGCAGCGCATCGTCGCCACGAGCGACTGGTACGAGGTCGATTACCTGATGGCCGTCGGAGTTGAGCCAATTCTCTACGGTTACACCAATCGCTACGGGCTCGGCATCGCCCCATGGTTGAGTGAGGTCGGCGGCGACAAGCTGGAATCGTTCCCGATGCCGGAGGAAGGCCCTGCTCTGGAATTGATCGCGGCGAAGCAGCCCGATCTGATCATCGCCGATCCCTATTTCGCGGAAACGATCGCCGATCAGCTCGCCGCGATCGCGACCACGGTCGCCATCCCCACGCCCTACACCGGCAGCAACAACTGGCGCGAGGGGCAGATCGTGGTCGGACAGGCAGTTGGCAAAGAAGCCGAAGCCGCTGAGGCAATTGCCGTTACCGAGCAGCTCGCCGCAGCAGGCAAAGCGGAACTCGCTTCCCTAGCCGGGCGGAAGGTGACCATCGCCTACGCCACGGAGTACAACGGTGGCTCGCTCTTCTTCTCCGAGCCGGGGTCGCAGGAATCGACGATCGTCGAGGATCTGGGCTTGACCTTCTTCCCGCTCGGTCCCGACAACACCCCGCAATCGATGGAGCTGGTTGGCAACCTCACCGAAGCCGACATCCTGATTTCTTACGACAACTTCAACGGGCCTGCGATTCTGGAGGCGAATCCACTCTTCCAGCAGCTACCGGCGGTCAAGGAAGGGCGATACGCCGTCGTTTCCGGTCTCACCGGGCGCGCGCTCTTCGCTCCCACCACCCTCAGCGTGCGCTACGCCATTACTGGACTGAAAGAGGCGATTCTGGCGGCTGCCGCAGGGAATGGGCGAAAGGTGGGGTAAGGGGCGAGGAACCCTCACCCGTCTGCTGCGCAGCCACCCTCTCCCGTTGCGACGGGAGAGGGCACGTTTGGGGAAATTGCGTGGTGGGGATCGGAGACCTGGGGTTCCGACCCCAGGCTACTCAATAAACGCTCCTCCAGAGCTACGAAAAAGCCCCGGCTCAATTGAGCCTGGGCTTGCCCCTCTCCCACTGCGGTAGGAGAGGGGTGGCGCGCAGCGCCGGGGCGAGGGCCGCTCGTTAGCTGATTTCCTCGTCCCAGAAGAGGCGGCGGAATTCGAGGGTGTCGTAATAGCCGAGGATGCTGACGATGCGCCCCTCCGAGGAACGCACGATCACCACTTGCTCGGAGAGGACCTCGCGGTTCTGCGAGCGCGAAAATTCGCGGATCACGAACTGCACCGAGGCGCGCTCGCCATCGACGATGACATCGGTCACCGCCCAGCGCGCGCCGGGATAGGATGAAACCACCTGGCCGAAGTAGGCAACGACTTCATCCGCGGTGCGGATCGGCGCGAGATGCGGCAACGCGCGAAACACCGCGTGCGGCGCCAGCGTGCGCATCATGCGATCGGGATCGCGCTCATCGAGCGCACTGAAAAATTCTCGGGCCAACGCCGCAACCGTTGCCGGAGGGACGATGCGATCTTCGCTCATCAGCACCTCCGAGGCGTTCGATTCAAATTCCTGCACGGCTACGACCGCAGGGAAACGGGCGTCATACGCAGCAGTTCGTCCAGATGCGTGCAGGCCGCCGGGGAAAGCCCCTCGCGCGCGCCGATTTTATCGAGCGTTGTATCGATCTGCGCCAGCACGCGAATATCATTATTCGCCAGCACCTCGGCGAGATCGCGCAGCACCCAATCGTGCTCGATGCGGCTGGTGCCAAAACGCTGCCAGGCGTTATCCGGCAACCCGCGCAGCAGCGACAGCGTGCTCTGGCGCAGGCGGCGGAATTCGGCCATCACCGAAAGCGCGCTGGCGAATGTTTCCCAGCGCTCCTCCTGGGCGGTGCGCGTCACCGGCGGCAGGCGATCGAGATTGGGATCGGGCTGAGTGCCGATGAGATACATCTTCGGGAAGATGCGCAGTTCTTCGTCGCGCAGCTCAGCCAGCAGCTCCTTCACCGACGGTTCGCTGCGAAACACGCTGCGATCGAGCAGCGCGCGGTTGTGCACCGGAGTGAGCCAGCGCGAAAGATGATTGACCGTGTAATGCAGGCGCACGATCAACGAATCGTTGTCGAGCCGCGACACGGGCACATCGGCCGCTGTCACTTTTTGCGCCGGACCGGTGGTAATGATCATGCTCTATCCTCGCTTCAGCTTCGCGTGTTAGCTCGCAACCGCATGCAGTGCCTGGTTGAGATGCTCGCGATCGTGATCGCACATCTGGTCGCCCAACCACTGCAGGGTAATCACCCGGGTACCCGAGATTGTGCCCTCGCTTTGCCAGAGCTCAATCGATTCGTCTGTTTCAAAAACGCCCTGACGCTGCCAGGCGTTTCCCGGAAGCGCTTTAAGATAGTCAACCGTCTTGTTACGAATCTCCGCCAGATCGGCGAGCGTGGCTACCGGGTCCTGGCCGCGGTAATCGCGCTCAATCGACCAGAGCGAATCATCGTACGATGGTAATTGCGGTCGATCGATCTCAACAATGGCGTGAACGCGCTCGGTGTAGACCTCATCCCAATCGCGAAGGTGCGCCAGGATTTCGACCACTCCCCAGCCACCATCGGCGGCGGGCCGCAACAGCGCGTCACGATCGTGCGATCGCATCACCAGACGCTCGAATTCACCGGTAAACGCGGCCAGCTCGCTGAGGATCGTCTCCCGCGAGCGCAAGGTCTTCGCTTCCGGCTCCCCACCCGTCAACGGCGCCTCCCCGATCTCCTCCGAGGGCCGAACGATCGCCCCTGATTCCGGTAGCATACAGGAAGCGTTCATTCGGTTAACGCATAACTTGGCTATTTTGCAACGACCGGCCGCTCGCCCAATACCCGGGCTAATCCACCGTCACGCGGGGCAATCGCCCAGGCCCGCAGCTCCGGTTCATTCTCGGCAAACGAGCAAATCACCATCAGCGCCGATGGGTAGTGCGATTCGCGCAAATCGGTGAGCGACGGGGTCGCCGCTGTGCGTGGGTGCGAGTGCACGATCGCGCCCAAACGCCAATTTCGCGCTTCCATATGCCGGAACGCCGCTATCACTGCCGTGGGGTTCATCGTATAGCGGTTCGGCGACTCGTCAAGATTGTCACCCGGGTAGTAATACACGGCTTCAGCGCTCTGATCGCCATCCACCGCGAGCAATCCGCAGCCTTCGTTTGGCAGCGCCTCGCGCAGGTGCGCCACGATCTGCTCCCGGAGCGCCGGGGGAATCTCCAGCGTTGCGATCGGTTCCTGGGACGGATCAAACGCGGCGCGAGCGAGCACGATTTTCGACCTCACACGCAGAAACGGCTGAAAAACGTTCAACTCCACCAGACCTACTTGATGCGACATCGCCCGTGCAGTCATCGCGCGTATTGTGCGCGATCGGGCGGGGGTGATTCGTAGTCTGCTACCGCGCTGGTTTGGCGGGGGCAAAGTCGAGCCCGTGCGCCTCCAGCGCGGCGCGTAGGGTGGGGATCGATGCCGGTCCCACGCCGTGCAACGCCAGCAGCTCGCGCTGGGTGAAGCGCTGAATGTCGTTCAGCGAATGGATTCCGGCGGCCTCGAAGGCTCGTTTCGCCGGATTGGAGAGTTTTTCGGGCAGCGGAATCGCCGCATGCGTGCCATTAGCCATGGCCGGTCCCTTCCCTCAGCGATTACACCCGTCTGCTGCGCAGCCTAACGATCTCGCGCTCGACACGCAAGATGTCATGCCACCGGAAATTGAGTCCGCCTTAGGGTTCGATGATGACGATCGTAATCCTCGCCTCC
>JAESFN010000777.1_pt1 | contig 21729 bp, 17 predicted proteins | sample 9269411 | NCBI WGS metagenome assembly JAESFN01 (sample SAMN14505399, study PRJNA617100) | algae metagenome | isolation source: Iphinoe sp. HA4291-MV1 and co-occurring heterotrophs from trail next to... | place: USA: Maunawili Falls, Hawaii | collected 2009-07-25
GTTTCCTACACCCCTATCGCCCCTTCTCACACGGCCGCAACGGCGATCTCCCTACCATCTCATTCGGCGCGCGGGACCGGTGCGCGCTCGAGGGAGCCGGTGGTATGCGGATTTTGTTAGTCGATGACGAGCAGCGGTTGCGCTCGGCGATCGCGCGATCGCTGAGCGCGCGGGGTCACGAGGTGAGCGAAGCGGGCGATGCCAGAATGGCGCTCGCTCTGGCTGGTTCGCAGCCGTTCGATCTGCTCGTGCTCGATGTCAATCTCCCCGATGCCACCGGCTGGGATGTTTTGCGCTCGCTGAAGGAGCGGGGAGACACCGTGCGCACGGTGGTCTTCTCTGCCGCGCCGCCGAGCCGGACCCGGATCGCGGAATTTGCCCCCTTCGGCGTGCTCTACAAACCCTTCCCCATCGGCGCACTCCTATCACTGGTAGACCGCGCCGCCGGGAATGGGGCGGACGAGTAGGTGCGTTGTCCGTCGTCTGTAGTTACGGACGACGAAGAACGGACAACGTCGTTCCGGAGGAATGAAATGTGGGATCTGATCGTGGTCGCCTCCATTGTGGGGGCGTTGGTTTTGAGCCTGGGCTTTATCGCCCTGTGCGATCGCCTGTAACGGAGAGGGAGTCGGGAAATGTCGGCTGGTGATCTGGTCGGCTTGATTGTCGGCGTTGTGGTTTTGCTCTACCTCTTTTACGCGCTGCTGCGCCCCGAGCGCTTCTAGAAACGGAGAAGCCTGATGGGCGATTGGTGGTTGTTGATAGCGTTTTGTTTGGTGATGTTCGCGCTCACCAAACCAATGGGGATCTGGATCGATCGAGTACTCGATGGCGATCCGCCCAAACCGCTCCGCTGGCTGCGCCCAGTGGAAAGCGGCTTCTACAAATTAGCCGGAGTTGACCCAGGGAAGGAGATGACCTGGAAGGGATACGGCGCGGCACTGATGGTGTTCAACATCCTCGCGCTCGCCTTTCTCTTCCTGCTGATGCGCATCCAGGGGAGTCTGCCGGGCAATCCGGACGATCTCGGCGCGGTCGAGCCGAAACTCGCACTCGATACCGCGGTGTCGTTCGTAACGAATACCAATTGGCAGAACTACGCCGGCGAAACGACGATGTCGCAGCTCACCCAGATGATGGGGCTGGCGGTGCAAAACTTCGTTTCGGCGGCGGTCGGCATGGCGGTGGCGATCGCGGCGATCCGCGGGTTCGCTCGCCGTTCTGCCTCGCACCTGGGGAATTTCTGGGCCGATATCACCCGCAGCGTGCTCTACATCCTGCTCCCGGTCAGTTTTGTGATCGCGCTGGTGCTGGTGGCGCGCGGCGTACCGCAGAACTTCCACGAGGCGGTGCAGGCCGTTGGGCTCACTGGCCAGGAGCAGACGATTCCGCAGGGTCCGGTCGCTTCCCAGGAAGTGATTAAGATGTTCGGCACCAACGGTGGCGGCTTCTTCAATGCCAATAGCGCTCACCCCTACGAGAATCCGACGCCGTTCACCAACTTCCTGCAGATGGTGCTGATTTTCGCGATCCCGGTCGGGTTCACCTACACCTTCGGTCGCAAAGCGGGCAAAACCAAGCAGGGGTGGGCGATTTTCTCGGCGATGGCGGTGCTCTTCCTGATCGGGGTCGGCATCACCAACATCGCCGAGCGCAGCGGCAACCCGAACCTGGTCGATCAGGGCGGTGCGTCGCAAGCGCAAACCGTCAACGGCGCTGATGCCCCCGGCGGCAACATGGAGGGCAAGGAAACCCGCTTCGGCATCCCGTCCTCCACGCTCTTCGCCGTAGTCACCACGGCCGCATCGTGCGGCGCGGTGAACTCGATGCACGATTCCTTCACTGCAATCGGCGGTTTGATCCCGCTGGTGAACATCGCGCTCGGTGAGGTGATCTTCGGCGGTGTCGGCGCGGGCATGTACGGCATGATCGTCATTGCGGTCACCGCGATCTTCATCGCCGGGTTGATGGTCGGGCGCACACCCGAGTATCTCGGCAAGAAGATCGAGCCCTTCGAAATGAAGATGGCGATGCTCTCGCTCGTTGCGATGCCTGTCGCCATTCTCGGGCTCGCCGCCCCGGCGTTGGTGACCGACAAACCGCTGGCGAGCATTCTCAATCCGGGCCCGCACGGTTTGAGCGAGGTGCTCTACGCCTTCACCTCGGCCGCCGGTAACAACGGTAGCGCCTTCGCGGGATTGACGGGCAATACGACCTTCTACAATCTCGCGCTCGCCGCGGGCATGTTTGTCGGCCGCTTCCTGCCGATTCTGGCGGTCCTGGCCCTCGCCGGTTCGCTGGCGAAGAAAAAGCGGCTGGAAAGCTCTGTCGGCACCTTCCCGACCACCGGGCCGCTCTGGATCGGCCTGCTGATCGGCGTGGTGCTGATCGTCGGCGCGCTGACCTATCTCCCGGCGTATAGCCTGGGAGCCATCATCGAGCACATTCAAATGCGTGCGGGAGTGACCTTCTAATGGTTGCCACGAGTCCGGCGCAGCCGTCCGCGTCTGCGCCTCATACGCCGGAAAAACGGCAAAAGAAATCGGCATTCAATAGCGCGCTGGTCAAACAGGCGAGCATCGATGCGATCAAAAAACTGAATCCGAAGGCGCTCCTGGGCAATCCGGTAATGCTGATCGTCGAGATCGGCGCCGCCATGACCACCGTCGTCTTCGTCAAGCGACTGTTCCAGGATTCGGGCGAACCGGTTTGGTTCCTCGGCTCGCTCACCGCCTGGCTCTGGTTCACCGTGCTGTTTGCCAACGCCGCCGAGGCGCTGGCCGAGGGACGCGGTAAAGCCCAGGCCGACGCGCTGCGCAAAACCCGCACCGAAACCACCGCCAAGGTGATCAGCAACGGTCACGACTGGACGGCGCAACCCGGCAGCGCCCTCATCCCCGGCACCCTCGTGCTGGTCGAGGCGGGAGACATCATTCCGAGCGACGGCGACGTTGTCGAAGGTGTCGCCTACGTCTCTGAGGCAGCGATCACCGGCGAATCGGCGCCTGTGCTGAAGGAGCCGGGTACCGATACCTCGTCATCCGTCACCGGCGGCACTCAGGTGGTTTCCGACTGGCTGGTGGTGAAGATCACCGCCGAACCGGGCAAAACCTTTCTCGATCGCATGATCGCGCTCGTCGAAGGCGCCGCTCGCCAGAAAACGCCGAACGAGATTGCGCTCACAATTCTGCTCGCCGGCATGACGATCATCTTCATGGTCGTGGTGATGACGTTGAAGCCAATCGCCGACTACGCCGGGGTCAATCTCTCGACGCCGGTGCTGATCGCGCTCCTCGTCACCCTGATCCCGACCACTATCGGTGCGTTGCTTTCGGCGATCGGTATCGCCGGGATGGATCGCCTGGTGCAGCGCAATGTGCTGGCGATGAGCGGTCGCGCCGTGGAGGCAGCAGGTGATGTCGATGTGCTGCTACTCGATAAAACCGGCACCATCACCTACGGCAACCGCATGGCGGCGGCCTTCCTGCCCCTGACCGGGGTGAGCGAAACCGAGCTCACCGAAGCGGCGCTGCGTGCCTCGCTGGCCGACGAAACGCCGGAGGGCAAATCGATCGTGGCGCTCGCGGAAGAACGCGGTGTCCGCGCCAATCTTCCGGCCAATGCCGAGCCGATCCCCTTTACCGCCGAAACCCGCATCAGCGGTGTGTCGGTGAATGGACGCGAAACGGTGAAGGGCGCGGTCGACGCGATCGCTCCGCGTGTACCACCGGCGCTGATCCCGCAACTCCGCGAGATCGCCAACAGCATCGCGATCGAGGGCGGCACTCCGCTCTCGGTGGTCGATGGCGATCGCGCGCTTGGCATCATCTACCTAAAGGACACCGTCAAACCGGGGATGAGTGAGCGTTTCGCCGAATTGCGGGCGATGGGCATCAAAACCGTGATGGTGACCGGCGATAACCCGCTCACCGCCAAAACAATCGCCCACGAAGCCGGGGTCGACGATTTCGTCGCCGAAGCGAAACCTGAGGACAAGCTCCGCCTTATCCGCGATTACCAGACCGAAGGCCGGTTGGTGGCGATGACCGGCGACGGCACCAACGATGCTCCGGCGCTCGCCCAGGCCGATGTCGGGGTCGCGATGAACACCGGCACCTCCGCCGCCAAAGAAGCGGGCAACATGGTCGATCTCGATTCCGATCCGACCAAGTTGATCGAGGTGGTGGCGATCGGCAAGCAGCTGCTCATGACGCGCGGCTCCCTGACCACCTTCAGCATCGCCAACGACGTCGCCAAATACTTCGCGATTCTGCCGGCGATTTTCGTTGCGGCGTATCCGGCGGGTGGGGAAGGGCGGCTCGATCGCCTGAACATCATGAATCTCTCCACCCCCGAGAGCGCGATTCTCTCGGCGGTTATCTTCAACGCGCTAATCATCATCGCCTTGATCCCGCTGGCGCTGCGCGGCGTGGCCTATCGCCCCGCTAGTGCGGCCAGCCTGCTGCGACGGAATCTCTTCATCTACGGCCTCGGCGGCATCGTGGTTCCGTTCGCCGGAATCAAGATCATCGACCTGATTCTCTCGGCGGTGGGGCTGAAATAGACGCCCTCACCCCCAGCCCCTCTCCCAATACTGGGAGAGGGGAGCATGACGCGGTTTCGTACCCTCTCCCAGAATTGGGAGAGGGTGGTCCGAAGGACCGGGTGAGGGTCCTTCCTCACCAAAAGGCTTAGCAATGAATCTCAAATCAACATTACGACCAGCGGTGGCGCTGATCATCATCTTCACGATCGTGCTCGGGGTCGCCTATCCGCTGGCGACGACCGGGGTGGCGCAGGTGCTTTTCGGCGACAAAGCCGACGGATCGCTGGTGAAAAAAGATGGCCAGGTGATCGGGTCGAGCCTGATCGGGCAATCATTCATCGATGCCGACACCAACGCAGTGATCCCGGGCTATTTCCGTGGCCGCCCGTCGGCGTCAAACTACGACGCGATGGCCTCGGGTGGCTCGAATCTCGGTCCGACCAACGCCGTGCTGATCGAGCGGGTGAAAGAACTCACCGCGTTGATCCGTACCGAAAACGGTCTCACCGCCGATCAGGCCGTACCGGTCGATCTCGTCACTGCCTCCGGCAGCGGGCTCGATCCCGATATCAGCCCGGCCTCGGCGCAACTGCAGGTCGAGCGGGTGGCGCGCGAGCGTGGCATCAGCCCGGAGCAGGTGCAGGACCTGATCGACAAAGCGACCTCAAAACCGACGCTCGGCTTCATCGGCGAGGAGCGCGTGAATGTGCTTGAACTCAACCGCTTGCTCGACGAGCAGTACCCGCTAACGGCATGAGCGACAGTACCCCGCCGCGCGGGATCAAGCGCGGCACGCTGACGATCCTGCTCGGTGCGGCACCCGGTGTGGGCAAAACCGTGGCGATGCTCCAGGAGGGGCATCGCCTGCGTGCCGAGGGGCGCGATGTCGTGATCGGGCTGATCGAAACCCACGGTCGCCGCGATACCGAAGCCCAAATCGGCGATCTCGAATTGATCCCGCGCAAGCTGGTCGAGCATCGCGGCGTGACCATTCCTGAGATGGATGTCACCGCGGCACTCGACCGCAAACCGCAGGTGGCGCTGGTTGATGAGCTGGCGCACACGAACTCCGCCGGCTCGGAACGGCAAAAACGCTACCAGGATGTCGAGCTGTTACTGGATCACGGTATCGATGTCATCACCACCGTCAACATCCAGCACCTCGAATCGCTCAACGACGTAGTGGAGAGCATCACTGGAATCCGCGTTCGCGAAACGCTGCCCGATTGGGTGCTGGAGGAGGCGAGCGACGTTCGCCTGATCGATCTCCCGCCGAGCCAGCTCCGCGATCGCCTCGCCAAGGGCAAAATCTATCCCCCGGCACAAGCCGAGCGGGCATTGCAACGCTTTTTCCAGACCGGCAATCTCACCGCGCTGCGTGAACTCGCGCTACGCCGCACCGCCGAGGGCGTCGAGGATCGGCTCGCCTCCTACATGGACGAGCACGGCATCGAAGGCATCTGGCCCGCCACCGAGCGGATCGTCGTCGTGCTTGATGAGCTCGCCACCGCGGGTGATCTCCTCCGCTCCGCCTGGCGGCTCGCCAGCGCCACCCGTGGGCAGCTCATCGCGCTCGTCCCCCTCGATGGCGAGCGCCCCGAAGCCTCCACCGCCCAACTCGCCGAAGATCTCGACGCCACCGTGGCCAACCTCACCGCCACCGACGCCGAAACTATCGCCTCGGCTGCCCGCATCCAGCGCGCGACGATCGTCGTGCTTCGCCCCAGTGCCTCCGTTCGCGCAACCCCCTGGAAGAAAACGCTCATCGAAGAGCTCCAGCGCCGCCTCCCCGGCATCGATGTGTATTTGCCGGGGTGGTGATAGCCCTCACCCCGGCGCTACGCGCCACCCCTCTCCCACTGCGGTAGGAGAGGGGGCGATCATCGATCTCGATCGATGATCAAAGCTCCGGAGGAGCGTTTAGGCGTAGCCTGGGGTCGGAACCCCAGGTCCGTGCGCCGAACGAGTTACCCTCACCCGTCCGCTGCGCGGCCACCCTCTCCCGTCGCGACGGGAGAGGGCACGCTCGTTTCTGCCCCTTGATCCTTTGCATCTCGTGTAACACTCCCTAGTAACCATCGTTTACCGAATCAGACGCAGCGGAACCGCCGCGCGGGGCGTGGGAGTGCGGGGAAAGCCCAGGGTGATTGGCCGAAGGTTGCGGAGCGGGGATGCGCTCGACGCCGGTGCACCGGCGGGCGATGTGCAGGCCGTGCGCCGCGCTCAAGCCGATCCCAGAGCGTTCGCCGAACTCTACGACCGCTACGTCGACCCGATTTACCGCTATTGCTACCGCCGTCTCGGCAATGTCGCCGCGGCGGAGGATGCAACCAGCACGACCTTTTTCAAGGCCTTGCATGGCTTGGCGGGGCTCGATCCCGAGGCGGGCTCGTTTCGTTCCTGGCTCTTCGCGATCGCTCACAACGTGGTGCTCGATCAGGTGCGCCTGCGACAGCGACGCCCCGAAACCACCATCGATGGCATCGCCGAACGCGCCGGAACCGAACCCGAACCTGCCGAGCAGGTGGTGCAGCTCGATGAGCGCCGCCGCCTGCGCCGGGCCGTAGCGTTGCTCAGCGACGAGCAGCAGCAAATCATCGAACTTCGACTGGCCGGTCTGAACGGACCGGAAATTGCGGCGGCGCTCGGACGCAGCGCCGGTTCGGTCCGCACCGCCCAGCACCGGGCGATCCAACGCCTGCGCGTGCTGCTCGATGCTGATCGCGAGCCACCTCCGAGGGGAGAGTCCACGCATGGCTGACGATTTCAACCGCTTCCCTCCGGGTGAGGAGGAGCGCCTCCTGGATGAGCTCCACTCCCTCGGCGTGCTCGACGACGCCCCGCCGCCCAACGCGCGCTTCGTGCGCGCATTGCGAGGTGACCTCATGGAACGAGCAGCAACAATTGCGAGCCGCCCGATCGCCACTCATGGTGGGCTGCAACTCGCGGGATCACTCAACGCAACGCTTCCAGCGTCGCTTCCACGTCAACGCCCCATTGATCGACGACTGACATTGCAACTCGGGCTCGTCGCCGCGCTTCTGCTGGCGATGATCGGCAGCTTTCTGGCGATGAGCGGCTCCGAGAAGGGTTCGAAGAACATTCTCAACGGGCTCGCAACGCAGTCAGATGCCAGTGACCAGCCGTTCGCGCTAATTGGACAGAATGTTGCGCGGACAGGAATCACCGATCAGTCCGGGCCGATGTTTCTGCCGGAGACCACATGGCGGACAAATCTAACAAACCCGAATCTCGTTCCCGTTCTTGCGGTGGATGGGGTGATCTACGCTGTCGATGACGAAGGCGGTGAGATTCAAGCAATCAGCGCAGCGACCGGGCGTCCGTTCTGGGGTGCGACCGTCGGCCGGATGGTTGGTCCGGCGATTGCCGTCGCGAACGGATTTGTCTACGTCTCCACGGAAGGTCCGGGAAGATGGGGGAGCGATCCTGGCTTCCTTATCGCGCTCGATCGGGCAACTGGTGAGGAACGATGGCGATACGAATCGGGCGGGTCCGTGTCCACATCCCCACTGGTTAACGGGGGAATCGTCTACGTTTCCTCAAAGGCCGGCACCTTACGCGCGGTTGATGGGAGTACGGGCAAAGAAGCGTGGCAGATTGATCTGGCAGAGCGTTCACCCGCGACACCATTCCCGGAGCTAGCGCAGGGATTCCTCTCTAATTTCTCTCCAACACTCGCCAACGGCATCATTTACGTCTCGAACAACGACGGCAAGATTTATGCCGTTGACATTGCAAGTCACGAAATCGTCTGGCAAGTCCAGACAACCGGCAATGTGCTTTCCACACCGGCGATTGTGGACGGCAAGCTGTATCTCACCGCGATGTGGGTGCAGGACGGGTCGGAGGATTTGCCGACGACCCGGCTCTACCAATTGGACGCGACGACCGGAAAATCGGATTGGGAAACCGAGTTCGCCAACGATATCGACCTTATCGCCGCGGACACCGTCCGCTTGTACATCCGGTCTCAACACGAATTCCAGATATTAGACCGAGCGAGCGGTGCCATGATTTGGTCAACCGCAACCTCGGCCGGATTCGATACTGTCATCACGGCACAAGCGCTGTACCTCTCCGACTCCGCCGGCAATGTCACGGCCTATGCGCTCGGAACCGGGGAGGCCGAACCAGCCTTACTTTGGTCCGTATACCTTGGTGACTATGTCTACGGAAAAGTTGCGCTTGACGGCACTCTTTTTGTGCGAACAAACGCTGGGTTGGTTCTGGCGCTTACGGAAGCTCCGGTCGCGACCCCTGCAGCGGGATCCACGGCTGATCTTTCCGGTTTGCCGGATTGCGAAGCACCGGCACCAATCGACTGGCAGAATATCAGCGGTGAGCCCACCCAAACGCTGGTTCCTCTGGAAACAAAAATGGTGCGGGGCACGCCACGGGCAGATCCGCAGGAATACGGCCAACCTCCGTCACTCGCATTCGATGATGTTCCGACGGGTGCTCAGGCTGACGATAGTGTTCGGCAAGGGATTCTCTTAAGTCTGCACGACATCGCGACTTGCAACCGCGTCGGACAAACCACGGATGTCTCCGGATTTTTCTCGGATGATTTCTTCCGGCGGCATTGGGTGAAGGCACAGATTGACATCAACCATGCCAACCCAGCCGGGTTCCTTCGATACGTGCCTGAGCAGGCGATCAACTACACATCCATCATTCCCCTGGCAGACGGACGGGTCAGTGTCTACGTCAAGATCAACGAAATGAATGGCTCGATCATCGTTTTCGTCCAGCATGACGGCCGATGGGTGATCGACGAGATTGTGGCGGTCGCCAAAGTGGCAGGCGCCGTCGGATAGCTCAAGCAGACGAAGCGCCGCGAGCACGTTTGCTCGCGGCGCTTCGTGTATCGTCGACCAACCCGGTCCGTTGGTTGAAGATCGGTGTTTGCTAGACGTGAGCAACCATTGGTTCGGCGTCGGGTGCGGGGGCGCCCTGCGCTTCCGCAGCCCGGCCCGGGCGGCCGAGGTTGATCAGGAGGGCGGCGATTACGGCGCCACCAACCAGCAGGCCCGCACCCCAACTACTCGCGACGTCGTAACCGTGAACGATCGAGGCGGCGCTGCCAATCGTGGCTTCAGCGTGCGATTTCAGGTAGTCAGTCGAGGCCGAGGCCGCGATCGTGCCAAGCAGCGACGTACCGATCGAGGCGCCGATCTGTTGCGAGGTATTCACCATCGCGCTCGCCACACCGGCATCGGAGGGTTGTGCACCCATCGTCGCCGTGGCGATCGACGGCACAATCACGAAACCGAGACCGATACCCATCAGCGCCAGCGACGGCGCAACGTGCACCCAGTAGGACGAGTTCGGCTCAAGCTGCGACAACCACAGCATACCCAGCGCGCCCACGACCAATCCCGGAGCGATCAGCGCCCGCGTCGGCACGCGCTGCACGAGACGGCTGGCGATCTGCGCGTTCAGCGTGACCATCAGCGGCATCGGCAGGAAGGCGAGCCCCGATTTAATCGGTGAGTAGTTGAGCACGTTCTGCATGAAATAGGTCATGAAGAAGAAGGAAGCGAACATCGTCATGTACTGCACGAGCACCGCGATGTAGGCTCCCGCGCGGTTGCGGTTCATCACGATCCGCATCGGCAGCAACGGGTGGCTACTGCGCCGCTCGAAGAGCACGAAGCTCACCAGCAGCACCGCCGCCGCACCGAGGAACGCCAGCGTTTCCGTGGCACCCCAGCCTTTTTCTTCGGCGCGGTTGAAGCCATAAACGAGCGAAACGAGACCGGAGGTGCCAAGCAACGCGCCGCCGAAATCAAACTTCACCGGGTTCGACGAGCGGAGATCGGCGCGAACAAAAGCGCGGGCGCCGAGGATACCGAGAATCGCTACCGGAATGTTGACGTAGAAGGTAAAGCGCCAATCGAGATACTCGGTCAGTGCACCGCCGAGAATCAGACCCAGCGCGGAACCACCGGCCGAAACCGCACCGAAGATACCGATCGCCTTCGCGCGCTCAGCCGGATTGCGGAAGGTGAGCGCCAGCAGCGAAAGCGCCGACGGGGCGAGAATCGCGCCGAAGACACCCTGAAGCGCTCGGGAGGTCAGCAACATCGGGACATTTTGCGCCAGACCGCCCAGCGCTGATGCCGCGGCAAACCCCGCGAGACCGATCGTCAGCGCCCGCTTACGACCGAGGAAATCGGCGAAGCGGCCACCAAGCAGCAGCAAACCGCCGAACGCCAGCGTGTAGGCGGTAATTACCCACTGACGGTTGGAATCGGACATTCCGAGATCGACCTGCATTGATGGCAGGGCAATACTGACGATCGTGGCATCAAGCACGATCATAAGCTGCGCCAGCGCGATCACCACGAGCGCCCACCAGCGCCGGGGATCGGGTTGCTCAACCGGCGGCGCTGCCGGGGCAAACGAAGCAGAAGAAGACATAACCAAACACTCCTCCGGCGATCGGTTATCGCCGGACCCCTCACGAAAGTTCAACGGTGAAACGGGTAAAAAGCGAAATGCGACAGGACGACTACGTCACGCGGTGGACTGTGCAGCAAGTAACCAACGCATCATTACGCTCCTTCGCGACAACGTACACTACACAGTGTAGTTTCGAATGACAGATTACACTGTCGAGTGTAAAATGTCTAGAGTCTCGTTTTGTGAGAGGGATACCAACAATGGACGCGCCGGTTATCGACGCGACCCAAGAAGTTAATGAAGCGTGGGGCGAGCGTGCCTATGGCCGGCCGGAAAAGCAGGCTGCCATTCTCGACGCCGCCACCGACGTGTTTCTGCGCGAGGGGTACGAGCGCGCCAGCGTCGATACCATCGCCGCCGTCGCCAATGTTTCAAAGCGCACGATCTACAACCACTTCAGCGATAAGAAGGAACTCTTCCTCGCGGTCATGGAACGCTCACGGGCGATGATCGATCTCGAATCGGCCGTCCACGCCACGCTTTTCCTCGATATCGAATCCGTGGAAGAGCGCGTGCTCGAGCTCGGCCGGCAATTGCTGCGCCGCTTCAACGACCCCGAATACACCATGTTCCGCCGCGTCGTCACCGCCGAGCTGGTGCGCTATCCCGAGCTGAAAATGGCCTGCGTCGAGGCCACGTCGCCGCGCCGCCTCCGCGCGCTGCTGGTCGATCGCATCAATCAGGCGAACGAAGCCGGCATTCTCGATGTGCCGAAACCGGTGGTGGCGGTCGACCAATACGTCGCGCTGCTGCACTCCGGGTTGAACCTGGCCTCGGCCTTCGGCACGGTGCCGCTCAGCGATGCCCAGATCGACGAAATCGCCACCAACACCGCCAGCATCTTCCTGCGCGCGTATCTGGTTCGCCGGTAAGCGAGTTATTCGCCCGCCGTCGCCCGCAAACCAGCTACCACCGTATCGACGATCGTGTTGACGAACGCATCCTCGACCGGCACGGCGCGAATGATGCCGACGAAAATCACTGGTCCCAGCAACGCATCGTGGATGGTTTCGATCGCCTGCTGCGAGCGATCACGCACCCCGAGGTGCCGGAGCAGCCGCTCGATCCCAGGATAATTGCGTTCACGCTGGCGATCCTGATAGCCGGTCCGCAGCGTCTCGGCCGCCTCGGTGTCATGCAGCGCCCGGCCGAGCAGCGCCCGGTAGACCCGGCCGCTATCGGTGGCGGTGAGGAAGTGCCCGGCATTACGCAAGAACTGCCGCACATCGGCAATCGGATCGCCAGTATCGGGAAATTCGAATCCGACCTCCGCATCCTCCAGCAGCGCTTCGAGCAAAATGTCGGTTTTCGATGGCCACCATCGGTAGATCGTCTGCTTGCCGACCCCGGCTCGTGCCGCAATCCCTTCTACGGTGACCCCGTCAAATCCGCGCTCAACCAGCAGATTGTCGGCAGCCTGGAGGATTGCCCGGCGCGCACGCTCGCTCCGGCGGTGGGCCGCCGGAGCAGTGGGGTGCGATTCCTCTTCAGCAAGATCTCGATGCATTTCAAACCTCCTCAATCGGCGCCCGCCGTCTGGTGCGCGGCCGGCGCGTTGTGACGCAGCATCGACATCAACACCACCACTGAAAGCGCAGCCACCAGCCCCGCGAAGATCATACCGGCCGGACGAAGCCCGACGATCTGAATCAACACCCCAACCCCGATTGCGGGAAGCGCCAGCATTGTGTACTGGATCGCGAAGAAGGTCGAGATCGCCTCACCCCGCTGTGCCGGCGGCGCGCCAGCCGTGATTTCGCTAAGCCCATGCGCTAACGCAAACCCGACCGAGATCCCGGTAATCAGCGCACCGGCGATCAACGGCGTAATCGCGCGCAGATCGAGTGCTACTCCGATCAGCACCGCCCCAGCGAGCAACCCGACCAGCGCAACCGGCATCACCAGTTCACCGGAAAGGCGACGTACTGTGAGTTGGCCGAACAGAATGCCGAAAAAAGCGAGAGAAACAACGAGCCCGGTCACCGCGTGATTGCGATTGTGCAGCTCCTGGCCGAGAAAGAGTCCCGTGATCGCGGTCAGCACACCGAGCACCGAGAACCCGGTGCCTCCGGTAATGGCGGCGCGGAAAAAGCCGCCACGGATCTCAGCCGGCACGCGTAAGCGCGGCATATGGAACTGAAATCCGGTCGGTTTGATGACGGTTTCCGGTATCAGGCTCAACCCGAGCGCCCCGACAACACTGAATCCGATCACCACCCACCAAATCAGGTGGAGCGGCGATGGCGCCCACTCCGCCAGAATCCCGGCGAGAAGATTGCCACTCCCGAGACCGCCCATTCCGGCGGCAATCGAGATCAAGCTGGCGCGAGTGCGCTGCTGTACCGGCATCAACTCAACGATCACGGCAGTACCAGCCCCGGTGACGAGCGCCGCCCCGAATCCGGAAATCACACGCGCAACCAGCATCATCCCAACGTTTTGAGCGGTGAGAAATCCAACCGCCGCAAGAGCGGAAAGACCGAGTGCGATCCCGATCACCGGTTTGCGGCCGATCTCATCAGAAAGTCGTCCGAATGCCAGCATGCCGGCAACCACACCGATGGCGTAGACCGCAAACAACACCGTGGTCATCAGCGATGAAAAGCCGAACTCGGCGCGGTAGAGCGGGTAAAGCGGCGTAGGAGCCGTGGTACCGACCATCGTCGCCCAGTAGGCGAAAACGGCGATCGCCACTGCCAGCCCGCGGCGTCGCGAGTTGGCGAGAAGCGAAACAGGGAGCGAAGTCACAACGAAAACTCCTGATTGACGGCAAATAGAAACGAACCGGTCCGTCTCGTTTAATCTAGGCGATACGGTCCGTATTGTCAATCCCCGCGACACTGATGAACCAAATCTCGGTCTTACGCCCAAGGCTCCACACAAATGCTGTTCAGAAGTCGCAACAAGCAAGCCCCGGATCGAGTGATCCGGGGCTTGTCCGTTTTTTCGGTGTGGCCTTCGTCTCCAGGGGAGGACTTAACCTACCGCGTGCTTCCTTTGGGATCGAAAGCATCACGCAAGCCGTCGCCGATGAAGTTGATGGCGAGCACGGCGATGGTGAGGGTGAGTCCGGGGGCGATAGCGAGCCAGGGTGAGGTGAGGTAGCTCGATTTCGAGCTGTTGAGCATGTTGCCCCAGGTCGGCGTGCCGCTCGGTACACCGAAGCCAAGAAATGAAAGCGCCGATTCCGACAGCATGTAATAGGCGATGTTCAGGGTGGTCGAAACGATGATCGCCGCGGTCACGTTCGGCATCAAATGGCGGAAGATGATGCGGTAACTGGGAGCGCCGATCATCCGGGCGGCTTCCACGAAATCGCGCTGTTTCAGCGACATGAACTCGCCGCGAATGATCCGCGCCAGCCACATCCAGCCAAAAATCCCCAGCAGCACGATCACCCAGGTCACCGAGTTGCGGCCGCGCACCGAGAAAAAGACCAGCAACAGGAAAATACTCGGGAAGGCGAGGCATAGATCGACAAAACGCATCATGATGCCGTCGACCAGCCCGCCGTAGAACCCCGCGATAGCGCCGAAGATCAACCCGATCACGGTGGAGATGATCGCGGCGGCGGTGCCGATCCAGAGCGAGAGCCGCGCCCCGTAAAGCAGCCGGCTGAAAACATCACGGCCGAGCTCATCGGTACCGATCAGGTGATTCCCGGTACCCGGGGAAACCTTGATGCTGAAGAGATCGATCTCGTTTTTACCGTAGGGCGCGATCTGCGCCGCAAACAGCGCCGCCAGAATGAAGATGAGAAACACGATCGAGCCGGCGATCGCCAGCTTGGCGCGTTTGAAACGCGTCCAGGCGAGCTGCCACGGTGAGCGTGGCGCCCGGCTGAAAAGATCGATTTCCTTGCGCGCCAGCGGCGATGTTACGGTGTTCCCGGAACCGACGCTTGCAGACTCCCCGTCGATCGCCATGACCTAATTCACCTTGATCCGTGGATCGAGCAGACCGTACAGCACGTCGGCGATGAGATTGCCGACCACGATTAATACCGCGCCGAGAATCACGATCCCCATCAGCACCGGGTAATCGCGCACCGCCAGCGAATCGAAAAAGAGCCGCCCCATCCCCGGCCAGGAAAAGACGGTCTCGGTCAACACCGAGCCGGTGAGATAAAGCGGAATATCGATCGCCGCCACCGTGACGAAGGGGATCATGGCGTTGCGCAGCACGTGGGTAATCACCACGCGGCGCTCCTGCACTCCCTTGGCGCGCGCGGTGCGCACGTAATCCTGCTCCATCGCCTCGATCACCGAGGAGCGGAGATAGCGGCTCCACCCGGCGATACTCCCGATCGCGATCGTGAACCCGGGGAGGGCGATGTGTTTCGCCAAATCCCACAGGCCCCCCTCGCCAGCCCGGTGCATCCCCGCCGAGGGCAACCAACCGAGTTTGACCGCGAAGAGGATTTGCAGCATCAACCCGAACCAAAAGACCGGCATCGCCAGCCCGAAATAGGAAATGAATGATGAAATCCCGTCAAAAATTCCGTAGGGGCGAAGGGCGGCAAAAATGCCGAAGATGAGGGAAAAGATCAGCGCCACGAGCAACCCGGTGCCCATCAGCAAAAGCGTATTCGGGAAGACCTCCCAGATCACCGTACTGACCGGCCGAAACTGGGTGTAGGACATCCCCAAATCGCCCTTGAGCAAATTCGCCAGCCACTTCCCGAGCTGGACGTAGAGTGGCCGGTCGAGCCCCATGTTGTGGCGGATGTTATCGAGCTGCTCCTGCGTCATCCGCCCGTTGCGCCCGAAAAGCGCATCCGGTCCCCCCGGCATCAGCTGGGCGAACACAAACGACAGCACCGCAACGCCAAACAGCAATGGGATCGAGGACAGCACCCGCCGCAGAATAAATCGGCCCATTACGCGTACTCCGTACGAAGTGCAGGGTTCAGAGTGCAGGATACCGGTCGAGGACCAGAACCCTGCACCCCGCACTCTGAACAGCGCGTCGCGCTACACCAAATACCACTGCTCCGCGTTCCAGAGCAGATTGTTGAAGGCGTTAGGCCAATAGCCGCCGATATTCTGCTTGGCCACCGGGAACTGGCTGCCCCACCACATGAAGATGCACGGCACCTCCTCATGGAGAAGCTGCTGCACCTGACTGTAGATCGCTTTGCGCTTCTCCTGATCAGTTTCGGCCACACCCGCGCGGGTGAGATCATCGATCTTGGTCTGGAAACTGAAGGGGTAGAGATAGGCAACCGCGTTACCGCCGGTGCCGGTGGGATCAGCCGGGATGTTAGTGCTTTCCCAGTAGAACATGTCGTCGGGATCGTTACTGTTGGTCCAGGAATAGAGGCACGCCGTCATTTTGTCGTTCCACTGATAGCTCTCCGGCCCCCAGATGGTCGAGACATCCTGGAAATTCGTGCTGGTCTTCACGCCGAGTTCTGCCCACTTGGCGCTAACAATCTGGAGCACCTTCTCGGACTGATCGTCGCCCGCCACACCCCAGAGCTCGATTTCGAGCGGCATAACCGGGCCGGTGAGATTGGTCGAATCGTTGTCGTTCGGCCCCTGATACACCACTGCCACTGGTGTCGCAGCTGCTTCCGGCGTGGCCGATTCCTGCTGCTGCTTCCACTCTTCGTAGACGCGGCCCGGGTAAACCGGATCACCAGCGGGGGTCGGCCCTTCCCAGATACCATCCCCGTTCTTCGTCAGCCCAGCCTCAGTCAGCAATTGCGCTGCCTGGTCAAGATCGAAAGGACGCGGCTGAATCGAAGCATCATAGGCCCAGGTGGCCGGCGCCTGATCAGCAATCGAAAAGGTGCCGCGCCCTTGGAGAAGCTGCTCTATGATCAGAGCCGATGGAGTGGCGAAATCGAGTGCCTGGCGCACCTTGGTCTGGCGCAGGTGGCTGATGATCTTCACATCGAGGTGACTCCACGACTGCCCTGGATGCTCGAACACGGTAATCCCGCTGATCCCCAACGCCTCGTCCACCTGCAGCGCACCGAGATTGCCGGCGCTACCCGCGAGATCGATCTCACCGGTCTTCAACTGCACCATAAAGGTGTTGGAATCAGGCACGATCGTGTAGAGGATCGTATCCAGATGAGGAACCCCAGCCCAGTAGGTTTCGTTCTTCGCCAGGGTGATCGACTGCTTCGCTTTCCACTCGACAAATTTGAAGGCACCGGTGCCATAGGGCGCGCGGCCGAATTCCTGTTTAAAGGAATCGACCCCCTTCGCAATCGCCGTCGAGGGGAGAATCATGTTCACCCCGGTGTAGGAGATAAACGGAGCGAACGCGGACCGCGTGGTCATCACCACCGTGTTGGCGTCCGGCGTTTCCAACGTTGCGATCTCGCGCCAGCCGAGATCGATGTAGGAGCCAAAATCCGGATTCATGATGATTTCCCAGGTCGCCTTCACATCTGCCGATGAGAAGGCCGAACCGTCGTGGAAGGTCACCCCGGAGCGGAGATGGAAGGTGTAGGTACGTCCGTCATCACTGATCTCGAAGGATTCAGCCAACGACGGCTGCAACTGCATATTGCCGTCATATTCCATCAATCCGTCGAAAATACCCATCGCGACATCGCCGCCAGTGACAAGCTGTGTGAGATAGGGGTGGAGCGTATCCGGCTCCTCGGTGGTGCCGACGATGACCTGCCCACCTTCCTTCGGAGTTCCTTCGGGCGCGGTCGGCGCGGTGATCGGCACAGGCTGGCCATCCTGGAAGCGGCTGGTGAGCCCGCGCTTCTGATCCGCCGGCGCGCCCAGCACCATATCGCTCGTCGCGTGCAGCATCACCCCGACCACCGCCGAGGAAACACCAAGCTGCGCGGCACGCTTCAGCATGTCGCGGCGCGAAAGCTTGCCGGCCCGGCGGGCATGAACGAGATCATTAACGCTCGTGTACTGAGACTCATCGTGGGATTCTGTGCGGACCATACATCAACCCCCTTTTGCCAGCATCGCGACTGGCACAAGTATTCCGGTCGAATCATCGGTTCACGCGGCCGTACTTTGACCGTGGAATGGTTATTGGGACAATACGGGAGGAGGGGCAACCCGCGCAAACCGAACAATCGACCGAAACACGAATTCTTCGATTGCCGGATAACCCATCCCTTCTTATGATGCTCCCGCTAGCAATCCGGCTCGCACCATCGGAGCGTGACGCAGGTATGACGGTCAGCTGGAAACTCGCCGGGTTCGGCGATGAGATCGATCCCGATCCCGCCGTGCAACTCGCGGTGCTGCAGGCAGTCGGGGCATCGGCGGTCGAGCTACGCGGCGCCTGGGGAATCAACATTCTCGATTTCACCGACGAGCAGGTCGCGGAGTTCGGCCGCCAGCTCGCGAGCCGGGGTATGCACGTTGCCTCCGTCGCATCGCCGATCGGCAAGAGCCAGATCACGCTGCCAGCCGATTACGAGCTCCCGCGCCTGCGCCGCGCCATCGAAATCGCCCAGCAGCTCAACTCCCGGTATATCCGCATCTTTTCCTTTTATCGTCCGGAGGGTACGGCAGCCGAAACGACCCGGGATGACGTGCTCTTCCGCCTGCGCGAACTCGCAAAAATCGCCGAAGAGTACGAAATCGTGCTCCTGCATGAGAACGAAAAGGATATTTACGGCGATATCCCCGAGCGGGTGCTCGATATCCTCGAGTCCGTCGACTCCCCGTGGCTCCGCCTGGCTTGGGACAACGCGAATTTCGTCCAGGTCGGCGTGCATCCGCATCGCGATGGCTTCGCGATGCTGGCGGACTACATCGACTATTTCCAGATCAAGGACGCGCGGTTCGATACCGGCGCCGTCACCCCGGCGGGGGAGGGCGATGGCGAGCTGCTCGCCACCATCGCCTCGCTGGCCGAGCGTGGTTACGCGGGATACGCCTCGCTGGAACCGCATCTCGCGATTGCCGGCGCAAGCAGCGGGTTTTCCGGACCGGCCGCGTTCGGTGTGGCGGCGCGCGCCTTTCGCAAATTGACCGATCAGGTAGGAGTAACACTGGTATGAGCTCACGCGTGTTCACTGCTGGGATCGTTGGGTGCGGGGTGATCGGGATCAATCACGCTCGCGTACTCGCCCGGCATCCTCGCTTCACGGTTTCGGCGCTCGTCGATACGCGGCCGAACGCGATCGCGGCAGTACAGGCCGTACTCCCCGGAAGCGATAACGCGCGCGCCTTCGACTCGCTGGACGAGCTGCTGGGCAGCGCCAACCCGCCCGATCTGATCGTGATCGCCACCCCCAGCGGCACCCACGTGGATCTCGCCGCGAAAGCGATCGCCGCCGGGCGGCACGTCGTAATCGAAAAACCGCTCGATGTCACCGTGGCGCGTGGCCGCACCCTGCTTGATGCGGCGAACGAGGCGGCAACCCGCGGTCAGGTGATCTCCGTGATCAGCCAGCGCCGGTTCGATCCCGCCAGTCTCGCGGTTCACCGCGCGATCCGCGATGGCCGCTTCGGCACCGTCAGTTCCGCTCTCGCCTATCTCGCCTGGTGGCGCAGCCAGGAGTATTACGACAGCGGCGAGTGGCGCGGCACCTGGGCGCTCGACGGTGGAGGCGCTGCGATGAATCAGGGCGTGCACACCATCGATTTGCTGCGCTGGTTCATGGGTCGTCCGGTCGAGATCTACGCCGCTACCGGGTTGTTCGCTCACGAGCGGGTTGAGATCGAGGACACCGCTACCGCCCTGGTTCGCTTCGAGTCGGGCGCGCTCGCCACGATCCTCGCCACCACTGCCGCCTACCCGGGGATCGCGAATCGTATCCAGGTCCACGGCTCGCGCGGCTCGGCGACCATTGATAACGACCGCCTCGACTTCTTTCACGCCGCTGAAGCCGGAGAAACCGCCGGCGATTACGGGCGGCAGGGTGATGCCGCCGCCAACCGTGCCGAGCTCGAGGTGCCGATCGAGGAAACAACCCGCGTGCCTCGTCCGCTGCAGGATGGCCTCACCGGGCACACCCGCCAGTACGACGATGTCGCCGCGGCGATCGATGCCGGTCGCGCACCGACCGTCGATGTCAACGAAGCCCTGCTCTCCCTCGCCCTCGTCGAATCGATCTATCGTTCCTCCCGCCTCGGCCGTGCGGTGCAGCTTGATGAGATTTTGCTCGGGGATTAGCGAGGCGCACCCAATTCGCAACTCCGGAACGATGTTGCCTGGTGAGCGCCGGGATTCATCCCGGCGCCACGACGCATCACTCGCGGGTTCTGACCGGATCACCGCAACTTCAATTTGAAGCCCGTGTGCGATGGCTCGAATCCGAGCCGCTGGTAGAAACGGTGCGCGTCCAGCCGGGTGGCGTTGGAGGCGAGTTGTATCAGCAGGCAATCGTGCTGCCGCGCGTAGTCGATTGCCCATTCGATCAGTACCGTACCCAGCCCGCCGCCACGCTCCGATGCTGCAATCCGCACCGATTCAATCTGCAACCGCGTCGCGCCCTGGTAGGAAAGCCCGGGGAGGAGGGTGAGTTGCTGTGTGCCGATCACTACCCCATCTCGCTCCATCACCGCAAGGAAATGATGCGGATCGCCGTCGATCTCCTGAAATGCCTCCTCATAAGGCGCCAGATCGGCGGCTGATTCCCGTTGCGCCCCAAGCGGATCGTCCAGCAACAGCGCGACGATCGCCGGTAGGTCCTCACGGCGCGCGCGCCGAATCGAGATTTCTTCGCTCATAGCCCCTCCGTGCCCCTATCGCGGCGATTGTCCGCCAGAGCGGGAAACGGCGCATATGACCGTATAGACCCATCCCATACGGATTAATTCGCCCCGCCATTAAGCACAGCAATATCAATGTCATATGGTTCATAGGTACTCAATGTGTATCTCCCCGGCTGGGATCAAACGCACTCCCGATCGGGAAAAATGTGGCGAATCAAACGCTCAAATCAGATCTGGGCACCATTTTCGGTTCAAAACGCGACAAATTGACGCTGATAGGTACTTTTGGGGGAGCCATGTTATCTCCCATATTTCCTTCCAGTACCCCATTATTGTTTTTGACTATGACGTTTGGGCCATCCCACGAGGATAGCCCTTCTAGCGAATGCACCAACTGCGAGCAGGACCTGCCTCCTGCTCGAGGGGCCGGTTGGATTCAGCGCTGGAGCTGCAGTCATCCGGGGTGGATGTCCGGCAATGTCATGACTCAGGAAGCGTCCTGCAGCACCAGCAGGTCCCCTCTATGAGAGAGGAGGACACCGATGTCATCTCGATGGAAGAGATCGCAGTCATCGCCGAGATCAGCGGTATTGACACTCTTCGGAGTGTTGGTTCTGCTGGTATCGCTCGTTACCTGGCCCGCCGATGCGCGCGGTCAGGAGGAAACCCCGTCAACACCGGTGGTCGAGCTTGGCGATCCCCCTGTGCCCCCGGGCGGTACAGTCGAGGTGCAAACCCCCGAGCCCGAGGTAACCGAGGCGGCGACTGAGGAAGTCACCGAGGAGGCGACTGAAGCGGCCACGGAGCCGGCGGTGGAAGCAACCACCGATACGACTGAATCCGTGATGCAGCAGGATGCTGTTTTCCAACCAGCCGCAAACGGCAACAACGGCACCGTAAAAGTTGACAATGAAGATATCGGAGGCCCCGGCAATCAACCGCACCTCGGATGTGTCTTCAACGTTTCCTTCTATAACTACGAAACCGACCCCAATCTGTTCGCCTCGATCAGCTTCGATGTGCAACAGCCGACCGGCGATG
>JAESFN010000778.1_pt1 | contig 21702 bp, 18 predicted proteins | sample 9269411 | NCBI WGS metagenome assembly JAESFN01 (sample SAMN14505399, study PRJNA617100) | algae metagenome | isolation source: Iphinoe sp. HA4291-MV1 and co-occurring heterotrophs from trail next to... | place: USA: Maunawili Falls, Hawaii | collected 2009-07-25
ACCTCTTCCGCGTGCATCTATCCCGAATATCGCCAGACTGACGCCAACGTCATCCCGTTAAAGGAAGAAGATGCGTACCCCGCGCAACCGCAGGACGCATATGGCTGGGAAAAGCTCATCGCTGAGCGTCTCTGCCTGCATTACACCGAGGACTACGGATTAGAAACCCGGATCGTCCGCTTTCACAACATCTTCGGTGAATACGGCACCTGGGACGGCGGACGCGAAAAAGCCCCCGCGGCGCTTTGCCGGAAAATCGCGGTGGCCAAGCTTACCGGCAACCCGGAAGTGGAGATCTGGGGCGACGGAGAACAAACCCGCTCGTTCTGCCATGTCGATGACTGCGTCGAAGGCATCTACCGGCTTATGCGATCCGATTATCGCGAACCCCTCAATCTCGGCCAGGACCGGATGGTTTCGATCAACGAACTGGCAGAGATCATCGCCGAGGCCGCGGAAATCTACATCGAGCCCAAGCACGTTCCCGGCCCGCAAGGCGTCCGCGGCAGAAACTCCGACAACACCCGGCTTCGCGAAGTCCTCGGGTGGGAGCCGAAGATTTCGCTGGAAGATGGGCTCAAGCGCACCTACAACTGGATCGAGAGCAATGTCCGCAGCAAGATCCAGGTTCCGGTCGCGGTCTAAAAATCGAGGAAACGAGAGAGGGGTTGAACTGACAATCCCTCTCTTCGACATTTATCTGGAGAGCCACATTTGAAACAGGCGAGCACCCGGCTTCCAGAGCGATACGCACTCGACTGGTTGGCCAACTTCTACGAAAAAATTCCCGCGCTTCAGCCCGGTGCAACGGTTCTCGACATCGGGTCGGGGCGTAAGCCTGCGATTCCGGTCGATCAGCGGCCCGATTTTTGCAGGTACATCGGATTGGATCTTTCAGCGCCTGAGCTCGATCTCGCCGGCCCAGGCGCCTATTCCGAGAAAATCGTCAGCCCGGTAGAGCAGTTCAGCCCCGAGCTCGAATCTCAGGTCGATGTGGCCGTAAGCTGGCAGGTGATCGAACACGTAGACAACACCGCGGTCACCATCGACAACATCTATCGCTACCTCAAGCCGGGCGGCGCCTTTGTCGCCATGCTCTCCGGCCGCAACGCCGCCTTCGCGATGATCAACCGCGTCATTCCCGAACCGGTCGGGAAATTCGCCATGGCAAAGCTGCTCCGCCGACCGCCGGACACCGTATTCCGAGCAAAGTACGACGATTGCACCTTCAGCGAACTGATCCCGTTGTTCGAGCGTTGGCAGGACGTCGACATCGAGTCCCATTTCCGAGGCGCCGCCTATTTCCGCTTCCTCCGCCCCGTCCAAAGCGCCTATCTCGCCTATGAAAACCGGCTATTGAGAGATGAGGAATTGGACCGGGCGACGCATTATCTCGTCCGGGCGGTGAAGTAATGGAGGAAACCTTAATGGGGCTCGAAGCTGCCAGTGTTGCGAATCTCCAGACCAGGGAAATCCAGATATGGCACTGCTGCTGATTCAACGCCGAGATACATCCAAGTGACTTCCCACTCGACGGCAATAGAGGATGCCTCGGTCAATCGACTCACGGGCCGGTTTGTGCTGGGCAATGCTGCGGTAACCCTTGGGGCAAGTGGGATCACCCTCGCGCTTCTCAATGTTGCGAGCATTCTCATCGTGCGAATGATCGGTGTAGAAGGGCGTGGCGAAGTTGCAGCCGCGGTGCTGATCCCCACCATTCTTGCCTACGGCGGCTGGTGTGGCTTACCAGCGGCGACCGGCTACTGGGTCAACGCGAAACCCAGGGAGCGCGATCGAGTCATTGCTTCTGCCCGCACGCTCGCGGCGCTCATCTCATTTGCTCTCACCAGTGTCTGTCTTGTCGTTGTTTACTTCTTTCCGCTCCACGATACGATTCGTGCGGCTAGCTTGGTCTTTGCGCTGTTTATTCCTCTTAACCTTTTCGTCGGCGTTCACCAGGCGGTTCTTCAGGCTGATTTGCAAAGCAATACATACAACTTGATCCGAATTGCCGGTGCGCTCCTGTATGTAATTTTTCTAGCCATTCTTGATTTGACAGGCCATGCCTCACCTCTAACGGTTGTAGTGGCCCAGTTGGTGGGGAATATTGCTTGGTTCGTTCTTAGTATGTTCTTCGCCCGATCCTCACCATGGTTCGTGTTTAGCCGGTCAGATATGCGTGGCCTGCTTGCGTACGGTGCACGAGCACATCTTGGCTCAATGTCCCCGATCGACGGTCTCCGTATTGATCAACTGATCCTGGGCCTGTTTTTGACCAGCTACGACCTTGGGTTGTATGTGATCGCGATGACATTCGTCACCGCCAATCGAATGATTGGACAGTCACTGGGTATTGTCGCCTTCCCGCTCGCATCCCGAAACTGGGGTGAGCATCAGGCAAGAAAACGTCTGATGCTCGGAGGGCTCGTATTCTCCTCACTCGTCATCACTCTGATTGTGGTTGGAATAGAGATTCTGTTAGGAAGGCAATTACTGCGCGTCCTCTTCAATGTTGAGTCGGGCGAAAGTTACAAGCTGCTTGTCATTCTTACGATTGGCAGCGTGTTCATGTGTACGCGGCAGGTCACCGCAGATGTTCTGCGCGGGCTCGGACGCCCAAGCATTCCGACGATCGCCGAACTAACTTCGCTCGTTGCGCTTTGCGCCCTAGCTTTCGCATTCTGGGACAAGGGTCTTGTCGGGATTGCGTACGGGGTGTCCGTGTCGGGTCTGCTCGCGCTTCTCGTTGTGCTGTATTTAGGTTTTGGTCCCCGAACGAACGTCGGCAGCCATCTAAGACGCATCTTGGGCTGGCCCCTTCGTTGGCATCCTGCTTCAATCACGAGAGCCGGTGTATTTCTAGCCGTCTTGGCGGCAGCCGGTTCATCCGGACTGCTATTCCCCAGAATTTCCGTCCAGTCCTCGGTCGCCCTAACAGTCTTCGGCGTTATCGCGCTGGGATGTGTGTTCGTCGCAATCGCCTTTGGCCTTCAAGGGGTGACCTTATTGGCAATGGCGGCAATGGCGATGACCGTTGGAATGAATGGCGTACGCGTCTCGACGTCAGTCGCGTTTAGTGATTTGTTCTACTTCGCCGCCGCACTGACGCTGATCGTTCCATTCCTGCGGGCTTCTTCGAAAGAGCTACAGCCGATTTACCCGCTCATTCGCGGGTTTCTCCTCGTGCTTGCGGGAGGACTGGTGGGTTCGCTCGTTGCCGGAGATCCCGTCGCCAGCCTGGATCGGCTGCTACGCTTCATGCTGGCAGCAGCACTGATGCCAATCTTCTTCGCATTGTGGCGGCCCACCCTAACCCAGATCAAAGTTGTCTCATGGCTATGGGTTCTCTCAGCGACCGCCAATGCGTTTGTGGCAATGGTGGAAACTGCCAATCCATACAATCATCGCTCCGACGGATTGACGACGCACCCGAATCACCTCGCGCTCGTCTCGATCTTGGCTATCGGCCCTGCCGTCGCCCTCTCCCTGATGGGTAGGCGGCTCACGAGTTTGATAGGCATCTCCTGTTGCGGGCTTCTTGGTATGGGAGTCCTGGTGAGCGGCTCTCGAGCCGGAATGATCGGTCTCGTCGCGGTGATCATCTCGATTGCCGCATTTACCCGGCGAAAAGAGGTCTTGGTCGGCGTGTGCCTGGCAGGAATAGCCGGATTCGTTCTCGTTACGACATCCACAATTAGTTTGCCGAATGGCAACGCGTTGAATCGAATACTTGGTGGCGGCGATACAACCACCATACAAGGTGTTTCGTTCAGTGACACCGAGCGGCAAGAGGCGCTGCATTCCTCTCTTGGACGAGCGATGGAGCATCCAATTACGGGGGCAGGTTTTGAAGACGCCCTTGCGGCTCACAATGTGTTTCTGCAGATGTGGTCATCAGCAGGCTTACTTGGCTTAGTTGGGATCGTGCTGGTTTTCGCAGCAGTTCTAGAACCGTCGGTTCGGCTTTTCATACGGTCCCGTGGACCGTTTCGGGACCGATCCGACTTGATCTTATTAGGGTTCAGTGCGAGCTTCATCGGATATTTTTCGACCAGCGTTTTTCAGCCGGCGCTTTGGGACCGCTACATCTGGCTTGGGCCCTCGGTAATCGGCGCAATCGTATTGCAGTCTCAGCATCTGCGCGCATTGAAACCAGTCGAGACTGAAAAGCACCAGCCGCTTCCCGGAGCTTCGCCCCGACTCGCAAGAAGAAGAGCGGAATTGAGGGCATGATGCGGCGAATCGGCAATCGGGAAAAACACCATCGAAATCACACGCGCCATCTCAAGCGCCCGCAACGAGTGCTCCTGACCGGTTACTTCAACCGCGGCAATCTCGGTGACGACGCCATGAGAGAAGGTCTCGAGACGTTCATAGCTGCCCACCATAGCGATGCCGATATCCGCTGGACTCAACTTCCATCGGCGAGTCGTCAGGATGTGCATCGCTGGATACCGTTCTGTCGCAGTCTTGCCTGGGCTGACGTTGTTATTCTCGCTGGAGGCACGCACTTCCAGGACCGGTACGGGCTTCGTTCTTTACGCATCCTGGCGAGTCATCTCGGAGTATTTTCATTTGCCCGCCTGACGCGTGCTTCAGTCGGATATGCAGGCATTGGGATCGGGCCTCTCAAAACGCGCGCCGGCCGGATCATGACGAAGATTCTGCTCAGGCTTTCAAGTGCAACGCTTGTACGCGACGATCCTTCGAGAATACTCGGACAGTCGCTGAGTAGGCAGGCATCGATTGTCACAGGGTTCGATTCCGCGATTCTCATCCCGCGACCGGAATCTCCGAAGAGTGACGACAAATTCCGGATTGGAGTCTCGATTCTTCCGTACTTTGAACTCTACAAAAACAGTCCGGAGAGAGATCGTCAGGTTGTCTCTGAAATCGCAACCGCGCTTGAGCAGTTGCACAGTATTGATCCTCGTGTGACCGTCCGGGTGCTCGTGTTCTACGATGGTGAACGAGATAGCGACGTACCAATATCAAAACACCTTGTCTCTCATCTGCAAGCGACCGTGCCCGTTGAGCTCGTTCGGTGCACCGAGCCATCCGCGACCATGACCCAGCTCGCCGAACTCGATGCACTCATCGCTATGCGTTACCACGCGACCTTATTAGGGTATGCGGTCGGCTGTCCAACCCTGGTGCTGTCGTATCAGGATAAGTGCATTGCGTTGGCCCAGGAAATTGGGATTAACGGAAGCGCGATCCTTGAGCCTGAGGATCTTTTGAGCGGCGAGCAATTTGTCACCGAATTGAAAGCGCTCAAGCGGGATCCGGGCCGATACCGAGCCACTCAACCACTTGATACTGCCATCGCACGGTCGAAGCGTGGCCTGATTACGTTTGCAGCAAGGGTTGGATTACGGAGCATCGATGATGAATCGTGACATCCGAGTGCTCTCTGTACAGCACTATCCAGAATTCGGCGGTCCGCACAATGAGATCCTCAAGCTCGAATCGGCGCTCAATTCGCTCAACGTCTCGACGGTGGTAGCGATAACCGACCAACCGGGCAACGCACTGGAGCGCCTCACAGATCGGGTGACGTGCCACGCTATCCCGCTACATCGCTTCCGCGCTCACAAAAATCCACTCGTCAATCTCAAGGCCGTTGCGTTGTTACCAGCTGATATCTCGGCACTGCGTCGGATCATCCGCTCGGAGTCGATCGACGTCGTGAAGGTGCACGGGCCCCACAATCCGCAGGGCGCGCTAGCAGCTCACATGGAGAACAAGCCGATCGTCTGGGTTCTCTCATCGACTCGGCCGTCGCCAATCTTCCGTCGACTAGGCATGATCTATGTTCGACGAATGGCAAATTCTCTCCTGGTCAATGGCCCGTCTCTTCGAGATTGGTATCCAGGGTCCGAACGATTGGGAGATCAAACTTTTTACTATTATCCTCCGGTCGATACTGATCGGTTTTCCCTCGTCTCTGAAGCCGAACGCGCCGAGGCACGTTCGGCCCTTGGATTGCCAATTGACGCACCTATCGTCGGAACTGTTGCAAATATCAATCCTCAGAAGGGCATCGAGTTCTTCATCAAAACAGCACACGTCGTCCGGCAGCGATATCCCAATGCTCGATTCGTCGTTGCGGGCGGTGTTGGTCCGGCACAGGAGTCATATTTCGAACGAGTCAAGCAGGAAGCGATTGAACTTGGACTCTTTCCGACATTTCTTTCGTTCTTAGGCGCCAGGACCGATGTACAAGATGTTCTCGCCGCGTTTGACGTCAAGGTCATTTCCTCAGTGGCAGAGGGAACAACGGCAACGGCTGGGGAAGCCATGGCGCGCGGAATACCCGTGGTCGCAGCTAATGTAGGTGCAGTGAAGGATGTTGTTGAACATAGTGTTTGCGGCCTTCTGGTTCCTCCACGCGACACATCTGCAATGGCGGACGCGATTCTGAATCTTCTGGAAGATCCCGATCGTCGACAGAGATTTGGGATCGAAGGGAGACGTCTGGCAACCGCCAAACTATCCGCAGAAGCAAGTGCCGAATCTCACTGCCGAGCGTATAAAGCGGCAATTTCTCGCCATCGACACCGTGAGAACACCGCAGTTAGGAACGGTTGCCCAAATGAAATCAGCTAGTACTATGCAGGCCCTGCAGCAATCCGCCTACCCCATCGGCCACAACTATCGGGCGCAATCTGCTCACCTAAAGCATCGCCAGATCTATGAGTTTCTGCTCCGAAACATGCGTGACGTTCTGGCAGATTTGAAGGCTCGTGGGCTTGGCACCCGCTTACTTGAAATCGGAGCAGGAGATGGAGGTTTTTCAGAACCTGCGCTCGCATATGGCTGCAGGGTAACAGTCACCGAGATGTCTCTTCCCTCGTATCAGGAGCTTCAGGGACGCTACGGTGGCAATGAGTATTTCGAAGCGCTGTTTGACGAGGATGGATCGTTAAGCGTCGTTGGGGATCGTCAGTTTACGGGAATTCTTTACGCCTCCGTTTTGCACCATATCCCTGACTACATTGGGGCGATCAACAAATCACTCACTCACCTTGCGCCCGGCGGGAGTTTCATGAGCTTTCAAGATCCCCTGTGGTACCCCTCCGTGAAGCGGCCCGTTCGATGGTTTAACCGAAGCGCCTACTTACTCTGGCGTGCGTCTCGCGGCAACTACGCGCGGGGGGTGGGAACGTTGCTTCGAAGAGCAAGAAAGACCTATGACGTGACCAATCCTTCAGATATGGTCGAATATCACGTGGTGCGAAATGGGGTGAATCACGAACTGCTATTTACGGAACTCAATAAACGCTTTGAACAGGTGGAGATTTTCACATATTGGTCAACTCCCTCGGCGTTCTGGCAAAGGATCGGCGAACGGCTCGGGCTTCGGACAACGTTTGGCATTGTCGCGAAAGGGTATCTCGGAAATGGTGGCGCGGATCGTTGACGGACTATCCGTCGCGAACGATGTCTCGCTGACGAGCTACGAGAATGAGGTCTTCACATGCAGCAGGCTCCCCTCAAACAACTCCTCGTTTGCCCCAATTGCCGCGGCAAACTGACCGACACGGCAACTTCGATGGCATGCGAGACGTGTCGCTCAACATTTTCGATAGATGAATACATTCCGGTTCTAGTTCCTGCAACCATCTCGGTTCAGGAGTTGGAGACGCACAAAAGTCAACAGGCCGAGTACTACGACAGCATCGACGAGGAATTTGAGCTTACGCGACCGCATGGGCTCCCGTCGTTTTATGGCCGATTCTTGATGGAAAAATTTCGGCGTAGCGTCAATAGAATCGGCAATGTCCGCGGCCTCACCGCACTCACCGTTTGCGGGGGTTCCGGAATGGACGCGGAGTTCCTCGCCCGTGCCGGAGCGGAAGTCATAGCCTCAGATATCTCTCTGGGTGCGGCCAAACGAACTCGCGAGCGAAGCCGTCGCTTTGGCTTTCCGATAACATCTATCGTGGCTGACATCGAGAATCTACCGTTTGAGGACAAGAGCATCGACATCGTCTACGTTCACGACGGATTACACCATCTCAGCAATCCCGAGACAGGACTCGCTGAAATGGCCCGCGTGGCTCGCTACGCCGTGTCGGTCACCGAGCCGGCGATCGCTGCCGTCACCCAGCTGGGAGTGAAAGTCGGCGTGGCACAAGAGATCGAAGAAGCGGGAAACCGAGTCGAACGGCTTACGCCTAATCGCGTCGAAGCCGTGCTGCGAGAGAACGGTTTCACATCGTTTAAGTCGCAGAGATACCTCATGTACTATCGTCATGAGCCTGGAAACGTGATGAAGTTCTTGAGTACGCCCGTGATCAGCGATGCAGCCTATTGGAGTTGGCGCGCCGGCAACGTGCTCGTGGGTCGATTCGGCAACAAGATGTCGGTCCAGGCGATCCGTACACCTTAGGAATGCAGCGCACGTTCATACGTCTGCTCGCGTCCGTTGTTGCAATCCTGAGCGGATTAACCACCGCAGCCCTGATTGTCATTGCGTTTCGTGCAAACGAGCTCCGCTGGCACCAGGGGCCGACCATTATTGTGATTACTCCAACCCATGGACTTCACGAAATGGATGTCCTTCTCCTCGGGTTGGTCCTCGCCTCAGCCCTGATCGCTCTGATCTCGGCGGTGATCGCCAGGCGCTGAGCGCGGAAAATGCATGCCAATCTCAATCCGTAGCTCTATCGGGACAGGAACGGCAACGGGTCCATTGCTCTATTGCGTTCCGAGCTGTCCCGGATAAGCTCGAAGTGGCAATTGCATGCGTAGGAGGCACAGGGTGCGAAAAACGATTCAACGCCAATCGCGCTCTTCGGGATACTCCTGATCAGTTTAACGTTCACCTTCGCGGCGAGCGGGCAAGACGAACCGAGCGATTCCACCACCGCGGCCGCCGCAGATATTCCCCAGATCCAGTTCATCGTCTACAGCGTCGAGGATCCCTATTCCGGGATCATCTCCTCCCCACGAACCTGGATCTGGAGCGCCGCTATATCGGAGCAGAGGTGGCCATTGTCAATAGCGGAGTCTGCAACGCCGGTCGCTACACCGGAGTCCTAGGTTCGCCCGGCACCACGCCTCACGCGTTCTGGCGCCGAAATACATACTTCGAGCCGTCATCCGTCTGCTCTTCCCGCACCAGTTCCCAGCCCTGTTCCGACATCCGGCGGATCGTCTGCTCCTCTTTGCCACGCTGGATCGATGCAGAGGTGATCGAGTACTCCTCGTATGTTGAGTTGTCGGTGGCGGACATCGCATCACCATCGACGCGGTCGAAGGCTACCGTCGCCGCGGCCGCTAACATGGCGCGCGCTACTGCCACGATCGGCCGCTCCAAGGCGTTGAAGTCCTGCTCGCCCTCCGGACCATTCACGCTGACGGTCGCATTCGCCGGGGTGCGCCCATTGCCACCGCGCGGCAACTCCAACGTCATTCCCCAACCGCGATCGGCGCAGGCGGCAATCAACGATCCCAGATCAAAGGCATGCGACATGGCGCGGCGATCAAACCCCGCCCCGAGCAACTCCGCCCCCAACTCAGAATCGATCGGCGCCACAAATGAGGGATCCGCTGGTTCCAGGGCGTCACCCTGCAGCGCGGTGCGGAGCTTCCGCTGGAGCTCGCCCATTTCCCACGGTTCCAGGGGATTACCGTCCCACCGCAACGCCGGAGGGGTGGTGCCGGCTAATGCATGGAGCACAAGCCAAAGCTGGTTACGTGAGAGCACGATCCCGGTTTGCGAGTCACCTGTTACCGTCATGCTTCCCCCGTAGTACTTAAATCACATGAATGAGCCACCAACGCCAGCATAGTATTGATACCAGTAATCGTGAGGGGGACGATTCAATGGACGCACTGTGGATCTCAGTTTAAATCAGCTCATCAAAATCGCCCGCCGTTGGTGGTGGTTGATTATTCTCGCCCCGCTTCTGGGCGGATTTTCCGCGTATCTTTCGGCTGATCGCCAAACTCCACTCTACTCGGCCAGCGCTACGATTCAGGTCAATCCACCGCAGACACAGAACACGGTCGATCTCAGCGCTCTGAACGGCGCCCAGCGATTGGCGGAAACATCCCGGCAGCTCGTTCGCACCCGCGAGGTGCTAGCGCCGCTGGTTGCCTCGCTCAACCTGCCCTACTCTGTGGAAACGCTCCAGAGCAAAGTGTCGTCATCGACCATCGCCAACACGAGCCTGATTCGTATCTCGGTGTCCGATCCCAGTCCCGAGCAGGCCGCTTTTCTGGCGAACGCGGTCGCGAACCGCTTTCTGGAATACAGCACGGAACAGCAAAATGCGCTGAGCAGCCCATACATCGATCGCATTAACCAGCAGATCAGCGACACGCAGCAGCAGATTGCGGCGGTGCAGGCGGAGATTGCCGCCATCGAAGCCAGCGATTCTCCAGAAAGTGCTGAGAACATCTCACGCAAGCAAGATTTGAATCAGCAGCTGACGCAGCTCCAGACCGCGTACAGCGAAGCGCTGAGCAACGCCAATCAAGTGGCGCTCGATCAAGCCGCACAACTCACCCAGGTCACGATCGCTGATCGTGCCTACGCCCCGAGTATCCCGTACGCTCCGCGCACCAAGCTGTATGCCGTGCTCGGCGCGTTCGTCGGCTTCTGTGTCGCCATCGGCGGTGTAGCGTTACTCGAATACCTCGACAACACCATGAAAGCCGGGCTCGATTTCGGCAAGCTCTTCAACACCCCGTTGCTTGCCGTGGTGGGTCTGGTGCAAAACATCAAACCGGGTCGCGAGCAGCTCTTCCTGCTCGAACAACCAAACTCAACCTCGTCTGAAGCAATTCGCTTGCTGCGCACGAATCTCGAATTTGCCGCCGCCTCCCGCCCGATCGCCTCGCTGGCGGTCACCAGCGCCGGTCCTGGCGAAGGCAAAACCACCGTTACCGCCAATCTCGCGATCTCGATGGCGCAGGCGGGATTCACGACCGTGATCGTCGATGCCGATCTCCGCCGTCCCACCCTGCACAATCTCTTCGGTATTCGCAACGACCGTGGGTTGACCTCGCTTCTCACGCGGCCCGATCAGGCCTGGCAATGGGCGGCGGTGTCAACCGTTTCACCGAATCTGATGGTGATCCCTAGTGGTCCGGTGCCCCCGAATCCCTCCGACCTGCTCAGCTCCGACACCCTCGGCCGGCTGGTGGAAACGCTTTCGCAACACGCCGATATCGTGCTCTTCGACACCCCGCCGATTCTCGCGGTTAGCGATCCGCTGGTGATCGCAACCCACGTCGATAGCGTGATGATGGTCAGTCGCGCCGGCCGCACCCGCATCGATGCCGCGAAACGCGCGATCGATTCGCTGCCGCGCGAAAACGTCCGCCTGGTCGGGCTCGTGCTCAACCAGCAAACCGGCCGCAACGGCGACGGCTACTACTATTCCTATTCGTACTCCAGCTACTACGGCACCTCAGAGCCTGGCAAACCAGCCGCACCTCCCGCGAATGCGTGACGGCGCTGTCCGATATCCGTCGTCCGTTTTCCGTAACGACGGATGACCGGCGACGGACGACGCCGTAGCCCGGAACCGTTCTCCCGATCCGTGCGTTTATCCCGATGACGCCATAATTCGGCGACGAAGGAGCACGGAGATCATGGGACCCTCGCTGAGCCGCCGCACGCTGCTCGCTGGTGCCGCAGCCGCGGCGCTGCTGGGTGCGCGCGCCACTCGCGCGGCTGCGGTCGAGATTCCGGCAACGCGGGCCGGGGCGCAGTTGAGCTGGATTCTGGATCAGCTCACCAGCGGCGGGAAGAATCTTGCCCCAGCCGATATAACCCCGCGTTTTTCGCCAGTCTTTCTCTCCGGCTTGCCGGAAGCGGGCATCATCAGCACCTTCGCCAGTTTCGGACCGGTAATGACCCCGGCCACGATCGCCCGTCTCGAGGGCGGTGTCACTGATCAGCACGCGATCGCGCTCATCAATACCCCGACCGGCTACTGGCGGATTCGCCTCCAGCTCGAATTCGTCGAGCCGTATCGCATCGACGATTTCTTTTTGGAGCAGGTGACCATCGTGACGCCTCCGGAGCGACCACGTTCCTGGGAAGGCTTGCAGCCGCACTTCAAATCGATTGCCCCCGGATCCGCCTTCATCGCGGGCGAGATCGTCGATGGCGCGCTCTCACCCATCGCCTCGTACCAACCAGGCACCGTCTACCCGATCGCCAGTTCGTTCAAACTCTTCGTGCTCGGCACGATCGCCACCCAGGTTGCCGCCGGTGAACATGCCTGGAGCGATACCGTCACGATCTCGGACGATCTCCGCAGTCTCCCTTCCGGCATGCTCTATTACGCGCCGGCCGGCTCGACCTATCCGCTGGAATACGTGGTCGAGCGCATGATCGCCGAGAGCGACAACACCGCCACCGATCACGTGATTCACACCGCCGGACGACGGGAGATCGAGCAGGCGCTCGGCAATCTCGGCCACGCGCATCCAGAGCTGATGACCCCGTTGATGTACACCCGCGAATGGTTCGCCATGCGCATGCGTTTCGACGACAAGCAGATGGCGAATTACGCGTCGGCGTCGGTATCCGAGCGGCGCTCTATTTTGAAGGAGACCGTCGCTCCCCTCGCCGCGACACTGCTCGAAACCGATCCCTGGCCGGGACCCGCCGAAAGCGATCGCATCGAGTGGTTCGCCTGCGTCAACGATCTCGCTCAGGTGATGGCGCGCCTGCAAACCTACGCCACCGCCACGCCGACCGCGGTGATCGGCAACGCCCTCTCGTTCTCCCCCGGCATGCTCTTCGATCCCGAGGATTGGTCGTACGTCGGGTTCAAGGAAGGCTACGAAACCGGGCTGAAAGCGATGAACTGGTTGTTGCAGCGCCGGGACGGACGTTGGTTCACCCTAATCGGGCTAATCCACGATCTCAAGCAAGAAATCAACGGACCGAAACTGCACACGCTGATGGCCGCCGCAGCCGGGCTGCTCGCCCGCCACGATCGCTAACGGCTCAGCGCATAATTGCGACAATAGTCTGGATGCGACGTTTAGAGCGGAGCCTGCATGCGCGTCACACTCGTAATCTCTAGTCTCGGCGGGGGCGGCGCCGAACGGGTACTTACCACGCTCGCCAATTACTGGGTGGAGCAAGGCCATCAGGTGACGATCATCTCGATCGCCGACGATGCCGGCGATGTCGAGTATCCGATCGATTCCCGCGTTACCGTGCGCCAGCTCTCCCTCCGCGCTTCATCGCACACCCTGCGCGATGCTGTCGGGGCGAACGTCGGACGGCTGCGCGCCCTCCGCGCAGCGGTCCGCGACAGCCGCCCCGACGGCGTGATCGCCTTCATGACCGAAAACAACATCCTCACCCGGTTCGCCACCCTCGGGCTGCGCAAACCGGTGATCGTGTCTGAGCGCGTGATCTATCGCCGCCCCACGATCCCTCGCTTCTGGCGCTGGTTGCGTCCGGTGGCCTACCGCCTCTCCACCGCGTTGGTGCTGCAAACCGACGACAGCATCGAGCAGGTACCGAAGCTCCTGCACTCAAAGGTCAGGGTCATTCCCAATCCGGTACCTCCTGGGCCTCGCCGCGTGGTCCGCGATCAGTCCACGCAACACACGCTCATCGCGATGGGGCGTCTTTCCGGCGAGAAGGGATTCGATCTCCTTCTCGAATCCTTCGCGAAGATCGCCCCGAAGCACCCCGATTGGTCGCTGACCATCTACGGCGAGGGACGGCTGCACGATGACCTGCTGGCGCAGCGGGATTCCCTGGGCCTGCGCGACCGGGTCAATTTCCCCGGCCCGACGCGGCAGCCCCGCGAGCGAATGGCGGAAAGCGATCTCTTCGTCCTCTCGTCGCGCCACGAAGGTTTTCCTAATGCGCTCTGCGAGGCGATGGCAACCGGAGTACCGGTGGTCTCCTTCGCCTGCGATTACGGACCGCGGAGCATCATTCGCGATGGAATCGATGGGGTGCTGGTGCCGAACGAAAATGTCGACGCCCTCGCCGTCGCGCTCGATCGTTTGATGAGCGATCCCGCCGAGCGCGATCGCCTGGGCAACGCCGCGGTGGAGATCGTCGATCGCTTTTCGCTGCCGCGCGTCGCGGCGCAGTGGGAAGCGCTCATTTCCGGTCGCTGAGCGCGCTGCGACTACAATGACGCCAACCGACCAGATCCAGCCCGAGGAGGCGCTCCCATCGTGAGGATTTATCTTGCGTCACCGCTTGGTTTCGCCGAATCGACCCGCGCCTACATGGACGAGCTCGCCGAGGCGCTGCGCTCGCACGCCCACGTCAATAACCCCTGGGACAAAACCGAGCTCGGCGCGCAATACGCCACCGTCCAGGATTTGCCGACCCACGCCGAGCGCCTGACGCGCTGGCAGGAAATCAACACCCTGATCGGCGCAGCCAACACCGAGATGATCCATGACTCCGACACCATCGTGGCAGTGCTCGACGGTATCGATGTCGACTCCGGCACCGCCGCCGAGATCGGCTACGGCTTCGCGCGCGGATTGCGCGTCTACGGGCTGCGCACCGATTTCCGCATGACCGGCGAGAACGAGGGCGGCCTTGTGAACCTCCAGGTGCGCTACTTCATCGATGCCAGCGGCGGCACCGTGGTCACCACCATCGGCGATCTGCTCGACGTGATGTTCGAGTCGAACTAGGCGGCGCCTGTGGAGTTTCCGCCTTTTCCAGCGCAGCATTCGCCCTTCGCGGTGCGCGATGTCACCCGCATCCAGGCCGATCTCTTCCCGATGGGCAGTGAGATCAACGGCCGGATCGAGCGCGGGCATTTCGTCGCCGACGAACACTGGGAGCAGGATGTCGCCGAAAAACTCACCCTGGCGGAAACCGATCCCACCCTGCGCCACTTCGTTGTCACCGACGATCCTGCCGGTCTCACTGAAGCGCTCTGGCGGATCGCCGGGCTCATCGCCGCCGATCAACCAACGCTCTGGCAAACACGACCGGACGGCGCGTTCTTGCCCCGGCACCGCCTGCGCTTGATTGCCGATACCCCGGCGCGGCGCATCGAACCCGAAATCGACGATAGCAACGCCACTCCGCTAGGGGTGCGTATCGCCGCGTGGCTGCGCCGGCTTCGCGGCCCCGGTCGCTTGCTCGATGCCCTGGCGATGACGGTACAGGAGGACATCGTCGTCATGCGCGCGCATGACGACGGCAGCGATACGGCCGAAGCACTCCAGGTCAGTTTTCCCAGCGGTTGGGATCCGCGCGAAAAAGCCGGGCGAAGCTTCAGCGCTATCCATCACCCGATTCCGGATAGCGACCGACTCGTCAGCTCCAGCGCCAACGTCATGCGCGCGATAATCGCGAAGGGCCCGTATCTGCGCTTCACCTTCGGTCTCTCGTTTCACCCGCTGCTCGACAACCATCCCGCGACGCGGCCAAACCGCAAAAGCTTCCGCGATTTCGCCAGCTTCGAGGACGTGCTCCAGAACCTCTGCGTGCGCATGGAACGGCAAACCACCTACGGCTTCCCCGATCTCGGTCGCGCGCTTTTTTCAATCCGGATCTACGTCAACCCGCTGCTCGAACGGTTAGCAGCCGATCCGTCGCTGCGGCCGCGCATCGCCAATCTGGTGCGCAGCGCCATCCCCGAGGTCAGCGAGTACAAAGGCTACGCGCCCTACGCCGACGAGCTGCTCACATGGCTCGACGCCGAACCAGCAGCGGAGCCCACCCAAAAAGTGCGGGCCCGTTACCACAAAGTCAGCTCGTAGCTTTTTCCAGCGCCCGTTGCAGTTTGCGCGCCGCCGTCTTCACCGACGACCGGCCATCGCCGAGCCCACTCACCGCCGCCAGCATCAGGCGATCGTGAGCATCCGGTACCAGCGGCACGAAATCGACCAGCGCCGCCAGCACCCGCGCCGCGTGCTTCCCCTCGAACACTCCGGCGGCGACAATCAATGGATCGACCGCTTGTGCGGCTGCCTCGTGCGAAGTTTTGCCGTAGCGATGAAGAATATCGATGGCGTTGTCGCGCACAACGACGCTCTTGTCACCGGCAATCAATCGTTCGACGTCGGGCAACAGCGGGGCAACGCGATTGGGCGCGATCGTCGCCAACCGCGCCAGGGTCGCCACGCTTTCCCAGCGCACCCGCGACACTTTCGACCCTGTCCCCGTCACCACGCGATCGAAATACGACACCAGCAATTCGACCTGGTGATTGCTGACGCGCGTGATCGTATCGGCGGCGTCACCCGCCAGCGGCTGATTGCGGCCATCGCGAGCGTCGAACAGTTCCTCCAGCAACTGAGGATCGCTCAGCGCGGCGATCGCCGCCGCTTCATTCGCTTCCTGCGTGCGATCGGCGCGCATTTCGGCAAGCAACGGGTGCATTTACTGAACCTCCGGGTCGCGACAGATCAAACACCAGGGTTGATTGTTAACTCGTGTCATCGCTAGGGTAGCGCGTCCGCGCCCCTGCAATTTGAGTTGCTTGCGAATTTGCTCGACATCCCCCGCCAGTCCCCTCCGCCGGATATCGACCGCGCCGATTTCAAGCGCGCGCAAGCGAGCGGCAATCTCCTTCACCTTCCAGGGCAACGAATTGAGCACGATCAGCGAGCGCGCCCACGGCGATTGTGGATCGCGGTCGCTGGCGAGAAACGCGATCTGCTCGTCTATCTTCCACGCCCCAAGCGAGCGCGCCAAATCCTCGACCAGCCCGGCGCGGGTGATCGCGGGATTGGGATCGAGCAGCACCGCGCCCGGCTCCGCAATCGTCACTGGATCACCCGGTAGCGGCAGAAAAGAGAGCCCTTCGGGGAGCAACGTCGCCCGTCGCTCTGTCACCGCGAGTTCCGGCGACCAGAGCACCGCTTCCTTGAGATCGCGTCCCTCGGCGACAAACTCCTGTTCCCAGCCAGGGGGAACGAGATCGTGATCGATACCGGGCGCGGCCTTGATTGCCACCTTCGCCACCCGCTCAGCGAGCGAGAAGCAGAAATCGAGCGGCGGCTCGGTGGCGTTCGAGCCAAGTCTCCCCTGCTCCGAGCGCCGCGCCGGATCGATGAACGCGGCGTCAAATCCGCTGAGATCGAGCTCGCGGACATCCGCCTCGATCCCGCTCGCCTCAACACCGTAGACCGCCGCATTCGCCACGGCCATTGCGAGGTGCAGCGGATCGCGATCGACCGCCGTCACCGCCCCCTGCCCACCCAGCGCGATCAGGTCGCCGCCGATTCCGGAACAGAGGTCGACAATCCGCCGCGATCCCGCGAATCGTTCCGCCCGGTGTCGCGCCGCTGCCTCCGACGACGCCTGCTCGTACCCCGCGCGCGTGAACCACAGCTCGTCCGCGCGCTCGAATTTCGCCCGCGCCCGCGAACGCAGCTCCGCCAGCGTCATCGCCGCCGCGACCATCTCGCCGGGGAAACGCTTCCGCAGGCGTTCGGCGGCGCGCAAATCGAACCCGCCCGCCGCGATCTCGCGCAGCAGCGTTTCGCCCTCATTCGATTGCAGGTAATGAAATTGCTCGATCGTCGCTACCATCGCGACGATTATTGCCGATCAGCCACCCAGCGACGCGTAATGCCGCAGCGCCATAGTCGGTTCATCGGTGGTGAGGCTCGTCGCCCCCCACGCAATGAAGGTATCGATCACCTCGGGCGAGTTCGATGGCCAGCCGGTGACATCCAGCCCGGCTTCGCGCGCGGCGCGCACGATCTCGGCCGAGCCGGTCGTGATCGGGATGCAGGCGCAGATCGTGTTCAACCGGATAGCAGTTTCCAGATCGGCCGGTGAGTCGTATTTGCCGATGAAGGCGAGCGGACGATCGGGATCGAGCGCCCGCACTCGTTCCAATGCGCTGGCATCGAATGAGGAGACCACAGTCTGCTCGGCGATCCCGGCCTGATCGATCATCCCGAGCAGCATCGGCGCCACGCGATCGAGCCGCTCGCCGATATCGCGCTTGATCTCGATCTGCCAGTGCAGCTCGGTGTCACCGGCGAACGCGTCCAGCACCTCCGCCAGACGCGGCACACCCACTCGCTCCGGCCATTCGGTGTGCACCGATCGGGCATCGAGCGCCGCCAGTTCCGCCGAGGTGAAATCAACGACCGCCCCCGTGCCATTCGTCGTGCGATCGATCGTGGCGTCGTGGTGCACCACCAGCTCGCCATCCTTCGCCAGCCAGACATCGAGCTCGAAGGCGTCGATGCCAAGCGCGCGGGTGTAGCGGAACCCGGCGACGGTATTCTCCGGCGCTTCGAAGCGGGCGCCTCGATGACCGATCAAGCGTGGCAACATCAGGTTCTCCCTTCATCCGGCAACAACCGATCGATGGAATCGAGGACGACCGTCGGGCGAATCGCCGACGTTTCGAGCATCGCGAGATCGGTTTCGCCGGTCAGCACCAGCGCCGAGGCCATCCCAGCGGCCTGCGCCATCGCGATATCGGTGGTGAGGCGATCTCCCACCATCACGCAATTTGTGGGATCGATTCCCAGCGGCGCCAGCGCGAGATCGAGCATGAGACGGCTCGGTTTGCCGGTAGTGAGCTGGCAGGTCGTGCCCGTCGTCGCCTCGATCGCCGCCACGATTCCTGCCGCATCCGGCTCTCCCCGCCCACCCGGGAAGGGACAGAACCGATCGGGATTGGTCGAGATCAGAAACGCGCGTTTCTCGAACCAGATAGCATCGAAGGCGATCTGCAATTTGCGGTACTCGAAGGTGCGATCGTAGCTGGCGATCACGACATCGATCTCCGCCGGGTTCTCCGAACGGCGAATTCCCGCCTCATCGAGCGCCTCAATCAGAGGCTGCTCAGCGATCGGAAACACCGTTGCCCCCGGATGATTCGCCAGCAACCACGTCACCATCGTCTGCACCGAGGTGACGATCTCTTCAGGTTCAACCGCGATGCCCAAACGATTGAGTCGCTCGACGTAGGCCGCGCGGCTCTTCGTGGGATTGTTGCTGAGAAAACGCACCGGAGCATTAAGCAAACGCAAACCATCGATCAGCCGCTTCGCCCCCGGCAACAGCGACTCGCCGAGATAAATCGTGCCATCGAGATCGAAGAGATAGGCATCGAATTGCTTCACGAGCGTTGTCCGTTCTCCGTTTTCCGTCGTCCGTAATTTCGGGCATCGAAGTGCATCGAAGCCGAACGAGTCTGGGATTTACACCCCAGGCTACTAAATAAACGCTCCTCCGGAGCTACGGATAACGGACGACGGATGACGGAGAACGTCGTTCCGTACTTCGTTAACCATCCCGGTTCGAAGCACCGCTAAGGTTGAAAACAGGTTCGCCGCACGCCTGCGCTTGCACATTTGTGCAGAACGCCGCGCGATCGTTGACATCGGTCGTGCCGATTGCTAGGCTAGCGGAGAGCTGAACAAATGTCCATGCACATATGTGCAACAATCGCCGGGAGTTCCCGTGGTCGATGAACTCGCGCAAACCATGATCATGGTGGCGCGCATGTATTACCTCGATGGTCTCGATCAGCAGGAGATCGCCGATATCGTCGGCACCTCCCGCTCCCGGGTCTCACGCATGCTCACCGCCGCCCGCGAGCGCGGCTTCGTGCGCATCTCGGTCGATCACTACGAACCGCGCGATCGTGAGCTCGAAGAGGCGCTCGTTGCGGCCTACGGTCTCCACCGCGTCGTCGTGGTGCGTTCCTTCTCCCAACAACCGGAGCAGGTGCGCCGCGCGGTCGGCTACTTCGGTGCTCCCGCCGTGGCCGATCTGTTCCATTCCGGCGCCTCGATCGGCATGGCTGGTGGACGCACGCTCAGCGAGCTGGTGCATCACCTGAAACCGGCTGAGCGCGTCACCACCATGACGATCGTGCAGCTGATGGGGAACATCGGCCCCACGCCCGATCAGATCGACGCCCTCGAACTCAGCCGGTTACTGGCCCAGCGCGTCGCCGGCACCTTCTACACCCTGAATGCGCCCGTGCTGGCGCAGAGCGTGGAGGCGCGCGATCTGCTGATGTCGCACGACCATATCCGCGCGATCACCTCGTTGTTCACCAATCTCGATGTCGCCTTCGTCGGTATCGGCACCCTGGACGATTCCGCCTTCGTCGAGCGCGGCGTGCTCTCGCGCGATGACGCCGCCTCACTGGCCGCTCAGGGCGCGGTGGGGGAAATCTGCGGTCGCTTCTTCGATCGCGACGGCCAGGAAACCGATTCCAGCTTCCGCGATCGCGTGATCTCGATCGCTCTCGACGATCTCCGGGCGCGTCCCGAGATCGTCGCAATCACCAATGGCTCCAATCGCGGCGAAGCGATTCGCGCCGCCATCCGCGGCCGCTTGATCACCTCGCTCGTGATCGATGAATCCGGAGCACGTGAACTCCTCGGCGACCGGGCCGGGGGTTCGACCAGTCGCTGAGGCGACGCATTCCGAAGGGTTATTCATGACCGTATCGAAACTCAATCGCCGTTCGCTGCTCCGTGGAGCAGCCGGTGCCGGTGCCGCGGTGGCGGCGTTGAAAGGCGTGAACGCCTTCGCCGCACCGATGGGCGCACCTGCCGTCCTCCGCGCTGGTCGCCAGAGCAGCACCGAGATCACGTTCTCGCACATCTGGGGCACCCCGCCGGGTCAGGAAGCAGCCGCAACCAAACACCCGGTCGATCAGCTGATCGACGCCTACAACGCGAAAAACACCGGCGTCACCGTGAAAAGCCGCACCGACAGCGGCAACTATTACGACGTGCTGCAAAAAGCGCAGGCCGAGCTCGCCGCCGGCGATCCCCCCGCGATGGTCGCCACTCCCTGGTCGAACATCAACTTCGCCGTGCAGGGCTTGAACGTCGACAACCTTGAGGATGTCGCCACGGCCGCCGGTGGCGCCGTCACCGACATCCTCGGCAATCTCAAACCGGAAGTTATCTCGTTGGTGACTGTGGATGGAGGCACGAAGGGCGTGCCCTTCGCGTTCTCCTGCCCGGTGCTCTACACCAACGACGATCTCATCTCGGCAGCCGGGGTCGATCCCGCGGCGCTGCTCGCCACCTGGGCGAGCGTCGGCGAGCAGGGTGTGGCGGTGAAAGACTCCTCCACCTACCCGCTGATCGGTTTCTCGACCAACCGCGACTGGCCGGCCCAGAGCATCGTGCAATCGAACGGCGGCCGCATCGTCGATGACAACAATCAGCTCGCCTTCGACAGCCCGGAGTCGATCGAGGCGCTCGCCGCCATCGCCGCGCTGAATGACTCCGGACTCTACTACAACGCCACCGCCGCCGAAATCCGCCCCTCCTTCGTCGCCGGAGCGCTCGGTGTGATGCAGGGCAGCATCGCCGCGCTCGGCGGTCTGAACAAAGAAGTCACCTTCAAGATGGGCGTTCACCCCTTCCCAACTTTCGGTGAGAAACCGCGCCAGATGAACAGCGGTGGCTCCTTCATCGGCGTCTACGCGCGCGATGACGAGCAGAAAGCCGCCACCTGGGACTTCCTCAAATTCGTGGTCTCGGAAGAGGGCATGAACATCTGGTTGCAGACCGGCTATCTCAACGCCACCACCTTCGATATCCCGCAGCTGCCGGGTCAGGAAGCAGCCTACACCCAGCTCAGCGAGGGTCTCACCCGCGAAACCGCCTGGCCGGGCTCGCGCGGCGCCGAGGTGCAGAAACTCTGGGGCGATTACGTCGACCGCATCTGGACCGGCGACATCTCCGCCGAGGACGGCGTCAAAGAGGCGAAGGCCGAACTCTCGACCC
>JAESFN010000779.1_pt1 | contig 21660 bp, 13 predicted proteins | sample 9269411 | NCBI WGS metagenome assembly JAESFN01 (sample SAMN14505399, study PRJNA617100) | algae metagenome | isolation source: Iphinoe sp. HA4291-MV1 and co-occurring heterotrophs from trail next to... | place: USA: Maunawili Falls, Hawaii | collected 2009-07-25
TGACCGACCTCCCACATTAACTCCCAACTACAAAACCCCTTCCGGCTAATACAAACTAACCAAAAATGTGGGCAAACCTAAGGTCAATGACGGGGGGGCGAACGCGCAACAAACCGCACTCGGTCGGGCCGCCCTTCGCGCCAATTTGCCGGCGCGAGACTCTAAGCGGCTCAGTCCTCCGGCTGCAGGCGAATTCCTTGAATCTTGCCGTCTTTGTCGAGGAAGAACGTGGTTTGCAGCGTCTCTTTGTCGAAGGTAGCGCGATAGAGCAGCGCCAGGTTGTCCCCCTCTTCCTTGCGTTCGAGTAGTTGCAAGGCCGTTAGCGCGCCGAGCGCGGCCAGGCGGTCCTTGCCTTCTTTGATGCGAGGCACGAGTTGCTCGTTGGCCTGCGCCGTGAAATTCTCGGGTTCGATTTCGCCCGTGCGAGCGCCCTCGAGAACGCCACGCAGGCGCTTCGTCGTCTCGGGTGCGGGATCGTCGATCGGTTCGAGCCGCTTCTCGGCCAAGGCCGGTTCGAAGTGGGCCGCGATCGCCCGCGCAAAGCGTTCGGCTTGGCCGCTGTCGGAGTTTGTGAGCACGATCACGGTCAGGCCATCATCGACATAGCGGGCAAGCTCGGTCGAAAAACCGGGGATGCCGCCGCCGTGGCGAACGACACGATGGTCGTTGGTCTTGCCGGTCTGCCAACCAAGGCCATAGCCGGCCTCGCCTTCCTTCAGCTTGGTCGGCGTCCACATTTCTTCGAGCGTGGCTTGATCGAGCAACGCGTGGTTCGCGAGGGCGGCGTCCCACTTCACCAGATCGTTGACGGTCGAAACCAGTGCGCCGGCGGCAAACGGCTGCGTCGGGCTGACGTACTCGCCGTTCCGCAACTGTTGACCATTCCATTCGTAGCCCTGTGCGCGGCCGGGAAGGACTTCGCGCAGGTCATTGAGCCGCGTATGGTCCATTCCGAGCGGCGTGAAGATCCGCTCGGCCATGAATTCGCCATACGGCTTGCCCGAAGCCTTTTCGATCAACATACCCAAGAGGAAATAGCCGGTGTTGCTGTAGTTCCACTTCTCGCCCGGCGTGAACTCGAGCGGGTCTTTGGCCACCAACTCGAGGATCTCGGCCTGCGAGAAATCTTTGCGGCTCAGCTTGTCGAAGCCCTCGACCGACGTGTAGCTCTTGATGCCCGAGGTGTGGTTGAGCAGTTGGCGAACCGTGACATCGGCCCAGGCCGCGGGCAGATCGGTTAGGCGGGCCGAAAGCTTGTCGTCGAGCGAGAGCTTGCCGTCGCGCACGAGCAGCATCACGGCCGAGGCGGTAAACGTCTTCGAGACCGAGGCGAGTTGAAAGACCGTGTCGGCCGTTGCGGGAACCGCCAACTCGACGTTGGCCTGCCCATAGCCCTTGGCGAGCACCAGCTTGCCATCCTTGACGACGGCGATCGACACCCCCGGCACATGATTGTTTTCGCGCAACCGCTCGACGAGCGCATCGACGGCGGTTGTGGAACCTTCGCCGGTTTCGGTCGCGTTCGCTGCGGGAAGCTGGATAGCGAGCAGCGTGCCGAGAAGACAGATCGTCTTGAGGATCGCGGGCGGCTTCATGGAGCAGAGCTTTCTCGGAACTCGAGAGAATTGACGGGGAGAGCGGCGCGGAGTATTCGCGGGCCAGGCGCAGATCTTAATCCTGCCAAGCGGCGGCGGGCAAAGATTTCTGCGATAGCGAGCGCGTAGGACTCGCGCTCGCAGACCAACGAGCAGCAGCGTCGTGCGGCTGAGAAGAGAGAGAGTCGCAACAGCAGACCAGCCTATCCGCGCATAAAAATAGCCCGGCTACCTCTGTGGGGCATCAGCGGGCTGGCCACGGAGTGCAGATGACTGTCGCGGCTAATCGAACTCTAGCACGAGGACGAGCAGTTCGCACGCATCCGGTCTAGCAGACGGCTCGAAATACCCACCCCGGCGAGAGATCGCTCGCTAGCGAACGATCTGCCGACTAACGCGTCATGGCCTGCCACGCGCGAAACAGCTCCAGGCATTCATCGACGAGCAGTCCGCCGCTCACGCGGACGTTGCTGCCGCCGCGGGCGAGCAGGTCTGCGGCACGGACCTTGAGTTGCCAAAGCTCGGCGCGTTCGGCGTCGTCGATCGACGCGCCAAAATGCACTTCGGCCACACCGGCCCAATGCAGCGCGCCGGTGCACATGGGGCACGGCTCGCAGGTCGTGACGACGATGGCGCCCGCTAGATTCGTCTTGCCGACCGCGCGGCAGGCAGCCCGCAGTGCGTTCACTTCGGCATGGGCCGTGCAATCGATCGTGGCGGCCGTGGTGTTGTGTTCCACAGCAACCACCTGAGCGTCTAGTTCGATGGCGCAGCCAAAGGGCGCCTGTCCGGCGGCCAAACCGACGCGCGCTTTCTCGATGGCCAATCGCATCAGGGGTTCATAGCGATCGGCAGCTTCGGCAGGCATAAAAGTCCCTCGGCAAAGGGTGAGCTTGCCGAGATTCTATACCTTTACGGTGTCGGCAGGCGAGGCAGACACATAGCGTTTCACGAGCGCGAGCAGTTCGTCCTTATGGATCGGCTTGGCGGCGAACTCGTCGCAGCCGGCGGCGCGGCATTTGTCTTGCTCGGCCCGCATGGCGTGCGCGGTGAGCGCCACGATCGGCAGCTTGTAGCCGCGGCTGCGCAGCAATCGCGTAGCTTCGTAGCCGTCGAGCTGCGGCATCTGCATGTCCATCAGCACCACCTGAAACGGCCGTCCCGAGTGCAGAGCGGTCATCGCGGCGTCGACCGCCGCGCGGCCATTTTCGACTACCGTGACGAGCGCACCAGCACGCCGCAAAATCAAGGAGAACAGCCGCTGGTTGTCGGGTCCGTCTTCGGCCAGCAACACGCGGCAGCCCGCCGGCAAGGCGCCGGGCTTGGCAGGCGTCGCTTCGCCGCTCGCCACAGCGGGCATACTGGCCGTCGGTTCGGCGAGCGGCTGTTGTTCAGGCTCGATCATCAATCGATCTCCCGCGAGCAATAAACGAAATACGCTGCCGACGCCCAACGCACTTTCCACGCTGAGCGCCCCGCCCAGCAAGCGCGACAACCGCTGGCTAATCGTCAGCCCCAGTCCGGTGCCGCCGAAGTTGCGCGTCGTGGTGGCGTCTGCCTGGGTGAACGGTTTGAACAGTCCTGCGACCTGGTCGTCGGAAAGTCCGATGCCCGTATCGCGCACGGTGAACTCGATGGCCCGCGAGCCGGGCGCCGGGCTGGCGCTGAGCACCACTTGGCCGCGGAAGGTGAACTTGATGGCGTTGCTGGCCAGGTTGAGCAAGATCTGCCGCAGCCGCGTGGGATCGGTGCGAATCTGCATAGGCAGGTCGGGCGAGATCTGCGTTTCGAACGTCAGCCCCTTTTCGCCTGCCCTCAATTGGAGCAGCGAATGCACCTCGGCCACGACATCGGCCGGGGAGCATTCGATCTTCTCGACGAGCATGCGGCCCGACTCGATCTTTGAGAGGTCGAGCACGTCGTTGATCACTTCGAGCAGATGCTCGCCGTTGCGGCAAATGACTTCGAGCGAGCGCACCGCCTGCGGGCGATCGTGGCATTCTTCGCGCAGCAGATCGGCAAAGCCGAGGATGGCCGTCATCGGCGTGCGGATTTCATGGCTCATGTTGGCCAGGAAGTGGCTCTTGGCCAGATTGGCCGCGTCCGCCCGCACGTTCGCTTCCTGCAGCGAGCGATTCTGGAACTCGAGCGCGATCGCCTGTTCCTCGAGCTGCGCTTGCGCGACGGCGAGTTCGGAAATGAGCTGTTGTTGCTGCGCCTCGACGCGCTCGCATTCCTCGACCTCGAGTTGCAACACCTCGCTGCGGCGGGCTAGGTCAGGCATGGCGAGCGCATGCGGGGCGAAGCGAATGAGCGCGATGACCGTCGCCCACGAGACCAAGGCCGTAACCAGCTTCCAAGCGCCGGCAAACCGGTAGGCCGGATACCAGAACAGGCTCGCGTCGATCAGGTGGCCGATGCCGCAACAAAGAATGAAGGCCGCAAACAGCCAGCACACCGGGGCAAACGGCGTCGCCTGCCGCCGCCGGCGCACGAAATAGATCAGCAGCACCGGGATCGCCGCATAGGCGGCGAAGATCGACGCGTCGGACAAGATATGCAGCCAGCCGACCCCGGCCGTCCACCGGCCGCATTGCCAGCGGGCCGGATAGTCGGAGGCGTCGAACAGATTGGTGAAGAAGTCCGTCATGGAATTCGGAATCCCGCCCGCCGGAAACAGCAACCGCAGGCGCACTCCGCAGCCCGCCCGGCACAAACCAAGTGTAGGTTGCAATTTAGCAACATAGATTGCACGCACCCGCCCTCACAGATTCGTTGCGACGCAAAACTTCGGATGATATCCTAAAAATCGGCAGTTCTTAAGGAACGCGCATTAGCGCAACACGAAAATGGAAGAACATGGGGCTGAATCGATTGGGACGGGCGCCGGCGCGGGTTCTGCTGGTTGTGGCGGCAGGATCTTGGTTGCTGTTTTCCCCCATCACTCTGGCACAACAGCGACGGGACTACAGGTGGCGACCGCTGGCGGGCGATTGGAGTTCCGTCACCAGTTGGAATTGGGATGACCGACTGCCTGGCTCGCTCGACGTTGTGCATATCGAGCGCGAGAATCCCCCACTGATCCAGGCCTCGATCCGCGCGGCTGATTTCTCGGCCTGGAGCCTGTTCAACGATCATGAAATTGACATTGAAGCCGGCAGTTTGACGATTTCGGACGAGGTGCGTTTCGGCCCTAGCGCCATCCTGAGCGTTCGTAACGGCGGCCGATTCGTCGCGAAGGGATCTGCCGATATCGGACCGGCACAGGTATCGGTGTTGGATGGCGGAGTCGTCTCGATCGCGGGCGGGATCACGCCCATCGCCAACAAGGTCTTGGTCAATGGACCGGGGTCGCGTCTCGAACTGCCTGGCGCTGTTTCCTTGTCGGGCAGCGGGGGCAACCCCTGGACCAATGAGTGGCCACAAGTCATCGCGGAAAATGGAGCGGTGATCGATGCTCCCCGCGTGAAGACGATTGGTGGCGGAATCGATTTGCGCGCCGTGGGCGTGGGGAGCATGATCGATCTGTCGAAGCTCGAAACCATCGGCGTCGCGGACGCCTCGAATCCGGTCAGGTTGTGGGCAGCGGGCGGTGGAACGATCAAGACGCCGAATCTGTCCGAGGTCTTCCAGGCCGAGATCACTTGTGAAGGCGCGACCAGTTCGATCGACCTCGGATTGCTTAAGTCCCTGAACCGAATCAAGCTGGTCGCGCGTGGTGGGGCTCAACTGAGCCTACCTCAGATCACCGCTTATCATGCTGGCGACCTGTCCGCAGGGTTGGAAGCGAGCGGCGCCGGCAGCTTGCTCGAGTTGCCCGACTTGGTCGATGTGGGCGTGCGATCGCATCCTTCGGCAATAAAATCGCTAGACGGCGGCCATCTGCGGTTGCCGGTTTTGACGGTGATCGAGCAAGCCGCCAGTTTCTCAGCAACCGGCGAGGGAAGCGTCATCGATCTGCCAATGCTCGAGTCGTTCAAGCCGTCCGAAAAATTTTCGACCGGGGCGGAGTTGAGCGCCGTCAACGGAGGGAGAATTGCGACTGGGAAGTTACAGACTTTGGAGTCCGCGTGGGTGCTTGTCGAAGGCCCGACGAGTTCCATTGCCTTGGATCAGTTGACGAGCATTTCGGGGTCTTTGAACGCTCGCGAAGGGGGCAAACTGACGATGCCGGGACCGGCATCGTTTCAGGGAACGATTATGGCCGCAGGTACGGGCAGTCTCGTTTCGCTGCCCAATGTCCGTACAGCCCGCTCGCCCGGAGAGCTGCCAATGTCGATCCAGGCAACGGCGGGCGCCGGAGTCGATCTAAGTAACCTGGAGTCGATCGTCGACGGAGTCGCCATCGAAGTCGACGGGCATGAGTCAGTGGTTGATTTGTCGCGTTTGGCGGAAACCAAGGAACTAGGCCTGGGCCTTCGCGCCGGCGGAACGGCCTTACTGGACCGACTTCGCTCAGCCTCTGCTACAGAGCTGGCAGCCGATGGATTGGAAACGACGTTCGTAGCCCCCGAACTGGCCTATGTCGACTCCCTACAAGTGACTGCGAGAACCGGATCCGTAGTTCGGCTGCCCGCGTTGTCTCGAGTGAGCCAGGGCAAATTGCGAGACCTCGTAAATTTGGAAGCGGGGGACGCAGGCTCGCGAATCGAGCTCCCGGCCCTAGAAGAACTCGGCCTCTCGGCCGACTGGGCCTCTTTTTTCCAGGTGGTCGCTTCTCGCGGGGCTGCCGTTGAACTGAATTCCTTGAAGCGCGGCCCTGCTGCCGGAATGCGGGTGCGGGTCGAGGGATCGGGGAGCGAAGCGATTTTCGATTCTCTCGCGGAAGTCTCTGCCATTGGCCGCGTCGTTTCATTCGAACTCGCCGATGGCGGGGTGTTGAAAGCAAAGTCGCTCGAGCATTTGCGCGATGCGGAGGTGCGAGTGTCCGGCCAGAGCAGCAGGCTCGAACTTCCCCAACTTGTCGAGTTGAGAAATTCGTCGTTGTCGGTTGGCGATAAGGCAGTCGTTTCTTTGCCCCGTCTCGCGGACATCCAATTGCGCAGCCCATTGAGTGTGGGGGGCGGCAGCGTGCTCGAGCTACCTTCCGCGCTCAAACTCGACGCCGCGGCAGGCATCAGCGTCTTACAAGGGTCGCGAATCGAACTCCCGCAACTTGCGCAGATCGGGAATGAGACGAGCACGACGCAACTCATCGTTCGGGGCGTCGGATCCTTATTTAGCGCTCCCGAATTGCAGCAGTTCCATTCCCCGCTGACACAAACCAGCTCTCGAACGCGTATTCTGGCGGATCAGGGGCGAATTGACCTAGGACATGGTGACCTGGACCTGAGCAACGTCTCCCTCGAAATCTCTGGCGGAGGAACCGTTGCTGCTGGACGCCTCGCCATGCTTGAAAACTCCTCACTGCAAGGCAATGGGCTGCTCGACGCTTCCTTGGAGAACCACGGCCGGCTTGAAGTCTCGGTGAACGGAAAACTGCAGATCACCGGAAATCTGACTCAAACTGCGACCGCTACGTTTCTAACTGCTTGGGGGTCGAGCGACCGATCCCCCGCCGTGGCGGTCGGTGGCGCCGCGGAACTCGACGGCGCGATCGAGTATGAGTTCTACAGTGAATTGCAGCTTGGCGATTCGTCGCGGTTGCTGACTGCCCAATCGATTGTCGGAAACTTTCAGACCGGCGAACGATTGCTCGATTCCAGTCGATTGCTTACGACGTTGGTAGTCGAGTCGAGTGTTTTTGCGGCGGTGGTTCTTCCCGGAGACGCCAACCTTGACGCCCGAGTCGACCTGAATGATTTCGGCTCGCTCAAAGCGCACTTCGCGACCGGCAGTGCCTTGGGCGAGGGCGACTTCAGTGGCGACAATAGGGTCGATTTGTCTGATTTTGGATTGCTCAAGGCAAACTTCGGCCGCAGCGATGGGTTCGACCAAAACAAACTGAGGTCACCGCAGATCACTGCAACTGTACCCGAGCCGGCGTCGGCGTGGTTGCTGATCCTCGGTTGTCTACTCGCTGCGTTCTCGCGGCGAATCGGGCAGCGCTGGACCGCAAGATCCTCTAACTAAACGGCAGTGCTCAATGCAGCTTCGTAGCTACCTCGGAGTCGTTAGCCGAATTGGCTTGGTCTGTATCGCGTTATGGGCTGAACGCGCACATGCCGTGGAATTCCAGCCGGTGACTCATTTCTCGGCGTCGACCCGGGAAATCAATCCTGGCGGCTTCGAGTCCGTGGGAGCAGGACAGCCGTACCCAACCGAGTATTTTGTCGAGTACCCGGTCTACCTCTTTCCAAAGGTCGACCAGGCCTTTCTGTGGTTCCAGGTGTTGACGCCCTACGACGGCGAGTTTCCCGACGCCAAGATCCGCACCAACCTATCTACTTACGAGGGGGACGGGTTACGGTCGACGATGAAATACGGAAAAGGGGAGCTTTGGGGATCGTTTTTGGCGCCGATGGCCGCGGATCCGCTGCATCCCAGCGTTCAACTGCTCGACGTGACGACCGTGGTTCAGGCAATGCAGCAAACCGAAGCAAGCTTCGCTGGCTTCAGGCTGCACGATCCGCTGCTGCTTGGGCGCCCCCAGCAAATTGGCGTTCTGGGGCCAAGATTCGGCGAGTTTATCCCTGTACTCCTGATCAACGAGGTTCCAGAGCCAACCTCGCTGTTTCTGCTGGCCGGTGGCGCATCTGCCTTCGTGGGGATGCACCTGTTCCGGTTCAGGCAATCTAACCGGCGATTTCGTTGAGCAGGCGGAATACCTCCACAAAGTGGTATTGCGAAAAGCCTTAGGCGTGGGAGTTGGTTGAAACGTCCGTCGCCCTGTGTTAGGCTCGAACCCGGTTCCTGCCCGCCTGCTGTCTCACCCTCGACATCACGAACAAGCCTGGAGACCGTTCATGCTCCATTTGACCGGCAAGGGCTCTGCCCATACCTGCGATGGCGTCACCCGGCGCGACTTCTTGCAAGTCGGCTCGCTAGGGGCGATCGGTCTCTCCCTGCCGAACCTGATGGCCATGAAGGCTCAAGGCGCCGTCGATCCTTCGAAGGACGACCGGGCCTGCATCATGATCTTCAACCTCGGGGCGCCGAGTCAGCTCGATACCTGGGACATGAAGCCCGACGCGCCGGTCGAGATTCGCGGGCCGTTCAAGCCGATCAGCACCAAGAGCCCGGCGTTCCAGATTTCGGAGATCTTTCCGAAGCATGCCGAGATCGCCGACAAGTTTTCGCTCGTCCGCACTTGCTACCACACGGCTGCCGCGGTGCATGACACGGGGCACCAGATGCTCCAGACCGGCCGGCTCTTCACCGGCGGCGTGAACACGCCGCACGCGGGTTGTGCACTCTCCTACCTGCGCGGCCGCAAGACCGACCTGCCGGCCCACGTGGTGCTGCCCGAGCCGATGGGCCCCACTGGCGGCAACATGCCGCACGGCCAAGACGCCGGCTTCCTGGGCAAAGCCTATGACGCTTACAACCTGAACGCCGATCCCTCGAAGAACGACTTCAAGGTGCCTGACCTGCTGCCGCCTCCGGAAATCGGCGAGGCGCGGTTGGCCCGTCGCCGCCGGTTGCGCGGCGTGGTGGAAGACACCGTCCGCAGCTTCGAGGCGAGCGAAAGCGCGCGGCTGATGGACAGCAACTTCGAGTCCGCCTTCCGCATGATGACGAGCCCGCAGGCTCGCGCCGCCTTCGACCTGTCGAAGGAGCCGGCGTCGGTGCGCGAACGCTACGGCAACAACCGCTTCGGCCAATGCTGCCTGCTCTCGCGCCGCCTGATCGAGGCCGGCGTGCGGTTCGTCACGGTGAACACCTTCCTCACCGTCTTCGACGAAATCACCTGGGACATCCACGGCTCAAAACCCTTCACGTCGATCGAAGGGATGAAGAACATCGTGGCCCCGATGTACGATCAGGCCTATAGCGCGCTGATCGAAGATCTGGAGCAACGCGGGCTGCTGTCGAACACGCTCGTTTGCAATTTGGCCGAGTTCGGCCGCACGCCGCGGGTGAATCCGGCCGGCGGCCGCGACCACTGGCCGCAGTGCTGGACCGTGTACTTTGCCGGCGGTGGCGTGCAAGGCGGCCGCGTGGTCGGCCGCAGCGACCCCATCGGCGGCGTGCCGGCCGAGCGCCCTGTCGAGCCGGCGGAAGTGGTGGCCACGATCTACCACAGCCTGGGCCTCGACCTCGAGACGCCGCTGCCGGGTCCCGCGGGACGGCCGTTCCCGCTGGTCGATTCCGGCAAGCACGCGATCCACGAATTGTTCTAGGCCGCGACGGCAGACGGGGCAGAGGCGCCAGACACGTTTGCGTTAGAGAAAGCGATGCAACTTGCTTCCGCCGGCGGGACGCCGACGAGGAAGTTGCTATCTACGTTCGTCCCACCCCACACGATCTCTCCCGATGCCCCGCCCAAAGCTTGCCCTCTGGGGACTGTTCGCGGCCGCGCTGACGTTTGCGGTCGCCGCGCGTGCCGAGAACCCCGCGCACGAGCGCAGTGACTCGCTCGTTCTGCTGCCTGCCCAGCAGATCGTGCTCGATGGCCCCGCTGCCCGCCAGCGCGTCTTGGTCGAAGCTCGCCGCGACGGCTACTTCACCGGCCCGTCCGCTGGCGCGACAATTGAGTCGAGCGACGAGAATGTGGTGACGATCGAAAACGGCGTCGCCGTGCCCATGGCCAATGGCCAGGCCACGCTCACCGCGAAACACGGCGATCAAACGGCCACAGTGTCGGTCGAGGTCCGCAACTTCGATCAACCGTTCGAGCCGAGTTTCCGCAGCGACGTGCTCAGCGTCTTTTCCAAGGCCGGCTGCAACGGCGGCGCGTGCCACGGGGCGCTCGCCGGCAAGGCAGGCTTCCGCCTGTCGCTGCACGGCTACGATCCCGAAGGCGACCACACGAGCGTCACCAAGCTGGCCCGCGGACGCCGCATTGTACCGAGCGACCCCGGCCGCAGCCTGCTGCTCACGAAGCCGACCGGCGCGATCCCGCACAAAGGCGGCTTTCGCTTCGATGTTGGCTCCGAAGACTATAAGGTTATTGCCTCTTGGATCGCCGCCGGCGCGAAACCGCCAGCGGCTGACGACGCGCGGCTCGAGCGTCTCGAGGTGTTGCCGGAGCAGGCCTTGCTCACCCCAGGCAGCGAGCAGCCCCTCGTGGTGCTGGGGCACTTCTCCGACGGCCGCACGGTTGATGTGACTCGCTGGGCCAAGTTCACCTCCACGTCCGACAGCGTGGCCGGCGTGAACCAGCAAGGCGTCGTCAAGGTGGCTGGCCATGGCGAGTGCGCTGTGAACGCCTGGTATCTGAGCCAAAACGTCATCGCCACGATCAGCGTCCCCTTCGAACAGCAGCCGGCGACCGAAGTCGCGAAGGCAGCGCCGCGCAACTTCATCGACGAACTCGTGCTCGAAAAGCTCACGAGCCTGAACATTCCTCCCTCGCCACGCTCGAGCGACGAGGAGTTCTTGCGCCGCGTGTTTCTCGACACGATCGGCGTTCTGCCCACGGCCGACGAAGCCCGCGCCTTCCTGGCCGATGCCTCGCCCGACAAGCGAGACAAACTGATCGACAGCTTGCTCGCGCGGCCCGAGTTCGTCGACTACTGGGCCTACAAATGGTCCGACCTGCTGCTCGTGAACAGTCAGCGGCTGTCGTCGTCGGCCATGTGGTCGTATTACCACTGGATTCGCAATCAGGTGGCTGCCGACACGCCGTGGGACAAGCTGGCCCGCAGCGTGGTGACGGCCAAGGGGAGCAATCTCGAAAACGGGGCGGCCAACTTCTACCTGCTGCACAACGATCCGGCCAATCTGGCCGAGACGGCCTCGATGGCGTTTCTCGGCATGTCGGTCGCCTGCGCGAAGTGCCACAACCATCCGCTCGAGAAGTGGACCAACGATCAATACTTCGGCCTGGCGAGCCTGTTCGCCCGCGTGCGGCTGAAGGAAGGCGACCGCTCCGACGGCACGATCGTCTACGCCGTGCCGGAGGGCGAGCTGGTGCAGCCGCGGACCGGCAAGCCACAACCGCCGCGCCCACTCGACGCCGCCCCGATCGCTTTCGACAACCCGGGCGACCGCCGCGAGGTGTTTGCGGACTGGCTCGTGTCGCCCGACAACCCGTACTTCAGCCGCGCGATCACCAACCGCATTTGGGCCAACTTCTTCGGCGTAGGCCTGGTAGAAGCGGTCGACGACCTGCGGCTCACGAACCCGGCGAGCAACCGCAAGCTGCTGGCCGCCGCGGCCAAGTACTTGGTCGACCACGGCTACGACACCAAGGCCCTCATGAAGGCCATCCTGCAATCCGAGACCTACCAGCGATCGAGCGCGCCTGTGGCTGGGAACGAGAACGACACCCGCTACTACTCGCGCTACTATCCCCGCCGCCTCATGGCAGAAGTCCTGCTCGACGGCATCTCGCAGGCGACCGGCGTGCCGACCGAGTTCTCCGGCTACCCCGCCGGCACGCGGGCCGTGCAACTGCCGGACGCCAACGTCGACTCCTACTTCCTCACCTCGTTTGGTCGAGCCCAGCGCAACATCACCTGCGAGTGCGAGCGGAGCGAGGAGCCGAGCATGGCCCAGGTGCTGCACATCGCCAACGGCGACGGCGTGAACAAGAAGCTCGCCGAGGCAGACAACCGCATCGGCAAACTGCTGGCCGACAATGCGACCGACGAGCAGGTCATTGAAGACGTGTTCCTCGGTGCCCTCTCCCGCCGCCCGACCGACGCGGAAAAGAAGGATCTGCTCGCCGGCTTGGCCGAAGCCGGCCCCGACGACCGCCGCACCGCCCTAGAGGATTTGTACTGGGGCGTGCTGAGCACCAAGGAGTTTTTGTTCAACCACTAATGGTGATACTTCGTGATTTTTTACCACGGAGACACGGAGGCACGGAGAGGAATCTGAGAGAGGAGAGCGGCCATGGTGCTGCGTGATGGGGAGTTGACGGAGGCGATTATTGGCGCGGCGATCGAGGTGCATCGAACGTTGGGGCCGGGTTTGCTCGAGTCGGCTTATGAGCAGTGCTTGTGTCATGAGTTGTCGCTGCAGAGTATTGAGGTCCGTCGTCAGGTGGAGTTGCCAGTGCGGTATAAGGCCGTGCAGCTAGATTGCGGATACCGTATCGATGTGTTGGTAGACGAGCGAGTCGTGGTCGAACTCAAGGCCGTCGAGCGCGTGCTGCCCATACACGAGGCGCAGCTTATGACCTATCTCAAGTTATCTGGCCACTCGGTGGGCCTCCTGCTGAACTTCCAAGTCCCCGTCCTCAAAGACGGCCTGAAACGGATCGTGCTGTGAAGCCCAAGCTCCTCTCTGCTTCCTCTCCGTGCCTCCGTGTCTCCGTGGTGATCCTGGCCGTCACCACCGCGGTGCCCGCGTTCGCGGAAGCGCCGGACTATGCCACGGCATCGGCCGTGTTCAAGAAGTACTGCAACGGCTGCCACAACGCCGAGGACACGGCCGGCGGCCTGGTGCTTGAGTCGTTCGAGACGCTTAGCAAGGGAGGAGAGAACGGCGCGGCGGTTGCCCCCGGCAATGCCGAGGCGAGCTTGCTGCTCCGCGTGCTCACCGGCAAGGCCGAGCCGGCGATGCCGCCTGAAGGTAACCCCGGCCCTAATGCCGAAGAGCTCGCGCTGCTCACCGCCTGGGTCACCGCCGGCGCTAAGGGGCCGAGCGGCGCGCTGCCTGATCCCACGATCCTCGTCACGCCCAGGATTGAAGTCACGGCCCCGGCCAAGCGCGAGATCACGGCCGCGGCCTGGTCGCCCGATGGCAAGCGGATCGCCCTTGCCCGCTATGGCGAGATCGAACTGCTCGACGCCGCCGAGCGCACGAGCCTGGCCAAGCTCAGCGGGCATCGCGGCCAAGTGAACGCGCTCGCCTTCTCGGGCGACGGTTCGCTGCTCGTCGCCGCGGGCGGCGAGCCAGGCTTGTTCGGCGAGCTGCGCGTGTGGAAGGTCGAAGACGGCTCGCTCGTCCGCACGATGACGGGCCATCGCGACGCGATCTACGCCGTAGCCGTGCAGCCGCAGGGGAACCTGGCGGCCACCGGCGGCTACGACGAAGACATCAAGCTCTGGGACATCTCGACTGGTGCCGAGGTCCGCTCGATCGATGGGCACAGCGGCGCGGTCTTCGACCTCGTGTTCAACAAGGCCGGCAACCTGCTGGCGAGCGCGAGCGCCGACCGCACGGTGAAGCTGTGGGATGTGGCCACCGGCAACCGGCTCGACACCTTTGGCCAGCCGCTCAAGGAAGTGAACGCCGTGGCGTTTAGTCCCGATGGCCGGCATGTGGCTGCCGGCGGCGCCGATAATCGCATTCGTCTTTGGCGGCTCAGCGACGACGCGAAGGAAGGCACCAATCCGCTGCTGATCTCGCGCTTTGCCCACGAGGGGCCGATCGTGCGTCTGGCCTGGTCGCCGGACGGCAAGACGCTGGCCTCGGCCGCCGAAGATGGCACGCTCAAGTTCTGGGAAGCCGAAGGCTTGATCGAACGAGCGGCCGCCGAGCGGCAGTCCGATTGGGCATTGGGCCTGGCCTTCAACCCCGACAGCAAGTCGGTGGCCGTCGGCCGCTTCGATGGCAGCGTAGCCGTGTACAACCCCGAGACCGCTCGGCCCGTGCCACTCAAGCCTGAGCTGGCCAGCCTGTCGCGGCGCGGCGTGCAACGTGGCACCGCTACGCCGGTCTCCGTGCAAGGCAAGCACCTCGAAGGCGCGATCGCGGCGCGTTCCGACAACCCCAAGCTGGCCGTGCGCTTCGTCGGCGCTGACAAAGCCGGCGCGGTCGCCGAGCTCGAAGTCACTCCGGCCGCCGATTTGCCGCGCGGTAAGTATCACGTTTGGCTCGCCCACGAAGGGCTCGAAACGCAGAAGCTGCCGATCTACGTCGATGATCTCGCACAGGCCGAAGAGAGCGAGCCGAACGCGACGCTCGCGCAGGCGACCGAACTGCCGGCGCTGCCAGCCAGCGTGTGGGGAGCGCTTGGCAATCAAGGCGATGTCGACTACTTCCGCTTCCAGGGCGCCAAGGGGCAAACGATCGTGTTCGACGTGTCGGCCGCCGGCATCGGCTCCAAGGCCAACTGCGTGCTGACGATCTTCGACCCCAGCGGCCGCAGCGTGGCTGGCAACAACGACTTCGACGGCCAGGGCGATCCGCTCGTGGCCTACACCTTGCCGGTCGAAGGCGAATATCGCGTTCAAGTGACCGACCTGCAGCGGGCTGGCGGCGGCGAGAACTTTTATCGGCTGTCGCTGGGGGCGTTTCCCTACGTGACGAGCGTCTATCCGCTCGGCGTGCCGGCCGGACCGGCGAGCGAAGTCGAGCTCGTGGGCTACAACTTGCCGGCCGGCGCAAAGGCGACCGCCGGCTCAACCGAGCCAGGCGAGGCGCCAGTGTCGCTCGATGCCGAGCGCTATCGCTTCCGCGCGGAACCCAAAGTGGCCGTCAGCAGCGGTCGCCGGTTCGTCGAAAGCGAGCCGAACGACGTGCCAGCGCAGGCCCAAGCGATCGCCGCGCCGTCGGTGGTCGAAGGACGCATCTCGAGTCAGGCCGCCGGCGCGGAGCAGGCCGATGCCGATCTGTTCTGCTTCACGGCCAAGGCCGGCGAAGAGTGGATCATCGAGGCCGAGGCCGCCCGTCGCGGCTCGCCGATCGACACGGTGATCGAAGTGCTCGACGCCGAGGGCCGCCCCGTGCCGCGGATGTTGCTACAGGCGGTGCGCGACTCGACGACCACCTTCCGCGGCTCGAGTTCCAACCAAGGCGGCTTCCGCGTCACGAATTGGGAGGAAATGGACCTCAACCAGTTCCTGTATCTGCGCGGAGAGGTCTGCCGCATCCTCCGGCAGCCTCAAGGACCGGACTCAGACACCATTTTCTACATGCTGGGCGGCAAGCGCCGCGGCTACTTCGACACTACGCCGATGGCCCACGCGCTCGACGAGCCGGTGTATGTGGTCGAACCGCATCCGCTGGGCACGCCCCTTGCGCCGAACGGCTTGCCGATCTTCACGCTGCCGTTCGCCAACGACGACGACAGCTACCGCGATCATGGCAGCGACAGCCGGCTCACGTTCACCGCGCCGGCCGACGGTGAGTATTTGGTGCGCATCGCGGATGTGCGCGGCTCCTCGGGCCCTCGGCATGCCTATCGCCTCGTCGTGCGGAAGCCAGCGCCGAGCTTCAACGTTCGCGTGGCCAGCGGCGAGTGGAACATTCCGGCCGGCTCCGGCAAGCGATTCACCGTGGCCGCCGACCGCATCGACGAGTTCGACGGCGACATCCGTGTGGAAATCACGGGCCTGCCGCCGGGCTTCGGCGTTTCTTCTCCGCTGGTGATCCAAGCGGGGCACCTCGATGCCCAGGGAGTGATTTGGGCCGAGCCGGGCGCGAAGGCGCCGACCGACGAGCAACTCGCCGGCATCAAGCTCGAGGCCACGGCCCAGGTCGCCGGCCAGCAACTTGCCAAGGACGTGCCAGGCTTTGGGAAGCTGGCCGTTGCCGAAGCGCCGAAAGTCACGGTGACGCTCGAGCCGGCGGAGTTGAAGATTCAGCCGGGGCAAACGATCACGGCCCAGCTCCGCGTCGCCCGCAATGGGTACAACGACCGCATCAACTTCGATGTCGGCAACCTGCCGCACGGGGTGATCGTCGACAATATCGGGCTCAACGGCGTGCTCATCCCCGAAGGCGAGACCGAGCGGACGATCTACCTCACGGCGGCCAAGTGGGTGCCGCCCACGCGCCGGAGCTTCCAGGCGACGGCCGAGGTGGAGGGGAATCAGACCTCGCCGCCGGTGACGCTGGAGGTGGGAACGGTCTTCACATCGATCGTTCCGTACTTACGTTAGCGCGACTGTAACCGGCGGCCCTTACCGTGTATCTAATGAACACGGCATAATATTTGGTCCGCGAGAGCGGACCCTACGTAGGGTCCGCTGTGCGGACCATCTTCCGCGAGACACTGTGCATGCGATTGATTCTGGCGTTCTTGGCATCTACCGCCCTGCTCACGGTTCCTAGCCTCGCCCACGCTGAGGACTGGCCGCAATGGCTCGGCCCGAACCGAGACAGCCACTGGAACGAGACCGGCATCGTCGAAGAATTGCCGGAAGGGGGGCCTAAGATCCTCTGGCGAGCCGAGGTCGCCGGCGGCTACTCGGGGCCGGCAGTTGCGAACGGTCGCGTCTATCTGACCGACTACGTGCGCACCTCCGGCGATCCGGTCAACGATCCCAGCGGTCGGCCCGAGTTGACCGGAAAAGAACGTGTCCTCTGCTTCGACGCCAAGACCGGCAAGCAACTCTGGAAGCACGAATACGACTGCCCCTACAAGGTGTCGTACCCCGCCGGCCCGCGGGCGACTCCCACGGTGGCCGACGGCAAGGTCTACACGCTCGGCTCCGAAGGCGACCTGCTCTGCCTCGACGCCGAGAAGGGCAACGTGCTCTGGCAGAAGCAGTTCAAGCAAGACTTCGGCATCGAGGCGCCGATCTGGGGCTTCTGCGGCCATCCGCTCGTCGATGGCGACAAGCTGATCTGCCTGGTGGGCGGCCAGGGGAGCGTGGCCGTGGCGTTCGACAAGAACACCGGCCGCGAACTCTGGCGGGCCCTCTCGGCCAAGGAGCCAGGCTACGCCCCGCCCAGCATCATCGAGCATGGCGGTGCGCGGCAGTTGCTCATTTGGCACCCCGAGTCGCTCAACAGCCTGAACCCGGAGACGGGCGAGGTCTATTGGTCGCAGCCGCTCGTGCCGGACTATGGCATGTCGATCATGGCGCCGCGGCTGGCGGGCGATCTGCTGTTCGCCAGTGGAATCGGCGCCGTGGCGGCCGTGTTCCAGCTCGACCCGACCAAGCCGGCTGCAACCGAAGTGTGGCGCGGCGACCGCACGAACAGTGTGTACTGCGCCAACAGCACTCCGCTCATCCAAGATGGAGTGATCTACGGCACCGACTGCGACAAGGGCTCGCTCCGCGCGGTCAGCCTGGCCGATGGCAAGATCCTCTGGGAAACGTTCAAGCCGACCACAGGCGATCGCCGCGCGGGCCATGGCACCGCGTTCATCGTGAAGAATGGCGATCGCTATTTTCTCTTCAACGAAAAGGGCGAGCTGATCATCGCCAAGCTGTCGCCCGTGGACTACTACGAGGTCAGCCGCGCCAAGCTGCTCGAGCCGACCGGCGAGGCCTTCGGCCGCCAGGTGGTCTGGAGCCACCCGGCCTTCGCCGACCGCTGCATCTTCGTGCGCAACGACCGCGAACTCGTGTGCGCGTCGCTGGCCGCCGAGTAAGCACGAGTTCTGTTGTGCAAATCCTCTACGAAGACAACCACCTGCTCGCGGTGGCTAAGCCGCCCGGGTTGATCACGCAAGGCGCCGCCGAGGGCGTGCCGAGCGTCGTCGAGTGGGCACGGCAGTCGCTGAAAGAGCGCTACAACAAACCTGGCAACGTCTATGTCGGCATCGTCAGCCGCATCGACGCCTTGGCCTCCGGCGTGGTGCTGCTCGCACGCACCTCGCGCGCCGCGGCGCGTCTCTCCGAACAATTCCGCGAGCGGAGGGTCGAGAAGACGTATTGGGCGCTCGTGCAGGGGAATCCCCCCACGGCGGGAGAGTGCGTAGATTGGCTGCTCGAAGACGAGCGGCAGCCGCTGGTGTCGGTGGTGAGCCGCGCCGCGGCAGGCGCGAAGGAGGCGCGGCTGCGCTTCGAGCGGCGCGGAGGTCAGGGCGCCGTGGCTTGGCTCCAGGTCGACCTCGAGACTGGCCGCAAGCATCAGATTCGCGCGCAGTTCGCCACGCGTGGCTGGCCCATCTTGGGCGACCGAAAGTACGGCAGCCGCCAGAGTTTTCCCCGAGGGATCGCGCTGCATTCCAGGCGGCTCGTCGTCGATCATCCGACGCGGCACGAGCCGCTGGAGCTAGAGGCCCCGCCGCCGCCGGGCTGGCGCGAGTGGGGGGTGACAGGGTAATTGCGATTGTTGCTTCGCACTGCTTTCCCCCCGACGGCTCGCCGGGGACTAACAGCACGGTTGCATGGTCTCTAACGTCCCGAAACCGCGTGACAAGAAAAAAACTTGCAAACCGACCACATGCTGCTTGGCGCAGGGCCGGTTGCAGGATTAATGTAGGGGTCGGCATGCACGGTGAAGAGGCGTCGCTGTAGTTTGCCTAATCCCGCCGCTCCCTCGTTCCCGCCCTTGGCGGCGATCGAACCGTGGATCTCTCGACCTCCTCTCAGCTCAGTCGCATCGTCCTGGCCAGCGAACTCGTCTCGCGCGAGCAGCTTCAGGAAGCGCAAGACCTGTTGCGCCGCCAGCGGCGCGACAGCTCATCGTCCGGCGAACCGACCGACGAGCATTTGGCCGCGCAGTTGGTTGCGCTCGGCCGCATCAATCGTTGGCAAGCCGAGCAACTCTTGGCCGGCCGCTCGAAGTTCCGCCTGGGTCCCTACCAGATCATCGACTCGATCGGTCAGGGGGGCATGGGCCAGGTCTTCAAGGCCGAGCACACCATGATGGGCCGCGTCGTCGCGGTGAAAGTGCTCCCCCGCAGCCGTGCCACTCCAGACGCCATTCAAGGGTTTACCCGCGAGATCCGCGCCTCGGCTCAGCTAGACCACGAGAACCTCGTGCGGGCGTTCGACGCCGGCCACGACGGCAACGTTTACTTCTTGGTGTGCGAGTACGTGCCGGGCGCTGACCTGCGTCGGCTGATCCGCCGCTATGGCCGCCTGACGTTGCACCAATCGGCCACGATCATCAGCCAGGTTGCCCGCGGCCTCGAGCATGCTCATCAGCGGGGGCTCGTACATCGCGACGTCAAGCCTGGCAACGTGCTGGTCACCCCGGCCGGTAAAGCCAAGCTTTCCGACCTGGGGCTGGCCGGGTTTCACGAAGACCTGGGCTCGACCGACCCCCGCGCCGGCAAGATCGTGGGCACGGCCGACTACCTGTCGCCGGAGCAGATCATTTCGCCGCGCACGGTCACAAGCGCGAGCGACATCTACTCGCTCGGCTGCACGCTGTATTACGCAGTGACCGGCAAGGTGCCGTTCCCCGGCGGCAACACGCGCGACAAGCTGCGTCGCCACTGCGAAGACACGCCGCTCAACCCGCGGCGATTCAATCCGGAGCTCGACGACGAGTATCTCGCCGTGCTCTGCGACATGATGGAAAAGCACCCGGCGCGCCGCATCTCCTCGGCTGCGCAGGTTATCGAGCGGCTCGCGCCCTGGTACTCGGAGGAAGCGGTCGCCAGCCTGCAAGGCACCCCGCCGCGGAGCGATTGGAAGCCTTCGGTGATGGTGCGTCAGCGGGCCCCCAACGAGTTCGATCTGGCCGACACCGCGCCCGACGATCACGAGTTTCCCGAGCTGTCGCCCGCGTATCACAGCAGCCCCAGCCAGCTCTCGCAGCCCACGGTGCCGGTGGCCTCGGCGCTCGAGGAAACTCTGTCGGTCGACGACTCGGCCCCTATCTTGCGGCGTCGGCGGCGGGTCAAGTTCGATACGCAGACCTTGTACTGGTCGCTCTTCGGCATTGCTTCGTTGGCGCTGGCTCTACTGCTGGCGCTGCTGGCCGGGGTTTAAGCTCCTAGCCGAGTATTGCGGCACTCGCACACAGGCAAGATGCCTGTGCCACTTTACACCTTGGCGTGGCCGGAGTTCTTTAGGCAGTCCCTCGTGGCACAGGCTTCCAGCCTGTGACCTTCCACCTCTGCCTCAGCAACTCCCCAATGGTTGCCCCTGGCCGCCCGGTGACGTAGAACAGGGCCACCGCCGCCGGTCGCTCAGACGGGCTGCGTTCCTGCCCTGCCTGCCCTCCTTGGAGCATCTCCCATGAAGCTGCGTCTTTGCCTGGTCTTGGCCCTCTCCGGCTTGCTTGCCCCCGCGGTGCTCCGTGCTGCGGACGAAAAGGAGGATGAAAAGGGCTTCGTCGCCCTCTTCGACGGCAAGTCGCTGGCTGGTTGGACAGGCGGAGAAGACAGCTACAAGATCGAGGACGGCCGGTTGATCTCGCTGCCTGAAGGCCGCACGAACATCTACACCGAGAAGGAATACGACAACTTCGTCTTCCGCTTCGAGTTCAAGCTCGAGCCCGGCGCCAACAACGGCGTTGGCCTGCGGGCGCCGCTCGGGGGCGACGCCGCGTACCTGGGCATGGAGAGCCAGATCCTGGACGACGGCCACGAGATGTACAAAGACATCAAGCCGTACCAAGCCCACGGCTCGATCTACGGCATCATCGCCGCCGAGCGCGGCCACCTGAAGCCGACCGGCGAGTGGAACGAAGAGGAAATCACCCTCGACGGCCGCCACGTGAAGGTAAAGCTCAACGGCCACATGATCGTCGACGGCGACCTCGACGAAGCGACTAAGAACGGCACGGTCGACGGCAACGACCACCCCGGGCTGAAGCGCGAGAAGGGGCACATCGGCTTCCTCGGCCACGGCGCCCAGATCGAGTTCCGCAACCTGCGGCTCAAAGAGCTGAAGTAGCGAACGCTCGTCACTCGCGACGAACGAAGACACGCAAGCGGCGGCGCGAATTTCTCTTCGCGCCGCCGTTTAGCGTTTCCGGCCGAACGCCATGAGAACGTTGCGGAACAGCGGCGGCACGAGCGGCACGGTGAGCGACATCACACGGTACGCCAGACCTCGGCCGAAATAGGCCGGCTCCGACTCATGGCTGTAGACGGCGCTGTCGAAGCCGGCCGCATCGAAGGCGCGGCGCAGCTTGCCTGCGGTGTTGCAGCGATAGACGGTCGGGAAGACATCGGCCGACTTGCGGTGCGGCTGCAGGCGGGCGAGTACGCGATCGTGGAGGCGATTCGGCACCAAGCTCGCGCCGAGCGCCACATAACCCAGCCGGTTGGGCGTGCGGACGCAGAACGTTCCGCCGGGCTTCACCACGCGGGCCGCCTCGGCGAAGAACTGCTGCGGGTTGGGCACGTGCTCGAGCACGCAGTCGGCAAAGGCCAGGTCGACCGACGCATCCGGCGCCCCCCACCCCTGTTCGGTGATGGAATAGTACTGTT
>JAESFN010000780.1_pt1 | contig 21647 bp, 14 predicted proteins | sample 9269411 | NCBI WGS metagenome assembly JAESFN01 (sample SAMN14505399, study PRJNA617100) | algae metagenome | isolation source: Iphinoe sp. HA4291-MV1 and co-occurring heterotrophs from trail next to... | place: USA: Maunawili Falls, Hawaii | collected 2009-07-25
TTCGAAATACGTGCAGATGCCGAATGCGACGGCATGGGCGAGACCACCGGGGGGCAGGGAGGAAACGTTCCGTCGTAGCCGCGTGGGGGTGGGTTGGCGGGGCGGCCACGACTGTCATCTTCGACCGCTGCGGGCCGAGTGTCAACGTAGCTGGCGTTCTGTAGCCTGCTCAAAGTAGCCTGCAATCTCCGAGTGCAGAATGCTTAGCACGCCCGCAACTGGGCAAAGCAGCCGTGTTTGGCCGACGACCGTCGTCCCGAGCATTCCACACTCGGAGAGTGTCGGCTACGGGCAACAGGCTGGAAGCCTGTTCCACGAGCAAGATCTCTCGTGGCACAGGCTTCTAGCCTGTGTTCTTCAACTTCCAGCAACTCTTCCTGGGTGCCAGCGTTTCTTGAGCGTGGTACAACGAAGGCCCCAACCTTCCCTCCTTCGCCTGCTTTCGCCATGAGCCTGTCGAGCTTCGACCTGGCGATCATCGTTGTCTACCTGCTGGTCGTGACCGGCGTGGGGGCGTATTTCTTTCGGCGGCGGGCATCGGCCGAGCGGTTCATGGCCGCCGGCCGTTCACTGCCTGGCTGGGCCATCGGGCTTTCCATCTTCGGTTCGTACATCAGCTCGATCAGCTTCGTGGCCAATCCCGGCTCGGCCTACAAAGCGAACTGGAACGGATTCGTGTTTTCCCTAGCCACGATTCCCGCCGCGCTCATCGCCGTGCGCTGGTTTGTGCCCTTCTATCGCCAGCAGGGAAGCGTTTCGGCGTACGAACACTTCGAGCAGCGATTCGGCCCGTGGGCACGCACGTACGCCGTGGTCTGTTTTCTGCTGACGCAGGTCGCCCGCACCGGCACGATCCTCTATCTGCTCGCGCTGACACTCGCGCCGCTCGTGAACCTGCACGTGGCCTGGGTCATCGTGATCATCGGCTGCGTGATGACGATCTATCCCATGCTCGGCGGCGCGGAAGCGGCCGTTTGGTCGGGCGTGGCACAGAGCGCGGTGCTCATCGGGGGCGTCGCGGTCTGCTTGGGCTTGCTCGTGTCGCAAATGCCGGGCGGCTGGGCGCATGTGAGCCAAGTCACGGCGGCCAAAGATGGCTGGAGCCTCGGCAGCTTGGGCAGTGAACTCGATATCAGCACGTTTTGGGTCGTGCTGGCATACGGCCTGGTGATGAACCTGCAAAACTTTGGCGCCGACCAGAGCTTTGTGCAGCGATTCATTACTGCTAGCGACGATCGCGAGGCCAAACGCAGCGTGCTGCTGGGGGCCGTGCTCTATGTTCCGCTGGCCGCGGTGTTTTTTCTGATCGGCACGCTGCTCTATGCGTTCTATCAGGCGCAGCCTGATCGGCTTGCGGCGGCCGGAGAGATCGGCCCTGACGCGGTGTTTCCTTGGTTCATCGCCACCGAGTTGCCCAGCGGAGTGCGTGGGTTGCTGGTAGCGTCGCTGTGCGCGGCGGCCATGGATTCGACGGTTAGCTATTCGGCCACGCTATTCCTCTGCGATGTCTATCGTCGGTACTTACGTCCGGACGCCGGGGAGCGCGAGGCGATCCTCGTGCTCCGCACCTCGACGATTGTCTTCGGCCTGCTTGGCATCGGCGCTGGGGTGGCGATGATCCGTGTCGAAGAAGCGCTGCAAGAATGGTGGCGCTGGGCCGGCATCTTCAGCGGCGGAGTGCTCGGACTGTTCGTGCTGGGCTGCACCAAACGCGTGACCTCCCGCGGCGCACTGGTGGCCACGCTTTGCGGACTCGTAGTCATCGCCTGGATCACTTTGGCGCCACAATGGGCCGACGCGAACAGTTCGCCGGCGACCCGCTTGCATCCGTTTCTAGCGCCGGTGTTCGGCACGCTGACCGTACTCGTCGTCGGCGGCCTCACGTCGCTTAGGCGCGGCCGCTAGAACTTGATCTTGATCTCGCCAAGATCATTGTCGCCCGGCTTGATCGGCAACTCGGCGATGCCTCTCTTCCACTCGACCGCCTTCCCGTTCACCGTGGGCTTGGTCACGTATCCGCTGTCGTGCCGCACTTGGAAGTCGAACGTGCCTACCGGCAGATTCTTGATCTCAAACGTTCCGTCGGGCTGGGAAACGGCCGCGTAGGGGTCGTCGCGCACGATCACCAGCGCCTTCATCCAGGGATGGATGTTGCATGCCACCGAAACGGCTAAGCTCTCGGCCGCTTTGAACGAGTACTTTGCGCTCGCGCCCGCGGGCAGGATTTGGTTGAAGGCCTTATTCTTGTCGTTGAGCGGCGTAATGTTGCTGTTGTGTCCTACGGGATCTGAGTTCTTCACGACGACCGGCTGGCCGACGCGTGCGAAGACAACGTGCGGACTGAAGCGACAATCCTTGTTGTCGATCACTACCTCGGCGTTCTTGGCTTCCGGCGTTTCATAGTCGGGGTGAATCGTGATCTTTTCGCCCTTCTTGGCCTTGAGGAACACGACGACATTGGCTACCGCGTTCGTTTGCTGGTCGACCACCGCGTCTTCGGTCCGCACGTTGCACTTGGTGCAAAACGGCTCTTTGGCCACGTTGACCGGCTTCTGCTCGGGCGCCTTGCCATCGAAGACAAACTTGCCGCGCAGCGTGCCCCATTCGCCCTCTTCGGCCCACGCTTGGCTGGCGAGTAAAGTAACGAACCCAATTAGCAGCATCCGTCCAAGCAACGCCTTCATTGTGCTTCCTTTGTGATAGCTTCCGCGAGTATTAATCCACCTCAACGCTGCGATAAAGCGGCAGGTGTCGGTAGTAGACTTCGAGGCAGCAAATGGCGAGCGAGGTCATGTAGAGCCGCCCGCCCGACGGGACGTCGTTGGTGCCGGGAGCGCCCCCTTCCGGCGCCCAGCTTCCCGCCTGATGCCCCACGGTCTCTTGCATGTCTACGAGCAGGGCACGCTGCCGCTCGTTCCAAACCTGCCAGGGCTTGCCGCCGTAGTGGTGCAACACCTGTGTGGCGTAGTACCAGTAGTAGATGTTCACGTCGTCGCGATCCGGCAGGTGATCGCTCAGCATGTAGACGATGCCGAGTTCCAGGCCGCGGTGCTTGCGCGGCCAACCCAAGTACTGCCGGCAGAGGAGCGCCTCGGCCGTCATCGCCGGCGTGGGCTCGCGATGCCGCTGATAGGCGTAGAGCCCGCCCAGGCGATCGCACTGCACTTCGTCGAGAAACTCACCAGCCAGGAGCATGGTTTCATCTGGCACGCTGAGATTGGCTAGCTTGCCACTGCGCAGCGCCATGAGTTGCCAGCCTGACACGCTCGTGTCGCCAGCTTGGCCCGGATCGTAACGCCAGCCGCCGGCTTCGTGCTGCGCGGCAATGATGAAGTCGAGCGCCCGCTGAGCCGGCTCTCGCAGCGCCTCGTCACGCGTGAGGGCATAGGCCTCGCAGAGTGCGATGGCGGCCTGGCCGTGGGCATACATGCGGCCGACCCCTTCGCCGCGCAGGTCGCCGTCTTCGCGCTGCTTCTTGAGCAGCCATCGCAGGCCGCGCGCGACCTCTTGCTGGTAGCGGCCTTCCATGTGCGTTTGGCCGGCGCCCAGCAGGGGCAGCAGCGCGAGCGCCGTGGCGGCAGTGTCGCAAAAATCTCCCTGCCCTCCGCACTCGCCATTGCAGTCGCCGGCGAACTGGAAGGAGTGCAGGCTCCAACTGCCGTTCGCGTTTTGATGCTTGGTGATCCAGCGTAGACCTCGAGCCACCGCGGCCTCGGTCTGCGTGGTGCCGCCTTCTTGCTCGACGACCTGCGCGCGAACGCGTGGGTCGCGGCCTTCGAACATGCGTGTCGCGTCGGGGTCTGCGAGCGTCTGCACCACGTCGAGCCGCGCCGGGCGATCGAGCGCGGGATCAACAGGACCGCTCAGCAACTCGGCCGCGTCTTGCAGCAGCAGCCGTTCGGCCGGGTCGACCGGAGTCGGCGGCGCTTCGGGCACGCCAGGCAACACGAACTCCGTCGCCCGCGGTTGCTCTTCGCCTTCGAAGGCGCCTTCTTCGTTGGAGGGGCCCAGCCGCACCGAAAGCGTGATCTGGCGATCCTCTTCCGGCCGCACTGCCCACAGGCTCATCAGCACAATGAAGGCGATCAGATGGGCGATCAGGCTCAACAACCAGGCTGGCAAATAGCCGAAGAGTTGGCGACTCCACGGGCGAGGCTCGCCAACGGCCGCTACCGTTTCCGTTTCCGGTTCAGACTCAACCGCTGGCTCAATTGGCGGCGCGAGAACCGGCTGCGGCAGGGGCGGCGGTGGAAGCGGTAGGGGCGCCGGGCGCGGCGCGGGCGCCACCGCCGGTTCGCGCGCCTCGAGCATGCGGCGGGCTTGTCGCTCTTGCTCTTCCGTCAGCTCGATGCTCGTGCCGCAGGCCCAGCAATCGGCGACCATCAGCCACAGGCGGATCGACATCGGCGCGCCGCAATCGGGACACGCGCACGACAGCACGTCGCCGTCGAGCCATAGGCCCGGCGCGGGACCGTCGGGGGCGTTGCCAAGAGTGGGGCCGGAAATCGCCATGCATGGACTGCCGAAGAAGCCCGACCCTTGCCGTTCCGCTGGCAGCCGGGGGGAGAAAGCCGATTCACTCTACTGAGCCGGCTGGGGCGAGGCAAACTTTGCTTGCCCCAGAGACCGGCAGACCGATCGAGGCCCAGCCCCCGAAGTTGCTCGATCCGGGGGCGCCTGTGAGTTCGCACCCGGCCCTCCACATCGCGCGGATCAACGCATCCCCGTCGGCAGTTGCCGGACGCATGTTCTTGCGTTAACCTAAATTGGCACAATACCTTTGCGCCGGCAGGACGTTCGTCTCGAGCGATTGTCGGCGCCGCTCTTGGGTTTCTGGAAACCTGCCACCTTTCGGCGTTGCCGTGAATTCGACCCGACCGAGTACGCCGGCCAACATCTCCTTGGCCGACTTCCAGCAACTCATTCGCCATATGTATCTCGAGAAGGACCTGGCGCGCGGCGTCGATGGCACCTTCATGTGGCTGATGGAAGAGGTCGGTGAGTTGGCGGCCGCCCTGCGCAACGGCACACATGAAGAACGCCTCGGCGAGTTCGCCGATGTCTTGGCCTGGCTGACGACGATCGCCAACGTGGCCGGCGTCGACCTGAGCGAGGCCGTAGCGCGGAAGTACGGCTCAGGCTGCCCTGGCTGTGGCCAGCTCCTCTGCGTCTGCGACGCGGCGGAAAAGCCATGATGCCTGCGCTGCGAAGAAACTTGGCCCTAGCGGCCTGGGCGATTGCGCTGCTCGTCGTTGCGTCGAGTGGAGCGCCGGTTCGCGCGCAGACGACCGCGCCCGAGATCCTCGGCGTGCGGGTCGGTTTCGGCGGGCGATACAAGGTGGGCTATTGGGCGCCGGTCAACGTCGAGGTGCGCGGGGGCGCTCAGTCCGCTGCGCTGCGATTGCAACTCGAGCTGCCTGATGGCGAAGGCGAGCCGACACGGCTTCTCTACGCCGATGCCGCCTCGGTGACGGCAGGCAAAGACCCGCAGCAGCGAACCTTTTCCGTGGGGGCGGGCCAAACGTCGCCAATCTCCACGGTCGCCAAGTTCGGCAGGCTCGACGGCTCGCTCCAAGCAACCCTTTTCGACGGCGAAACCCAGGTCGCCAGCCGTAAGTTCGAAACCGATGAAGCGCCGGACGGCCAAGGACTGCGAACGCCGCTGCTCTCCACGCAGGAGCTCGTCGTCAACCTCGGACCCTCGGCAGGCGTCGAGCCGCATCGTTCGGAGTCGGGTCGAGAAGGCGTGGTGGTCGATATCGCGTCGACCGACGAGCTGCCTTCCGATTGGCTCGGCTACGACGGCGTCGATTGGTTGGTGATCACTACGAGCAAACCAGAGCAGTTTGACGACCTCGACGGCCACCTCCGGCTGTTGGCGCTTGAGCAGTGGGTGCGGCTCGGCGGGCGGCTGATTCTCTCGGTCGGCAGCGGGGCCGACGATGTTTTAGCGCCCAATGCGCCACTCGCTCGTTTTGCCCCCGGCAAGCTTCGCTCCACAGCGCGGCTCCCTTCGAACGCCGGCATCGAAACCTATGCCGGCTCGCGCGAACCGCTCACTTGGGCCGGCAGCGATCAGCGGCCGCCGGTGACGATCTTAGAGAATGTGCGTGGCAGCATCGAAGCCTACGAAGGCGCGCAGCCCGAGGATCTGCCTCTGGTGATCCGCTCTCCCCTGGGACTGGGGCAGGTCGTGTTCGTAGCCTTCGATCTCGACCTGCTCGCGCGCAGCCAATGGGCGGGGCGGCGCTCATTCATGACGCGGCTGCTTGAGCGTTCTGGGGCCCAAGAAGGCCGACGGGGCCGCAACCAAGACCATGATCTCTCGGCGACGCTGCGCACCGGGCTCGACGAGTTCCGCGGCGTGAAACCGGTTTCGTTCGCGATCGTGGCCGTGCTCATCGGCGTTTACTTGCTGGCCATCGGTCCTTTTGACTACTACATCGTCCGCAAACTGCTCGACAAACCCGAACTCACGTGGCTCACGTTTCCGGCGTACGTGGCGATCTTCTGCGGACTTGCTTGGGGCCTGGCCTACCGGTTCAAGGGCGATCAGCTTCGCATGAATCAGATCGACCTGATCGACGTCGATTTAGAAGGCCGCTTGGTGCGTGGCACGAGTTGGGCAAATCTGTTCAGCCCACGGGCGGAATCGTTCGACTTCGATCTGCAGCCGAAAACGCCTGTCGCCGGACCCACCAACGGCGCGGGCGCCGCGCTGAGTTGGCTGGGTGCGCCGGGCGGCGGCGTTGGCGGTATGGATGCGCGCGGCGGAACGGGCTTGTTTAGCCGGCCCTACGAGATCTGGCCGGGGCCGGGTCGTCTCGTCGATCTGCCGATTCAGGTGTGGTCGAGCCGCGGCATCATCGGGCGCTGGTCGCGCGAACTGCCCGCTGGCCCCAGCAGTCAATTGACGGAAACAGGCTCGCGCGCCTCGCGGCTCTTGCTTGGCATCGAAGGCACGATCGACAACCCATTCGACGTGCCCCTTGAGGAATGCGTGGTGCTGTACGGCGACTTTGCCTATGTCATCGGCCCGTTGACTGCAGGGCAGCAGGTGCGCATCAACCGAGACACGCGCTGGCAAACCGTGAAAAGCTACTTCGGCACGACTGCGCAGGTGGGCTTTCAGGCCGAAACGAAGGCCTGGGACGAGGACACCACCGACCCGACCGCGGCCTTGCGCGTGATGATGTTCTATCAGGCCATCGACGGCTACCGTTATACGCAGCGAATGCTCAACGTCTACCAGCGGTTCGTCGACCTGAGTTCCGCACTGGCCGGCGGTCAGGCCGTGTTCTTGGGATACGGACCGCTCGATCAGTCGGCGGTGGCGCTTGCGCCCCCCGACAGCGTGTTGAGTCGAGCCGACAACCAAGCGCGGGCAATTTATCGCATCGTCGCGCCGGTGACTCGCTCGGCCGCCGCGCCCGCGCCCTAAGCGCACTTTTTCTCTTGGGTCTCCCTTGCACCGTAGGTTCCGCGCCGTGATCGAAACGAACGACCTGACGAAGAAGTACGGCGACCTCTACGCCGTGAAGGCGCTCGACCTCAAGCTCGACAAGGGGGACGTGTTTGGCTTCATCGGCCCCAACGGCGCCGGCAAGACCACCACGATGAAGATTCTGGCCACGCTGCTGAACCCCACTTGGGGCGTGGCCAGTGTGTGCGGCTACTCGATCTACACGCACCCGAAGGAGATTCGGCGGCTGATCGGCTACATGCCGGACTTCTTCGGCGTGTATGACGACATGAAAGTGATCGAGTATCTCGAGTTCTTCGCCGCGGCCTACCGCATCAAAGGGGCGCAGCGCAAGAAGGTGTGCGACGAGGTGCTCGATCTGGTGGACCTGGGCTACAAGCGCGAGGCCTTTGTCACCAGCCTGTCGCGCGGCATGACGCAGCGGCTGGGCCTGGCCCGCGTGTTGCTCCATGATCCGCAGGTGCTGCTGCTCGACGAGCCAGCCAGCGGCCTCGACCCGCGTGCCCGCATCGAAATTCGCGGCCTGCTCAAGGAATTGCGGAAGATGGGCAAGACGATCATGGTGTCGAGCCACATCCTCCCGGAGCTGGCCGACATCTGCAACAAGATCGGCATCATCGAGCGCGGCGAGTTGCTGGTGAATGCCGACGTGGCCGAGGTCATGAAGCAGGTTCGCCAACAAACGGTGCTGCAGATCGTCGTGGCGGCGAACCCCGAGGCCGCCGCCCGGTTGCTCGAGCAGCAGCCGATCGTCGAAAAAGTCGAAGTGTCGGCCACCGGAATTCAGGTGACGCTGATCCGGCCCGACGCCCCCGCAGCCCATGCCTGGGACGGCGATTATAGCAGTCTGGCCGAGTCGCTGGTGCAGGCGGGCTATCGACTCAAAACGTTCCGAGAGGAAGAATTGAACCTTGAAACCGCCTTCATGGTGCTGACCAAGGGGATCACGGCGTAAGATGCTGGTCCCCAAGTAGGATCCGCTGTGCGGACCAAAATGACGCGGCCAGGCGGCCGCCTGCGGCTCGGGCGGAGCGACGCGGCGGTTTATTCAACAGGAACTCGAGACTCGAATTCGACATGGGTGTGGCAGAGCTGGCCATCATCGGCACGATGTTGTTGCTCAACAGCATCTTCGCGGCCTACGAGCTGGCGCTCGCGTCGATCAAGCCTTCGCGACTCAAGCAGCTTGTAGAGAATCGGGTCCACGGCGCCGCGGCGGCCTTGGCCATGAAGGACCGCATGGAGGCCAGCCTGGCCGTCGTCCAGCTCGGCATCACGCTCGTGGGCGCAATCGCCGCCGCCACGGGCGGCGCGAGTGCCGAAGAATCCATCGGTCCGTACTTCGTAAACCAGTTCGGTCTCTCCGAGCGCGTGGCCGATATCTTGGCGCTCGCGGTCCTGGTGATTCCGCTCTCGGCGATCACGATCATCGCCGGCGAGTTGGTGCCCAAGGTCATCGCACTCAAGAATCCCGAACTGGTCTGCACGCTGCTCAGCCCCGCGATGCGGGCGTTCGCGCTCATCGTGTTTCCGGCCGTGTGGTTTCTCGAGATGGTGACGACCGTTATTGTCGGGCTCATCGACCGCATCGTCCCCAAGACCCATTCGCCGGATGCCCAGTCGGGACTGCATGAACTGCGGGCTCAGGTCGGCTTGTTGCGGGCCGGCAAAGTGATCGGCCTGCAGCAAGAGCGGATCATCTTGCAGGCCAGCCGTCTTTCGGGCCTCAAGGTGCGCGACATCATGCTGCCGGCATCCGACATCGTGATGGTGGGGGCCGACTCGCCGCTCTCGGAGAATCTGGTCGTCGCTCACCTCGACTTACATACGCGGTTCCCCGTGGCCGAAGAGGCCGGCGATCCGCAGTCGATCATTGGCTATGTGAACTTCAAGGAAATGGTGTTCCTCGCCAAGACTCACCCCGGCAACCCCACGCTCCGCGAGATTACGCGGCCGCTAGTGAGCCTGCCGGCGGACTTGCTCGTGAGCCAGGCGCTCGAGCGGATGCTGGGCGAGCACGTTCACTTGGCCGTGGTGCGCGATCGCGGCGGCGACATCGTCGGTTTGCTGACGCAGGAAGACATCTTCGAAGAACTGGTCGGCGACATTCTCGACGAGTTCGATCGCTTGCCGAGGCACGTTGCCCGCCAGGGCCGGCAATGGGTTGTCGGCGGCGGCGCGCCGCTGGGGCGGCTGCGCGAAGCGCTCGCGCGCCCCGATTTGGGGCCGGGGTTAGTTGCCTCTGCGTCGCTCAACGATTGGCTCAACCACGGTCGCCCCGAACGCCTGAAGGGCGGCGATCAACTCGTCCTCGACGGTGTGTGGGTGCTCGTGCGCAAGGTGCGCCGCAAGCAAGTGACCGAAGCGCTGCTCGACGTGGAGCCGACCAACCGGGGCTTTTCTAGCGCGGCTGCGCAGCGCGATCAGCCGACCGGCGCCGAATCCTAGGCCCGCAGCTCGAGCAACTCGCGCTCGCGGTACAGCTTGAGCCGATCGGCCACGACCGTGTCGACCAAGAGCTGGCATACGTGGTAGGCCACCACCGGCAGGATCGGCGCTTGCGGAAAGTACTCGATCGCCAGCGTCAGACCGAGCATCAGTGTCTTCTGGCTGCCGGCAAAGCCGACCGCCACGCGATCGTCCCAGGAAAGGCCGATCAGGCGGCCCAGCTTATGCCCGGCGAACAGGCTGATGAGGTGGACGAAGACGACGCTCGCCACCATGGCAAGCACGTCGATCGCCCCCAGCCGCGCGGCGCTTGGCGCCGCGTCGAGTTGTAGGCCGGCGCGAATGGCGCCGAAGAGCACCATCGCCAGCACGCCCCATTGCGAGCAAAGGGCGAGCAGCTTGCGATGCTTGGCGGTGGCCACGGCCACCGCGCCGTTTAGCCGCACGGTCTGTGCCAAGATGATCGGCAGCACGGCGACCCACAGCAGCTTCACGATCATCGCGCCCGCTTCTGCATACTCCCCCTGCACCTTGGCGCCGGTCGTGAGCAACAGCCAGGCAGGCGTAACGACGAAGCAGGTCAGGTTGGTGACCATCATCACCAGAATGGCCACGGCGTCGTTGCCGCCGGCGCGGCCGGTCCAGACCGCGGCCGAAGCCAGGGTGGACGGAATGGCGGCCGCGATCAACAGGCCAATGGCCAGATCAGGCCGCAGGAACTGCGCCACGCCCCAGGCCACGAGCGGCAAGAACCCATAGTTGATCGCCACGCCCAGCAGCACCGCCTGTGGATGCCGGAGCGCCAGCCCCATGCTGCGGGCATCGAGGGGCAGCGCCATCACGAAGACGACCGCGGCCACCAGCAAGTCCTGCGGAAACGCATCGGCTACCGGTTCGAGCGGCTGCGGCCAGCCCATGCCGGCGATGAGCGCCGCGGCAAGGACGAAGAGAAACCAGCGGCCCCGAACAAAGCTCCACATCGCGGTCGCGGCTTCTCGCAGACGAATCTTGGCCCCGCCCCATTCTGAAGTTCTCGCCCCTACTGCGCCAGGCGACGTGCCCTCAGCAGATTGCCATGGCGCTGCGGACCTTCACCGGCTTCATAGGCGGCGCGGGCCAGGTCGTTTTGCCCCATAGCCTCGTAGGTGCGCCCCAGATTGTACTGAGCGCCGGTCGTCCAGGGGCCGTTCGGATAGTCCGCGAGCACGCGCTTTTTGAAGAAGTCGAGCGCCACATCGTAGCCGCTCCCCTGGCGGGCGGCCTCTTCGAACACGATCAGCCCGAGCCAGTAGCTGGCGTCTTGCTTGCCGATCGTGACCACGTCTTGTTGGCTCGGCAGGAGGCCGGAGTTGACGATCGTTCTGCGCGACGGCCGCGATTGCAGATAAAACGCTTTGGCGCCGTCCTTGTCTTCCGTTTCGAACAGGCCCTTGAAGTGCAGCACGCGCCCCTTCCAAAGAATGGGCTCGGTCGGGAACACATAGAACTGTCGGACCGCCACGATGCGCTCTTCTCGGCTCATGTTGCTTTGGCGGACGAGCGTTTCCAGCGGATAGGTCCAGAGGCCGACCTCGGCGACGCCGGCGTCCTTCTTGATCCGCGCCGCCTGCGCCGAGGGATCGGCCGAGAGCACCAGCCGCTGCCCGCCGGCGAGCTTGGCTTCCACCAGCTTCATGCGCCGCGAGACATACGAGAGAGAGCCTTCGACGAGCACGGTGGCCTTGGCGAGTTGCTCGGCTTTCAGCGGATAGGGATGCTCGGCGTCCAAGTCGAGTTGCCGGAGCAGTGCGTCGTCGGCCGCCAACTGATCGAGCGTCGCCACGCCCTGGCCATTCGGACCTGGCAGCGGCAGCCCAAGCGCGGGATCGAACAGGTGCAACTTGCCGCCGTGCGATACGGCCACGAGCACCGGGGCCGCCGCGCCTTCGCCGGCGGCCGGTTGCACCACGGCCAAGTCTAAGCCCTGCTGACGACCCAGCAGCACCAGCAGCCAAGCGCGCTCCTCGGCGGTGCCATGGCCGTAGAGCAGCGTTTGCCAGGGCCGATTGAACAATCCCTGCTGGCCTGCCCGCGTCTCGAGTTGGATGTTGCGCACCACCCAATCGAACAGCTTCTGGGTGCGCGCCAGGTCGTCGAGATCGGCGCCTTGCTCGCGCGCCGAGATGTCTCGCAGCCACACGGCTTCTTGCAGCAGACGCCCGTCTTCCGGCTCGAAGACGATGCCCCCGAGGGCCTTCATCTGCGGGAGGTCCGCAAACTCTTCAGGCAGTCCCTCGAGCAGCGGATCGCGCTTCCAGGTGTCGTCTGCCGACAGCGACCGTGCCCACTGATTGAGCCGGTCGATCATTTGCAGCAGCACGTTTTCGTCGGGCGATGGCTCCCAGAAGAACTTGGGCTGTCCGGTCTGGGCCCATTCGTTGAGCCGATCGGCCACGCGCTTCAGTTCGCCGCTGTACTTGCGCCAGATTTCGATCTTCTCGGCAACGTGGATCGGCTGACGCAAGTCCCCGGCGAGCCGCAGCGTGTAGTCGCTGAGCACCTCGGCCACGGGCAGCTCGACATACTGCTCCCCGCCAAACTCATCGCGCAGCGCGAAGAACCGCACGGTGTCGCCGCCCTGCACCGCGTTCCGCAGGAAGTTGCTGTTGCGGGCCACTACGTACAAGTAGTCGAACTGTTCCCCCGGCTCCTTCGGGTTGTCCATGATCACGGCCTTGGCCGGCTGGCCGTCGGTCGTGTTGCCGGCGCCCAACACGTTGATCGGTTCTTCAACCTTCGTGTTGACGAACCGGTCGAGGACTTGCAGATTCTCGGCCACGGTGTCGAACAGGATCTGACCGGTCTGCTGCTCGGCCTGCTGACTCGTGGTGCCCCCGGGGCCGCTACGAGTCGATCTTGGGGCGCAGCCAACAACACCGAGCAGGTACACCATGCCCAGGCAGCCAGCCGCTAAGGCGAGTCGCGCAGCGAGTTTGGAAGCGTTCATGGCGGGGAAAGTCGGGCGATTCATCGCGAGAAGCTTTCTACCGTGTGACGAAGGTCGAGGAGTCGGCCCAGCAGATCGGAGAACTGATCGAGCGGAATCATGTTCGGTCCGTCGCTGGGAGATTGATCGGGATTTGGGTGCGTTTCGAAGAACAAGGCGTCCACGCCCACGGCCACGGCTGCGCGCGCAAGCGGCTCGACCATGGCGCGATTTCCCCCCGTGGTGCTGCCCAGCCCTGCCGGCTCTTGCACGCTGTGCGTGGCGTCGAACACCACCGGGGCGCCGAGCGACTGCATGAGTGGCAGCGAGCGAAAGTCGTTGACCAGCCGGCCGTAGCCAAAGAACGTGCCGCGTTCGCAGAGCAGCACGTTCGGACAGCCTGACGCTTCGAGCTTGGCGACGACGTGTTTCATTTCGGCCGGGGCCATGAACTGCCCCTTCTTGACGTTCACCGCCCGGCCGGTGGCGGCAGCCGCGACCAGCAGATCGGTTTGACGAGCGAGGAACGCTGGAATCTGCAGCAGGTCGCAAACCTGGCCGACGGGGGCCGCCTGCCCTGATTCATGAATATCGGTCGTGACCGGCAGGCCGGTCGTTTCGCGCACCTTCTCGAGAATGCGCAAGCCCTCTTCGATGCCGAGCCCGCGCCATGAATCGCCGCTCGTGCGATTGGCTTTGTCGAACGAGGCCTTGAACACGAGCGACACGCCGCGCTGCTCGCTGATTTCACGCAAGCGGCCAGCGATCTGGAGCGCCAGCGCCTCTGACTCGAGTACGCACGGGCCCGCGATGACCAACAACCGTTGACCACGCCCGCAACGCAGCGACCCGATCGATACCGGATTGTTCGGCACGAATGACTCCTTGGATGCTCCCCCAACCCCTGCGTGGACGCTGCCGATCATTGCCGTTTCAACCTGCCGCGGCCGCCGCCCCGCGAAGTTGCGCCAGCCGCGCCGGCGAGGCATAGAGCGTGAGCCGCCCCGGCAGCGATTCGACCTCGACCGGCAGCCAGCCGCCTGGGTCGCCGTCGAGCTGATACGGCACCCGTTCCGCCGACTCGAGCCGCACGCGCCGCACGGCCACGCTGGCGAAGTCAGGCAATCGGCGATGCGCGCCCGTCACCACGGTTCCAAGATACCACAGACCATGCCACAACGATCCCCGGGCAAAGGTGCATAAATCGAGCGTTCCGTCGGCCCCGTCGGCATGCGGCGCGAGGGGCAAACCACCGGCATAACAGGGCAAATTGAACAAAAACGCCCAACAGGCTGCCGACGGTTCGCCCGCCGCTGCATCGATCACGCAGCGCACCGACGGATACCGATAACTACGGGCCGCCGCCAGGATCGGTTTGACGTAGGTCCAACGGCTAATGTTGCCGGTGCGGGCGGCGCTAAGCTGCTGAACGACCTCGGCGTCGAACCCGCAGCCAAGCATCAGCAGGAAGATGCGGCCGTTGGCTATTCCGGCATCGAGCCGCAGAACTTCGCCGGCAGCGATCGCATCGCAGAGAGAGTCGCCCGAAGCGTCGATGCCCAAGTAGCGAGCCAGCAGGTTTTCCGTTCCCGCCGGAAAGACCGCCAGGGGAACGCCTGGCGCCGTGCGATTGACGAGTTCGGCGGCCGTTCCATCGCCCCCGAGGGAGACGAGTGCCCGCAGTTCGCCGGCGGCGGCCAGGGAGTCGGCCTGCGCTGCGACGCGGTCGAGGTCGCCAATGACCTCGGGCACGAGCCCGCGTGCGGCCAGCTTTCCTGCAAGTTGCTCCGCCATCCTCAGCCTCCCCCCGGCGCCGGCCTTGGGGTTGGCGCATAGGAGCACCCGCTTCGCCTGCGGCGGCAGTTGCTGAGTGGCTGGCGGCATCGAGGAAGAGCCCAGTGAAAGAACACTTTGGCCGCCAAGATAGGCGCAGTCAGTGGAGACTGGCAATGGAGCGGCCGCTACCCGCAGAGCGAGCACTTGCCGTGCTGGGCAATTTAGGGCGTCTCATTTCTGGACGGCAGCAGCGCGCAGGAGACGAAAGCGGTGATTCCGTGAGCTTTAGCCAATCAACGGAACTTTAGCCACAACTGTCAACACAGTAACGCATTACGACGAAAATCCCAAAGAGAGACGCTCGCGGCCTGCAAAGTGAGAGTTTGTTGCGGCTTGCAACAATTGCGTTAATACGCAACGTAGAAACGGGCCGCACCGCAAGAGTTGCTAGCACTCGCCAGCAAGGCATTCAGAAGATTGCAAAGGCATACCGCAAATAGCCTTGCGACGCCTACTTCACCCTCCCAAGTGTCTCGTGCGAGCCGTTGGCACTGGACATGCTTTAAGGGAGCGCCGGCGATCTGACAGTCGCCGAGAGACAATTCGGTTGAGCTGGCCCGCGGGGCCTCTGACGACGAAACATCGAATGGGCGGTCTTGCCCCTGACCATTCGACCTTGCCAATGCGTACTTGGCTCGTCAGAGGCCCCACACTTTTTCTATCTGCCAGTCTTACGCAGCCGGTTGAAGACCGGTTCGTCTTGCCACGAAGCCGGCGGAAAGGGCGACTCGCCCTGGCTGCTCTGCTTTCAGTTTAGCAGAACAGGCCAACTTCGCACGCTTTTGGTGCGGGAAACCCTGGCCGGCCACCAGCGCGATCTCGCGTGGTTCACGCGTTCTGCAGCACTCTGCGCCGCCTGAAAACGTCGGGCGAAGAAGTCCTCAGCCACACCGCGCCTGCGAGCAGCGCCACCACTGAGCCGACCGAGAGGAGCGCCATGCCGGCGTACCACGCGCCGAGGTTCGTCGTCAGCGGCGCGGCGGCCAACATGCCGAACACGGCCGGCCCCACCACGGCCGCCAGTGCTCCGCCGCGCACCAAGAGCAGCCACAGGGCGACGCCCTGCAAAATCCCCAGCGCCCAGGCTCGGTCTCCGGTCCAGCCGTGCCGAGCCATTTGCACGGCGGCGAACACCACGCAAAACAGCAGCCCCGCCAGCCATTCGTAGCGCGTGATCGTGCGTAGCACGCACATGAGCAGCAGCGCTCCGACGCCGATCCAAATCGCGTCGATCCACAGATGGATGATCGTGCCGAAGGCCGGCAGAATGCCGAGCCAGTGCCGCCCATCGCCGGCCTGACCAATCGCCGGCCCATTAGCCCCGCCGGCCGGCCATAAGCAGAGCGCCTGCAGCATCAACTGCGCGGCGACGCCCACCACCACGCCGAGCAGCACCTCGCGGGCGACGACGCCGTCGCGCCAGTTGCCACGCTCCAGCCTTTCGAGCCCCACCAGCGTTTGCGGCCAGCGAGCCCGTACGAGCGGCTCGAGCCCCAAGTATCCTGTGCCCGCAAATACGACGAGCAGGCTCGAATGAGCGAGCCACCAGTAGGCCGCAGCCACCTCTTCGATCAGCGTCATACTGTGCCGGACATAGAACACCCATTCGAGTGCGCACAGCGCGGCGACCAGGGCCGCCATCAAGCCGGCGCCGCGGATATCGGCCGTGCCTGAGCGCACGTTCTTTACCGCCAGCACCAGGCTCAAGCCGAGCAAGGCGACCTGCAGCGTGACTCGAAATAGAAACTGCCGCGGCGGAACCGTGCCGCGGGCATAGGCTAGCTCGAGATCATTCAGGTTGGCCGTCGGTCGCACGGCGAACAGCGCCAGCCGGCCATCGACCAAGGCCGCATGAACGTATTGGGGCGGCCGCCCCGGTTGTTCGACGCGCCACAGTCGCCACTGCTCGAGCCCCTCCGGCAGCGGACCGGCCGGGGCGTCGGGCTGGGCCGCCTGAAAGTCGAGATCGGCCATGCGGAATACGTCGTCCCAAGCGGGCGCTTGCCTCGCGGCGCCCGCCTGCTCGAGCGGAGCGCGGAATGCCCTCAGCCGTCCCTCGGTGTCGAGCTGCACGAGCGGCGCTTGATCGTCGTCGGCCATGCCGCGCGCGAGTTCGCCCCAGGCGGGCGGCGTGTCGGGGTCGGCGTCGGCGTGATACCAATAGAGAACGTTTTGTCGCTCGTCGCCGGGCCACTGCAGCGTCGGCGCCTCGAGCGTCGCGCCGGAGCCGCGATCCGGATGGAGCGTCTCTTCGGAGTAGCCGTGCTCGTAGTTCTTGTGATCGGTGTCGTAGCCTAACTTCGAAAGCGTTGCTTGAGCCTTCGAAGCCATCGAGGTCGGTGGAGACTGCTGCTTGAGCCTTGGGGCCAGGTGGGTGCGGTCGCTGAGCAGCACCACGATCAGGAGCAGCACTGCGACGAGAGCAGCCAATCGCCAAGTATCGGTTGCCGAAAGCGGCTGCCGCAGGTTCGTCGCCGCGACGGCCTGGGGCGATGGGGTGCGGCCTTCATCGAGCGCGGCCTGCACCGGATCGTGCCCTGGCAGCGCGGCCAGAATCTCATAGGCCGAACGCGGCCGCGCGCGCGGGTCGAGCGCCAGACAGTGTTCGATCACTTCCGCCAGCGGCGTTGGCGCATCGCTCGGCAGCCGCGCGCGGGGCTCGCCGCTGGGAACGCCCGTGGCCGTTTGTGTTTCAGGCAGCGGCGCTGCACGACCGCCCAGACATTCGGCCAGCACCATGCCGAGCGCATACAGGTCCGACTGCACGGTCGGCTGCCCCCCGGAGAACAACTCGGGCGCCATGTATTGCGGAGTGCCGACCAAGGCGGCCGGTTCGTCGCTGCCGCCGCCGAGCGCAATGCCGAAGTCGGTGAGCCGTGCCTGCCCCTCGGCGTCGAGCATCACATTGGCCGGCTTGAGGTCGCGGTGCAGCACGTCGCGGTCGTGGGCAGCGCCCAAGCCTGAGGCCAGTTGCCGCCCCAGTTCGATGGCGGCGTCAGGCGTCATCGGGCCTTCGCGGCGCAGCAGCGTGCCGAGGTCTTCCCCTTCGACGAGCTCCATGGAAATGAATCGCTCGCCGTTCCACTCGCCTAGATCGTGAACGCGGTTTACGTTGGGATGCGACACGCGGCGGGCCATCCGCACTTCGGCGGCGAAATCGGCCCAGCGGGCAGGCCGCAGCAAGCGGTCGGCGCGGAGAAACTTGAGCGCTACGTCTTGGCCAAGCCGCAGGTCGTGGGCCCGATAGACCTCGCCCACGCCGCCACGGCCGAGCAAGCCGAGCACTCGATAACGGCCGGCGACGACCTGCCCCACGGCGATTCGCTGCGTCTCGCTGACGGCTTCGGCGTCGGGATCTGCGGCCGCCGCGTCGCCTGGCAGCGTTTCGGTTTCGGCCAGGCCATCAACCGGCGGCAGCAGGGTCGAGGCCGTGTGATGCGCGAGCAGCGATTCTACTTCTTGCCGTAGCTCGGCGTCGTCGCCGCAGGCTTGCTCCAAGAATGCGGCCGCCGCCACAGGACCCAGCTCGCAGGCCGCCAAGAACAAACGTTTGACCTGGGCGTGGCGCGCGGGGTTCATGTCCCGTGGCCATCCAGTTCGCGGCGCAACCAAGAACGGATCATCGTCCATTCCCGCTCGACCGACCGCTTCGACATCCCGAGCGTCTGCGCCACCTCGGCGACCGAGAGCGCGGCGAAGACGCGCAGCTCCAAGATCTTGGCCTGGCGCTCGTCGAGCGCCGCGAGCTTCTCGAGCGCTTGGTCGATGTCGAGCACCAGGTCGGTCGGAATCTCGGTCGGCAGCGTGTCGACATCGACCGCAGCGCGGCCACGATCGCCGCCGCGCTTCACGGCCAGATGCTTGCGGGCATGGTCGACCAGGATCTCGCGCATCGCCCGCGCCGCGTAGGGCAACAGCTCGGTTTGTTCGAGCGGTTGCGAAGCCAGGCTGCGCGAGAGCCGCAGATACGCCTCGTGCAGCAAGGCGGTGGGCTGCAGCGTGTGCCCTGAGCGTTCGGCCACGAAGCAGCGCTCCGCCACTTCGCGCAGCTCGCCATACAGCGACTGAAACAGTGTCTCCACCGTGGTGGAAGGACGAGCGCCGCCGGCCAAGGTCTCGTTGCGCGAAGGCTCCTCAGGCGGCTGTGTGGCCGCGTCGGAACTGGGAGTAGCGCCGGGGCCTGGCATGGAAGGGGGGAGTCCGACGGCAAACGGAAAAAGACGATAGGGCCGATTATCACCCGCCGCAGCGGGAGCGGCAAGTTCATGCGGAGCAAGGCGCTGGGGCTGCTTGCGGCTGCCGCGCCAAGCCGTGGAATCGACACAGGCGGCCCATGCTCGGCGAGTTGGCCGGCTGCGAAGACTTGAGGGGCGAACCGCCCGTGGCGCGGCCCCGTACCGGAGAGTACCTATCTTTCCGGCACCCCGTTCGGTTTTCATGCACGCTTTCTTCGCGCGCCTCGCACAGTCTCTTTTCGTTCCTCCCAAGCCTCGCTCTGCTGCCCGTCCTCGGCCTCATGGCCGCCGGCTCGAATCGCTCGAGTCTCGGGCGATGATGGCGGCCGATGTGGCTACCGAATACTCGGTGGCGAATGCCTGGAACACGGGCTTCCAGGCCGAAATCCGGCTCGAGAATCAGCGCCCGGCCACGATTGGCCAGTGGCGGCTCGAGTTCGACTTGCCGGCCGACATCACGTCGCTGTGGAACGGGCAGATCGTCAACCGCCAAGGCAATCACTACACCGTCACCGGGGCGTCGTGGAACCAGTCGCTGGCCAGCGGCGGCAGCGTGGAGTTCGGCTTCGTCGCCAACTCGCAAGGCGCTCCGCCTGAGCCAACGAACTATCGCTTCAACGGCGAGCCCCTCGACGACGATGGAACGCCGCACCTGCCGACGCTGTCGATCGAAGACGCCGCGGTCAGCGAAGGAAACTCCGGCACGCGCGACGCCGAGATTTGGCTCAACCTGTCGGCCGCCTCGGCCACGCCGGTGACGGTTCGCTTTGCCACCACGGCGGGCACAGCACAAGCAGCGAGCGACTTCCAAGCGACCTCAGGCACGGTGACCTTTGCGGCGGGGCAAACCCGTCGCTCGCTTCGCGTGCCGATCGTGGGCGATCAAACGGTCGAAGGCGACGAGACGTTCTATGTCGAGCTCTCGCAGCCCAATGGCGCGGCGCTGGGGCAATCGCGCGCGACGGTGACGATCCGCAACGACGATGTATCCGCGCCGAGCGGTGCCGCGCGCTTCCAGATGCTGAGCGATTGGGGGAGCGGCTTCACCGGACAGATCAACTTGCACAATTCGGGCGCGGCCACCACCAAGTGGCAGGTCTCTTTCGACTTCGCCGGCCAGATCACCTCGATCTGGGATGCGCGGATCGTGAGCCACGTGGGCAACCGCTACGTGGTGGCCAATGAATCGTACAACGGGGCGCTGGCCGCCGGCGGAAACGCCTCGTTCGGCTTCGTTGGCAGCCCTGGCGGCGCGAACGCGCCGACCAACCTGACGTTCTTGCCGGGCGACGGGCCGCAGCAGCCGACGAACCGCGCTCCAAACGCCGTGGCCGACACTGCCTTCACCACGCCGGGCGCGGCGGTGACGATCGCCGTGATCGCCAACGACGCCGATCCCGATGGCGACGCGCTAACGGTCGCCGCCGTGACTCAACCATCCGGCGGCGCGGTCGTCATCAATGCTGACAAAACGCTCCGCTATACGCCAAGAGCAGGCTTCACCGGCGTCGACAACTTCACGTATCAACTGCGCGATGCCCGCGGCGCGACGGCCACCGGCACGGTGCGCGTCACGGTGGCCGAGCCCATGGTGCAAGCCGATCAGGTGTTCGCTCCGTACGTCGACATGACGCTCTATCCCATGTACGACCTGGTGACCGCCGCCCAAACTCAAGGCCTGCGGCACTTCACCTTGGCCTTCGTGGTGGCCGATCCGCAAGGCAAGCCTGCCTGGGGCGGCTACTCTGAGTATGGGCTCGGCAGCGAGTTCGATCTCGCGCTGCGTTCGCAGGTCGCGAGCCTGCGGGCGATGGGGGGCGACGTGATCGTGTCGTTCGGCGGCGCGGCGAACCAAGAACTCGCGCTCGTCATTCAGGACGTGCCAACGCTGACCCGCGCATACCAGTCGATCATCGACGCCTATGGGCTCACGCAACTCGACTTCGACATCGAAGGCGCGGCTTCCGCCGACCGCGCATCGGTCGATCGCCGCAACGCCGCGATCGCCGCGCTGCAAGACAATGCCGCCGCGGCTGGCCGCACGCTCGAGGTTTCTTACACGCTGCCGGTGCTGCCGACCGGGCTCACGCCTGACGGCTTGGCGATCCTGCGGTCGGCCGAGCAGGCCGGCGTCGAGTTATCGATCGTCAATATCATGGCCATGGATTATGGCGATTGGGCCGCGCCGAATCCGCAGGGCCGCATGGGGGACTACGCCATCCAGGCAGCCCGCAGCTTGTTCACCCAACTGAAGACGCTCTATGGGCCGACGAAGCCCGACGCTGATCTATGGGCGATGATCGGCGTCACGCCGATGATTGGTCTGAACGACGTGACGACCGAGGTCTTCGACCAGCAGGAAGCGCGGGAACTGTTGGCCTTTGCCGAGCAGCAGGGTCTGGGCCGCCTGTCGTTCTGGTCGCTGAACCGCGACAAGCAGAATCCGAACGGCCAAATCGGCTGGGTCGAAAACGAGTCGAGCAGCGTGCGGCAGAGCCCCTACGAATTCTCGCTGATCTTCAAGGAATTCGCCGACTAGCGGCGGATTTCACCGGAAGGGGGTATGGTCGCAGGGATTGCGCCGATAATCGGCCGGTGATGGCGCACAAGCGCAACCTATCTTTGCCTGGAGACGGCGTCCGCCTGCGGGGTGGACGCCCTTAGCAAGCCAGGGGAGAGA